>Ga0182745_1002236_pt1 | contig 17621 bp, 14 predicted proteins | sample eDN3rd30CKraftBY_FD_128523 | JGI IMG/M metagenome (GOLD analysis project Ga0182745, IMG submission 128523) | Enriched backyard soil microbial communities from Emeryville, California, USA - eDNA 3rd pass 30_C Kraft BY (version 2) (version 2) | ecosystem: Environmental > Terrestrial > Soil >...
CAGGATCAGGTTAGCCGGAACCGCTTTGCCTCGCTGATGGATGACAAGGGAACCCTGAGCATTGGCGGGAACCTGAAGTATGACCAGGACAGCGGATCAAAGCCGATTCCGAGCGTTGTCAAGAAATGGCTGGAGGGATGCAATCCCAGCCATATTTGGATTGCTGCTTCCACCATGCCCCCCGCTACACCGGAGGACGTGGACGAAGACGAGATCGTCATTGGAGCAATTCAGGAATTGGTGGTGGAGTTCCCTCGCCTGCTTCTGATTCTGGCTCCGCGTAAGCCGGAGCGGTTTGATCGCGCCGCCGGATTGCTGCGGGAAGCGGGCATCCCGTTTGTGCGCCGCACTACCCTGGCTGCCGATGACAGACCGGCCGAAGAGCGCAGTGCGACGCACGTTAATGTGCTACTGCTGGATTCCATCGGAGAACTCGCAAGCCTCTTCGCAATGGCCGACGTAGTGTTTGTGGGCGGTACGCTGAACCATCGGGGCGGCCACAATATTTTGGAACCCGCGCTGGCCGGGAAACCCATCGTCATTGGTCCGCACATGGAGAACTTCCCGGAAATCGCAGCTGATTTTCGAGATTCGGAATCGTTGCTGGAACTGCGAACGGCAGAGGAGTTGACTCCGGCGGTTCGCGGCTTGCTGACGCGTCCGGGTGAACGAAAACGGCTCGGCGAAAAGGCACTATCGCAGGCAAAAAAGGGCCGCGGCGCAACGTCACGCTGTATCGCCGAAATCAGCCGCCTTTACCAACTCTGCATTCCGCGAGACCCGCGTTCCTGGTGGCACTACGCGCTGCTTTGGCCGCTTTCCAGGCTGTGGATGTGGGGATCTGCCTTGGATCGAAGTCGCAAACAAGCCAGAGCGCAACGCCTGCCTGTGCCCGTTGTTTCCGTAGGCAACTTGACTGCTGGTGGCGCGGGAAAGACACCCGTTGCCTTGTGGCTAGCAGACAGTCTACAGCATGCCGGATGGACACCGGCTATTCTGACTCGGGGCTATAAACGGTTGAGCCGCGATCCGATTTTGGTGATGGGACCAGGCACAAAAGCAGATCGCGCCATTACGGGCGACGAGGCGCAGATCTTTCTGAAGCGCGGCAATGCGCCTGTTGGGATAGGGACGAAACGTTACGAAGTGGGCCAGGCGCTACTAAAACGTTTTTCCGCGGATTCTTTTGTGCTGGATGATGGCATGCAGCACTTACAATTGGAGCGAGACTGCAACCTAGTTCTAGTAGATGCTCTACAGCCATTTGGCGAACGGGACCCGCTACCACTGGGACGATTGCGGGAACCCTTGGAGTCACTCTCCCGCGCCGACATTTTTTTACTGACGCGCACGGAAAGTGGAGCACGCCTGCACGGGATCGAGGGCACGCTACGACGATACAACGCGAAGGCGCCGATCTTTCGTTCTCGCGTGAAAGCTTTAGGCTGGGTAGACGCGCGGACAGGCGAAGAATTTCCCGCCGAGCATCTGGAGGGAGCCCGTGCTGTGGCATTCTGCGGGTTGGCAAATCCGAATTCTTTCTTCCAGACCACGCGAGGTCTGCGCGTCAACGTCCGGGCGCGCGTTCCGTTCCCGGACCACCATGTTTATCGGCCAGCAGACCTTCAACGCCTCGACGGATTGGCCGCGTCCACGGGATCTCGCGTGTTGGTGACAACAGAGAAGGATTTCCAGAACCTGGAGACCGGCTGGCGCGACGCCCTACGGAAGAGTTCCTTATACTGGGTCCGCATTGGAATGGAGATCGACAACGAAGCGGAACTGGTGGCAAAGATTACCGAGAAGTTGCGACGTGGCCAGGTGACGAAACAGAACGCAAGTCTCGCGAACGAAAACGCCAGCTAGCAATTACCAAGTGGCGATGGGCGCGTCGATATCCTTGAGTACACTGAAATGATGGCTACCGTAGGGAATGCAACGTCCTCAGGGGCGATAGGACCGGAAGTGTCTGGTGAGGGCAGCAGGGTCCCGGGATGGAAGCGCTATAGCAGCCACATTGCCTCTGTTTTGATGGCGATTGTGTTCCTGGGAAGTGGCGGCTATAAGATGCTGATGCCGCTGGACGCCGCTGAGCGCCTGACCCAGGTGCTGATACCTGGAAACCTGAGTGTGCTGGCTGCGGTTTCCTTAGCGGTGACCGAAATTTTTGCGGCCATCATGCTGCTGATGCCCCGTTATCGCCGCTTCGGCGCGAGCATCATGCTGGCCATGCTGGTGGCCTTCTGCATCTACGTCGGCATGCACTTTGAGCAGTTGCGCGGCGAAGATTGCGGCTGTTTTCCGCTGATCAAACGCGCCGTAGGCCCGGTGTTTTTCATCTCCAACGCGGTGATGATTCTGCTGACTGGCATTGCCGGATGGGGTTCGCCACGGCCGAATTCCTGGTTCTTCCCGAAGCCCTTGAAGCATAGCGCCATCGTGCTTGGGTTGCTGTTGGCCATGAGCCTGGGGAACCTCGCATTGGCCAACATGAAAGAAAGCGGCCTGGAAGCGCCACAGACCCTGATGATTGGGCAGGAACGCGTGGAACTGGCGGAGCAACCGACGTTTCTTTACCTCTACGACCCCGAGTGTTCGCACTGTCTGCAGTCTGCCAAGATGATGGCCACCTGGGACTGGGGCAAAACACGCCTGGTTGCTGTCCCCACCATCAACCCGCAATGGGGCCAATACTTGCTGGACGAATCGGGATTTAAGGCGCAACTGGCGACAGACCCTGAAGATCTGAAGGCGCTTCGGTCGATTTTCGAATTCGCAAACCCACCCTATGGCGTAGCCCTACGCCGGGGCCGTGCGCAGATTGTGGTGCGTTATGCGGAGTTTGAACCAGCGCTGGAAACGAAGCTACGCGCGGCAGGTTTCCTGGCGGAAAAATAAAAATAGAATTGCAAAGTGATGTCAGGCCGCCCCGGCGCTTGCGGCGCTGGAACTTAAGATTCCGCTTCCTGTTCGCAGATCCAAGCATGGGTTGCTTCATAGCCGCGCAAGCCAGCGACGGCTCCGGGTTCCTGGACGCTGAGGCCCGCCACGGCGCAAGCAAAAGATGCGGCCTGGATCACAGGCAACCCGCGGAATAGTGCGGCCAGCATGCCCGCCGCGAAGGCATCGCCCGCACCGGTGGTGTCGGCAACTGGCACATGGTAGGCCGGAATCACTTCGCGGTCATCTTCATCGCTTAACAAACAGCCCTGTTCCCCGAGTTTCAGCACAACGCGTCTTGCGCCCAACCGATGGAGGGCCGCCACCATTTGGCCTGCTTCGCGAAAGCCAGTCAGCATTTCAGCCTCGCGGTCATTCACGAAAAGAAGATCCACCAGGGGCAGACAAGGAGCGAGGTCGTCCAACCAGCGCCCTTTGGAATCCCAGCCCGTATCCAGCGACGTGGTCGCACCCAGGCGCTGGGCGTTAGTCAGGCTTTGGGCGGCGTGCTCACGGAACTGTGGCAAGGCAAAGGGGTTTGCCAAGTGATAGTGCCAAGGGCGACCTACGGGAATGTGAGCATGTTCAAAGCTGAGCGGGGCCGCTAAGGCGGTGCGGTTGACGCCGGGTTGATGAAGAAACGCGCGTTCACCCTGCTGATTCACCAGCGCGATGGTGAGGGCAGTGGCCGTATCCGGGGTGGGGTGGAACGCTACATCCACACCAACACTTTCCAACTGCGCGATGGATGCGGAGCCAGCTTCGTCATCCCCGCAGGCGGAAATCAGGGTGACCGGCGCACCTAATACGCCAAGTCCATAGGCGGTATTCGCGCCATTGCCGCCAATGCTAGGCAGAATGGACTCGACCCAAGTAGTGGCGCCATAAACAATGCGGTCGACGCCGACCACGATGGTGTCTCTCACCAAATTCCCGGAAACCACAAAACGACAGTCCGGTGATAACGCAAATGCCATAAGAGGTACTATTCTTCCGCAATCAACTGAGCGAGAAACTCCCGGGGAATAGGCCAAACCCCTTCCACCGTCGATTGTTTCGCGGCAAAGGACCCTTTGCTCAGTACCCCGGCGACATCAGTACCGGTAGGGGTTTGGTCCTCCATGCGAAGAAGGGTTTTTAGCCACTCGGTACCTTTCGTGAGCCCATCCCGCAGCTTTTCTGCTTGCTCCTGGTTTTCACATTGCGCACGCAACTGCAGTGAGAATGGTTCCTTGCCCGCATCCAGGTAGAGCGTCGCATCCTTGGCGTGTTCCAATAGACGCGCGAAAACACGCAGACCGGGAGATTCCGGCACGGAGCCTTTCAGCGAATTGGGAGAGGCGTGAATCCAGAAAGGGGAGGCAGGCGGCTCCAGGAGATAACGGTATTCGATACGCATGCGGTCCGCAGCATAACGATCTGGAGACACGGCCATGGCCATGACGTTGGTGCGCCACGGAAAGAAAGAAATCTGCCGGTCTGGCACGCTACCCGCCAAAGTGCAGAAGCTATCCCGGCACTCGCCACCCTCCTGGGCGACGAACTTTTCTAGTTGATCCCAGTCGAAATGGCCGGTGACAAAAAAGAAGCGGCCATCCTTGGTAGAAGACCACAGGACGCTATCCATGTCCTTTTCCCAGTTAAAGCCGCTCTTGGCGATAAACGCCTCGTATTCGGGCTCCCGGGTGTTGGGCTTGGCATTCGGCTTCAGCAAGCCGCTGGCGCGCAAGGCCTCCACACTGACATACCCATAAACAGCTTCCTGGCTAGGCAGGTGTGTAAGCAATGCGGGCAGGGACGCCTGTTGCTGGTGTCGCAACCACATGCCTGCCCCGAGGATTGCAGCGCCCAGGACAAAGATCACTGGGACTAGGGGGAATAAATGCCGACGAAGTTCCACGCTATTTCGATGATGCCACGATAGCCGGAACAGCCGCGTCCGTAGTTGGGGAAAGCCGTAACTGCAGAGCGCGCAGGTTCACATACGGCGCCAACTGTTGATGCAGGTCCGCGAATGCTCCGAAGCTGAGACTCTGCTGCCCATCGCTGAGCGCCTCTTCCGGCATGGGGTGGACTTCCACCATGATGCCATCCGCCCCCACCGCCGCAGCGGCGCGGGAAAGAGGAGCCACCAGACTACGACGTCCTGTCGCATGACTGGGATCGACCACGACCGGCAGGTGGGTCAGTTCCTTCAAAAGAGAGACTCCACCGAGGTCGCAAGTGTTGCGCGTGGAATTGTCGAATGTACGAATGCCGCGTTCACACAGAACAATGTGCAGGTTGCCCTGGGAGGCGATGTATTCGGCCGCCAGCAGAAATTCCTGGATGGTGGCGCTGAGGCCGCGCTTCAGCAGAACTGGCTTGTTCGTGGCTCCCACGGCCTTCAGCAACGCAAAATTCTGCATGTTGCGGGACCCAATCTGCAGCATGTCGGCATATTCCACGATCATGGGCAGATCCTGCTCGCTCATCACTTCGGTGACGACGCCTAGGCCCTGTGCACTGCCGGCCCGACGCAGCAGACGCAGCGCTTCCTCGCCCAGCCCCTGAAATTCGTAGGGAGAGGTGCGGGGTTTGAAAGCGCCGCCACGCAGCAGGGGAACGCCCAGGCTCTTCAGGAACGCGGCGGTTTCGAAGATTTGCGCTTCGCTTTCCACGGAACAGGGCCCGGCGATGATGGGGAACTGCTCGCCGCCGAACTGGGCAGAGGCGAAGTGAATCACGCTGCCTTCCGGCTGATGCTCACGGCTGACCAGCTTGTAGGGCGTGGAAATACGCACGACGCGGTCAACGCAGGGCAGCGCCTCAAAAACGTCGATGGAAGGTAGGCAGCCCGCAGGGGCAAGAATGCCCAGCAGGATTCGCTCGTCCCCTTGGCTGCGGTGAACGCGGCAGCCGTGCTGCAGCGCTCGTTCAATGACCAGTTCGATATCAGGGAGCTGGGCATCCGGCTTCATTGTGACAATCATGGAATGTCTCCTAAGCCAGAGCGGGCAAAAGAAAAACCCACTCTAGCGAGTGGGTTGGATTTCGGTATTTCGCGGCGTCTACTGCCGTGCACCTACACCAACCCCGGATCGGCGATACCAGCGCCAATATCCAAAGGAGGCGAATTGTGCCACAAACAGCATCTGCAGCCACAGAATACCCCGTCAGTCAGCGGAATGCAAGCAGACACCACCAGAAGGTGGTGCTAAAAGCAGAGACGGCGCGCGGAAACAGTTGCTACAACATCGCAAACAGTACGAGCGAGGTTCCAGAGTCTTTGCTTCATTCATCCGCCTGCGAGAAGATACAAACGGGTGTCGCACCGCTTACAATCGGAACGCCCGCAATCAATGTTGGGGCATTGGGATATGCATGCTGGAGAATTGAACTATGGAAAATAACTCCCCGGAGAGTCTATGGAAACTGATGAGTTTGTTCTTCAAGCCGCATCCTTGGCATGGAGTAGACATCGGCCAGCATGCGCCGGGGAAGCTGAACTGCTACATCGAGATCGTTCCCACGGACACCGTGAAGTTTGAAATCGACAAGGTATCCGGATACTTACGACTGGATCGTCCGCAAAAGTATTCCAACTTCTGCCCAGCCTTGTATGGCTTCATTCCGCAGACCTACTGTGGTGACGGAGTGGCCGAACTGTGCAACCAACGCACCGGCCGCACGGACATCGTAGGTGATGGTGACCCCCTGGACATCTGCGTGCTCACAGAAAAGGAAGTGATGCACGGCGACATCATTCTGCAGGCTATTCCGATTGGCGGCTTGCGCATGATTGATGGCAATGAAGCGGATGACAAGATCATCGCCGTGCTGCACAACGACGCGGTTTATGGGGAGTATGAAGATCTGGAGAACGCTCCGTTCCCCGTCATCGAACGGCTGCGCCACTACTTTCTGACCTACAAAGACACCCCCGGTTCGAAGAAAGTGACAGAGATCACCCACGTCTACAACCGGAAAGAGGCGCACGAAGTCATCCGTCGTAGCCGCCTTGATTATCGCGACCAGTTTGGCCCGATCGCGGCGATGTTGCCCTCACAGGCACACCCCCCCGACGAGCCGGAACCCTAGACCCATGCTTCGGCGGCGTAAGCCAGAGACGACCGCCGATATAAATAGACCGAACAGCATCCGCGTGCGGAGCCAGACCCCACGTGGACATGCGCCAATAGCGCGTGGCAAACGGAAGACCCGAACTGAATATCGATCCAACAGGGCGCAAGATCCCTCGTGGGAATAGCGCCGTGTGCATATGACCGGCTCTGCAGCTGGTCTGCGGAAAGGGTAGTTACCCATGCTGATTTATAAGAAATTGGAAGCCGCTCTGGAAGAACGGGAACAGGCTGGCCTGCGCAAGCGGGAGCGAATCATCGCCAGTTCCCAGGCAACGGAGTTGCGGCTTTCCGGATCCAACCAACCCGTACTGAATTTCTGCGCCAACAACTACCTGGGTCTGGCAAATCACCCTAAAGTTGTTGAGGCCGCCCATCTGGCGATGAACGTGTATGGCTATGGCCTGTCGTCGGTTCGCTTCATCTGCGGCACGCAGAAGATCCACAAGCAGTTAGAGGAACGCATTGCGCACTTCCTGGGAATGGAAGACGCCATCCTCTATAGTTCCTGCTTCGACGCGAACGGCGGACTACTGGAAAACATGGTGGGCGCGGAAGACACCATTGTCAGCGCGCGTTTGAACCATGCCAGCATCATCGACGGCGTGCGGCTGACCAAGAGTCGTCGTGTACCCTACGACGAACGTAGCCCGGAAGATTTTGAGCGTGCGCTGCAGGAAGCGCGCGATGGTGACCCGAACCGTGAAAAGATCGTGGCCGCGATCACAGACGGTGTATTCAGCATGGATGGCATTCTGGCCCCGCTGGATAAGCTGGCTCCGATTGCGCAGAAGTATGAGGCCTTGCTGGTGGTGGATGATTGCCACTCCACAGGCTTTATCGGCGAAAACGGCAAGGGCACGGGCGAACATTTCGGCGTGCAGCCAGATGTGATTACCGGCACGCTTGGTAAGGCGCTGGGCGGCGCGAGCGGCGGCTTTACTGCTGGCAAGAAGGTGCTGGTGGAATGGCTGCGCAATACGTCACGACCCTACCTGTTCTCTAACTCCATTCCGCCCAGCTTAGTTGCTGGCGCCATGGCGGCGCTGGATGTTGTGGAATCTGACGAAGGCGCACAGTTGCGCGCGCAGTTGCAGGAAAACACCCAGCAGTTCCGCAGCGCCATGCGGCAGGCTGGCTTTGAAGTGCCGGAAGGTTCGCATCCAATTGTGCCCGTGATGTTGGGCGATGCGCGCCTGGCAGCACGCATGGCTGATCGCCTATTGGAATTGGGTGTCTACGTCATTGGCTTCAGCTTCCCAGTCGTACCCAAAGGCGCGGCCCGCATCCGTGTACAGTTAAGCGCCGCCCACACCCGCGAACACGTGGAACGTTGCGTGGAAGCTTTCGCCATCGCGGCTCGCGAGGAAGGCGTGTTTTCCAACGAAGCCACGGGAGCCGCAGCTTCCGGTTCCAGCACGGCGCGCCCGAAACGCACCATGCGCGCGTGGACCTACAGCGCCACCGCAAACGAACAGGGCGGCCACCTGAACCTATCCGAAGTACCCGTGCCTCGCCCGATGCCGGGCGAACTGTTAGTAAAGGTGCGTTGTGTTTCCGTGTGCGGCACCGATGAAGATCTGTTCCGCGCAAAGTTTCCCCAGGTGCAGGAAGGCGTCATTCCCGGCCATGAAGTCTATGGCGAAATTGTCGACGTCGGACCGAATGTCAAAGGCTTCAAACTGGGGCAGCGCGTGGTGGCGGAAAGCCACTACACCTTGCCGGGATACCCCGAGGAAGGCATTCTTGGTCTTTGGGGCCCCAGCGTAAACGGCAACTACCTGCGTCCGTTGAATGGCGGCTATGCGGAATACCTGACCATCCCGACCTACTGCGCCCACCTGGTGCCGAAGGTGTTGAGTGAACCGGAGTTCTTCCCCTCCCTGCTTGAGGGCGTGGGTAACGATTGCCTGGTGGCCAAGTATCTCTTCGACAACAACCACCTGGGCAATGTCGGCATCATCGGGTGTGGCTATCACGGCCTGATGACACAGTTGTTCGCCAAGAACTTTGGCGTGAAGAACCTGGCAGCCTTTGAAATTGACCCGGCCCGGTTGGAACGCGCCAAGACCTTCGGCGCGGATGCGGTGTTCAATTCGGCAGCGCCAGACCTTTACGAACAAGCCAACGCCTTCACCAAGGGCGAGGGCTTCGAAGCCATTGTCGATATCGCGGGCGGCTCGCGCAAGGTGTTTGAACAGTGCCTGAAACTGGTGCGCGACGGTGGCACCCTCGTGCTCTTCGGCCTCTATGGCGACCAGAGCATTACCGTGGATGGTTACACGCTGAACGACATCATCTTCCGCATGCGCGAAGTCACCATGGAGTATGAAGGTAAGAAGATCCACATTCAGGGCATTACCGGCCGTGAAGGTGTATGGCCTTACCTGATTGACACCGTGGCCACGACACCGGACATGCAGAAGAAGATCATGAGTCTGGTGACGGTGATGGGAACAATGGACCGGCTGGGAGCGGACACGTTGCAGCTTGACCCGACAAAGACGCTGAAGCGGGCATACTTACCCTTCCCCCACGCCTAGACCCTAGGACTAACTCGATAACGCCAAAGAGAGAAGAAGCCCCAGAACGCTTGAACCCAAGTGCTCCGGGGCTTTCGCATTCAGGTAGTAGTTTGTCTATGATCTGGGCAAAAAGAGTCGAACCCCAACGGCGCGCTGGAACGCGATAGCATGGGAGGCGATTGCATAACGCCATGTGGACTCGCCGTTCTTTTCTCGCATCAACCGCTCTCGCCTCTCTCGCTCTACATACACAAGCCGCTCCCAGCCGATGGGATGTTGCCGTCATCGGTGGTGGCACGGGAGGTGTCGCTGGAGCCTTGGCTGCCCTGCGAGCCGGAAGTCGTGTCGTGATGACGGAAGAGACTGATTGGGTAGGCGGACAACTGACTTCGCAACTGGTGCCGCCAGACGAACACCCGTGGATTGAGCAGACCGGTTGCACGCAGATGTATCGCGACTACCGGAACGCCGTACGGGCCTACTATCACAAGCACTATCCGCTGACAGCCGCCGCCCGGGCTGTGACGCACCTGAACCCTGGCAACGGGTCTGTGTCACGCATTGCCCACGAGCCGCGCGTCAGCTTGGCCGTGCTGGAAGCCATGCTGCTGCCGTACCTGAGCAGCGGGCAGTTGACGCTATTACTGCGCAACCGCCCTGTGGCTGCGGATGCCACTGGCACACAGATTCGTGCGGTGCGGGTACGCGACCTTGATACCGGCAAGGAACGCAGTATTGAAGCCAGTTACTTTCTGGACGCCACAGAGCAGGGAGACCTGCTGCCATTGGCGAAGGTGGATTACGTGACGGGCGCGGAATCCCGCGCAGACACCAAAGAACCAACGGCTCCAGAAAAGGCCGCCCCTGCGAATTTGCAGGCTTTCACCGTATGCTTCGTGCTGGGTTATCGGGAAGGCGAAGACCATACCATCGAGAAACCCGCGCAGTATGACTTCTGGCGGAATTATATTCCGAAGCTGACTCCTGCCTGGCCAGGAAAGCTGCTTTCTCTTTCTTATTCGTCGCCCGCCACACTGCAACCGCGCGAGCTGGACGTAAACCCTGGCGCGGATTCCACGCCCGGACGCCCCTTAAACCTCTGGGTCTATCGGCGCATTCGCGACCATCGTAACTTCACGGGCATTCCGCAAGACAGCAGCATGAGCCTGATCAACTGGCCGCAGAATGACTACTGGCTTGGCAATTTGCACGATGTCTCTGAAGCCGAGTACGCCAAGCATTTGGAAGGTGGCAAGCAGTTGAGCCTATCCCTCGCCTACTGGCTGCAAACAGAGGCTCCGCGGCCCGATGGCGGGCAAGGCTGGAAGGGCTTGGAGTTGCGCAAAGACGCATCCGGCACCGACGACGGCATGGCGAAGTACCCTTACATTCGCGAATCCCGCCGCATTCGCGCTGAGTTCACGGTGACCGAAGAACATGTTGGCGCAAAAGCGCGAGCGGCCAGCACTGGCAAGAGTGGCGCGGAGCTTAGCGCCACCCCCTTCGAAGACTCCGTGGGCATCGGCAGTTATCGCATCGATCTGCACCCCAGCAGCGGCGGTGACAACTACATCGACATTAGCTCCCTGCCCTTCCAGGTCCCTATGGGCGCCTTGATTCCTCGACAGATGGACAACCTGCTGGCTGCGGCAAAGAACCTGGGCGTGACGCACCTGACGAACGGCTGCTACCGGCTGCACCCGGTGGAATGGAACATTGGCGAATCAGCGGGGTATCTGGCAAGTTGGTGCGCGCAAAAAGGAACGACGCCCAGAGCCGTACGCAACAACAAGGCGCACCGCGAAGAGTTCCAGAAAGAGATCGTGCGGCAGGGCGTGCTAACGGAGTGGCCACGCTTCACCGCTCGCTAAGCGTCGCAACTAGGGATGCATCTGCATGCGGACAGAAGATGGCGGCGCCACAAAACGCCGCCATCGATCAAGTAGAATATCTACTGCTTGGGAGCCCAAGGCTTTGCTGAATCGGGCTTGGCTGGCGACGGCTTCGCCGTTGGCGCATTGGGCTTTGATTCCGGTTTCGCGATGTGCGCTGGTGGGTCGACATCCGGGGGGAGCGGCTTACGCGTAAGAACCGGCCCGTCCTGGCGTAGCTTCAAGATCATGCCCGTATCGGTGATGGCCCACACATTCGCGGCGTCCAGGGCCTGAAGCCGGGCGCGGCGCGCGGATGCCCGATAGTCGACATCCATCTCTTCCCACTTCATAAAGTCGACCGACCGCAGAATACGCAGTTTGCCGGGAATGGGGCTCCAAAATAACTGCCCCATGGGCTCTACCGCAGCAAGGTAGGCAGGGCCTTCCGCTGGCAGAGCAATATCGGTAACGGCCCGGTTGGTTTCGCGGAAGGTGCGCTTCATCATACCTTTGGGCCAATTGAAGTAAAACACTTCGGCGGGAAATTCAAAGGCGTTGGAAAAGTTCAGCAGGGTAAGCCCTGTGTGGTCAGGCCCCAACATGGCGGAAACGATCTCGCCGAACATGGAAACCTCTTGCGACTTCCAGGTAAGTCCGCCGTCAGAGGTATCCAGGAATACGTTGACGTGCGGTGTGTCACGCTGCCGCATGGCGCGGTCTGGCGTCATCCAGTCCGGCAACTCTTCACGACCCTTGGGTGGTCGGCTCCAACCGGCGATGAAGCCCACTTTGTCGTTGACAAAGTGGATGTGGCGCAGCACCGTGTAGTCTTTGGTAGTGGTGAGTTCGGGTGTGGGCGTTACGGGGGCCCAACGCTGCCCGCCATCTTGCGTGGAATAGAACCCGCGTGATGTACCGACCGCAAAACCGACACGCTCGTTCAAGAACCAGATGCTCTCAATATCCTTCAGACGAGCAACTCGATTCCAGTCCCGTCCCAGTTCCACAGAGCGATAGATGCCATCTTCGCAGGCTGCAAAGATGACGCCGGACTTTAAGGCATGAAGGTCCTGGCACAGTTTCTTCGTCTCAACCAACGTCCAGGTTTTGCCATCCGTCGTTACCAGGTTGACGGGGCGTTGCCGCTCCCGTTCCCGCGAATCAATGAAGCCGGAAGCAACGCCGTGCGTGGCGTCAACAAAGGCAATATCCAGCAAGCGCAGATCGTATTCTTTATCGAGATGCTCGTACTGAAGTTCCCACTTATCGGCAGCGCGCAGCGCAACCGTCGACAAGGAAAAGCAGCAGAGCAATCCGAGAGACAGCAGCGCGCGCAAGGTCATGATGTGGCTTCCTGGGGTGGAAATCGGAGAGCTTCCGCCGCTGATATGGATGCGGAGGGCTTGAGGGATGCAGCATCCCCCATCACGCTGCGCACCAGATGGGAGCCTTCCACCTGACTTTTTTCGATGAGCGTCAGCATCAGGTAGGACCCCAGCAACTCGCCGATGGTGGTAAGAAATTCCATGTCGTCGCCGGTGTGATCGTGAAGCTGGCGATACTGCACATTCACCACGCCCAGTACACGGTTCAGGCAGATGATGGGCGCGGAAAGAAAGGCTTCAAATGTGTCTTCCGGCAGATTGGTAAAGGTCTTGAAGCGCGGGTCTTTGAAAGCTTCGCGAGGCAGAGCCAGCAGACGGCGTTCACGCGCCACCCAACCGGTGAGACCTTCACTCAATTGCAGGCGAATATTCCCCACTTCGCTGACAGGGCGATCGTGCGTGGCACAGAGCACCAGTTCATCGCCATCTTTGACATAGAGGAAGCAGGAATCACAGCGCAGGTAGCTGACAATCTGTTCAACAATGCCATCGAGCACGTCGTGAACCGACATATCCTTGGCGATAAAGCGGGAAATCTGCTTTAAGGCCAATAGTTGCTGTTCGGTGCGCTGGTGGGCCTGCGCATGTCCTTTAATTTTCGACACTATTCAATTATCTCAGACGGGGGATAGATTGGGTTGCGGGCGAAACGCCGCAGGCAGGAAGTAACGATTGGAACGATTGCGGCAGACTTTGATCTACTGAGGAAAGCGGCCGTAACGGATCGGAGTGTGGACCGTGATCTATATAGGGGCATAGAGGCTTAACCGAAGTTACTTCAAATGGTGGGGATTGCGTTTCCCCCAAGCGCATCAGTACCATGAAGCCTGAGAGTTAACGGTGGTGTTCCGCGAATCCTTGGAGCAGCCGGCCGGAATTCCCCGAACAACCTGATGCCAGCAGCGCCAATGCGCCCGCGCGCTGTTGGAGTTCGCCAAGAGCGAGCGGAATTTGGAGGTATTGCGTGTCGATGTGGTCTAGCAAACAACGAGGACGGGAAGCCGACCCTGTCCCAGCCTATACTCCCCCAGCTCCGGAGCCGGTACGGGAACGTCCCCCGGTTTCAAACCAAAGCCCATCCAGTTCGGGAACCATGTATGCATCCCAGGGCCCCGCGATGGTAGGCAAAGCCGTGGTCGTGAAGGGGGAAATCCATAGCCGGGAAGACCTCTATATCGATGGTGAAATTCAGGGTACCGTGGACCTGCTGGAAAGCAAGTTGACGATCGGCCCCAACGGTAAGATTCAGGCCACCATCCGCGCCCGCGAAGTGGTTGTGTTCGGCAGCGTACAAGGCAATGTGGAAGCGACCGAAAAGATCGACATCCGCAAGGAAGCCAAGCTGGTGGGCGACATTCGCACGGCTCGCATTGTGATTGAGGATGGCGCCTTTTTCAAGGGCAGCATCGACATCATCAAGGTGGAACCGAAGCCCCAACCGACGCCGGCAAAAGCTCCGGTGACCGCGACTCCCGCGGCGACGCCGGTGGCGACACCTGCAGATGCGACAGTGAAGCCGGTTATCAAAGCCTAGCCCCGGCAGCAGAGATAAGGTTGACGACTGGTGGCGACCGGCTTCCGATAGGAACCGGTCGCCACTGGTGCATTTAGGAAATTTCTCCAGGGACAACAACTATGGCTGCTTTCGGGGACATCAAATCCTGGTTTGGGGGATTGAGCCGCCAGAAGTCTGGGACGGGACGGGATGCCTCCGCCTCCGCAGCGCGGCGGGAACCCCACTCCGATACCCGCGCCAGTACGGCAATTCAGGAGTTTCTGGAAAGCATTCGCGACCAGATCGGCCTGACGATTCTGGATTTTTCCGGTTCCTGCGAACAGAACGTTTCCTTCATCACCGGCTTGCGCCACCGCCTATACGCGGAGAGCCTTCCGAAGGCGGTGGAAACCGTTTTCGGCGCAGGTGAGGAAGACGAAGGGAAACTGGCCAACCCGGAACGCATCCGTAGCTTCCTTGAGTATTCCCTGAACTTCGAACCCTCCAGCATTGACGCGGTTCTGTTGTGGGATAGCCTGGAGTGGCTGGGCCCCGAAGCGCAACGCGCGGTGGTCGACCGCATTCACAACATCCTACGGCCCGGCGGAACCGCTTTCGCGGTGTTCCACACTGAATCTGCCGCACAGACGGTACCCATCCACCATTTCCGCCTGTATGATTCCCGCAGTCTGGTGATTACCGACACCGGGAAGAATCGTTCCCACCGTCTTTTCACCAATCGCAATATTGAGAAGCTCTTCGAAGACTTTCAACAGGTGAAATTCTTCTTAAGTCGCGATCAACTGCGCGAAGTGATCATCCGGCGTTAAATTCAGGCGTCTCAGGGCCTCGGCAAGGGGACATTCCACGTAGCGTAATTCCTTGTTCTGTTGGATGTTCTCTCCGGCGCTCCGGCGTGCTACGTTAGTACGCATGAATCGCCGCAACCTGTTGACAACTCTTGCCGCCGGGACACTTTCCACAACGACCTTTACAAACGCGCAGAGCACCAATGACACCCTGACCCGTCGCGTCGGCAAACCGAAACAGCCACTGCAACTGGACGACTTCCAGCCCAAGAGCATGTTGCATGTGCCTTCGACCGTAGTGGAACGCGCCAAGTTCCCCGTGGTGGACGTACACACCCACTGGGCGTTCTCAGACAGACACATTGATGGCCCGCGGATTCAGTACCGGGCGACGCCGGAAGAGTTGTTGGCCGTGATGGATCGTTGCAATATCCGCACGCTGTTCAACGTCACGGGTAGTTTCGACAAGAACTTCAAGGATTGCTACGAGAAATACGACAAGAAGCACCCGGGCCGCTTCTACACCATGATGGAGCCGCAGTGGCACCGCGCGGAAGAACCAGGTTATGCGAAGATGCAGGCGGAAGCCGTGGAGCGCGAAGCGAAAGCCGGCGCCCGCGGCATGAAGGTGTTGAAGACCCTGGGTCTTTTCCTCCGCGACAAGCAGGGCAAGCTGGTGAAGATTGATGACCCGCGCTTTGACCCGATGTGGGAAGCATGCGCCGCGAACAACATCACGGTCTTCATGCACGTGTCTGACCCCGAAGCCTTCTTTCTGCCCACCGACCGCTACAACGAACGCTTCGAAGAACTGAACAACCACCCGGATTGGAGCTTCCACGGCAAGGACTTCCCCTCCCATATGGAGTTGATGGAAGCCCGCAACCGCGTACTGGCCAAGCATCCCAAGACCCACTTTGTGCTGCTGCACTGGGGCAACAACGCGGAGAACCAGGAACTGGTGGGCCAGTGGATGGATAAGTATCCGAACACGTCCGTGGAAATGGGCGCCCGCATCGGCGAACTGGGCCGCTCCCCACGCACCACGCGCAAGTTCATGGACAAATACCAGGACCGCTGCATTTTCGGCACGGACGCTACCCCCAAGGGCTACAACGTGCCGCAGCAGTTGTTCGGCGAAGAACTCTACAGAATCTATTTCCGCTTTCTGGAAACCGAAGACGAATACTTCGACTATGCGCCAGCCAAGGTGCCGCCGCAGGGTCGTTGGAACATCTACGGATTAGGACTGCCGGACAACCTGTTGAAGAAGATCTATCACGGCAACATTGACCGCATCATGGGGATCTCGTAATGCGTAGAACCTGGCTGTTGGCGATTCTGATGCTGACTCTGGTTGCCACGATGGCGGGCCAGAAGGCAGATTACACGGTAAAGCGCGCGGGAAACGGCGTATCGCTGAAGGCCTTTGATACGAAGCCTTGGGCGAACGCGGAATCGATCGTTTGGGGGCCGGAAGGGTACAAAACCACCTTCCGTGCTCTGTGGAATGACCAGGACCTATGGCTGCGTTTCGACGTGGAAGACCCGGCTCCGTGGAATACCATGACCAAGCGTGATGAGCACTTGTGGGACGAAGAGGTCGTGGAGATCTTCCTGGACCTCGACGCCACCGGCAAGGACTACGCGGAGTACGAGTTGAACCCGGCAAACGTGATCTGCGACGTGAAGATGGAATCGGCGTGGCCCAATGTACAGAGCAATCTGGAATGGGACCATGCAGGAATCGAATCGTCGGTGAAGAAGCAGCCTGCCTCCGCAGGATATCGTGGTGGCTGGACCGGCATTCTGCGGCTGCCCTGGAAGGGCTTCAGCGACCTGCCTGCGGTTGCCAGCAAACGTGCGACGGTTCCCCCGGCTGCTGGCGCAACGTGGAAATTCAATCTCTTCCGGATTGAGCGCCCCCACGGGCCGAAAGACCCGAAGACGGATGGCATCTTCGCTGCCTGGTCGCCGACCGGTAAGCCGTCGTTCCACCATCCCCCGGCGTTTCGATCGCTTACTTTCGCGAAGTAGAGTGTAGGTATGGGGTTCCCGTGTTTTTGTCCCCCACGGGAACCCGTCATTCAGTACAAATTGTGGAGATCTAGGCGCCTTCTCCCTTGACGAAGATGAAGACTTTAAATTTCTTTAAAATCGTTCACAAATGTCTTCAGAATACTCCCACTCTCAAGTTGCTTGTTGGAATGCCCTATATCTTTGCGAATGGCTAGCAGCAACGCGTCAAGCGCAAGCAGAGCACTGAGCGGGCTTTCATCTTGCACCATTCCAGTCTTAAAATTTCCAAACGCTTTTATTATATCGTCAGATCCCCATATCACTAATTTCTCTCACGTCTGTCCAAATTAGCGGGAAGCGAAAAGGCGGCTAACCGGATAGAGTAAGAATTCGGCCAAGAATTCGTTCTATGGAGAAGCCGCCTTGAGTCGAGTATCGTCCATCTTCAGTCAG
>Ga0182745_1002241_pt1 | contig 17597 bp, 13 predicted proteins | sample eDN3rd30CKraftBY_FD_128523 | JGI IMG/M metagenome (GOLD analysis project Ga0182745, IMG submission 128523) | Enriched backyard soil microbial communities from Emeryville, California, USA - eDNA 3rd pass 30_C Kraft BY (version 2) (version 2) | ecosystem: Environmental > Terrestrial > Soil >...
ATAGCATGGCTTTTTCAAGAGTCTCGCGGCGGACGTTTCTCCAGACAACGGCGGCCGGTGCGCTTGCGACTTCCCTGGGGGCATCGAGCCCCCCAAAACGAATCGCTTTGATCGGCACGACGGTCTTTCGGATGTCGCATGCTCAGCACTTCATCGACCGGTTGCTGGTTGGCTATGGATGGAATGGCGCGTGGCACAGGCCGAAGGTCCAACTCTGTTCGCTCTACATCGACCAATTTTCGAGGCGGGACCTGGCACGCGACACGGCCAAACGCCACGACGTCCCGATCTACCCGAGCATCGCGGAGTCATTGACGCTCGGCGGCTCGAAGCTCGCGGTGGATGGTGTCATCATCATCGGCGAGCATGGCGATTATCCCGTCAATGAGAAGGGACAGACGCTCTACCCTCGATATAAGTTCTTCAAGGAGGTGGTTGACGTCTTCAAGTCGAGCGACCGGAGCGTGCCCGTCTTCAACGACAAGCATCTTTCCACGAATTGGGATGAATGCGTCGAGATGGTTGACGAGGCCAAGAAACTCGGCTTTGCCTTCCTGGCCGGCTCTTCGTTGCCCGTCACCTGGCGACTCCCCGCGCTTGAGATTCCGCTCAACACTCCCCTGTCCGAGAGTGTCGCCGTGGGCTATGGTGGCGTCGACAGCTACGACTTTCACGGCCTGGAGACAGCGCAGTGCATGTCGGAGCGACGCCAAGGGGGAGAAGTTGGCATCAAGAGCGTCCACGCATTCAGAGATGACGCGCTCTGGAAGCACTTGGAAGGGTTCGAGGCGACCCAGCGGCTCCTGATCTCCGCCTTGAGCCGGAGCAATCACCTCCCGGTGAAGAATGGATATCCGACCGACCCGGTCACCATCGAGTGGGTGCGCCGGGTCTTTCCCAAGGCCTATGGCTATTTCATCGAACATCTTGATGGGTTCCGCACCACGCTGTTCATGGTCCCGATTCGCGACTTCAACTACGCGGGACTGAACGCCAAGACCGGCGAAATCCACTCCTGTCAGATGTATCTGCCCATGCCCGACAGTGCCGCCACCACCGCCAACTTCTTTAACCCCCTGCTCTATCAGATCGAGCGCATGGTGCTGGAAAACAAGGCTCCGTACCCGGTGGAACGCACCTTGCTCACCTCGGGCATGACACTTGCCGCGGTCGACTCGATTCACCAAGGTAACAAGAAGGTGGAGACCCCCCAGATGAAGGTCCGCTACCAGGCTCCCGCCGAGTCCTTTTTCGCCAGGACCTGACCGACTTGATCGCGTCCTTCTGTCACATACGGATGCCGGAGCGACCCCGCACCAAGATAGAGACCGGCCCACCGAAGAGTGTGGGTCGGTCACGAAGCATTGTGCATCCGCTTCAGCCGAAATCCCACGATCGATCCACGCTGCTATCTTTTTGGCTCACAATATCCAAACATGAGATTATTTTTACCAACGCAATACCCTCTCTACGTATTGTTCCGGCTCAAGGCAAGGACATGGCTCTAAACATAAACAACAACCAGTTTGAACAATTTCTTTTTATCGCCTTCATTCTGGTTTTTATACCGCTAGGCCTTCTTGGCGCTTATTTCTTTCACTTCAACAGAGACGCCGCGTTCAAGAAGAAATGGTTCCCTCCTTACGTCATCCTGGTCGGCGTCGTATTTGGTTCCTATGTGGCGGCGACAACCCTGATCTCGGCGAAGGCTGGCCAGGGATGGTTTCCGCTCTTTATTTTCATGCCGGGGATCGCCGCGATATCGTATCTCAATATTAAACTTACCCATTTCTGTACTTCTTGCGGAAAAACTCATTTACATCAAAGCTTGTTTTCAAAAGCAAAGAATTGCCCATACTGTGGCGGGAAGTTCAACAAAGAGGAAGTGTAGCCAGCGCCCCCCTGCGAAACCGGGCCATTCTTGAGCCGGTTTCTGGACGCCAATCAGGCCTCCGAGGGGGGCGGATCCTTGATCCCCATCTCTCGATTCATCTCGATCAGAACGTTCGGGTCGCGGACCAATTCCTTCATCAGGTCTGGAAACGGGAGCGAGCCGAGGGCAACAGCCCGTTCCAGCAAGTAGGGAATTGGGCTGTGCGGCTCAAGGCGGCGGAGGATCGCGGCGGCCTCGGAGATCCGGGCGTAGATTTGGGCCCGAGACACCGCCGACGCGGCGGTCCGTTCCTGACTCCCAGCCGGGGGGACATCCTCGGGCGTGGTCGAGTCATCGGGTGCCGTCTCTTGCTCTCCGGGGGGGCTTGTTGATGTATCCGCCCCAGTATTCAGTTGCAAGACCTGCTTCGCGAGGAGTTGGCAGTCGTCGAGCGCCTGGCGCAGCCCTAGTAAGGCGGGGGCCAGATCTGCCATGCGTACCTGAAGGCCGACGACGAGCGCGTCGAACTCCGCGCGGGCTTCGGTCAGCAGCGAAACGTTCTGGTTCGCAAGGTTCGACGGGGTTTGTTGCCGGGCCTTGTTGAGCGTCTCCAGGTCGATACCCGAGCGAGGGTCCTGGCTTCGTTTCCAGTCGAGCCAGCTATAACGGGCGTTTCCCCCTTCGATCAACGGGATGGATCGGATCGTGGTGGGGAAGGCGGCTCCGCGGTCGGGGTCGTCGAGCCAGCGAAAGGCCGCGGAGCGAATCTCGAGGTCATCGCCCGGCTCAATCAAAGGGCTGAGTCGATCCCAGCATTCCTCCACCATCCGTCGGAGGAGATGGAGGCCATCGCGCAGGCCCGCGAACCCGTTTCGTTTGACCAGGGCCTCGGTCAACCTCGCTCCGACGGTCAGGTCCTTGGCTGTGTCGCGGAGGATTCGCTGGGCTAGCTCGATAATCGCGGGCCATTCGGCCGGTTTCGCCGTCTCGGGGCGCTGGGGGTCATCGGCATCGTAGTCGCTTGGGTTGATCTCTCGGCGGTAGGTATCAAGCTGCTCGCGGAGCATATAAGGGAGGCTGGATCCGGCCGGGTCGTCTCCGGCAATGGGCGCGAGCAAGGATTCGAAGTCGAGTAACGGCGAGATCGAGGTGTTCGTATCCAAACGACGGCTCCGATTGATCGGATCTGGAAAAGCAGAAGCCGAGCCGTTCGGCGACTCGCCTCATAAGCTGGCGAATGTATGCAAGCATCGCCTTCAAGTGGAATCGAGTCAACCCATTCCTGGCATCCACCGCGGTCCACACTCGAATCGAAATCAACGGCTCGATGTGGATTGTGAGAACAGCTCGGAAAGGGTCCGTGCCGTGCCGGGTGTCGTTGTCGGCGGCTTGGGAACCGGTTTCGGCCGAGGACGAACCGTGGTCGCGGCGGCGCGGAAGACCGGCTCGGCCGAGGTCTTTGGTGACTCGGGGGCTGGCGCGGATACCGTTGGGGAAGAGGCCGGGGTCATGGGCAACGGCTCGAGCACAAGCGCGGGCGCCTCGGTAGCAGTCCCTGGGCTCGAGCGTCTCGAGGTACCCTGGGCACTCGCGGCGATATCGAACAGGCTCTGGCTTTTCAACGGAGGCGCCCCTGGGGTTTCCACCAGCCTCGCCACCGTGTCCATCGCCTCCCGGGCCTGGGCGAGCAAGGTTTCGCGGGGCATTTGATCGGCTCGGTTGTAGTACTGGTCGGAGCGAGAGCCGATCGCGGGAGGGACGTCGGGGAGCGCTGGCGAAGGAACCTCGGGAGGAACCGGCTCCGGCCGCTCGGGGGGCTGAGGCGGAATCGACTCGATTGGGGCCGAGGAGCAATGAGCGAGCGCCTCGGCCGCCGCGGCCCGAACGCGTAAAGAATTCTCGGAAGGATTCCCGTCGCTATTCCCGCCCGAGGCGGTCAGGGTGAGCGCGGCGACGGTCTTGGCGGTGCAGCAACAGCCCGAGCCCAGCACGCGCGCCGCGGCGAATCGCACGCACTCATTCCGATCGGCCCGAAGGGAGTCGATCAAGGTCTTTTCCGCCTCGGGCCAGTAGTGGCAATCGACGGTCCCAAGGTATTCCACCGCGGCGACCCGCTCCTTGGCGGCGGCGGTGTCGGCCTGAATCTGGGCCGCGGCCCCCGCCGCGCCCGGCTGGCTCATCTGGGCGGGGGTGGGAGTGGTCGGACAGCAGTTTCCGAACTCTCCGCCGGTCAGGCATTTAAGGGGGGCCATCCCCTGGCTGAAAAGCTTACCGCAGGGCGAAGCGCAGAACTTGGCCTTACACAGCTTGAGGTTATTGCAAAGGCTGCCCATCAGGCCGGTGTATCCGCCCGCCCCCCCGGCAGCCCCCGCCGCGCCGGCGGCCCCCGCCATGGGCGTGGCACACCCGATGGAATTCAAGGCCAACGTCACGCCAAGAACACCGAACCAGAGGGCTCGACTCGCACCCATGCCCAATGTCCTATGAGCCAACTCCAACACCGAATCCCATCCACAACCTGGAATGGACGGGTTCGTTGGAGTTTTCGACTCTGGCCAATTGAATGTCTTGGCGGATCGCATGCAGTGGACTTCGGCAAGCCTACCGGCAAACTTGAGGAATATACCGATTATTCCAGCCATTCGATCGATACTTGGCATTTTTCGTGAAGGTCGACCAAGCACAAGCCGTTCGCCTTAAGTTTTAGCCTTTTCTCGATCCGACTTGGCCTTTTCAAGTCTGCCTACCACTGATATAAACCCCCTCGCCTGGGTTGGTCCTATCCGTGGCAGTCCGCCATCGTTCAAGTCTTCGCCAACCCAATGCTCCGAGTCTACGCTCGACCGGAAACGCGACGCCCTTCGGTTGCGAGTCTTCTCGCGACCCAACTGTTCTCGGTGCTGGGCTCTCCCTTGCCAGTGGGAAAGGTGCATTAACGTTGGATGCTCAAGCAAGGCAGACCCGATTGACCGTGAGCCGCCGGGCGAGGCCGTGCGCAGCTTGGTTGGCGACGAGGTTGGTTCCAGGCCTAAGCCTAGGGAGCTTCCTGGTCATCCTGGGGTTGGGCCTTTCAGGTTCGATCGCCCTGGGCAACCCTCCCGAATCGGTTCGGGAGAGCCTACCCGCGATCGAGGTGCTCGGCATCCGTCCCGCGCCCGCGGCACAGCCCAGTGAGGCTGGAAGCCGTGTTGGGGCCGAAACCGAGAGAGCCGCCCCAACGGAACCCTCGTCCACGAACCAGAAGGTCATGACCTGGGGCGATGTCCTTCAAACCTCCGCGGCTTCGCCCGAGCCGCCGACGCGCGAGCTTACCTTTCCCATTGAGCAGAAGGCCCTCTTTGATCCGGATGTCAGCTTGACGGCCTGTACCTCGTGCGGCCAGTTCCACTCGGGAAGCCATTTTGGCGGCGGTTCAAGCGGAAGTTGCGGCCCTGGCGGCTGCGTGCCGGGCCGAAGTCGGAACTGCCATCACGCGGAGTCGGCTACCTACGTCGGCCGCTTCGTCACCAACCTCTATCATTGCCTCTGCTGTCCCGACCCGTGCTATCAGCCCAGGTGGGTCCCGGAGGCGAATGCTTCTTTCTTCGTGGACCCCGCGCGACCCCGCACGCAGAAACGCCTACGCTGGGACCATGCGTTCTCCATGTGGTTTCCCGACCGGTCCGAATACTTCTGGGCTCGAGAGTACCTGGGCCCCGGCCCCAAGCCGAAGATCCCTACCACGCGCCGAGGGAAACCCGTCTACGGCGAGCGCACGCTCAGTTACGACCAACTCTATGTTTACATTGAAGCCGCGCTCCCCCGCTTCAGCTTCTTCACCGAGGTCCCCTATCGCTCCACCTCTCCCGACCTGACCGCGCACCACGCCGGGTTCGCGGATATGAACATCGGTACGAAATCGCTCTTGCTCGATTGCGACTTGCTCCAGCTCACGCTTCAATTCAAGACCTATTTCCCCATCGGCAACGTGTTATACGGCCTGGGAAATGGCCACGTCTCCCTCGAGCCTTCCTTATTAATGGCGATGCACCTGGCGCCGAATACCTACCTGCAAGGGCAGATCGCCGAGTGGGTGCCGCTGGGGGGGGACCCCGACTATGCCGGAGCGATCCTGCATTACCACCTGAGCATGAACCAACTGCTCTGCGACTTCACGCCCGACGTCAAGCTCATGGGGACCCTCGAATTCAACGGCTGGTCCTTTCAGGATGGTGCCTTCACCGCCCCCATCCTCGGGCCGAAAAAATCCTCGGGCGACTCTTATTTAAGCCTTGGCCCTGGCCTGAGAATGTCGGTCTGCGACTTCATCGACTTCGGCGTGGGGACCGCCTTCGCGCTGGGCGGCGGACCGAACTGGGGTAACCCCTTGATTCGAAGCGAGATCCGCATTTTCTATTAAACGCGCCCCGCACAACCCTTCCGGTCCGTCTGACCCGCGACCCCTCACGGAAAGAGATGGAGAATCGTGACGCCTTCGCGGAATTGAATGGTTATAATCTGGCGGAAGACGCATCCACCGCCTAAGTATGTGCTGAGCAGAGGTCGCGCCAGTATGCCAATTAACCCTGTCCATTGGCACGAAGGGATGTTCCTTCGACCTCACCACTTCCAGCTCGCGCGTGCCTACCATAACGAGCAAGCGAACCTCAGCGAAAAGTGGGACCAGCACCACAACTGGGGACTCAGGGAGATTGACCTCGACCTCGATGCGCTCGCGAACTCGCGGCTGGTGCTCCGAAAGCTGAAGGCCCGGCTCCGCGACGGCACCCTGGTCTCCATCCCCGACGACGGGGTGGTCCCTCCCATCGACCTCAAGCCAGCCCTCCAGGGCTCGGAATCGGTCACCGTCTACCTGGCGCTTCCGGTAATTCAGTCAGGCCGGGCGAACGTGGCCGGTAAGGATTCGGGCGAAGTCGCTCGATACCAGGTCGCCTCGCAGAGTTGGCCCGACGAGAACAGTGGTCTGAACCCCCAGCCGATCTCGGTGCGCCGGCTAAACTTGAAACTGTTGCTCTCCGACCAGGACCAGACCGGTTACGAGGTCTTGCCGATCGCCCGAATCAGGCGGTCGCCCCGTTCCGAGGCCACTCCCGAGCTCGACCTGACCTACATCCCCCCACTACTGGCCTGCGACGCCTGGCAGCCCCTCTGGACGGGGATTCTCCAGTCGATTTACGACCGGATCGGTCAGAAGATCGACCTCCTGGCCAACCAGGTGGTTTCGCGCGGAATCACCTTCGACAGCCAGGCCCAGGGGGACCTGCAAATCTTCGCCCAGCTTCGCGAGCTCGACCGGGCCTACCCTGTCCTCGGCATCTTCGCGTTCGTGGAAGGGGTGCATCCCCTGAAGGCCTATCTCGAGCTCTGCCGGATCGTCGGCCAGCTCGCGATCTTCGACCCGACCCGTAGACCCCCCGAACTGCCTCGATACGATCACGACGACCTGGGCAAGTGCTTTTACGGGGTGCGTCGGCATATCGACGCCCTGCTCGACGCCCTGGTGGAGCCTGAGTACAAGGAGCAGCCGTTCATCGGCGCGGGTTTACGCATGGAGGTGACGCTCGAGCCCTCCTGGCTCGAAGCGTCCCGGCAGATGTTCCTCGGCGTCCGTTGCACGCTCGACCCCCAGGAATGCATCCGACTGCTGACCAAGCCGGGGCAGCTCGACATGAAAGTGGGGAGCGCCGAGCGCGTCGATGGCATCTTTCGGTTCGGCCAGGCGGGGCTTCAGTTCACCCACACTCACCAGCCGCCTCGAGCCCTCCCGTCGCTCCCTAACCTGATCTATTTCCAGATCAATCGCGACTCGGAACCGGTGGAGTGGGGCAACGTGCAGCGGTCGCTCACCCTTGCCATCCGGGTGAATGAAAACCTGGTCGCGGGGAATATTCAGGGGCAACGAACCCTGATTATCAAGACCGAAGGGCAATCGACCACCCTCCAGTTCACCTTGTACGTCGTGGCCAAGTCGCTCTGAACCAGACACTAGGGGAGAGGTTCCCGAGGTCAACGCCCCATGCACGACGCCATCGCCGCTCTGGTTCATCCGATCCTGGCCCAGGGGCTTCAGCTCAAGGGCCGACTCGACCGAGGCGAGTCGCCGGTTCTCGCCACCGAACAGTCGTTGCTCGAGGGCCTGCTCACCGCGGGGATTGCCGAGGAGACACGCTGGCCGACGGCCTCGGAAGAGCCCGGACCCGATGCGCAACGCCCGGTGCGGCTGGCCGGCGCGTTCCGTCGAACCAACGAGCGGATGTTAACGGCGCGCTATGCCATGGCATGCTGGCTTGATGAGCTGTTCATCTTGCATTCCTCCTGGGCCTCGCGCTGGAATGAGCGAAAGATGGAGGTGGCTCTCAACGGCACGAACGACCGGGCCTGGCGATTCTGGGAGCTGGCGCGCCAGCCCGAGACCCGGCTTGATCGCGACCTGCTCGAAACGTTTTTCCTCTGCGTCATGCTTGGGTTTCGAGGCGACCTGCGCGACCGCCCCGCCGAGCTCCAGGATTGGGTTGAGAGCACGCGTGCCCAGCTTACCCGGCTGGATGGCATGGAATGGACGCCCCCGCCCGAGCTGACCCCCTCCACGCGCGTTCCTCCACTCGGCGGTAGCGAACAGCTCAGAAAGATGGTTGTCGCCGGTGGCCTGGTGTTCCTGGTGCTAACGCCCGTCGTGGCCTTCTTCCTCTTTTACCAACTTGGCCGATAACGGGGCATCATGTTCCTGCTCAACTCCCTTTGGCGCGGGCTCAAAGGTCTACCCAAGCTGATCTTCCCCTTCTTCGCCAGGGCGCGCGAGCTGCGGCACCCCGGTCAGAGGTTACGCTGGGCGCTCAGGCTACTGGTCCTCGCCTCGGTGCTCGTGCTTCTCACCTTCATCAATCTCTGGGCCGACCTTCCGCGCGTGCTTCGCGCTCCCTTGCCCCTCTTGCGCAACGTTTGGCTCCCGCTCCTCTTCCTGCTGATCTACACCATGTCCTGGCTGATCTGGTGGCTTTGGGAACTCCTGACTTCCGAACAGGAGAACTCGGAGTTCCCCGATATCGACGACGCCTGGGAGGCCGTGCTCCGAGCGCTGGAGCAGGCGAGCATCGACATCACCCAGTCTCCCCTCTTCCTCATTCTCGGGAGTCCGGCCGGCTCGGAGGAAGCGTTACTCAACGCGTCGAAACTCGCGCTCGAAGTGGGAAGAACTCCTCAAGGATCGGACGCTCCGCTCCATGCGTACGCCAACCGTGAAGGGATCTACATCACCTGCCCGGGGGCCTCGTTGCTCGCCCGGAAAGCCCAGCTCCTGGCGGAACGGACCACCGCGTCCAAAGAGTCAACCGCTGCCCCCTTGATGGCGGGCTCCACGTCCTCGAGAGAAGCCGAACAGGCCACCCGGGGCCACGGCTCGGCCGTGTCACTGAGCGAAGCGATCAGCACTTCCCCCTTCGAACCCGGGGTACTAGGACGGCAGCCGGAACCGGAGCCAACGAAAGGGCAAACTGAGTCGTCCCCCCCCGAGCTCCCTAACACGTCCAGCCCTCGACGCGCCTCCCTGATCATGGATCATGCCGAGGTCGATCGGATTTCGCAGCGTCTTCAACACCTGGGCCGATTGATCGCCAGGAGCCGTCGGCCTTACTGCCCGGCCAATGGCATCCTCCTTCTGATCCCCTTTGCCGCGACCGACTCGGCCGACGAGTCAGACGAGCTCGGCGCCCTCTGCCAGCTCGACCGAATCTCCTTGCGCGAGAGCCTGCAAGTGCTCTGCCCCTCATTCGCGGCCATCTGCGACATGGAGCAAATCCCTGGCTTTCGCTCGTTCGTCGCTCGCTTCCCCGAAGCGCAACGCGCCAAGGTGCTCGGGCTCGACCTACCTCTGGTCCCAGCCGTCGACGAATCTGGGTTCGCGCGCATGCTCCATGACAGTATCGGTTGGGTTGGTCATGTTCTCATCCCCACACTCGTCTATCGCCTCTGGAGCCTGGAGGTCCCGGGGCTCGCGGATGAGGAAGCGACCTTGCGCGAGAACATCCAACTTCACCAGGTGCTCGCCCGGCTTCGAGAACGGCAAGAGCGAATCTACCGCATCCTGGCACGCGCGTTCGCGTCGGAGCCTCCGAGCACGACGCTCTTCGGTGGCTGTTACCTGGCGGCCACCGGCCGAGACTCCAGTCATGAGCAAGCCTTTGTCGCCTCGATCTTCCGCCGTCTCGTCGAGAACCAGAACTACGTAAGCTGGACCACCGAAGCTCTGGCCGAAGACGCCGACTACCGCCGCTGGGCCCTCATCGGCTGGGGCTGGCTCGTCGTCCTGCTGCTCACCGTGGTAGGACTTGCCTACGCGTTCTGGATCGGATAGTGCCTTGATCACATGAAAAGTCGTGGCGAAGGCAATAGCCCCGCTTCCCTGAGAAGGGTGGGAAGCCCCTCGCCTTGACCATCGAGAGATCATCCGTCGCTGTAAGGCAACGTCCCGATCCGTCAGAGGCGGAAGCGTCAGCGACGCTCCCTCTTGCCGGTTTCGGCGATCATCCGTCTCTGTAAGGCCACTTCGCGGTTTTTCAGAGGCGGAAGCGTCAGCGACGCTCCCTCTTAACCGGTTTCGGCGATCATCCGTCGCTCACGCTTCCGGCTCTGTAAGGCCACTTCCAAGTCTGTCAGAGGCGGAAGCGTCAGCGACGCTCCCTCTTACCGGTTTCGGCGATCATCCGTCGCTCACGCTTCCGGCTCTGTAAGGCAGCTTCCAAGTCTGTCAGAGGCGGAAGCGTCAGCGACGCTCCCTCTTACCGGTTTCGGCGATCATCCGTCGCTCACGCTTCCGGCTCTGTAAGGCAGCTTCCCGATCCGTCAGGGACGCTCCCACAGGCCCCTTCCGGCCAGAACGTAATGCACTTCCCCCGACTCGTCTCGTCGCCGTGGAATTCGCTCTTGGCAGTTCCGTTCATTCTGTTCTTACTGCAAGATTTCGCTCGTATCAGATCTCTTTGACCGCGAGCCGGGTCACCGCCTGCTCGGTTTCTTCCACGACTCGTTGCCAGCCTTCCCGGGCGTTGGGGAGCGAACCAAAGGTGAGGGGCGGACCAACGCGCAGGCGGACGGGAAGGGGTCGAGGATAGCGCGCACCGGGCGGGAACGCTTCGAACGTTTCGGACAGGTAGCACGGAACAATTGGGACTTCAGTCCCCGCCGTGAGCATCCCCAGGCCCGCCTTGAAGGGCTGCATCTGGCCGTCTCGGCTCCGCGTCCCTTCAGGGAAAAGGATCAGGCCGCACGGCTCGTTGATGAGTCGGCCTCGAAGCTCGGCCAAGGCGTGCGGGCCACACCGTTTTCTCCACATCGGCAGGGCATTGAGAAAAAGGGCCGAGGCCAGCGAGGTGAGGGGCGTCTCGAAGAAAACGTCACCGGCGGCGACCGGAAAAACCTTGCTGCAAAGCCGCGCGGGGAGGGCCGAGGCCAGGGCCAGGGCATCGAGATGGCTCGAGTGGTTCGCGACGAGTATGAACGGCGGCTGTGTGGGGAGATGCTCTGACCCGTCGATGACCAACCGGTGGTAGAGTCGAAAGTAGACCCGCGAGGACCGGTGACGGAGGACATGCCAGAAGTTCGACGCGAGCCCCGGCTCGCGCCCAAGGCTGCGCGCTTGCTCGATGGCGGGGCGTTCCAGGTCCGACGCGGGCTTGTATTGCCAGGGTTCCACGATCCGACTAGCTCCCACTTCCACCCGAGAGGATCCGAATCGCCTGCCCTGCCCCCACCCCTTCCAGGTAATGAATGTAATGGAAAACGGTGGGAGCCGCGATCAGGAGACTATTGGCCCGGTCGAGAATGCCGCCATGCCCGGGGATCAACGAGCCGGTGTCTTTCACTCCCACGTCTCGTTTGATCGACGAGACGCTCAGATCGCCGAACTGACCGGCGATGCTGATCAAAATGCCCAGGACCAAACGCTGAACGGAACCACTCATCGGCCCGGTTGTGAAAATAAATCCACTCAAGAAATAGACGAGAAGCGAGGTGAGGATCACCGCCCCGAGCGAGCCTGAGATCGTCTTGTTCGGGCTGGTGTTGGGGATTAGCTTCGGCCCACCGAGTGACTTACCGACCATGTAGGCAAAGATATCGTTGAACTGCACGCCGAAGAGCAGGAGCAGAATGATCGACCGAAACTTCGCGTCGTTCGCGAGAAAGCCGAGATGGCCGAGGCAACTGCCGAACAGGAGGAACCCGAAGACCGCTAGCCCCACGCGCTGAATGTAACCCGAGGGGCGGTCGAGCGAGATTCCCACGGCCGTCAACAGGGCGAGCATCAAGGGGGTCAGGGCGGTGAAGAAGGCATACCAGTGGTCGACGACAGCCAGGGTGATCGCGAGAATGCCCACCACGACGGTCGCGCTCATGGCTTTCTCGCGGAACAGGCCGGTCGCCCGGGCGAACTCGCGATAACACAACAGGCTCAGTAGCCCGACGGCCAGGATCGTGGGGGCCGCGCCAAGCAGTACCGGCCCCACGATGATGGGGACCATGATGAGCCATGAGAAATAACGGCTCCATAGATCGGCTCGAAGCGAAGGACTCAACCGTCCCGCCCGATCGAGCAAGGTGATCATCAGGGGAGCGATCAGGAGGACCAAAACCAGCGTGGCGACGATGATCACCACCAGGCGTTCGTCAAAGGCATGTCGCCAGCCGAAGAGACGTTCCCGGGCTGCCTCGCTCATGCCTGAATTCCTCCATCGATCGTGGGTGATGGCTTCGTCGCCTCTCCAGCCGTGAGAAAATGCCCCGCGCGCAGGAGTCGGCGGATCGCGGTCAAAACGCAGCCCACGACAATCAGCCCGAGGACCAGCGAGGCCCAACCAACTCGAATGCCTAGCCAATGTTCAGCCTGATCGGCCGGCACGAAGGCGGAGAGCAAGGCCAGGACCGTGACCAGGAACATGCGGTGCTGCTTGGCCATGGGCCCCGCGTAATCCTGAGGGGCCCCCGCGATTCGCGCGGCGGCTCTTACATAGGCGACGAAGAGGGCAAGGACCGCCGCGAGGTCGCCAAGCCAGGGAAGGCCTCCCGCCGCGTGGCCCAGGCCAATAAAGATGGCCGCGTCGGAGACACGGTCGGGGACCTCGTTGAACAGTTCCCCAACCCTCGAGGCTTTTCCGGACTCGATCGCCACCATCCCGTCCAGGAGGTTCGCGAGCAGTCGGGCCTGGACCAGGACTCCCCCAGCGATCCAGGCGACGGCCGGAATTGAGACCTGATCCGTCGCGGCAAAACAGTAGCCCGCCAGCACTCCACAGACCATCCCAGCAACGGAGATGGAATTGGCGCTCACGTTGCGAATCGCGAGTTGGTGGGCAGCCCAGCCCGACATCTTCCACGATCGGCTGGCCAGGGGCCGACGATCGGCCTCAGACGGTTGGTAAACTTCCGGAGCCAAGCGACACCTCGCCTCGTTTATCGATCAACGACCCATCAAGGAAACGCCCGCGATAATCAGCACCATTCCCACCAGATGAACCGGTGCGATCGCGGCGCCGTTCATCGTCCGGCCAATCAACGCCGCCCAGATGAAAGTCGTCGCGTACACGGGGTAGAGCATTGAGGGCGATCCCCCCTGACGGAACCCCGCGACAAAGCACCCCATCACCAGCGCATAGCACAACACCCCCGCCAGGATCGGTCCGTTCGCCAGGAACGCGAACAAACGCCCTCCCGCCGCCAGGGCTCGGTCGGTCCCCGCCTTGTACAAGTACTGTCCCGCCGCTCCCAGGAACGACGCTACCAAGAACAAGAGCACTGACGACCAGGGAGTTTTCATGCGGCGAAACCTCAATCTCTCGTCTTGAGCGAGCCCAATCGCGCCAGGGTCTTACGTGGCGATCCCCGTCATCAATTTCATGTCCAACCTCTGGGAAATCGTGCCATGAACACCCAGACCAATCGAACCTTGCCTGCCCTCGACATCAAGGGAGACAAGGTGCAATGAATCGCCGAACCCTGCAAGGGGACTTTGACGGCGCTCGTTCTCGAATTCGAGCCCCAGGCATAAGTTCTCGAGGGCTTTAACCGCGCATTGACCGGCTCGACCGGCTCCGCGACATGGGCTCGTACGCTTCAAACAAAAGATGTGTCGCGCAATTTGAGCAGGTCACGGCCGCGTGCCCCAGTCGAGAGCCCCGCCCTTGGGAAAAAAGTGAAATGATGTGAAGGGGTCTGAACTCTCAAGCGGAAGCGATGCTTGAGATGGAACTCGACATGAAAACGAGAACACGTCTCGACAACCCAACGAGTTGTCGAGACGCGCGACTAATGGATCTGGTCAAAAAACGCCTATTCACACGAGGATGAAAGCGCGTTGGTCAAGCAATTACTGATGCGCCAGGTAGGCCTCGACCATCAGGACGCTCGGGCCAGCTCGCTTGATGACCGAGAGGCGAGACTCGGCGCTCGAGACCTCTTCCAGTTGCTCGTTGACGAACCACTGGAGGAAATTCAAGGCGATGTAGTTCTTCTCCTGAGTCGCCAGGTCGACCAGCTTGTAGATCTGGTCCGTCGTTTGCTTCTCCGAATCAAGCGCGAGCTGAGCCGCCTCTTCCGCCGAGCGGAACTCATTTCGCGGAGCGGGCACGTCCTTCATCACCAGAGGAGCGCCGGTGTCGAGCAGGAACTTCACAAACTTCATCGCATGGTCTCGCTCTTCTTCCGCCTGCTTGAAGTAGAGCTTGGCTAGGCCGAAGAGCGATTCCGCTTCGAAATAAGCGGCAATGGCGATGTACTGATGTGAGTTGGCCAGTTCGTTCCGGACCTGGTCGTTGATGGCCGCCTGAATGGTTTCGCTGATCAGCATTGCGTCCTCTCAATCCTCTCCAGTACCGAGTGAAGTCCGATTGTTATCTTTCCCAATTCACCCAGTCGTATGGTTTATCGAGGTTTATCTGCTCAAGATCATACCGGAGGGACAGGTTATCCCGAAAGCCGAACGTGCGTCCCGGCCGGCAAGGGTGTGCCAGAAGTCAACCTCGAGGACTTTCCTATCCCTCAGGAACGTTGCATTATTCGGACCAATCAAGGTCAAACGCTCAAGATTATTCAAAAGCAAGTGGCTTGGTCTCGAATTGGGCTCGGAAGTCCGTTCAAGGTGATCCGGAAGACCGGTCCCAAACGGCTCGCGACGTAAACGAGGGTTGACCGAACTGTCCCAGGGCGATATTGTTCCGTCAAAGACCGTTCTCCCAGGCAGCATCCGTTCAATTGACTCGCTTATGGATGCCTGCCTCCGAGTCAGCATCGTTGAGATCGAACAGCGCGGGCGGTCACACCTGGCCGACCCCTCCTGCTCGGCGGCTCGAAAGGATTCGAGTCCTATTCCCATCGGAGACGTTAAGGATGACGCCCCTCACCTCCTCGCCGCGAAACACGACAGTCGAAATCGGTGGTGGGATCGCGAACGCCCTCAACTGGCTCCATGAGCAACAGGATCCCGAAGGATTCTGGATGGGAGCGCTCGAATCCAACTCGTGCATGGAAGCCGAGTGGATCCTTGCGATGCACGTGCTGGGCGTCCCCGACGATCCGAAGCTTCCCGGGGTGGTCCGCGCCATTCTCGACAAACAAAGAGACGATGGATCCTGGGAGATCTACCACAACGCCGAAGGGGGCGATATCAACACCACCGTGGAGTGCTACGCAGCGCTTCGCGCCGCGGGGGAAGACCCCGACTCTCCCCCCTTGAAGTTGGCTCGCGGTTGGATCCACCGCCACGGCGGGATGAGCCGCTTGCGCAACTTCACCAAGTACTGGATGGCCCTGATTGGCGAATGGCCCTGGAACGAGACCCCCACGCTTCCTCCCGAACTCATCTACCTTCCGCCTTGGATGCCGTTCAACATCTACCAGTTCGCCACCTGGGCTCGAGGAACCATCATCCCCCTGACGATTCTCTCGGCCAGACGAACCACACGCCCCCTTCCCCCCGATCGCCGACTGGATGAACTATTCCCCGAAGGACGAGCTCACCACGACCACCGGCTTCAGCGCAAGCACCGCTGGATTTCCTGGGAAGGTCCCTTCTATCTGGCCGACCGCCTGCTTCGCTGGTACTCCCGGTTCCCCATCCGACCCGGGCGCGAGGCCGCCATCCGAACCTGTCTCGAGTGGATTATCAAGCACCAGGAGGCCGATGGCTCCTGGTCGGGGATTCAACCCCCCTGGATCTATTCGTTGATGGCGCTCCACGAGGAAGGTTATGAGCTCGATCACCCCGTCGTGAAAGCCGGGCTCGAGGCATTCAACACCTACTGGTCCTACCAACGCAATGGCGGGACCTATCTCCAGGCGAGCGAATCAACCGTCTGGGATACCGCCCTGACCCTTCAGGCCATGCTCGACTGCGGCGAGACCCCCGACCAGAACCCGTCGATGGCCGCCTCGGTCCGCTGGCTGCTCGACCACCAGGTTTCGTATCTCGGCGACTGGCACGTCCTCTCCAAGGGGCTCGGGTCAGGAGGCTGGACCTTCCAGCGCGCCAATCGGAACTATCCCGATATCGACGATACCGCGGTCGTCTTGCTCGACCTGAATCGCGTGCGGTCGGTGACCAAGGGTCCCACGCCAGAGTTGGACGAGGCCATTCGCAAGGGGACCGAGTGGGTCTTGGGCCTCCAGTGCTCCAACGGCGGCTGGGCGGCGTATGACCGAGACAATACCCACGCCTGGCTCACCAAAATTCCCTTCAGCGATTTTGGCGAGTTGATCGACCCTCCTAGCTCCGATGTCACCGCGCATGTCGTGGAAGCCCTCGCTGCGGAAGGGCGAACCCCGGACGATCCAGCCGTCGCGCGGGCGGTTCGATTCCTCCGCGACGAGCAGGAGGAAGACGGAAGCTGGTTCGGACGCTGGGGCGTCAACCACGTCTACGGCACGGGCGCGGTACTCCCGGCGCTTCAGGCCATTGGTCTGGATACGCGTGCCCCCTGGATTCGACGAGGGGCTGAATGGCTCGTCTCTCGCCAGAACTCCGACGGCGGCTGGGGCGAGTCGTGCGCATCGTACATGGACCCCGCTCTCCGGGGCGTTGGCCCCAGCACCGCCTCGCAGACCGGCTGGGCGCTCATGGGACTACTGGCGGTCGATACACACGACTTCGACGAATCCATTCGCAAGGGGGTCCAGTACCTGCTCGACCACCAGGTTGAAGGGACCTGGAACGAGCTCGAGTACACGGCCACGGGTTTCCCCGGCTACGGCGTCGGGCACCGAGTCGACCTTCAAAACGTCGCGGGGAGCCTGGAACAGGACAAGGCTCTCCAACGCGCGTTCATGCTCAATTATAACATGTACCGACATTACTTCCCACTCTCGGCTCTGGGGCGAGCGCGACGCCACCTGGCCCAGGTCCGGAAAGATCCGGCTCATCATCAGTTTGTCGGCACTCACTGGCGGGATGCCGACAACGACACCTCGAGCTCACAGGTCGGTTCCACCGCAACCTGGTCTCAGGCGAACTGAATCGACAGATTCGTTCAAGGTCGTCTCACCGACGCGATTCGGCCCGAACGCCGATCGCGTCAAGGTCTCCGCCGCTCCTCCAAAGCAAGCCTCCGCGACGACCACTTCAAAGCAAAATAGCAGGAATCCCACATCCTTTAGGGGTGGGAGGAATGCGTGCGGTCTTGTCCTATGATCGAATTCGTCTACAATACATACATGAAACTCACCGTCCGAATCAGGTTAATGC
>Ga0182745_1002245_pt1 | contig 17567 bp, 14 predicted proteins | sample eDN3rd30CKraftBY_FD_128523 | JGI IMG/M metagenome (GOLD analysis project Ga0182745, IMG submission 128523) | Enriched backyard soil microbial communities from Emeryville, California, USA - eDNA 3rd pass 30_C Kraft BY (version 2) (version 2) | ecosystem: Environmental > Terrestrial > Soil >...
GCGACGTGGAGCTGGCCTTCCTGCTGGCCGAGGCCTACGCCCTGAAGCGCGACGAGAAGCGCGCCCTGGACACGCTGAGCAAGGTGCTCGCGAAGAACCCCAAGTCCGCCAAGGCCCACCACGCCGTGGGCAACCTGCACCAGGCCGCGGGCCGAGCCGACGAGGCCGCCGCCGCCTACGCCGCGGCCCTGGAGGCCGACCCCAAGCACGTGGCGTCCGCGGTGGAGCTGGCCGCGGTGGAGCTGCTGGTCCGCAAGGACGTAGCGAAGGGCACCGAGGCCGTGGAGCGGGCGCTGGCCACGGACTGGACGTCCGTGGCCAGCGCCCGCTCCACGGCCTCATGGGCGTCGCGCTGTTCCAGAAACACCAGCCGAAGGAGGCCGAAGCCGAGCTGAAGGCCGCCCTGGAGATGGACGCCAGGTCGCCCTTCCTCCGCGGCCAGCTCGCGCACGTGCTGCGCGCCCAACGCAACTTCGACGCGGTGCTGCCCCTCTACACGGCGCTGGCGGCGGAGGAGCCCGGCAACCTCGAGTTCGCGGAAGGCCACATCACCGCGCTGGTGATGACCGGCAAGATGCAGGACGCGCTGGAGGCCGTGAAGAAGGCCAACGGCGTGTTCCCCAACGAGGCCCGCATCGCCTACCTCTACGGCCGCATCGAGGACGCGCTCGACAAGCTCTCCGACGCGGAGGGCCACTACAAGCGCGCCATCGCCGCGGACGAGGACCTGGTGGAGGCCCGCCTCTACCTGGGCCGCTTCTACCTGGCCCAGCGGCGCAACGCGGAGGCGCGCGCCCAGCTCGAGGAGGCCGTGAAGCGCGCCCCCAAGAACGCCGGCGTGCGCGCGGGCCTGGGCGAGCTGGCCCTGGCGGAGAACAACGCGCTGTTGGCCCAGCAGGAGTTCGAGCGCTCCGTGAAGCTCGACCCCATCCTCGCCGACGCCCACCTGGGCCTGTCCCGCGTGGCCCTGCTGACGGACGACCTGGAGACGGCGAAGACCGAGGCCAACCGCGCCCTGGAGCTGGACCCGCACCTGCTCAAGGACGGCCGGCTGCAGCGCGGCCTCGTGCTGTGGCGGCTGGGGCAGCTCGAGGAGGCCGTGGCCGAGCTGGAGAAGGCGAAGGCGGAGGACCCTCGCTCCACCACCATTCCCATCACCCTGGGCGCCGTGCTGCTGGAGCGGGGCGACCTGCCGGGCGCGGAGGGCAACCTGGGACTCGCGCTGAGCAACGAGCCCTCCAACCACGAGGCGCTCTACTACCTGGCGCTCGTCAAGGCGAAGCGGCTGGAGTTCACCCAGGCCCTGGACAACATGCGCAAGGCCGTGGAGCGGGCGCCCAACCGCGCGGACTACCACTACGCCTACGGCGTCATCCTGCGCGACGCGAAGAACCTCCCGGATGCCATGTCCGCCTGGCGCAGGGCCGTGGAGCTGGCGCCGAACCACGCGGACGCTCACGAGGCGCTCGGACACGCCCTGCTGGAGAGCGGCCAGTTCGACGAGGCCATCACCTCGTTCGAGGCCAGCCTGAGCGCCGACCCCCGCCGCACGCGGGCGCTGGGCTCCATTGGTGACGCCTACTTCGCCGCCGCCCGCTGGAACGACGCCATCAAGCGCTACCAGGCGGCCCTGAAGACCGACCCCAAGCTCACCTACGTCTATTACAAGGTCGCTCGCGCCTTCACCGAGCAGGCCCAGCACGCCAAGGCCATCGACTGGTACCGCAAGGCCACCACGCTCGAGCCCGAGAACCCCATGGCCTACTACTACCTGGGCTTCGCCTATAAGGAGCGCAACAAGCGCCGGGAGGCAGTGCAGGCCTTCAAGGACTACCTCGCGCGCAAGCCGGACGCGACGGACAAGAAGGACATCGAGGACGAAATCTACGACCTGCAGAACTGAGGTCGCCGCCCCTCCCCCGCCCGCCCGGCGCCACCGGCGCCCGGCTGCGTCAGGGGCGGGGCCGCGCGGCGTCCGGCCTTGAGCACCCGGGTGCGAGGAACCTTGCTGGCCTCACCCGGGGTGACTACAAGGCGTGCTCCATGCTGGACCTCCGGAACGTTGCGCAGAACTTCGATGCGGTGGTCGCCCGGCTCAAGACGCGGGGCGGCAACCTGGATTTGGGCCCTTTCCAGCGGCTCTTCGCCGAGCGCCGCGAGCTGTACATCTCCGTGGAGTCGCTGGCCGCGCGCCGCAACGCCGCCAACGAGGAGATGAAGCGCAAGGCGAAGGAGGACCCGAAGGCGCTGGACGCGCTGCGCGGCGACCTTCGCGCCGTCTCCCAGGAAATCAAGGAGAAGGAGGCGCGCCTCAAGGAGGTGGAGGAGGAGCTCAACCGCATCCTCCTGCTCATCCCCAACGTGCCCCATGAGTCCGTCCCCGTGGGCGGCGGCGCCGAGGACAACGTCCAGGTGAGCGTCTGGGGCGAGAAGCCCGACCTGCTCTTCACGCCCAAGCAGCACTTCGAGTTGGGGGAGAAGCTGGGCATGCTCGACTTCGAGCGCGCCGCCAAGGTGTCCGGCAGCCGCTTCACCTTCTACAAGGGCGCGCTGGCGCGGCTGGAGCGGGCGCTCGTCACGTTCATGATCGACGTGCACACGAGCAAGGGCTACACGGAGCTGCTCCCGCCCTACCTGGTGCTGCGCGAGACGATGATGGGCACCGGCCAGCTGCCCAAGTTCGAGGACGACGTCTTCAAGACGGTGGGTGAGCCGGAGCGCTTCCTCATCCCCACCGCCGAGGTGCCCGTCACCAACTACCACGCGGACGAAATCCTGGAGGGCGAGTCCCTCCCCATCCGCTACTGCGCGTTCAGCCCCAGCTTCCGCGCGGAGGCGGGCGCCGCCGGCAAGGACACCCGCGGCCTCATCCGCCAGCACCAGTTCCACAAGGTGGAGCTGGTGAAGTTCGCCCAGCAGGAGCAGAGCCTGGATGAGCTCGAGGCGATGACGGACGACGCCTGCGACATCCTCCGCCGCCTGGGCCTCCACCACCGGGTCATGCTCCTGTGCACCGGAGACATGGGCTTCAGCGCCCGCAAGACGTACGACATCGAGGTCTGGCTGCCCGGGCAGAACGCCTACCGGGAGATTTCGTCCTGCTCCGACTGCGGCGACTTCCAGGCCCGCCGGGCCCGGATTCGCTACCGGGCCCAGAAGGGGGACAAGCCCCAGCTCGCCCACACGCTCAACGGCAGCGGCCTGGCGGTGGGCCGGACGACCATCGCCATCCTGGAAAACTACCAGCGCGAGGACGGAAGCGTGGCCATTCCGGAGGCGTTGGTGCCCTACATGGGCGGCCTGAAAGAGCTGAAGCCGATTTGAGTCTGAATCCGACTTGCAACGCGCGAAGAATCAGGTAGAAGGGCGGCCCCGCGGACGTCGGTGCGCGGGGAGCCTTGTCGGCCCCGGTAGTATGGAGGCGTGGCCGAGCGGTTGAAGGCAGCGGTCTTGAAAACCGCAGAGGGTGCAAGCTCTCCGTAGGTTCGAATCCTACCGCCTCCGAGTTTTTGTTCTTGAGTTTGTCGGTTCTTTGACAGAGAAGAGATGGAGAGATGGCCGAGAGGCTGAAGGCACAGGTTTGCTAAACCTGCATACTCGAAAGGGTATCGAGGGTTCGAATCCCTCTCTCTCCGCCACTTGTTGTTGTAGAAGCGCCGGAAGAAATGCTCCCTTAGCTCAGCTGGATAGAGCGTCGGACTACGAATCCGAAGGCCGGAGGTTCGAATCCTCCAGGGAGCGCCACTTCTTTCGAGCAATTCTCCATGAGTGACGAAGCTTTCATGCAGCAGGCGTTAACGCTCGCGCGGGAAGCAGCGAAACTCGGAGAGGTCCCCGTAGGCGCAGTGGCGGTGCTTGACGGAGAAGTCGTTGGCACCGGCTTCAATCGCCGGGAGGTGGACCGGAACCCACTCGCTCACGCCGAGATGCTGGCAATGGATGCCGCGGCCCGGAGAATCGGTGCCTGGCGGCTCTCGGGTGTCACCCTGTATGTGACGCTTGAGCCCTGTGCCATGTGCGCCGGAGGTCTGGTGCAGTCCCGCGTGACACGGCTCGTTTTCGGAGCCTCTGATCCGAAAGCAGGCGCGGTGGGCTCGCTCTACAACCTGGTCGAAGAGCCTCGACACAATCACCGGCTCCAGGTCACGAGTGGTATCCTGGCGGACGAGAGTCGCCTGCTACTGAAGACGTTCTTCGGGCGTTTGCGCGCGAAGAAACGTGAAAACTGAATACTGGAGAGCTGGCCGAGTGGTCGAAGGCACCTGACTCGAAATCAGGCATACCGGCAACGGTATCGTAGGTTCGAATCCTACGCTCTCCGCTCCAGCTTTATGGAGAGGTGGCCGAGCGGTTGAAGGCGCACGCCTGGAACGCGTGTATATCTGAAAGGGTATCGTGGGTTCGAATCCCACCCTCTCCGTTGTATTCTCTGCGGTACGTGGTTACATTTTTTATGGTCGGGACAACGTGGGGGCGTGAACCCCGCCAGGTCCGGAAGGAAGCAACGGTAGCGTACTTCCGCGTGTGTCCCGGCCGTCCTTTTTGAAGAGCCAGTGTCCTTTTTCGGGACACTGGCTCTTCGCCTTTGCGGGCTTCCCGCGCACCGCTCCCCTGCCCTACTCCCGCGTGAGAATCGTCTCTCGCCCAATCCTCCGGACGATGCGGAAGCCGCCGGCCTGGAGCTCATCGAGGGCGCGGTCCTCGAAGGTGACGGCGCGGTTGAAGGTCATGTCCTGGAGGGCCCACTGGAAGGCGCTGTCGTGCGGCCAGTCACAGGTGAGCCAGGGAATCCGTTTCCCCAGGTAGAAGAAGCCGCCCGCGCCCCAGAGCCCCTCGTTGACGATGAGCAGCCCGCGAGCGTCCCCCCGGGACGCGGCCACGATGGCGCGGAGCTGGTCCGCCCGCAGGTCTCCGGCCGGGAAGATGGCGGCCACCGCCACGCTGCTGGCCAGGGCGAGTCCAGCCAGGCCCCACCGGCCCCGGGGCGCCAGGTGACTGGAGAGGTAGGCGGCCACCGGCGGCGCTGCGGCCAGCATCCCCAGCACCAGGGCGGGATAGAGGAAGCGCTCCTCCTTGTGTGGGATGGCCAGCAGCACGACGGTGTACGCGGCGGCACACCACAGCGGGAGGGAGGCGCCGCGCTGCCGCCGAAGCGTGGCGAGGCCGAGCGGCACGGCGCTCCATGCCCACGGTGCCACGCCTGAGAGGAGCGGCTTCACGTAGAAGCTGGGGGAATCCGCGCCGAAGTGGGCCGCCGCGTCACCGGAGAAGACGTTGAAGCGGGCGTAGGCGAAGAAGGAATGGAAGGGCGCGCCCCAGGTCGCCCAGTCCAGGGCGCCAAGCGCCGCCGCCACGCCCAGGCCGCTGACGCAGGTGAAGGCGAGCAGCCGCCACTGTCGCGCCGCCGCCAGCCACACCAGGGCCGCGAGGACGAAGACGGCCGACGGATAGCGGGCCACCACCGCGAGCCCCAGGGCCAGTCCCCCCACGAGGCCAGCCCGTGTCACCCGCTCGCGCCGGTCCAGCGCCTCCATCGCGATGAGGAGCAGCGAAGCGGAAATCGACTCGCCCAGGGTGCGGCCCGCGAAGACGAGCACCGGCCCGTAGAGCCCCACGAGCAGTGCCGCCAGCTGGCCCCCGGTCGGCCCGGCCCGGCGCTCGGCGTACCGGTACGCGGCCCCGAGGCTCCAGGCGTGCAGCGCCACCTGCGGAATCGCCACCACGGCGCGGTAGGCCCTCGGGTGGGTGATGCCGAGCAGGTCCGCCAGCTTGAGGAAGCCAGCCAGCACGCTGGGCACGGCCCAGTTGCGAAGGCCGTCACGCCACTCCCACGCCAGGACTCCGTAGCCGTGCACGCGCCACCAGGCCGGCTCCAGCGCCTGGTACACCTCGTCCGGGTGGATGCGGCCCAGCTGCGCCACCGCGATGAGTCCGGGCAACAAGGCCACGACGAGCAGCCCCCGGTGGGACCAGCTCCAGCGAGGCGCGCGGCGGTGCGCGGCCTCCAGCGCGACGGAGGGCTCGGGCTGAGAGGCGGAAGCGGAGAGGTGGGGCGCGAACACAGGCGCGGCGGACTCTCCCTGCCCGCGAGGCCGGACGCAAGGCACGCGAGCTGCGCTCGCCCGCCCTCCTCCCTGCCTGCGGCGTGGGCGGGACGCAGAGTGGAATCCCACCTCGTGGGAGGGCAACGACATGGATCATTCACGCCGCCGTGTTTAGATGGCGCCCCCCATGAGCTACCTCGTTCTCGCCCGCAAATGGCGCCCGCAGAAGTTCGATGACATGACCGGACAGGAGCACGTCGTCCGGACCGTCGCGAACGCCATCAAGATGGACCGGGTCGCGCACGCGTACCTGTTCTGCGGGCCTCGCGGCGTGGGCAAGACGACGGCCGCCCGCCTGCTCGCCAAGGCGCTCAACTGCGAGAAGGGCCCCACCGCCCAGCCCTGCGGCGAGTGCCGCGCCTGCACGGAGATTGCCGCGGGCACGAGCGTGGACGTCGCTGAAATCGACGGTGCCTCCAACAACGGCGTCGAGAACGTCCGCGAGATTCGCGAGAACGCGAAGTACCTGCCGCAGCGGGACCGGCACAAAATCTACATCATCGACGAGGTCCACATGCTGTCGGGGGCGGCGTTCAACGCGCTGCTCAAGACGCTGGAGGAGCCGCCCGGGCACGTGAAGTTCATCTTCGCGACCACCGAGGCGCACAAGCTCCCGGACACCATCCTGTCGCGGTGCCAACGCCACAACTTCCGCCGGATTCCGGCGGCGCGGATGCTTCAGCGGCTCCAGGAGATCTGCAAGGCGGAGGGCGCCGGCATCTCCGACCAGTCGCTGTCGCTGGTGGTGCGCCAGTCCGAGGGCGGCATGCGCGACGCGCTGAGCCTGCTGGACCAGGTGCTCGCCTCCTGCGGGGCCAACCCGTCCGATGAAGAAGTGGCCGAGGCGCTGGGCGCCATCGACCGCACCCTGGTGCAGGACTTCGCCGACGCGCTCGTCCGCAAGGACGCCCGGCGCGTGCTGGAGCGCGTGGAGGAGGTCTTCAACCGCGGGCTCGACCTGAAGCGGCTGGCGGAGGAGCTGGCCTTCCAGCTGCGGCACCTCTTCGTCACCAAGACGCTGGGCAAGGCCCCCGACGAGCTGTCCGAGTCCGAGCAGAAGGCGCTACAGGCGCTCGCCCAGGATGCGGAGCCCGCGCAGCTCACCCGTCTGTTCGACGTGGTGCATGGCTGCATCTGGGACGTGTCGCGCGCGGCCCAGCCGCGTCTGGCGCTGGAGATGGCGCTGCTCAAGGCCATCCAGCTCTCTCCCGGCGGCTCGATTCCCGAGCTGCTCGCCCGCGTGGACAAGCTCGCCGCGGGGATGGGGGACGGTTCCGCGAAGTCCAACGCTGGAGCGCCGGGAGGTCGCTCCAGCCCCGCCAACTTTCGCGCCTGAGCCGCGACCCACGTCACCCGCCCCATCACCACGCCCCGCCGAGTCGACGCCCTCCGTGGCGGCGATGCGCCAGGAGGCACCGCCTCAAGCCGGCCCCATCGCCAGTCCTGCCCCGCAGGGTGAGCCCTGGCGCGCCAGCGGCCACGCCGCGCCTGGACGCCACGACGAGCCGCCGCGACACGGTGTGCCTCACGGCGACGTGCGCCCGGGTGAGCCACCTCGCGCGGGCTACCAGGCCGCGCAGATGATTCCCTCCGGGCCGGTATTGGAGGGGCTGTCCCCTTCCGCCGCGCGTCCGCTCTCCTTCCTCCGCCATGGCGGCTCGGCACAGGCCCCCGCGGCTCCCACGCCGCCCCCTGCTCCGGCCGGCGCCACGCCGCTGTCGCGGACCACCGAGCCCGCTCCGGAAGTCCGCATCACCAACATCCGTCGGCCGGAGCCCATCGCCCCGGCCGGGCCTCCGCCCCACGAGGAGGAGGATGCGCGCTACTACCCAGAGGAGCATTCCCCCGAGGGCTGCGCCTCCGGAGAATGCCTCCCCGACGCGGCCCCGCCGCCGCCCGCGCCAGCTCCCGAGCCCCCCAGCCTCAGTGAGCCCGAACCCGAGCCGGAGCCGGAGGCGCCCACCCCCAGCCGCTCGCGGGACAACCCGAACCTGCCCCTCATCGAGCGGTGGCGGGCCGCAGTCGATACGGTGAAGGCCTCGCACCCCCGGCAGGGCGCCGCGCTCGCCAACGGGCGCCTGATGTCCATGAAGAACGGTGAAATCGTCCTCGGCTTCCTGCCCGTGGCCGGCTTCCACCGCATGGCCGTCAACTCCACCGCGGGCAAGGCCGCCGTCGACCGGGCCCTGGCCGAGCACTTCGGCCGCCCCGTGAAGCTCACCCTCCAGGATGCATCGCCGGATGACCCTCGCCTCGGCCCCAGTCTGGCCGAGCAGGATGCACAGAGCCGCGCGGCCCACGAGAAGAACACCGATAACAAGGTCCGCAGCCACCCGGCCGTGCGGGCGGTGCTCAAGTTCCTGGGCGGCGAAATCGAACACATCCAGGTCTACGAGCCCGAGCGCCCCGGGGCCGAGCCAGCCGACGACACCCCCGATGACAGCGCCTGACAACCGCCGCGCGCGACGGTAGGGTGGCGCCCCATTCCACGCCGGGGCGGGGCCATGCATGGCGCCCGCTCCCATGAGCACCGAGGAAGCATATGCCTGGCGTCGACCTGAACTACTTCATCCGGCAGGCGAACAAGCTGACGGAGAAGATTGAAGAGCGGAAGCAGCAGCTGGCGGAGGAGAGCGTCGAGGCCAAGGCCGGCGACGGCCGCGTCACCGTCGTCGCCAATGGCATCCAGGAGATCCGCAGCATCAAGATCGACAAGGAAGCCATCGACCCCAACGACACGTCGATGCTCGAGGACCTCATCACCGCCGCCGTGAATGCCGCCCTGGCGAGCAGCCGGCAGCACATGCAGCGCGAGCTCGCGAAAATCTCCGGCGGCGTCAAGATCCCCGGCATTACCTGATAACGGATGACCCCCGATCCGCTGAATCGACTCGTCGCCCAGTTGGCGAAGCTGCCGGGCATTGGCGAGAAGACCGCGCAGCGCCTCGCGTTCTACATCCTGCGAGCGCCGGGTGAGTACGCCGCGGAGCTGTCGCAAGCCATCCGCGAGGTGAAGGAGAAGGTGCACCTGTGCGTGCGCTGCTTCTCCCTCACCGACGCGGAGACCTGCAACTTCTGCCGGGACTCCCGCCGCGACGAGCGCGTGCTGTGCGTCGTGGAGACGTTCGCCGACCTGATGGCGCTAGAGCGCACCCGCGAGTTCAAGGGGCGCTACCACGTCCTCCACGGCGTGCTGTCTCCGCTCGAAGGCGTGGGCCCCGAGCAGCTCCGCATCCGCGAGCTGCTGGAGCGCCTCAACGACGGCCGCGTGGAAGAGCTCATCCTCGCCACCAACCCGGACGTCGAGGGCGAGGCCACCGCGCTCTACCTGACGCGCCTGCTCAAGCCCATGGGCCTGCGCGTCACCCGCATCGCCCAGGGCCTGCCCATGGGCGGAGACCTCGAGTTCGCGGACCAGGCCACGCTCGCCAAGGCACTCTCCGCCCGCCGCGACCTGTAGGCCTCGAACTGCTGGCGGCGCGAGACCACTCGCGCCGCTACTGCGTCACCCGCCACGAGAACGGCATCACCACGGTGACCTCCTGGTCGCGGTGCGCCGGGAAGCGAAGGCGCTCCGCCTGACTCTCGAGGCAGCGCCCCACGTTCGACGGCGCCAGCGCGCCTCGCGTCTGTGCCCGTACCTTGCCCGACGAGGCGATGGTGAGCTGCACCTGCACCTCCCCCTGGCTCGAAGGCAGGTCCGCCTTGAAGCGCTCGAAGCAGGAGGAGATGCGGGAACGGCCACGCGACACGACGCGCTGGACGTCCTCGATGCCCAGCGTCACCCGCTTCTGGGTGGCCGGCTTCTTCGATGTCGCGGGCGCCACATCCGCCTGCTCCCCGTCCGCATCGGTCGCCGGAGCCACGGCGCCAGCAAGCTCGGGCGGCTCCACGGGAGCGTCGCCCGCGGGCGGCTCGGCGTCAGCAGCCTCCGCCTGGACCCGCTCCGCCCCCTCGTCAGCGGGGGACGCGGGAGGGGCATCGCCCACCGGCCCCTGCCCGGCGGCCTCGCCCGTGCCCACGCGGGCCGCCGATGCCGGCGCCAGGGACACCGCGGTCGGCGTCGTCATCCACTGCCGATAGCCGATAACTCCCGCGGCCATCAGCACCATGCCGCCCGCGAGCCCCACCGCCAACATGCGCCAGCGCGGCGCCGCAGTCGCCGGGGCCACGCGCGAGGCCGCCCCGGGGGCCAGGGCGGGAAGGACGCCCGACGAGGACGGCCGCACGGACATGCCCGGCCGCTGCGCGGACGTGGCATCCCCCTCCCGGGCGAGGACGCCATACAGGTTCGTCCCCTGCGCGTCCGCTCCGGGCGCGGGCGTCTGGCCACCCTCCGGACCGGCGCCGTACGTCGCGGCGAGCGTGGCCAGCGTGGGGATGCGGGAGCGCTCTTTGAAGCGCTCGTCGCCGAAGTGTCCCTTGAGGAAGACGCCGAGCTGCATCGGACCCGCGGCGCTCACGTGCTCGCCGAGGAAGTCCTCCAGGGCGTTCGCGAAGTCCTCCGCCGTCGGGTAGCGGTCCTCCGGCTTGAAGGCCATGGCCTTGAGGATGATGGCCTCCAGCTCCTCTGGTAGGTCCGGCCGCAGCTCCCGCGGCGGCTTGAGCTCGCCTTGCAGCAGGGCGTTGAGCACCGCGAGGTCGTTCTCCCGCGAGAAGGGCCGCACGTGGGTGAGCGCCTCGTACAAGCTGACGCCCAGCGCGAAGACGTCCGCGCGGCGGTCCACCTCCTTGCCGCGCGCCTGCTCGGGCGCCATGTACATGTACTTGCCCTTCACCACGCCGGTGCGCGTGTTGACGAGCCGCGACTCGGCCTTGGCGATGCCGAAGTCCAGCACCTTCACCTGCCCCTGGTACGTCAGGTAGAGGTTCGACGGAGAGACGTCGCGGTGGACGACGTTCAGCGGCTGCCCGGCCTCGTTGGTGAACTCGTGCGCGAAGTGCAGACCGCGCGCCGCGTCGATGAGGACCCGCAGCACCACGGGCAGCGGCAGATAGTGGCGCTTGCGCCCCGCCAGGCGCAGCGTCGTGGAGAAGTCCTCGCCCGCGAGGTACTCCATGCAGATGTAGTAGCAGCCCTCCGCGAAGCCCAGCTCCTGAATCTGGACGATGTTCGGGTGGGCCAGCTTCGCCGCCAGACGCGCCTCGTCCCGAAACATCTCCACGAAGTCGGGGTTGTTCGTCAGGTGCGGCAGCATCCGCTTGATGACGACGTTGCGCTCGAAGCCGTCCGCGCCCAGCAGCTTCGCGAGGAAGATCTCCGCCATGCCTCCCTCGGCCAGCTTCCGCACGAGCACGTACGGGCCATAGGGCTGCAACAGGGGCGCGGGCACTGCTTCTGGCACGGGAGGCCGGGTCGTCTGGGGGGGGGACATCCTCACGGCCCTCGCTGTTTCAGGGTGCGCACCGTATGGACCGCCGGGGCACCGGGACGCGTCATCTTAAACACCAACACGGGAGGCGAGCCCACCGGCTCCACCCACGTGCTGAAACGGTGCTTGCCATCCAGCGTCACGGGGCGCCCATTGATGGACAGGCGGGCGTCCACCGGGGCGACACCGGCGGCGCGCACCCTGGCGTCCGCCGGCTGGCCGTTGCGCGGCGCGGACACCACGAGCTCCGGCACCGAGTTGTCGTAGACGAGCTCCAGCTTGTTCATCCGCCCTCCCTTGAGCTGCGCGCCGGCGGCGGAGAGCGGCGTGACGGACCAGAGATAGTTGCCCTCGCCCAGCGCGCCCGCGTCCAGTGCGGCGCGCGTCTCCGTCACGGTGCGCTCGGCCACCGGCGTGTCCAGCGCGCCCGCGCGGTACACCGCGACGCGGTAGCGCGCGGCGGACGCATCCGCACCATAGGTGAAGGTCACCGAGGGGGGCTTGTCCTGGTAGAAGATGGTCGTCTTCTCCGGCCCCTCGGGCACCACGTTGCGCACGCGCGCCAGCGAGCGCACCACGCGCTCCGGCGCGAACGACGCGCGCCCCGTCACCTGCGTGCCGTCCTTGCGGCGCACCCGCCAGTGCAGGCTGCCGCGAGCCGGCGCCGGCACGTTGAGGAAGGGCTGGAACACCGTGCCCGACAGCACCGGGCGCGTGAAGGCAGCGTCCTCCGCCACCTCCACCTGCGCCTCGCCTTCGCCCTCCCAGGTGAGCGCCACCTCCGTCAGCCCCGAATGGAACACCTCCGCGCCATCGGCCACACCCAGGGCCAGCGGCGCCGGCGCCAGCGGCTCGACCCGCACGGCTTGCGACGCGGCGCCCACCGTGGCGCGCTCACCGGCGCGCAGCGCCTGCCGGTCCGCGCCTCGCACCAGCGTCACCTGTCCGGTGAGGGCATCCACGAGATAGCCCGCCGCCGTGCGACGCACCGCCAGCCGGGCCTCGCCGCCCCCCTCCACCTGGAGCTCCGGCAGCACCAGGCGGCTGGTGCGCCCGCGCGCCAGCTGCATCCCCAGCCAGCCCCTCAACAAGTCCAGGTGCGCCTCGTCGGTGGTGCCGCCCTGCTCCGCGGACGTCAGCACCAGCTCCGCATCCGGCCCCAGCGATAGCACCGACGCCGAGCCCTCCAGCCCCAGCACCGCCGAGCCCCCGCGAAGCGTGCGCACGCCGTCTCCCGGCTTCAGCGCCTCGCCCTGCTTCGCCACCGGGCGCCAGCGCGAGGCGCCCTGGGGCCGCACCTCCGCGCGCCCCGAGCCCAGGCGCACCGTCACCGCGATGGGCGCCAGCTCCATGACGCGCGCCCCCCGCCGCACCAGCTCCGTCCGGCCCGGCGCCACCTCCACCGCGTCCCCTTCGGTGGCGCGGACCGTCTTGCCGTCGCGGCCGATGAACTCGATGGCACCCAACCGCACCTCGACGCGGCCCGCCTCCTCCGCCACCTGCACGCGGACCTCGCTGGGCTCCTCGGCCCCCACGCGCGTGAGGCCAAAGGGCGTGCGGATGCTCAACGCCACCTTCGAGCCCGCGCCGGGCCGCTTCGCGCCGGCGGGCACGCGCGACAGCAGGATGCCGCGCTCCACCTGAAGCACGATGCCGCCCGAGTCCTTCCCCATCGCGAAGCGCGCGTCCGGCCCGACCTCCACGGTGCGCCCGTCCGAGAAGCGCACCGTCGCCGCGCCGCCCTCGGCCGTCTCCACCGCGTCGCCCCCATACAGCGGGCCCTCCGCCGCGGGCCGCCGCTGACCACCGCGCTCCAGACGCACGTCGCCGGACACGCCCTCCAACCGCCCCAGCACCTCCCCCGGCCCTGCGTCCACCACCTCGGGACGCGCCGGCTCGGCGTCTCTGTCACAGCCCGAGGCGGCGAGGAGCAGAAGGAGCAGGAACCCACGACACACCGCGCTCACCGTTTCCCCCTCGGGAAGAGGTCGACATTGAAGATGGTCCGCTCACCGTCGCGCAGGGTGACGACCTTCGTCTGGGACAGGTGCCCTCGCGCGGAGATGGTGATGCGGTAGGTGCCACCGCGCACCTGGACGTTGAACGCGCCCTTCGCATCCGTGCGCGCCCGCACGCGGGCCTTGGTGATGAGGAGCGTCGCCGCCAGCGGCTGCCCCCCTCGCGCGCTGCGGACCTGCCCCGCCAGCGTGGCCCGAACCCCTTTGCGCTGCTCCACCGCCAGCGGCACCGACAGCGTGGCTTCCTGCCCGGCGACGACGAACGCCGCCTCCTCCGCTGGCCGGAAGCCCGCGGCCTTCACCGAGATGGACACCGGCCCGGGCGAAAGCGCCTCCACCCAGGCCTGGCCCGCCAGGTCCGTGCGCGCCTCCACTGCCCCCACCGACACCGGCACCCCTGGCAACGGCACGCCCGTCAGCGCGTTCACGACCGTCACCCGTAGCGAGCCCGTCGCAGGCGGCAGGGGGCGGGCATGTACCTCCAGTTCCGAACGAACCCCGGCCTCCACCGTGGCCGTCGCCTCGGTGGGCGCGTAGCCCTCCGCGCTGACGAGCGCGGACACCGGTCCGGGCGGCAGGGATGCCACGTCCACCTGTCCCAGCGCGTCCGCCAGCAGCTCCTCGTCGCCCACCACCACGCGGGCCCCTGGCAACGGCGCGCCCGTGCTCGCATCCAACACCCGGAAGGTCACACGCCCCGGCACCACCACCGGCCGGGCCACGGGCCGGGGCGTCCGCGCGCCGTCATGCCACGCCAGCTCCAGCGCCGCGCCCAGCCTCCGCAGCTGCTGCCGGGACTCCGTCCCATCCGCCAACGTCACCGTGTCCTGCACGTGCTGGAAGTCCAGCACCAGCGTGCCGGTCCAGGTCTCCGCGCGCCGCAGCGGCACCAACAGCGCGCCTCCGGCGGAGAAGCCCGTCGCCTCCGCCCGCTCGCCCAGGGCGTCCCGGACCGCCAGCGCCACCGGCAGCTCGGCGCGCGCCTCCAGCCCCAGCCCCAGCGGCAGGTCCGCGCGTATCGCGCCGTTCACCACCGCCGCATGCCGCACGCCGCGCAACAGCACTGGCGCCGCCGAGTCATGGAAGTGAGGTAGCTGCGCGAAGCCATAGCCCGCGCCCAGCTCCGCGCGCAGCGGCCCCACGAAGACGCGCGCACGGGGACCCACCGAGGCCCGCGACAGGCTGCCGCCGGTGATCCGCAGCGCGCCGTCCCGCAGGTCGAAGCCCTCCCGCTGCACCTCGGCCCACGCGCCGAACCACGACGTCCCCAGCCACCCCGTCCCCACCACCGCCAGGTCGTTCGGCGTCAGCCCCTCATGAGTGACCCCGGGCCCCACATCCACCTGGCGCCCATCGCGCAGCGCCACCCCGTAACGCAGGCGCAACGAGGCGCGCTCGACCACCGCCTCCGCCTGAACGGAGGGTGCGGCGAGCAACACGGAAAGCACGAGTACCAGGCGAGCCATCAGGGCGCGCGGGGGAAACAGGGACCGCAAAACGCGGCGGAGTATAGAGAAAGCCGGGAAGGCCCCCAACCCCGCTCCCCCGAGGTTTCACCACCCCCGGCGTGGAGGGGGCCGTAGCGTGGACTCCACCCCACAGTGCGGCCGGGGGGCCCGGAAAGAAACCCGGAAGTCCCTCCAGGAAGCGGAAGGCTTCTTGCTGGAGTGGATACGCTTTGCTAAGCATCCTCACGGTCGGTAGCGCCTCGTCTAACCTCGTGGATTCACTCCAGAAACATCGGAGCGTCGCCGTGAGTGGGACGAGCGAACGCTGAGGAGCGCATACGCCCATGGGCACGCAACTGGTGATGTACGAAGAGGAGTACACCAAGATCAACGCCGTTTGCGACCGGCTGACGAAGGACGCGAACGCGAAGGTGGTCTTCCTCGTCGACAAGAACGGGCAGCTCATCTCCTCGGCTGGTCAGACGCAGAACATCGACACCACGTCACTTGCCTCGCTGACGGCGGGCAACGTGGCGGCGATGGGTGGCCTGGCCAAGCTGATTGGGGAGAACGAGTTCCCCAACCAGTTCCACGAGGGAGCCAAGGACTCGCTGTACATGACCATCGTCGGCAGCCGGGTCGTGCTGGTCGTCATCTTCGACAACCGCACCAGCCTCGGCCTCGTCCGCCTTCGCATCAAGAAGGCCAGTGACGAGCTCGCGAAGATCTTCGAGAGCCTGGTGAAGAAGACCGAGAGTCCTGGAGCTGGGTCGCCCTTCGCCGAGATCTCCGACGACGATATCGACAACCTCTTCAGCGAGTAACCCGGGAAGCCATGTCCTTCATCAATTACTCATCCCGCGAAATCAACTGCAAGATTGTCTATTACGGGCCCGGGCTCTGCGGGAAGACGACCAACCTCCAGTACATCTACAACAAGACCGCCGCGGAGACGAAGGGCAAGCTCATCTCGCTCTCCACGGAGACGGACCGCACGCTCTTCTTCGACTTCCTGCCGCTGTCGCTCGGTGAGATTCGCGGCTTCAAGACGCGCTTCCACCTGTACACGGTGCCCGGTCAGGTCTTCTACGACGCCAGCCGCAAGCTCATCCTCAAGGGCGTGGACGGTGTCGTGTTCGTGGCAGACAGCCAGATCGAACGTATGGAAGCGAACATGGAGTCGCTCGAGAACCTCCGCATCAACCTTGCGGAGCAGGGCTACGACCTGAACAAGATTCCGTACGTCATCCAGTACAACAAACGGGACCTGCCCAACGCCGTGACGGTGGAGGAGATGCGCAAGGCGCTCAACCCGCGCAACATCCCCGAGTACCAGGCTGTCGCGCCCACGGGCGTGGGCGTCTTCGACACGCTCAAGGCCGTGGCGAAGCTGGTGCTCACCGAGCTCAAGAAGGGCGGTTGACGGCCGACCGCGCTTTCCGCCCACGGCACGGCAAGACGTCCCACAGGCAAGGGTGCTATGTCCTCCCTTGCCGTCAGGTCGGACCGTCTGCCAATGAGGTCGTACCGTGCGTGTCGCCGCCACCTACCCGCTTCTCGCCCTGCTGAGCGCCGCCCTCTGCGGGTCGGCGCTCGCGCAGGAGCCCGCAGCTTCCGCCGCCCCCTCTGCCCAGGCCGCTGCGACCGCGGACGAGGCGTTCAACACCCGCGTGAAGACGCTGGAAGAGAACGTCGTCGACCTGAAGGAGAAGGTCTACCGCTCCAAGGCGCGGCTGCTCCTGCTCCAGGAGACGGTGCTCGGCGGCGACGTCTCCACCGGCGCCCGCGCCGTCATCTTCCACAAGAACGAGATGGGCGGCTCCTTCGAGCTGGAGTCGGTGACGTACGCGCTCGACGGCGCGCCCATCTACACGCAGGTGGACGAGGCGGGTCAGACGGACCTGGGCAAGCGCGAGCTGTTCGAGGTCTTCAACGGCCGCATCATCCCCGGACAGCACCAGCTCGCCGTGCGCCTCGTCTACCGGGGCAACGGCTATGGCGTGTTCAGCTACCTGGAGGGCTACAAGTTCAAGGTGCAGTCCAGCTACACGTTCAACGCGGAGCCGGGGAAGACCTCCACCGTGCACGTGGTGGGCTACGAGCAGGGCGGCATCACCACCGACCTGAAGGACCGCCCCGCCGTGCGCTATGAGGTCGCCGTGACGCGTGAGACGGGCCGCAAGGCCACGCCCACCGCCCCGCCGCCCGTCACCCGCTCCACTCCCGGCCAGTAGAGGGCCCTCCGGTGAACGCCTCGCTCCGCGCTCTCACCCTCGCGGCGGCCCTGCTGGGGCCGGCGGCCCTCCACGCCGCCGAGCCCGCGCGCCAGCCCCCGCCCCACCCGACCGCGCGCGAGCTGGCGCCACGGCTGGACGTGGTGGAGCAGGGGCTCGCCGGCGCCGAGGAGAGCCTCCGCTTCGTGGAGACGCAGTACACGCTGCGCGCCGAGGCCAGTGACGCGGATGCGCTCGCCCGGCGCTTCTCGGACGGCGAAATCCAGTACCTGCTGGGCGACTGGCCCGCGGCCTCCGTCCTCTTCTACGACCTGGTGAGCGACCCGCGCTTCCGCGCGCACCCCCGCTATCCGGACGCGCTCTTCTACCTGGCGGACTCGCTGTTCGAGCA
>Ga0182745_1002248_pt1 | contig 17533 bp, 16 predicted proteins | sample eDN3rd30CKraftBY_FD_128523 | JGI IMG/M metagenome (GOLD analysis project Ga0182745, IMG submission 128523) | Enriched backyard soil microbial communities from Emeryville, California, USA - eDNA 3rd pass 30_C Kraft BY (version 2) (version 2) | ecosystem: Environmental > Terrestrial > Soil >...
GCGCCTTCCAGATTGCGCAGCACCGGGTACAGCGCGCTCTGCTTGCCGCTGAGCACGCCGTCGCCGACGCGCTCCAGCTCCTTGGCGATCAGGTAGCCGTACATCGGCTCCGGCGCTCTGGCCAGCACCGCCAGCAACGCCAGCGACACCGTGCCGGTGCTCAACTCCTTCTGGAACTTGCGCAGATGGACATCGGGATCGGACATGCCCTGTTCCTGCCAACTAGCCTGAAGCGAACACTATTGCGAAGTTCGCTATAGCGAATGTGCCGGTAGTCACCCCCGCCACGGTCATGTGCTGGCCGCCGGTACCCGCGTTCACGCAGAATCGGGATACCACCACCACCGCCAACGGACCCGCACCCATGACGTTCCGCCCACGCCTGCTCGCCCTTGCCCTGCTGCTGTCGCCGCTGCCGCTGCTGGCCGCCGACGCCCCCGCCAAGTACCGCAGCGCGCAGGAAATCATCGACGCCGCGCCGGACGGCGACTGGCACACCCCGGCCGCCGAGAACCTGCTGTACATGGAGCTGGACGGCGGCCGCGTCATCATCGAGCTGGCCCCGCAGTTCGCCCCCGAGCACGCCGGCAACATCCGCACGCTGGCGCGCGAGGGCTTCTGGGACGGCACCAGCGTCTACCGCTCGCAGGACAACTTCGTGGTCCAGTTCGGCGACGCCGATGCCGACGAGGCCGGCAAGGCCAAGCCGCTGGGCAGCGCGAAGACCCATCTGCCGGCCGAGTTCCAGCGCGCGGCCGCCGGGCTGGATTTCACCGCCCTGCCCGACCGCGACGGCTGGGCCGCGAAGACCGGCTTCGTCGGCGACTTCGCCGTGGCCGGCGACGGCGAGCATGCCTGGCTGGCGCACTGCTACGGCACCGTCGGCGCCGGCCGCAACAACGATGACGACAGCAGCATCGGCGCCGAGCTGTACGTCGTCACCGGGCAATCGCCGCGCCAGCTCGACCGCAACATCACCGTGGTCGGGCGCGTGCTCGAGGGCATGGAGCTGCTGAGCACGATCAAGCGCGGGCCGCCGCCGATGGGCTTCTACGACGATGCCGCACAGCGCACGCCGATCCGCGCCATCCACCTGGCCAGCGAACTGCCGGCCGGCGAGCGCGTGCCGCTGCAGGTGCTGCGCACCGACTCGAAGAGCTTCGCCGATGCGGTGGAAGCGCGCCGCAACCGCGTGGACGGCTTCTACAAGCGTGCGGCCGGGCACATCGACCTGTGCAACATCCCGCTGCCGGTGCGGGTGCTGCCCAACTGACGCCGTGCCCCGTGCCGCGGCCGGCCATGCACCGGCCGCGGCCAGCGCACCGCATCATCGCGCTTCACGCGCCCTTGCCCGGCGGCTGCCCAAGCTGGACCTCCCCCATACGCGGAGACCGCCATGTCCCTGCTGCGCATCCGCATCACCGGCAGCGCCGACGATGCCCTCGCCTTGAGCGACCTGCTGCACGGCCTGGAAGGCATCGAGCACGTCGAGGAAACCGACGACCTGATGGCCCACATGGACGACGAGGATTCCAGCTCGGCGGGCCTGTCCGACGACATTGGCCCGGGCATCCACGAAGTGGAAGTCGAAGTCGGCAACCCCGCCACCGCGCAGAAGGCACGGCAGGCCGTGGAACGGCTGGCGCAGGAGCGCGGGCTGGTCATCGAATACGAACACGACGAGGGCTGAGCCACCACGGCGCCGGGTACATGCGGGGCGTGCCCCGGAAAAGCCGCGCCGCGGTACACCCAGGCTCCGCCGACGGCCTCACCGCCGCTTCGCAAGTGGGCACCAATGACTTCCTGGCCGCTGCCAGCGAGAAAACGCCGGGGCACGCCTTGACGTGCCCCACATGACGATCAACCCCGCTTTCGCCGACCGCGCCGCCACAGTTTCAAACCACCCCACAGCACGCCTCCGCCGATCAGCGCCACCGGCAGCAAGCCCGCGAACAGGCGGATCAGCCACGCCAGGCTGGCGGTGAAAATACCGCCGAACTCGGCGAAGGCGCGGCCGATCTCGCTGCGGTTGCGCTGGCCGTTGGTGGCTTCGATGTGGATCGCCAGCTTCTGCGTGTCGATGCGCCGGTGCTGCTGCGCCGCCTCGCGGTTGGCCTGCTCCAGCCCCGCTTCGATCTCGGACAGGCGCTGCGAAATGGTCAGCAGATCGGCCACCGCCAGATCCTTGCGCTGTTGGTAGTCGAGCAGGCGCGCGTGTTCGTTCTTCAAACGCGCCTGCGTCAACTGCGTATCGGACACCTGCTGCGCCAGGTCCTCGGCATGCGTGCTGCGCGCGGTCACTTCGCCCTGCTCGCCGGCAAGCGCGACCAGCGGCTCCACGCCCTTCGGCGCGACACGCACTTCGATGGAACCAGAGGCGCCATCGCCACCGGCTTGCGACAACTGCAACACCGCGCAATCACCGAACCTGCCGCTCTGGCACGCCTCGGCCACCGCCTTCAGGCGCGGCGCGATCCGCTCACCCGGCAGCCGCAGCTGCACGGTGTGTTCGTAAGCGAGGAACGCCCCCTCCGGCGAAGCCAGCGCCATCGCGTCGGCCGCGCCCAGGCGCTCCTGCTTCGCGCAACCGGCAACGGCCAGCAGCACCAGCATCCCACCCACGATCCGGCGCGGGGGCATCAGCGGCCGGCGCCGTCGTAATGGGTCACCGCCAACGCATCCAGGTCCAGCGCCGGCACGCAGCGCAGGTTGATTGCCACCGTCGGCACGCCGGTGCGCGGGTCCTGCGCCTCGCTGAAGGGCGCCACGCCGCACACGCGGCAATGGTGGTGGTCGATATGGCCGGTGTTGAAGCGATAGCTTTCCAGCTCGGCCGGGTCGCTCTTCAGCTCGAACGCATCGCGCGGCCCGAACCACAGCAGCGAACCGCGCCGCCGGCAGATCGAGCAATTGCAGGACAACGCGCCGCTGATCGGCTCGCCGGACTCGAACGCGAACGCAATGCGCCCGCAATGACAACTGCCTTCGTAATGCATCGCCATGCTCCGTGGATACCTGCGGCGATGGTAAGCCAATGGCAGGGGCACCGACGTGGCCGCCGGCCCATACTCGGGCTTTCCCCGCCACAACAGGATTCCCGATGCGCAAGCACCTGCTCGCCGCCGCCCTGCTCGCCAGCCTCGCCGGCTGCCAGAACAGCGACGCCCCGAATACCCCGTCCACCGCCACCGAGCAGGCCGGCCAGAGCCAGGCCGATGCGCAGTTCGCCGAACTGTCGAAGAAGGCGCTGGACACGTGGATGCAACTGTCCCCGGTCGGCGCCACCCAGATCGGCGACCACCGCTTCGACGCCGAGATCGACGACCTCAGCGCCGCCGGCCAGCAGAAGGGGCTGGATGCCAGCAAGGCACTGCTCGCCGAACTGGACAAGATCGACGTCGCCAAACTCAACCGCGAGAACCAGGTGGACGCGGCCATCCTGCGCAACCAGCTGCAATCGGACATCTGGAACAGCGAAACCCTGCAGTCGTGGCAATGGGACCCGCAGGTCTACAACGGGCTGGCCGGCAGCGCCATCTACGGGCTGATGGCGCGCGAGTTCGCACCGCTGCCCGAGCGCCTGAAATCGGCCACCGCACGCATCGAGAAACTGCCGCAGGTCTTCGCCGCCGCCCGTGCCAACCTCGACCCGGCGCGCGTGCCGAAGATCCACGCCGAAACCGTGGCCAAGCAGAACAAGGGCATCCTCAGCCTCGTCGATGCCTTCGTCACTCCCGACATCGGCCAGCTGGAAGCCGCCGACCAGGAGCGGTTGAAGGCCGCCATCGATACGCTCAAGACCGCCGTCGCCCAGCAGCAGGAATGGCTGGACAAGACGCTGGTTCCGAATGCCAAGGGCGACTTCCGCATCGGCGCGGACCTGTACGACCAGAAGCTGAAGTTCTCGCTCAACTCCTCGCTGTCGCGCGCCGAGATCGGCGAGCGCGCCCGCGCCGAACTGGCGCGCGTGCGCAAGGACATGTACGGCATCGCCCAGGTGGTGCTGAAGGACAAGCCGGGCGCGCCGGAGATGCCGGCCGAGCCGAACGACGCGCAGCAGCAGAAGGCCATCGAGGCCGCGCTGGAACTCGCCTATGCCGACAAGCCCGCGCGCGACAAGGTGGTGGAAGACGCCAAGGCATCGCTGGCGCAGTCCACCGAGTTCGTGCGCAGCCATGACCTGATGACCCTGCCCGACGCGCCGGTGGACATCATCCTGATGCCCGAATTCCAGCGCGGCGTAGCCGTGGCCTATTGCGACTCGCCCGGCCCGCTGGACAAGAACCTGAAGACCTTCTACGCGGTATCGCCGATTCCCGACGACTGGAACGACCAGCAGGTCGATTCATTCCTGCGCGAATACAACAGCCGCATGATCCACCTGCTGTCCATCCACGAAGGCACGCCGGGCCATTACCTGGAAGGCTGGCACTCGGGCAAGTTCCCCTCCACCCTGCGCGCCGTGCTGCGCTCGGGCCTGTTCGCCGAAGGCTGGGCGGTCTATACCGAGCGCATGATGCAGGAGCAGGGTTACCTCGATAACGACCCGCTGTTCCACCTCGTGCAATTGAAGTTCTACCTGCGCACGATTGCCAACGCCATCCTCGACCAGGGCGTGCACGTGGACAACTGGAGCCGCGAGCAGGCCATGCAGTTGATGACCCACGACGCCTTCCAGCAGGAAAGCGAAGCAGCCGGCAAATGGGTGCGCGCGCAGCTGACCTCGGCACAGCTGCCGACCTATTTCGTCGGCGCGCAGGAGCATTTCGACACCCGCAAGGCGGTGCAGGAGAAGCTCGGCGACACGTTCGACCTGAAGGCCTACCACGACCAGATGCTGTCCTACGGCGCCCCGCCGGTGCGGTTTGCGCGGCAGCTGATGCTGGACCAGCCGATCGAGTAACTTCGCTGTTCTGCAGGGAAGATCAGGGAAAGGCTGATTTCACCGCCGAATCCCGGTGATCCGCATGAAGAAGGCCCGGGAAAAATCCCGGGCCTTCTTCGTTCCAGCTCCCAAGGGGTGCAGTGCACCGCAGATGATTAGACCGCATTCTTGCCGGTGTAACCGCTATGGCTGCAATTCTGCGGCGTTCGCTCGAAAGCTCTGCGTTCCAGCATGCCTTCTCATCCTCGCCAAGCCCTTGATCCTGCGATCATCACGACACCTTCACATTGGGGCCAGAAAGCGGGACACTTGGGCAAACGCCGCGATTAGGCGGCCGAATAGGCGTTAGATTTCAATGGCTGACATTCCAGACCACATTGCGAACCTGCGCTCTAACGTCGCCGAGGTAAAGCGACTGATCTCTATCCATGCCCAACTTACGGGGAATGGCCCCGGCCGTAGATATGACGTTCAGGTCTTAAACAAAAGCGCCATACTTCTGGTCGTAGCTACTTGGGAATCTTTCATTGAATCCTTGGTACTCACATCAGCCTCATTTCTTGTAGATCACCTTAACGACATTAGCCAAGTCCCTAAGGACCCTAAATCCGCGATCTCTCATCGGCTAAAAAGTGACAAGCACAACGAGGCCGTTTGGCTACTAGCTGGTGACGGATGGAAGGAGCAGCTGACTGTTGAAGCAAAGGAAAGAATCGATCGCTTACACACACCAGCAGCACATAACATCGACCATCTGCTTTGCAATACACTTGGAATTAGCAGGCTGTCTTCTCATTGGCATTGGCCTGGCGGCACAAACACTAATGTAGTGAGGCGCCTGCAAAGCCTACTAGACCTGAGGCATGAGATCGCGCACGGGGTTAAAACAAGCAGGTCTGTAACAAAGAAGTACGTACAAGACAGTAATACCTTCGTTATTCGCCTAGCTGCAATATCAAGCAATCAACTTCGCGGCCACCTCCATGCAATCACTGGCGAGTATCCATGGGGAATCTTCATCAAAGGTGCGGCAAGATGAAATCTAACAATTCATTCAAGCCGAACCCGCTTCGCGGGTCGACTTAATTCAGGCGTTAGGCATCAAGGACAAATAACATGACCGTCAGCATAAAAATAGAGACAGCCAATTCTCTCGCGATCGAATAAAAAAGACTGGCTCTCACCCAAAACCCCTCGAAACTAGAAATAATCACAAGCGCTGAACTTTATAACTCAAACATTATTCTATTACTTCTAAATGCATGCGTTATTGAAGGAATCCTGAGAACCTGGCTAACAGCTGAGATTAAAAAAGATTTAAGTGAATTGGCTAAAGAGAGGATGCAGGCCGGAAAGACAAGCCCATCAAAGCCAGAGATGATTGCAGAGAGCTACTGGGTTAAAGTTGAGCATGCTGGCGGCTGGCGAAACATAAATGACCAATACAAAGAGTACATGGCAGTAAAGCTATCCGGCATGAGTGGCTATGCGGCAATTAATCATCTTTTTACGCTGAGAAATGTCATTGGTCATGGCACATCAATAGTCATTCCAAAACATCACACTGAAGCACCGGGATCTGACTACACAGACAGCTGGCAGAAAAAACTTGAAGATGTTAGAAGTTACTTAACATCGAACCTTAATGCCAATGACGTACTTGACTCACTGAGTAAAAGCGAAATATCAAAGCACTTCTGGGAGCAATCTAGAATTTTCCTAGACGAGGTCTCTGGAAAATTCAGCAATGAAATTATTCAGTCAAGCTCAGCATACAAGTCATTTGACGGCTACAGCTTTGGGTTCAGGAATTGATGCCTAACAATTCATTCAAGCCGACGCCGCTTCGCGGCGCGGCTTAATTCAGGCGTTATGTGGCTTTCGAGTTCAAAGCGTTTGGAGGGAAGTGATGTCACGCAAACCTAAAGTTCTTGGCCGCGACGGGAAGTACCACCCGGCTGACTGGTTCTTGGGACAGGATGGTAAGTACCACGCGCCCGGCTCATTCTTGGGGCTTGATGGCAAGTACCACCCAAAGGGCTATCAACTCGGCCTTGACGGGAAGTATCACAAGCCAGGATCTACTCTCGGACTCGACGGCAAGTATCACGACAAGGGGGCCGCGCTGGGACTTGACGGCCAATACCACAAGCAAGGTGAGGTGCTAGGCCTAGATGGTAAGTACCACCCAAAAGATCACGTTCTCGGCTTGGATGGTAAGTACCACCCCAAAGACCATTTCTTAGGCCTTGATGGGCAATATCACCCGAAAGGCAGCACACTTGGAATGGACGGAAAATACCATCCTCCCGGCTATTTCTTGGGCGTAGATGGCAAATATCACCCTCCGGGCTCCGTGCTCGGAGTGGACGGCAAGTATCACTGAGAGCCACATAACAATTCATTCAAGCCGACGCCGCTTCGCGGCGCGGCTTAATTCAGGCGTTAGGCCTCAGAAGTGGCGGGCTCATGGTAGTGAGCCCGCCACCGGGTCTCAGCCCTTACTTACGAACCAAAAAACAGAAACAGGAAGCATTCTTCGGAAACACTTCCTTCCCCGTCTTATGGTGCTTGTAAGACTTGCAAAAGACCCACTTACAACCCGGCGGGGCCGGGAAGGGCGGTACCTTAGACATGTCTAGAGCTCCTAAATCAATGTGAGACACATTGACACCAGCTGGATGCGTGCTAGAATGTCAGACCACCAAGTCGACCTCCTAATGACGCGCCTCAGCTAGCCCCCACCGGGCTATCTCAGCGCCCTAAGGAGATTCGGGTGAGCCCTAGCTGAGTTGACGCTCAGCTGGGGCTTTTTTATTGGAATTGAGTCACCCGCACCCCAATTCTGTGAGCAGGGTAGCATCTTTCCGTTCAGTGTCAAGGCTCAGCGAGACACTGACCACGAGATCTAGTGGCACGCGAGCTTCTGTACCACTAGGAACGAAGTCAAGTCATTGAGCCAGTTGACTTTAGTAGCATTGCTAATAGGCCGCATGCCCGTTGGCAGTGACTTAGATGGCTAAAGACTGATGCTATTGCCCCGGCCAAGCTCTAGCGCCGGACCAACGTGCAGCAGCAAGACCGGAATGGTGTTGTAGTGTTCACGCTCAGGGGCTGGGCCGTCGGGTCGGGCGCAAGGCGCAGGAAGCGGCGGCCTAACAATGCGCTCAAGCCGACGCCACATCGGGGCGCAACCCACATGGCAGGTATAGCTTGCCATGTGCTTCACGCCCCGCTGCGGCGCGGCTTAGCTTGGGCGTTAGATTCACTTTGACACTTCAAGGGGGGGGAGCCTTGACATCGATAACGTTCGCGATTGCGTATCACTATGGGGACGCGGAGCAAGGACGGCTCGACATGTACGACGCCTCCATATCCTTTCAAGGCTTCGCAAGGGCGCTGTCAATCACTGCACACGCGCTACTCAACGATGGCGAGGTTAGGAGGAAAGGGAATCGGATTGAAGGCGGAGAGCTTTTCATCCTTCCGTCCAGGAAAGGAAGCTTCGAGCAGCTCGTAACCTTTGTCATCACTAACAAGGAGGCGATTGGCGCAAGTATTGCGGCCGCCGCCTTCTATGATCTTATGAAGTGGACCTGGTCCAAGGTTCTTGACTTTAACTTCGAGCCAGAAACGCCGCACGTGCGCAGGCTTGCGGACAGAATTGAGCCGTTCATAGGCGAAATGGAAGAGGCTCTGGAGATCCCGCTCGAGCAAGCACATCGACCAATAAAGATGGACGATGGTGTAATCATTACGGTGAAGAGGCAAAGGGTTGGAGAAGTCATACGCCTCGATAGCGAAACACTCCAGAATGTATCGCTTCAGACAGAGCTTGAGCCGCAGAAGGATATCCGTGGCAACGTAACGCGTTACAACATGCTGTCGGGCTACGGCAGGTTCTACGATGATGTGCTGCAAAGAACCGTCTCGTTCAAGATCGACGACCAAGTAAGCTCCGTGAAGAAGCAATTCTTAACTTGGTCTCTACATCACGCCCAGCAAACCCAAGGCGCCGGGAAGCTTTTGATTGAGGCGAAACGAACTATCACACCTAGAGGCGTAGTAAAGCGATACCTGATCTCTGACATCAGGCAGGCGTAAATCTAACAATTCATTCAAGCCGATGCCGCTTCGCGGCACGGCTTAATTCTGGCGTTAGGCATCACATGAAGAAATCGCGAGTTGCAAGACCAAAAGGCGAGTTGGAACGCGAGCTCCGCGAACAGATCCAGCTCCTAGAGAACGCCTGCACTTCATATGACGCCGGCCTAGAGGCCATCGGCAAACACATCGCCCTATCCCTTCGCGTTCTGCTGCACCACAAGGGGAACTCACGGTCGTTGCTAGAGCAACTCCAGCTTCGTGATGGGTACTTTTACGACTCAGCTGGCGCGCTTAACCCGAAAAATCTCATTAGCGAGTGCAATCTGGTCATGATGAGAATTGGCTCTGATGGAGGCTCGTACTTGCCTCTCGTCGCTGCCGGCGAGCCACCCGTTCCTCCTCGACTAGTTCGATTCGCTGAGTGGTGGAACGAGCCTGTTCTAAAAGATAGTAAAGAGAGGTTTCTTTGCCGTCGTGAGCTTATCTGCAATATTGCGGACACTGACGGCGGCGCTCATGTGGACCCAGAACTTGAAGAGGCCTACATGGACCTATCGAGAAACAATTCACTTGGCTGGGTTTTTCAGAGCAACGACATCACTGAGCCAATGAAAGGTCGGCCTGAGTTAGCCTGTATGCGGCAGATAGCTCATGAGCTACTTCTCACACTCCGTCGGCGTCATCCAAAGGCATTTACCGCAGCCGTTCCTGGGTGATGCCTAACAATTCATTCAAGCCGACGCCGCTTCGCGGCGCGGCTTAATTCAGGCGTTAGGCATCTATGACAATACTTAGCAAAGTGAAAGATGGATTCCTCGAGCATGTAGGTGCTGCGTGTGCCGCGGCGGTTGTGACATTGCTTGGCTGGATTCTGTATCAAATTGCGCCTGTACTTGTTCCAGCTATAGAGAGTGGCGTATCACTGCGCATCATCCTGGCAATACTCCTGCTCTCGGTTCTTCTAAACGTTGTGCTCGCCTTTATCTGTTGGCACACATCACGCCCAACTAAGCTCACTCTACGGTTCGGAATCCTCTGGGACAAAGAGAAGAATCCGCATTGCCCAGTTTGCCGAAACGCGGGGGTTAGATTTGGCGTTTACCAATCCAAGCCCTCATATTTCTGCAATCCGTGCAGTAAGGTCTATAACATCGCTGATGCCTCAGGCAATTCGCTCACGCCGGATGAGGCGCTTGCGCATCTATAGGCCTAACAATTCATTCAAGCCGACACCGCTTCGCGGCGCGGCTTAATTCAGGCGTTAGGCCCTATGACGAAACTCCTCGCAACCTTGATCCTGCTTCTTTCAATTTCTGCTGCGTCTTGGGCCCAACAGATTCCGCAGATTGACGTTTCAGGTCTATCGGAGGCGTCAATGAACTTCGACCAAGAGGGTGTTAGTCCGTTCCTCGTAGAACTGTCCCACTCTTTCACGTCCGGCTTAGACGCATCCCAGGCAGGCGCCCTTGTTCAGTCAATTGATTCGTTGCCTGTGGAGCAAACTGGTAACTGGGAGTACAAAGTTGTTGCGAATAGTAAGACCGAGCGCTTGGTGGTCGTTGCGTTCAAAGACGATGTAGATGCCCCTGATCTAGCGTTCTACTCATCGCCAGAACTGGCTGCTCGCATCCAAGGGCAGCTAGAGTCGTTTGCGCAGGCTCAAGGGTGGTAGGGCCTGATAATTCATTCAAGCCGACGCCACTTCGCGTCGCGGCTTGTTGGCAAAAGAGGGGGCGACGCCGGATCAACCCTCACGAAAATGGAGACAGCAATGCGCTGGTGGACACTACTTCTCGTCGCGGCAGGGCTGGCGGGCGCCTACAACTGGTGGAGCAAGCGCGCCCCGGCCGCTGACATTGCGGTGGCGGCCGAGGCCGGTGGATTCATCCCGGTGGAAATGCCGAGTGGCATACCGCGCAACATGGTGCTGGTGCTGGCGCCACCCAACTGCCCTTCCGAGCAGGCGCAACGGGCCGAGGCCCTCATCCGGGAGCTGACCGACATCGGCATCCCGGTGAAGCGAGGCAGTTCCTTCTCCTTCGATCTCGAAAATCCCTCACGGGAGCAGCGCGCTGCGGTGGACCGCACCGTCGCGGTGTTCAAGCAGGGCGCACCGGCGGTCTTCATCAACGGCATGGGCATGTCCAACCCCAGCACGTCGCAGGTCGTGGCGGTCTATCGCAGCACGCGCCGCGGCTAGGGACCCACGGGGCAGATGCCGCGTTGTCGAAGCCAGCCAATCCAACGATCGGTTCCGCCGACCTCGACGGGGAACGATTTCCCAAGCCGTGCATAACGGCGGGAGCCCGCAATCCGGCATCATGTCCTGACCGGTCGGGCCAGCTTCGGCCCCGACGAGGAGCGCTCCGGATGAATGCAGGCATGTTCCGGCTGGCCGCCGTCGCCGTCATCCCGCTGTTCGCCGCATCCGCTGCGACGGCAACGACACTGGCGGATGGGGAAGCATCGAACGCCGGGCTGGTGGTGTCGTTGCCGCCGGGCGGCTGCACGTTGCTGGTGCACCCGGACGGCTCCGGGAGCATCCATTACGGCGCGGCTCCGCGAACCGTGCAGGTGGCCGCGCAGGCTTTCGACTTCGACCGGGTACTGCAGTCGCTGCGCGAGAGCGTGCAGGGCGAGGATGCGAAAGCACCTGCCGGCACCCAGCCTGTCGCCGGCGTCGTTTTCCCCGGGACCAACGTGGTCAGGCGCTTCGACGACATGGCCCTGGCCCGCAGCCTGCTTGAAACCGGCTGGAAGTCGCGGCTGCCACCAACGGACCTATGGCACGGCAACGACGAGGCCCATGCCGTGATCCGGAGAACCTGCGGGTTCGATTGAGGGGCTTGGCCGACCTTCTCCGCCAGCCCGGCCCCGACTCCCTCCCCCAACCGGCCGCCATCATCATCCCCGCGCAGACGGAAGTGCTTTTCAGCAGCCCGAAGAGCTGGTCAGTCGCTCATGGGCTTTATTCGCAGGGCATCAGCAAGAGCGATCCCCGCCTGCGCAGGGATGACGGTTGACGGGTACGTCCCAGCCTGCTCACCCGAAGGCGGCGCCTGCGTCAGGGCACTACCGGCTCGTCATGCGCATCGGCAGCGACGAAGCCGCCGGTCTGGCGTGCCCACAGCCGCGCATACAGGCCATTGGCGGCGATCAGCTCGGCATGGGTGCCGCTCTCGACGATGTGCCCCTGGTCCATCACCAGCAGCCGGTCCATGCGCGCGATGGTGGACAGGCGGTGGGCGATGGCGATCACCGTCTTGCCGGCCATCAGCCCGTCCAGGCTTTCCTGGATGGCGGCTTCCACTTCCGAATCCAGCGCCGAGGTGGCCTCGTCCAGCACCAGGATCGGCGCGTCCTTGAGCAGCATCCGGGCAATGGCGATGCGCTGGCGCTGGCCACCGGACAACTTCACCCCGCGCTCGCCGACGTGGGCGTCGTAACCGCTGCGGCCCGCGCTGTCGCGCAGTTCGGCGATGAAGCCGTCGGCGCGCGCCTTGGCTACCGCCGCGCGCAACTGTTCCTCGCTGGCATCGGGGCGGCCATAGAGCAGGTTGTCGCGGATCGAGCGATGCAGCAGCGAGGTGTCCTGGGTGACCACGCCCACCTGCGCGCGCAACGAATCCTGCTGCACGCCGGCAATGTCGATGCCATCGACGAGGATGCGGCCACGCTCGACGTCATGAAAGCGCAGCAGCAGGTTGACCAGGGTGGATTTGCCGGCGCCGGAGCGCCCGACCACGCCGATTTTCTCGCCGGAGCGCACGTGCAGGTCCAGCCCTTCGATCACGCCGCCGGCCTTGCCGTAGTGGAACGACACGCCCTCGAAGCGAATGTCGCCGGCCTGCACCGCCAATGCCGGGGCGCCGGGGGCGTCGTCCACGGTGGGCGGCAGCGAGATCGAGTTGATGCCGTCATGCACGGTGCCGATGTTCTCGAACAGCGCCGACAGTTCCCACATGATCCACTGCGACATGCCCAGCATGCGCAGCACCAGCGCCACGGCCACTGCCACCGCGCCGGCACTCACCGAGCCGCCGTGCCACAGCCACAGGCCCAGCGCCACCACCGAGAACAGCAGCAGCATGTTCAGCGCATACAGCAGCGAGTAGATGCGCGTGGCCAGCCGCATCTGCGGGTGCACCTTGTCGAGGAAGCCGGCCATTGCCTCGCGCGCATAGGCCTGCTCGCGCCGCGAGTGCGAGAACAGCTTGACCGTGGCGATGTTGGTGTAGCTGTCCACGATACGCCCGGTCATCTCTGAACGTGCATCGGCCTGCTCGCGCGAGATGCGCTCCATGCGCGGCACGAAATGCCACATCAACAGCGCATAGCCGAGCAGCCACCCCACGAACGGCAGCATCATCCGCCAGTCGGCGGAACCGGCCACCGCCAGCGTGCCGATGAAGAACACCAGCACGTAGTTGCCGATGTCGAACAGCTTGACCACCGTCTCGCGCACCGCCAGCGAGGTCTGCATCAGCTTGGTGGCGATGCGCCCGGCGAACTCGTCCTGGAAATAGCCCATCGACTGCCGCAGCAGGTAGCGGTGCACGCTCCAGCGGATGCGCATCGGGAAATTGCCGAGCAGGGTCTGGTGCTGCACCAGCGCATTGACCAGCACCAGCAGCGGCAGCGCGACCAGCACCAGCGCGCCCATCCACAGCAGGCGCGGGCCCTCGGCGGCGATGAAGGTGGCCGGCGTGGTGGCGCCGAGCCGGTCCACCAGCGAGCCGACGTAGGCATAGAGCGCCAACTCCGCCACCGCGATGCCGGCGGTGGTCAGCGCCATCAACAGCAGCCACTTCTCCGCGCCGCGCGTGTAATGGCGGCAGAACGCATACAGGCCGCGCGGCGGCTGCGCGGGCGGATCGCGGGGAAACGGATCGAGGCGGGATTCAAACCAGCGGAACATGGAGGCGACCAGCAAGCGAAACCGGCGGCGATTGTCCCATCGCCGCCGGTTGCGTGCATGTTCTCGTGGGGTGCGAGCCTCGCATCCATGTTCACAATGCGCGGCAACCCACAATCGCAGGTGCCGGGTTTACCTGGCACGGGCGTTCCCGGCACAGCCACATGCGGGGCAAGCCCCGCATCTACATTTCCAGCGGCTTCAGCAGCAGGTCCTGGAAGTCGAAGCTGAAGTCGGTCAGCGACGAGATCGCCTGCATGCGCACCTCGCGCACCTTGCCGTCCGGGTCGAGGCTGAAGTTGACGAAGGCGTCGGCATTGAGCGAGCGGTTGTCCCAGCGCACGATGAAGGTGTCGTGCTGCCAGTGCTCCAGCGTGCCCTGCAGGTCGGCGGTGGCGCCGAAGCGCAGGCGCAGCTTGCCCTTGGCCGGTTCGACGAACACGTCGCCATACCACGCGTCACGATAGCCGCCGGCGTAACCGGACAGCGGCAGCGAAGGTTTGCTCTTCGCATCGCGGGCGGCGACGTGCTTCTGCCAGCCTTCGTCGGCGTTGTCCTGCGCCTTGGCGACGGCAGCGGCATAGGCGGCCACCCAGTCGTGCCCGGGCGCACCCAGCATGGCGTCGAGCACGCTCAGGGTGATGGCGTTGAACGCCGCGCCCACTTCCTGGTTGGTCAGCACCACCACGCCGAGGTTCTGCCCCGGCACCAAGGTCAGGCGCGACACCTGCCCCGGCCAGCCGCCGGTGTGCCACACCAGCTTCTGCCCGCGGTAGTCGCTCAGGCTCCAGCCTTCGCCGTAACCGGCGAAGTTGGGCACGGCGTCGGCCAGTTCCGGCACCGATGGCTTGGCCACCACCTGCGGGATCTGCATCTGCCACATCTGCTGCTGGGTCTTGTCCGAGAACAGCGGCGTGCCGTCGGCGAGCTTGCCGCCGGCCAGTTGCACGTTCATCCACCTGGACAGGTCGTGCACGCTGGAATAGATGCCGCCGGCGCCGGCGTTGTTGGACCAGGTCAGCGGCGCCACCGGGCGCAGTTCGGCGTGGTCGTACTTGGCGTGGCCGATGGCGGCCTTGTCGCCGGGCCGCAGGTGGTCGGCGTTGTAGCGGGTGCCGGCCATGCCGACCTTGTCGAAGATGCGCTGCTGCAGGAAGTCGGCATAGCTCAGGCCCGACACCTTCTCGATCACCTGCTGCGCCACCGCGTAGAGGATGTTGTCGTAGGCATAGCGGTCGCGGAAGCCGCCCTTGAGCGGCACCTGCGCCAGCCGCGCCACCACCTCGGCATTGCTGTAGGTGGTGGTGGGCCAGAACAGCAGGTCACCGGCGCCCAGGGTCAGGCCGCTGCGGTGCGAGAGCAGGTCGCGGATGCGCATTTCGCCGGTGACGTAGGGGTCGGACATGCGGAACGACGGCAGGTGGTCGATCACCCGGTCGTCCATCTTCAGCTTGCCTTCCTCGGCCAGCAGGTTCAGCGAGGTGGCGGTGAAGGCCTTGGTGTTGGAGGCGATGGCGAACAGGGTGTCGGCCTGCACCGGTTCGGGCTTGCCGATCTCGCGCACGCCCCAGCCGCGCTCCAGCAGTACCTTGCCGTCCTTGACCACGGCTACGGCGATGCCGGGCACGTCGAACTGCTGACGCACGCGTTCGACGGTGGCATCCAGTTGCTGCAACTCCGCCGGCACCCCGGCCTCCTGCGCGTTCGCCTGCACCGCCACGCTCATCGCGAGCATCAATCCGCTCCCCAGCCACTTGTTCAATGCACCACCCTCCGGTTCGGTAGCGGCCGATGGTAACGCGAGCGCCGTGCGGGTGTAGGTGCGGTGCTTGCTCCGCACGGTGGCCTTCCCGGTGGAGCCATGTGCGGAGCAAGCGCCGCACCTACGCATGGTCCGTTCCAGCCCCGCAACCGCGGGGACTTCGGCGACAATTCGTGCATGCCGAACGCCGCCACCCGCACCGCCCTGCTGCAAATCCACTTCTGCGTGCTGCTGTGGGGCGTGACCGCCATCCTCGGCAAGCTGATCACCCTGCCGGCGCTGCCGCTGGTGTGGTGGCGCATGCTGCTGGTGGTGGCGATGCTGGCGCTGCTGCCGCGCATGTGGCGCGGGCTGGCGGCGCTCAGCCCGCGGCTGGTGCTGGGCTACTGCGGCGTCGGCGCGCTGGTGGCGCTGCACTGGCTCACGTTCTACGGCGCGGTGAAGCTGGCCAATGCTTCGGTAGCGGCCACCTGCATCGCGCTGGCACCGGTGTTCACCGCCATCGTCGAGCCGTGGATCGCCAAGCGCCCGTTCCGGCCGCGTGAGCTGGCCTTCGGCCTGGCGGTGCTGCCGGGCGTGGTGTTGGTGGTCGGCGGCGTGCCCGACGGCATGCGCCTGGGCGTGCTGATCGGCGCGTTGTCGGCCTTGTTGGTGGCCCTGTTCGGCTCGCTCAACAAGCAGCTGCTCAGCCATGCCGATCCGCTGACCGTCACCGCGCTGGAACTGGGTGCCGGCACGCTCACCCTCACCCTGCTGGCGCCGGCCCTGCCGTTGCTGCTGCCGGCGCTGGCCAGCCCGTTGTGGGTGGTCCCGAACCTGCACGACGGGGTGCTGCTGCTGGCACTGGCGGGCCTGTGCACGCTGCTGCCGTTCGCGCTGGCGCTGGTGGCGCTGCGCCACTTGAGTGCCTACACGGTGCAGCTGGTGACGAACCTGGAGCCGGTGTACGCCATCGTGCTGGCGATGCTGTTCCTCGGCGAGCAGCGCGAGCTGACGCCGCTGTTCTACCTGGGCGTGGCGATCATCCTCGGTGCGGTGTTCCTGCATCCGCTGCTCAATCGCGGGCGGAAGGCGGAGTCCGCCGGGCTGTAACCGTAGGAGCGCACCTTGGTGCGCGATGGGGCTTCACCGGGAAAGCCATCGCGCACCAAGGTGCGCTCCTACAGGTTCCGGTACATCAGAACTGCTGCTGTTGCGGCAGCAGCCCGCGCAGTTCCTGCTCGGTGAGGTTGCGCCACTGGCCCGGCTTGAGCGCGCCGAGCTTGATGTTGTCGATGCGCACGCGGCGCAGCTGGGTGACGCGGTAGCCGAAGGCGGCGGCCATCAGCCGGATCTGCCGGTTCAGGCCCTGCTGCAGCACGATGCGGAAGCCGAACTTGGCGATGCGGGTGGCGCGGCACGGCAGCGTCGTCTGCTCGTGGATGCGCACGCCGCGCGCCATGCCGCGCAGGAATTCGTCGGTGACCGGCTTGTTCACCGCCACCAGGTATTCCTTCTGGTGGCCGTTCTCGGCGCGCAGGATCTGGTTGACGATGTCGCCGTTGCTGGTCAGCAGGATCAGTCCCTCCGAATCCTTGTCCAGGCGGCCGATCGGGAAGATGCGTTGTTCGTGGCCGACGAAGTCGACGATGTTGCCCTTGACCGCGCTCTCGGTGGTGCAGGTGACGCCCACCGGTTTGTTCAGCGCGATGTAGACGTGCTTGCGGCCGGTGCTTTTCTGCACCGCGCGGGCGCGCAGCGGCTGGCCGTCGACGCGCACCTCGTCGCCCTCGCCCACCACCGCGCCGGTGCCGGCGACGACGCCGTTGACGGTAACCCGGCGCGCGCCGAGCAGGCGGTCGGCCTCGCGGCGGGAACAGAAGCC
>Ga0182745_1002252_pt1 | contig 17515 bp, 11 predicted proteins | sample eDN3rd30CKraftBY_FD_128523 | JGI IMG/M metagenome (GOLD analysis project Ga0182745, IMG submission 128523) | Enriched backyard soil microbial communities from Emeryville, California, USA - eDNA 3rd pass 30_C Kraft BY (version 2) (version 2) | ecosystem: Environmental > Terrestrial > Soil >...
GTTGGTCCCATGCGTCCCAGACTCCGTCGGGGAGGAGGCGCTCCGGGGGGCAACTCGCCGACGCGACGAAACGACATGCGAAACTGCGTCACGGCATTCATGGCAGCCACCGCCGGGTCCGACTCTAAAGAATGAATCAGTTCTTCGGACAGCCCTTCCTCCAACGATTGAGGAACCACGAACGTATCGTAGTGACCGACGAATTCCGAGGTTTGCTCGTCGAACCGGGATGCGATGGCTTCGTAGGCGGAGACCACCCAGAGTACGATTCCGACAGCCGAGATCATGGCCAGGGCAGTCAGCGCGAAGCGGACCTTGTGCTGACGAATTTGAGCAAGAAAAAGCTTCCAGTTGAGGACATCGAATCTCATCAGAAATGATCCACTCACGGTTGAAGAACTTCCAGCAATCAAACGACTTTCTTCGCGACACGAAGAATCATTGCAGCGTCTCTGCCAGTGAACCGGAGACGATCTCCTGATAGTGGTTGGCCAGTCCCAAGGGATCGGGATGATCGCCGGTGGGGAAGTCCGCACAGATCGAGCCATCTTTCATCACGACAATTCGCCGGGCCCAGGCAGCAACGGCCGGTTCATGCGTGACCAGCACAATGGCTCGCTGCTCCTGCTCATTCAAATCTCTGAGCAATCTGCACAGAGCCTTGCCGTTCACAGAATCGAGGCTGCCCGTCGGCTCATCCGCCAGGACGATCGCCGGGTCGGTCACCAGAGCGCGGGCAATGGCCACCCGCTGCTGCTCGCCCCCGCTCATCGAATCGGGACGATGCCCCGCACGATGGACAAGCCCCAGTTTTTCCAACAGGCCCATGGCCCGGTTTCGCATTTCCGCATGGCTGCGGCCTCCATCAGCCATCAACGGCAGCATGACATTTTCCAGGGCGGTCAGAGTTGGAATGAGATTGAACTGCTGAAACACCAGTCCAATCCTCCGACGCCTGAAATTTGTCAACTTGGCATCAGAGAGCTTTGAGAGCAATTGTCCTTCCACCACAATCGTGCCGGCATCGGTCCGGGTCAACCCTGCCATGACATGTAACAGCGTGCTTTTCCCCGAACCACTGGGCCCCATGACCGCCACGAACTCCGCCCGCGCAATTTCGAGCGTGACCTCGCGCAGGGCTTGAACCATGGATGTGCCCTGTCGAAACCGTTTGGCCACTCCCTGGGCAACCAGGGGCGGCAGATGGGGTGATTGCTCAGACATGGAACCTCTTTCCCAGAAAAATATTGAAGGGACAAATCCACTCGTTGGCCGGTTCATTTTTCAGCAAGACATCAAAATGTCAGCCGACCTCGTTGAAGGAGCGTCAATGGTTGCAGCCGTCCAATCAACATGGCAGGCCAGACGGCAGCCAAGACGGTCAGCAACAGCACCATGCCCACCCCAAAACCAATGGCGAACCAGGGAATGACCAGATCCGGATGAAGTCCGCCAAAAAAACTCAGATATTGGGCGATTCCGCAACCACACCACCCGCACAGAAGGCCAAATCCAATACTCAGCACGCTGGCAACCATCCCGATCATCAGTCCCTCGACAAGAATCGCCCGCACAATGGCGGATTGCGAAACTCCAATCGAACGCAGGACTCCAATTTCCCAGCAACGCGACCGGACAGACGCCAGCATCACATTCAGAACTCCCAGTGCTGCAATCAGGGTTGCGACCAGCGGCAACAGGCTGGCCCCCCAGATCCATCTTTTCGCGTTATTTCGAGTCATCTGTCGAATGTCTTCCACCGCCATCAAACGTAGTTTCGGTTCTTCGACCAGAGCGGAAGTTGCGAGATCATCAGTCATCAAGGCATGCGTGTAAATTTCAGAAGCAGAGGCCGTGATCTGTTCCGGATCGGCCCGGGACGAGGAATAATCGAACCAGAGATGGGTGGCCCCCGTGATTCCGAAATCTTCGGAGACGGAAGTCAGATTCGCGAATACCAGCGCTGCGGCCCGATGGGTACGGGAACGAAAACCGGTCAATTTCGTTTGCCAGTGCCAGCCCGGCAGGCGGACCGCGCCGGCGATGGTATAACGGACACGGGCCGTCGGATTTTCCGGAGGGACCAACTCGAATTCATCTCCGATCTTGAAACCGGTCTCCACGAGAAAATGATCTGGTACCAGACAGCCACGGCCTTCTCGCATCATGTCGATCGCCCCTTCTGGAGAACCTTCTGCCCAGTCCAGTTTCATGAGTGGATGCGTGCCGCCAAACGCCTGTTGCGGGTCGATCCCCACAATCACGACATTGTCCTGTCGAACGACGCTGGCGCGTTCGCCACTGCCGGTGACGTCCTGCCAAAGTCGTGGTTGTTCCACAACAATCGGCAGGGCATGATTCGAATCGATCCCGGAGATCTGCGATATCTTGGCAGCCTGGTCCCAGGGGAGAACCCCCGATTGAAATACGAGCACAGCATCCGGCGCCCAGGGACCGACAATGAAGGCCTCCAACATCGTGAAGCCCCAGACCTGGACTGTGATCAACAACCCCAGCCCAACCGACAGAGAGATTGCTGCCGCCGTTGTCCGCCAGATGTGAGTTGTGATCTGGCTGGCGAGCAATTTGGGATCGATCTTCGACATACTTGCCAGCCAGGGGCTGCAATAGCGATCGATCAGTGCCACGACCCCGGGGGAGATCAAAACGAATCCCAGCGACATGGTGGTCAATCCGATGGCCACTACGGGCAGAAGTTGCTGCTCAAAGCGGTGTGAAATCCCGAATGTCAGCAACGGGTTCACCGCAATCAGCAGCAATCCGATCAGGAAAGGAGTTGCAGTGGCCTTCGAAGTGAATGTTTCCACGTGGGACGACATCGCATCGACCGGACGGACGCGGCTTGCCCGCCAGGCGGGAATCATGGCAGCCAGCAGGGCGCTGCCGAAGGTGGCAATCGCTGCGAGCCCGAAACTTCGAGGGCCCAGAATCGCACCATGATGCAGGAGCCCGGAGGAGGCAAGAGCCATCAACTTCAGCAGCCCTCCTCCCACGACGATTCCGCCGATAAAGCCGATTACTGCCAGCAACAGGCATTCCGAAAACACAAGCAGACCGACCTGGAAACGTGTGAGTCCCACGGCTCGTAAAATGGCGAACTGGCGGATTCGCTCGGTGACCCCCATGCTCACGGTGCAAAAGATCAGCAGCATGGCCAGCAGCATGGCAATGCCGGTCGTGGCGTATGCCTGGAGCCTCATGTTTTCAGCGGTTGCCGTCTCATCCAGCGATTCTTCAATCTCATGGGCTTCCTGAAATTGTACCGGAGGTTCGAACTGACTGAGTCGGGGGGCCCAACCGAAGCGAAACGTGTTCACATCCGTCCCGGGCTTCATCGACAGGGCGAGAAAAGAGACTTTCGCGGGAGTCTCGAACAGACGTTCCGCGGTGGCCCGGGAAACGAAGATGTCCCCTCTGCCCGGAATGAGAATCTGCGGCACAGCATAGGTGTCCGTTCCCAGAGACGGAATCTCCAGCAGACCGACGACCCGTAACGGAAATGTCCGGCCCCCATCGCTGATAAGAATCTCATCCTGCAGACTGACCTGTAACCGCTTGGCCGCCTGCTTTGAAAGGACCGCTTCACCGGGAGAACTTTCCGGGTCACTATTTTCGGTAAAGTTCAGCCATTCCCCTGTAAGGTCGAAAGGAGGCAGAGGCGACTCCGAAGCAAGGACCATAAATTCCGAATGTCTGCCGGACGGTCCATTGCGTCCTGACCTGCTGTCTGAGACTGCTGGTGATGTGTCCTGGCCGCGATGAGACATGGCGCTGGTGACGGGCCGTTTGCGAACGCTTGCCTGTTGCAACCACATTGGTTCCACGCTGGTCACAACTGGATCCGCCCGTATTGCGTCGAGGACTTCGGAGGGAATTTCTCTGAGACCTTGCATCGCAATCGGGCCGATCGAAAGTTCATAGCGACCTAACGCCCGATTCGCCCAGACATCAAACGTTTTCAGCAGCGAGTCGTAGCCAGCCGCCACCCAGAGCACCAGGCAAGTGGCGGCCACTGTTGCCAGAGATGTCAAGGCGACCCGTGTGGGATGTTCCCGCAGAAAGGCCCAGGCCAGGCTCCAGACCTTTTTCATCGGACCACCTCAGATTGCAACAGGGCCTCCTGATATTGTGTTGCGATTTCCTGGGGGTCATGGGTTCCGCTGGGGCGAAACTCCGCCTGTGTCTGGCCATCCTTCAGCACGATCACCCGGTCAGCCCACATCGCGACATGGGGCTCGTGCGTGACAACGACAATCGTCCGCCCCTGTTCGGTGCAAAGTTCCCGAAGCAATTGGCAGATTTCCTGGCCGGAAACGGAATCGAGGCTGCCAGTCGGTTCATCCGCCAGAATGATTGCGGGGTCACACACAAGTGCCCGTCCGATCGCGATCCGCTGTTGTTCTCCCCCCGAAAGAGCCTCCGGTTTGTGGGTGCGACGATCAGTCATGCCCAGACGATCAAGCAGGACGTCTACTTGAGCATCCAGACGCGGCCCTTCCGGAGCGGGAAGCCGAATGTTCGCTTCCGCAGACAGAGCGGAGATCAAATTGAATGCCTGAAAAACCAGGCCGATCTTCTCTCTGCGAAATTGCGTGAGAGCGGCATCGGAGAGTCGGCCCAAATCCTGACCGTCGACTCTCAGCTCCCCCTCGTCAATGCTGGTCAATCCCGCCATTGCATACAGCAACGTACTCTTTCCCGAACCCGACGCCCCCATAATGGCGACAAATTCTCCAGAACGAATCACCAGATTTACGCCATTCAGCGCAGCAATTGTCTTGTGGCCCTGCTGATGACGTTTCACAACCCCGGTGACGGTTAGCGGGGAAAATTCGTGGACCATGTGATTCAATCGCCAAAAATTTCAATTGCAAAAAATGGACGAGGCTGTCGCCAAATGAAGTTCGAAGTTGAAATCTGCAAGTAAATCTCGTTTGGACCGCAACAAGTCTATGGGGCCCGAATATTTGACAGCCGTCTGCGTGGTGTGAATTCGCTCGCTCCCCCTACGGCCAGAGCGCTACGGATTCCAGAACCACTTCGCTCATGCACGTTGCTCATGCACGTTTCGAGCCAATTCTGAAACATCGGGAAATGAGTGGTCCGATCTACCGCACGTGTCGATACCGTCGCCATGAATGACGGAATTTACGCCACTCGCCAATTCCATCAGCGATTGAAACAGTTACGCCGGGTGACACGCAGATTGTGACACGCAGATTGACCTGTGACCTGTGACCTGTGACCTGTGGACAGTCATACGTGACACATGACACGTGACACGTGGACTGCGACCGGCAGCAGCTTGCTCTATTTTCCGGCAGAGGTGGGAGAGCGATGGGCGATTTTGTACAGATGTCCGGAGGTTCGCAGAAACAAGGCTCCGTTCGCAATCGCTGGTGAGGCACGCATCCCCTCGGAAAGGGTGCTGCGGCCTACTTCTTCCATGGTATCGGCCGCTCGAATCACCACGCTCAGCCCTTCTTCATTGGTGAAGTAGATCAGGCCGTTGGCGGAAACCGGCGAGGAAACGAATGTCCCCCCCACTCTTGATTTCCAGACTTCCTCTCCCGTCTTCGCATTCACGCACACAATGATGCCGTTTCCGGTCACCATGAAAACCCGGTCGCCGATCAGAATTGGACTCGAAAGATCCGAATTACCCTTCTCCCGATTCCACAAAACGTGCGTTTTGTCGATGTTACCCTGCGGATTGTCATGCAGATCGATGCTGATGAGATTTGAGCGTCCCCCTCCAGTGCACAGCAAGACATGGTCGCCATAGACCATGGGATGAGTTGCTGCGTTATAGCCTTTGTGGGTGACCGTCCAGATTTCCTTTCCGGTGAGGGCATCGTAGGCCTGGACGGCACGTGCTCCAATCGAGATCACCTGTGTGCGACCGTTCACCTGGACCAATGCCGGCGTGTTGTAGGCCTTTCGATAATCCCCATCTCCGCGCGGCTTCCCATCTGCATCCAGATCATCGTAGTCCGTGCTGCGATCTGTTCTCCAGACTGTTTTCCCGGTCTGCTTGTCCAGGGCGATCGTAAATTGCTGGTCGATGCCATCAAACGTGAGAATGACCAGGTTTTTGAACAACACAGGCGAGGAACCGGGGCCACGAAAGTGACGGCATTTGATATCTGTGCGTTGCCAGAGCACTTCGGTAGTTTCCGGATCCAGTTTCGCGGTGCCGTATGTTCCAAAATGCACATAGAGACCGTCCGGTTCCAGCACACAAGAGGGGGACGCATAGGTATTCACCTTGTTTCCCAACGGCTCGGGATCTGCATTCTTGAACAGGAGCTTCTTCTGCACAATCTGGCCAGACTCTTCGTCCAGGCATAATACGGATTGCCGCGTACCATCTGCCGTGGCACAGGTCAACCAGATGCGTCCAGCACCAATAATGGGCGTCGAATGACCAAACTCCGGAAGTTCCACTTTCCAGGCGATGTTCTCGTCGGTCTCCTCATCCCAGTGCGTGGGAAGATGGATGGAATCCGTAGCAGTTGCGATGCTATTGTTTGTCGGTCCGTATCGCCTCGGCCAGGGGAATCGAGTCAATTCGTCTGCAAAGGCCACGGCATTCAAGATGCAAATCAGGCAGAAAATCATCAGAGAGTAGCATCGAAAGGGCATGCGTTGAGTCCAGGCCTAAAACGGTGCGAAAGTCAGGGCTTGTCTATCATCCCGAATCCGGCGGGCATTTGTCGAGTCTTCCAGACGAGATCTTGTGTTGTGCAATCTTTATAGGGCGTTTTTGTCAATCTCGTCGCGGACTTGCCTCGCGGTATTCAGAGTCTGTCCCGAAAGGTGCTTTGTCAGGCGAGATCGAGCGATTTGTGTTCTGACGATTTGTGTTCTGACAAGGACGCCGAAGCAGACGAATCCCCAGGATTCGTCGATGCAGGCTGACGACGTTCAGAACACAAAGAGGTTCAGAACGCAAAAGAGCCGATCGCAGCACAAATTGACCTTTCCGGACAGACTCTCTGTGCCACGAGGCAGACCCCGGACAATGCGGGGTGAATACGCTTTAGCCAGCGTGATGCCCTTCACCCTGCTCGCGGTCTTTGCGGCGCATTTCGTCCAGCACGACCGGATGCCACGCACGATTGCGTTCATTTTGAGGCGTATAGTGATGTCGTGCCCACGTTCGCAGACGGATCTCCTCGACGAAGTCAAGATCTCTGGTTGATTCCAGCATGGCGGTGTGATCCATGAGAGTTTCCTCTTCCTTTTTCCTAGACCAATTTGGGCGATCATGTGCCCGCGTCGAAAAGGGTTCACTTGATGAAAGACTGAATGCCGCAAGGCAGCAAGTCTTACCCGAATTTTTAAAATTGACGAAGCAAGAGAGTCATTTTGAATTCGCTTCCAGCCGGTTGTATTCCTTCAGTTTTACGCTTTCAATTCTAGACTGGCCCATTGGCTGGGATCGGAGTCGAACGGAAATTCATCCGAAACCGTGAGCGTCTGCCGACCCAGTTCGACATCTTGCACCGCCAGATAAAACCCGAGTCGGCTCCCGGGTGCGGGGTCAAAACCATGTAAGGAGTCCTTGGGAAACCAGAGACTGAGCCGATAGCCGGTTTTGTTCACATCCGCTTCCGCCAGCAGGGCTTCCGGGTCGCCATCCGGTGCGTCTTCGCGAGCACGGGCGACAGGGAGTTGTCTAAAAACGGGGTCCATGCCGGTTTCGCCTTCGCCGGTGGGCATCGCCACAAAATGATGGCAGAATCGGGAAGCACGATGCTGATTTTGCGTGTCGCGCGTGTCCAACCAGATGAGGACCGCATCGGAAGTCGACACCGCTTCCGGGTTGCAATATCCCGGCTTCCGCTTCCCTTCCACCGTGATTTCCATCGCCAGTCCATGTGAGTTCCACGCCATCGACATCTTTGCAAAGTGTGGATCTGATTCCAATGCGGAGGGAAAGGGAAGCTGGGCACTGGCTGGTAGTTTCAGCAACGGGGGCCGACTTTGGGGAAGCGAGTCGTGACGTCCCACGGGCAACGTAAATCGAAACAAAAATGGTGCGGGAACGAGTTTCATGGGAATGTTGACGATTCTGTTTCGGGAAAGAAACCTGGCTCGCATTTGATCTGGATCGCATTTAATCTGGATCGCATTTAATTCGTATCGACCTGGGCATCGACCTCGGACCGTTCCGTTGGCGAAGAGAACTCAATCAAGTCTTGTCTGGCAAAGTGTTGGTCTGCGAAAGGCCGAACCGGTCTGTACAGAGGTGAATGCACGCTGCATTTTATAGGAAGTAGAAACGAATACTCCAACGCAACTCAACCTTTCGTGTGAAAAAAGTGTCACAGTCGGGCCACGATACAATCGGGCCACGATTACAGTCGGGCCACGATGGAGTGGAATTGTGAAAACCCATCCCGACTCCGCAAGCTGCATGGACAGCGAGTGCTTGATCAACGTTAAATTTGGGAATACGTTTGGGATTGAAGGGAACGCGCCAGTCCGACAATGATGAGTGTTTTTGCTCTGGCATATCCAAAATTCCAAAAGGCCTGGCCTCATTGCTGCATCGGCTGAACTCTGGTGCCATCTCTGCTAGAATGAAGGTTTTCAGGGAATCCTGGAGCCCTGACAGGGCACTTGTGCGATTTGCTCTGGAAAAATCGGACATCAAGAGGAGTTCAATGCCGCGACACTGGAGGTTTGCGACCCACGATCAGGCTCTGATTGCCCGCATCGCCAAGGAAATGTCTTGCTCACCGTTGCTCGCCCAGGTGCTGGCCGCCCGAGGGATCGAAAATGGAATGCAGGGGAATCAGTTCCTTTCCGCAAAGATGACCGATCTGCATTCCCCGGATCTTCTGCCAGGAGCAGGGGAGGCTGCGGATCGAATTGTGTCCGCCATGAAGGCCGGTCGCCGTATTACCATCTATGGGGATTATGACGTTGACGGAGTGACCGCGACCAGTATTCTCTGGCACTGCCTGAAACTGGCCGGCGCCACCGTAGACTACTACATCCCCAGCCGGCTGGAAGAAGGTTATGGCCTGAACCTGGAGGCCATTCGCGTTCTACATCAGGAAGATCCGCGCCGGGTTGTGGTAACAGTGGATTGTGGAATCTGCAGCGTGGCGGAAGCAGCGCTGGCCCGTGAACTTGGTCTGGAACTCATTATTACAGACCACCACACAATGGGAGAAACTCTGCCGGAGTCTGCTGCCAATGTGCATCCGCGATTGCCTGGAGGAAGTTATCCGTTTCCCGAATTATGTGGGGCTGGCGTGGCCTTTAAACTGGCCTGGGCCATCTGTCAGCGACTGGGAGATGGCACTCGTTCCTCGCCGCGGATGAAAGCTTATCTGATCTCCGCCGTGGGGCTGGCCGCAATGGGGACAGTGGCGGATATGGTTCCGCTGATTGGTGAGAATCGTATTCTGGTGCGTTTTGGCTTGAAATCGCTAGCGGAAAGCCCCATTCCCGGCATCGAGTTTCTCCTGAAGATTGCTGGAATCGAAAAGCAGCGGGCACTCCAGGCGGAAGACATCGGATTCGCGCTGGCACCTCGCATCAACGCTGCCGGACGACTGGGACAGGCCCGACTGGCCGTAGAACTGTTGACAACCGAGAACCGGTCACGAGCTGCACAACTGGCAGACTATGTCGACCAACTGAATAAAAACCGGCAGACCGTCGAACGAAAAATGTATCGGCAGGCCAAGGAGCTGGTCGAGCAGAATCCCGACTGGAACGACCATGCTGCATTGGTCCTCGCTCATGATGAATTTCATCCAGGGGTCATGGGGATCGTGGCCAGTCGTATGGCGGAGAAATTCCAGAAACCCACGATCGTCATCTCCCTGGACCAGGAACTTCAGACGGGACAGGGATCTGGACGGTCGTTCCAGAACTTTGATCTGCATTCCGGACTGGCCGCCTGCGAGCATCTGCTGGACAGGTTTGGAGGGCATCGGGCGGCTGCGGGTCTGCGGATTCAGACCAGTCAGATCGACGCCTTTCGACTCGCTTTTGCGAAACAGGTCGCTCTTGATCGCGATTCTGGTTCCGGCAGTGAACCGGTCGTGAGTATTGATGCGGAGGTCTCCCTGCATGACCTCACGACCAGCGCAGTGCGTGAGCTGGATCGACTTGGCCCCTTTGGTGCTCAGCATCGCCGTCCGGTCTTTAGTCTTGGACGGGCGCATCTGGCCGAGCCGCCCGCGACCATGGGGGGGGGAGGACGCCATCTTTCCCTGAAGTTGCGTGACGGCGAACGGGTCATTCGCTGCGTGGCCTTCGGCAAAGGAGAATGGGCGGAAGAGCTGGCCAAAGTGGAAGGCCCGCTGGACTTTTGTTTCTCAGCCGCCATCAATCATTTCCGCGGATTTCAATCAGTCGAATTGCAGCTGCATGACTGGAGGCCGACGGAAGTTGTTTCAATTCCCCACGAGATCCCGGATGCTTCTTCCGCAGTGTGACGGCAGGGAAGGCACGTGATGAAATTGGACTGCCATCGATAAGAGCACATTGCTTTGGCCTGCGCTCACGATGAAAACATTTCAATTGATGACATGCAGAATGCCGCGAAGCAGGCCCCCGACAATGTGGGACCAACTCGCATGCAGGGACTTTACTGGATCGTAAACTCCTGCATATCGGGAAGATCATCTGGCGGTGCGGAATCTGTATTTGTGACCGAAGAGTCTGTGTCCGGCTGACTTGCCGAGGAATGGTTTGTGGTGGCAGGGGCCATCAACGTCTGCGATGGAAGTGACCCGATCAGCGGTGCTCCAGCCTGGCGCCCCTGCAGGTTTTCCGCGAGCCAGTGCAGCCAGTTCACCGGTGGAACTCCATAGGGCCGAAACTTTTCGGCAGTGCCCGTTTCTTCACGGTGCAATAACGCACGATGAGTTCCTAAACGCGATGCTCCCGGCGAATCGATCAGATTGCTGGAGTCGGAAGCATTCATCTGAAAGGCGATTCGCAATTCCAGTTCGCGCAAACTCTGGCGCGAGAACCAGCGATCGATATTGTTATAAGAGTCGCACCAGATCACGGCGTGCATGCCGACAGAAGGGCCGCGCGCCAGTAGATCCGCAAACATTGTTCCCGGACTGGGAGCCTTTTCCGCAGTACTGCCAAAGCTGCCCATGCCAAAATCATCGTCTGCTTTGCGGAGGTCACGGAAACGGGCAATATTGAAGATGAAGAGGACAATGGGGGGGGCGGTCTGATCCGCTTCCTCTTCACGACGATTCAGTTCCGCCGTCATGGCCTGCAGGAAAGGAGTGGTTTCATCCGGGCCGATCTTGCGCCCATCCACCGGGAGAGTTCGCAGAAATGTTTCCCAGGTTTCTGCTTCGGAGGTGCCGGCATGACTGCCATCCAGCACGAACAGGGAATTCATTTCCTGTTGCGGTGACAGCGACGCAGCCAACGTGGTGAAGGCGGCGGTCATCACCCCCAGTGCTGCATCTGCATCCTGTCCCGCCAGCAAGACATGGCTGCCGGTCTGCCGGTGCAGCGTGATCGAAGTGGCGGGAGCAATCTCCACGGCATCCCCCAGCCAGAACGTGGGGGCGAGAATCGGCTGCGGCCGGGCGGGATAGTCACGAACAAGTTCGAGGAGATGGGAATTGCGAGTCAGGTCCGAGGGAATGTTCCCTTCAAAGACAATTGTTGGTTCCAGCGGCAGTGGGTGTTGACGTAATCGTTGCTGGAAGTCGTTTAATGCCGATTCCCGCTCGGCATCCGTGATCCAGGCGATCTGAAAAGGATGATTCCCTTCCATCATGCCATTGGCATCGTTGTAAATGGCTTCTCCGGGCCGTGTCAGCAATCGGGCGGCGGTATTGTCTTCGCTGAGAATCAGATGGGCATCCGCTTCGCTGCATTGCAAGGCCACCCGAACGGCCACTTGTCCCAGTGTGCTGCGGGCGAGAGAATACGCCCCCCCCAGCGTCTGAGATCCCAGAATGACGTGAATGCCGAACGCCCGTCCCTGTCGGACCAGTCGATCCAGCAGCAGCGAGGCATTCTGACTGATCTTGTCGTCTTCCACAAAGAATTCCTGAAACTCATCGACCACCAGCAGGATGCGCGGCAGCGGCAGTCCGGTGGAATTGCGATATCCCGCAATGTCCTGCACTCCGTGGCGTCGAAACAGTTCTCCCCGTTCCTGCAGGACATCCCCCAGTTTCACGAGCGCACTGACCCCGAATTCGCGGTCACTTTCCACAGCAATAATCCGGGCGTGCGGCATCTGGTGCGTGGCATAGTCCTTGAATTCAACCCCCTTTTTGAAGTCGATCAGAAAGAAATTGACTTCCAGCGGACTGTAATACAGCGCCAAATTGGTGATGAGAATATGGAGGAAGGTCGACTTTCCGGACCCGGTTTTGCCGGCGACCAGCATGTGCTGGGACGTTCCTTTACCCAGACGCAGTTGTTGCAGTTTTGTGGCGCCTGCCCGCCCCAGTGGAATGACCAGTTCAGAACGGCTGTCTCCGGTCCAGACACGATCCGCGGGGGGAGTGATGCGACCAAAAGAGACTTCCACCCGCCGGGCATCTTTACTGGCATCGCCCACCATTTTGACGATGGACGTAAAATCTTCCGGAGAAGGAGGCGTATCAATCATCACCGGCCACCGGGACAGGGCGGTCTCCGAGGTATGATAGGCTTCAGAGTGCCATTCAAACCGGGACATCTGAGTCTGAATGTCCGTCAGCGTGAAGTTGTTTGGCAACTGTTTGGCTGGATCGTGACTCATCAGCGTATACACTCCGCAGCGCGGGCCGCTGTTCACAATACTGACCAGTCGCCGGGCGGCAATTTCGCTGAACTTCGCCGGAAAATCGCTGATGACCAGCACGTGATACGGCTCTGCCACTTCTCCGGCGGACTCGTTGTATTCCTCGATTGTCTGAAATTCGTTCCGCAGATATTTCTGCAAGACGTTTTCCATGTGCTCGGTGAGATCGGCCAATCTGGCTTCAATCTGATTGGCTTCTGTCCAGATCCGGCTGGTGACCAGTAATTCATCGAAGTCTGCCAGGTGCATGAACCCGCTGAAACTTTCTCCCAGCCCGACCGGATCGATGATCGTCAATCGTAATTTCCCGGGGGGAATCAATGTGAGCAGGCGCAGCATCAGGCACTGCAGTCCTCCAATGGCAATGTTTCGTGCTTTGGAATTGGGGGTCTTCAACAACACACTCGTCGCCTGCGGAAAGGAGAGTTCGCAAGGGATATGATGCTGGGTGACGCGCGGGGCCAATCGAGGATCTGTCGAGATCGCCCCTGGCCATTGATTCAGGTCGACGTCGTAATCTCCCATCCGAATGGCGGGAGGAATCTGGGTGGGGGGCTGCCAGTCCCCCTTGGCCAACGTGGTCCAGTCTGGGAAAAGTTGCTGACTGTGCCGAATGTCGTCGCGAAGCTCGGATTCAAAACGTTGCCAACCTTGCTCCCAGTCTGTTTTGAGTTGTCCCCATTGCGTCTGCAGGCTGCGGCGCTTCTGACCAGTGATGGACTCCAGTTCCTGTTGAGCCTGTTCAATCCGACTTTCCCAACTGTGTTGCAACTGTTCGAGATTGGCCTGATGAGCCTGATCCAGCGATTCCAGTGCCGTTTGTTGTTGCGAGGAGATGGCTGCATATTCGTGGGTAAAACGCTGTTGCTCGATACGGGTCCGTTCCTGCTCGTCCCGATCGATTTCATCCAGTTTCTGCACATGGGCCTGTTCGAATCGCTGCAATGATGTCTGACGGTCCCGTTCGATTTTCTTTTGATGAACCTCGAAATCCTTCTGTTGCCGGGTCAATTGATCTTTGGCAAATTTCAGCCAGTGTTGATGAGCCCAGTACACTTCCCCCCGCGAATCCAGCAATTGCCGGATCAAGTCCGATTGCCGCATGGTGGCCAGCGTGTAAATGACCAGTGTTAACAGCAGCGCTCCCATCGCCCCGGCCACGGCGGAGACGATCATCCAGGTCTGAGACTCCTTCCCTTCCAGAATTCCGAACGTGGCGGGCTCCGCCATGCGCGAAAATGGAACCGAGAGGACCAGAGTCAGGAGCAGAAACAGAAAGAACGCGCGGAATCCCCGGACCAGTTGCGGCAGGATCAGAGAGTTCAAAGTCTTCAGTTCGCCCCGGGCTGCTCCCAGTGCCTGCATAAAACGGGCAGCGGCCATTTCACGATCACGCGGAGGATTCGTGAGTTCCGCGAGTGGAGGCGGGTCAGAATTTCGCGACCCCAACTGCGCGGAAATCTCCGCATCCAGACGTTCCCATTGAGCGGACTGTTCTTCTTCCGACTTCTCCAGCAGCGTTTTAAAGCGTTCGAACATCCGCGCCGGGCTGTCCCCCGCAGAATCATCCATCACAGAAGAAACAATCCAGGTGCTGTCATTTCGCTGCTGTTCGATATTGGAACGAGCTCTGGCGGCCCCTTCTGTGATCCCGCGCAGCGTCCGCTGGTGTTCCTGCTCCTCTGTCTGCAATCGCGTTCCGAATTCCGACTGCAGTTGTTCTCGAGCGGACTGGTAGTCCGCTTCGACGGCGACCAGTTGTGCATTCCGCGTCTGAATCGAATTTGCCAGCGTTTCCTGCCGGCGCAGTTCTTCCTCGTCCGGCCCGCTGTTAAGGGAACGTAACAATTCTTCGGCCTGCGCCCGTTGCTGAATGTCTCGTTCAAACTTTGCCAGCAGTTCAGAAGGGTCAATCATGAGTCATCAGAGCGATCGAGTGTTGTCTGGAGAGATCCGAAAATGCCTGAAACTGGATTGCTAGACCAGTTTGGTCTAGCACGTGCCCGCGTCGAAAAGGTTTCACTTGACGAAAGACGGAATGCCGCGAGGCGAGTTCACGACAAGATTTACAAAAACGCACTCGTGTTGCACCGCAACTTGGGGTTTGGGTTGGTTTCTCGCAATTCCGCTCCGTTGTTGCTCGCTTCATCTCTTTCTAGAGCAAGTTGCTCTCGACTGTGCCCGCGGGAAAGGTATTTTGATTGATGAAAAGCTGAATACCGCGAGGCAGAACCCGGACACTGCGGCGTTAATGCGCTCTAACCGAAATTTGAGATGCGTGAGACGACTCGTACCCTGCCAGGGCTTGGATTTGGTGTGTGTGTGATTGCGAGACACCCTCCGCTGTCGGACATTGCATTAAGGCCTCCCCTCAATTTCGGAGTAAACGCTAGTCATTATAATGTGATGATGCGGAGGAATCGTTCAACCGAACCGGTCAATTCGACCTGAGAAGAATCTTACGGATCATGAAAAAAGGACACACGGTCGCACCGCATGTCCTTCTGTTTGTGAACGCTGACGAGCAGAGCACAGTGGCTCCAGGAAAAAGGGCTCCAGGAAAAAGGGCTCCAGGAAAAAGGGCTCCAGGAAAAGACTTTTCAGAACCGCGAACAAGTTTACTGTCTGTTTTCTGAGAGCTTTTCGGGAAAATCGTTCAGTAGCTGAACTGTCGTTCGAGGTTTTCAGCACAGGAGACGCAATGCCGTGCATAGGGAATATGTTTGAGTCGCATTTTGGGAATCCAGCACTTTGAAGGAGGACGCCCCATCTCGACACAACTCTCACAGATGCCATAAGTCCCGGCTTCAAGCCTTTTTATTGCACTGCGAATCTCCTTCAGGACTTCCTGATCGCTTTCCATAATGCGGAGATCGAACTCCTGCTCGTAGGTTTCCGTTCCTAATTCGGCCATATGAGTCGGACTTTTGGATTCTGACGACGAGCCTAATGCCCCCGAAGTCAACGTCTGAACGTCTCCCAGAAGCCGAGACTGCAAGGTCAGCAGCAGATCTCGAAATTGCTCCAGGTCTTTAGTTTTCAGCATGCGCTTAGTTCCGGCTTACGAAGTGAGGACTGGAAACCACAGAACCTGATTATCGCTTCGACTCTCGCAAAATACAAGGAATTTGCAGACTTCACAGCGTTTTCACATTTCCTGCCAAAAAAATCCCGCAAATTCGCCGCATCTCCCGCAGACGGAACGACCTTCGACATTTTTAATTCATGTTTCAGACGTTTATCTGAACGAATTGAACGAAATACAGCTTGAATTCTCGTTTTCAGTCCGATAAAAGAGACGAGTTAAACGATTTCATGACGCTGGATGCCGAAGGAAACACTCATGGTCCAAGCTGCTCCCCACCACTCGCTCGCTCGCCGCTCCTCTTCCATCCCTCGGTCGCAGCGTATTGAAGCCCTTCGCCGACTCGATTTGCGGTTTATTCCCTCTGCAGAGTTTCGGACACTCACCCGCGAGCGCCTGCAGGCAGAGGCTCCCAGTCAGCTCTTTCGGGATGAAGGGCTCGATCCACTCGCCATGGAGGCGCCGCTTTTGACTCCTGAAGCAGAGCAATCTCTGTTTCGAGCCTGGAATTTTCATAAATACAGTGCTCAAAAACTCCTGTCCAAACTGAAAGCGACCAGCACCGAATCGGCCATCCGGAAGGTCGAGCAGCATTGGCGAGATGCGCAACAGGCACAATCACGGATTGTGCAATCCAATTTACGGTTGGTTATGGGGTTGGCCCATAAATATGCGCGCACCCCGGAAGATGTGGACGACCTGATTTCCGAGGGAAACCTGATCCTGATCAACGCCGTCGACAAGTTTGACTATTCCAGAGGTTACCGCTTCAGCACATATGCCACACATGCGGTTCAACGTCACTATTTCAGGCTGCTGCAGAGACGGCAGAAACGGAGGTTGAAGGAAGTCGCAACGACCAGTGAGCATCTGGCATCCGTGGCTTCTCCAATGGAAGAAGATACAGAGTTTGACATCAGCATGGCCCGGGAGTTCATTCAGCGATTTGATCTTTGTCTGACGTCTCGCGAAAAGAAGATCCTTGAGCAACGCTTCGGGTTACGGGGAGATTCATCAGCCACCCTGAAAACCGTGGCGGAAACAATCGGCTTGAGCAAAGAACGTGTCCGGCAACTACAACGATCTGCTTTGGACAAGCTGCAGGCTCTGGCCCGGGAGCTTCGCCTGTATCCCGATGCCTGCCTGTAGCCAGAGGAAAGAGAACAAGGGAAGGATCCGGCGGAAGAGCAGAAGAAAGGGACAGGATGGCAGCATCGCCCCCAGAAGAGCCCATGGGCATATGCTACGACCCTGCCCGACGTGCGGAAATCGTCACTCAGGTCTGCGATCCGACTGTCCGAGCGGTGGGATTGAACCCCGCCGCTCTGCCAGACCCCGGAGCGTGCGGGGTGAATGTCCCTAACCCAAGTCCCGCAGTTGTTGACGTTGCTGCGGAGCAGAGAGCAACCGGCGCAGAATTCTTCACCCTTCATCCCGCATTGTTTGAATACCGCGAGGCAAGTTCACTACGAGATTTACAAAAACGCTCTATTGCCCTGTCAGGGCTTGGATTTAGGGTACGTGATCGCGAAACGTCCTCCGTTGTCGGACTTTGTGTTAAGCCCTACCCGAATTTTTTAAATTGACAAAGCACTATTTTCCCATTTTGA
>Ga0182745_1002253_pt1 | contig 17512 bp, 15 predicted proteins | sample eDN3rd30CKraftBY_FD_128523 | JGI IMG/M metagenome (GOLD analysis project Ga0182745, IMG submission 128523) | Enriched backyard soil microbial communities from Emeryville, California, USA - eDNA 3rd pass 30_C Kraft BY (version 2) (version 2) | ecosystem: Environmental > Terrestrial > Soil >...
ATAACAGACGATTTCCATAGACCGGGCGGGGTGTGACAGAATAGCCATTGGGATATTGCACCCGCCAGATTTCTTGGCCCGTGGCGGGGACATAGGCATAGACCGCATCACTGGCGGGACAGATCACCTGTGGCTGGCCGTTCACTTCAATCACCAGTGGCGTTCCAAACGAAAAGCCTCTTCGAGATTCGATCTCTCGGTCCGTCTTCCAGCGAATCTGGCCCGTTGAAGTTTCCAGTCCCACAGCATATTGCTCATCATGACCATCGCAACAGATCACCAGTACCTCTCCGGCCAGTGCTGGCGAGCCCCCGTTTCCATGGGTCGGCAAGTAGGGCAGCATTTGCGTCCACACGATCTCGCCCGCCAGCGTGAGTCGGGCGGTTCCATGTGGTCCGTAATGCACATACAAAGCATCCTGATGCACGATGGGAGTGGGGCTGGCGTGACTGTTTTTGTTATGAAATTCTACTTCGCCCCGTTGGGTGAAGAGTTTTTTTCGCCAGAGAGTCTTCCCTGTCTTTTCGTCCAGGCAGATGACGCCCAGTTCGATGGTGAGATGGTCTTGCCGGTCCACATCAGCAGGAGTGATATCGACAGCCGTGGTCAGATAAATCCGCCCTGCGTGAATCACCGGCGATGACCAGGCCAGCCCGGGAACGGGTTGCTTCCAGGTCACATTCTGACTTGCACTCCACGTCAGCGGAACCTGTTGGTGATCGGCATGCCCCTGGCCTGTGGGACCACGAAACTCCGGCCACTCCCCTGCCCTGCCCTTCGTTTCAATTCCCAATACCCCAATGAACATCCCCCACACGACCAGCATCAAGCACTCCGACTGCCAGTTCCGAAGGGGTTGCGGGTCCCACCTGAACAGTTTCAACGTCTTCTTCAACGTCTTCAACGTCAACCATTGCCGGCCCGGCAACAAGAATGACAGTAAGAATGACAGTAAGAATGACAGTGTCTCCAAGTTTGACAGCCGGATCCAAAGTGACATCAGAGGAAGAGAGAATAAAGAACCGGGGAGCATCCGTGTTTGATACTTTTGCCCCCTTTGCCCCCTGGTTTCCATCCGATCAGACTTAGAACCATTGAATGACGACCTCATGCTGATGTTCTCCACAACGTCACAAATGTCATACGCGGATCGATTCGTTCTGGCATCCATTGCGATTCTCATGTCCTTCGCAATTTCTCTCACAATGGCAAGTTGGCGGAAACTTTGCCAGTTCTCAGAAGGTTTCTGATGCGACAAACGACGCACCCTGTCAAATGGGGCAAGCCAGAGAAGCTGCAACTAAGAAAACCTGCATCAACGAGATGAAAAGGTCTTTCAACTCATTCTATCGCCTGAACCATTCCGATCATGAAAATCGTCACGGACGAATCTCGAACCGCCTGTTTGAAAAACGCACAGACAGAAATGTCTGCGCCACCAGACGGTGCTGATTCATTAGAGCGTTTTTGTAAATCTTGTGGCGGACTTGCCTCGCGGCATTCCGTCTTTCATCAGGTGAAACCCTTTCGACGCGGGCACATGAGAGACCAAACTGGTCTAGGGAAAGTGGGTCGGACATTTCTGTCTGACCGAAAGTTCGCGTTTTTCAACAGGCTGCTCAGGCGAACCGATCAGGATGATCATCATGAACAAGTTTGCACGATCGATGTCTGGTTTATTGATGGGCTCCGGATTACTGCTGGGATGCCATCAAACTGGCTCGCATTGGGGACAATCCATCGGATGTGGTGAAACCTGTGTCTCATACGGAGTGCCGGGTTCGGATGGCAACGAAATTCCAAGCCCTCAGAATCAGCTGCCCCCTTCTGCCGCTCCCTCTTATATGCCGCCCCCTTCTCAGGCCCCATTACAGCAGCTTCCGCCAGCCGAACCACGGAAACTGTCACCGGCAGAACCACCCGCGGAACCGGCTGCCAAACCTCCTTCCCGAGATGAATTCCTGCCTCCCATGAAAGAACCGGTAAAGGAATTGACCCCGGAAAATAAGAAAAGTGCAGCTTCTCCAACAACTCTTGCCCCTCGCGATCCCGCTTTGCTGCCGACTCGCGCCGATTATTTTCCCGTCGCAGATTAGAGCGCTTTTGTAAATCTTGTCGTAGACTTGCCTCACGGTATTCAACGGTATTCAGTTTTTCATCAAGTGAAACCCTTTCGACGCGGGCACATGAGAGACCAAACTGGTCTCGAGACCAACAGCTCTGATCCCGCCCGCGATAAGTGTGTTTGGATTGAATGCATGACTGGATGCCATGTGACAAGACGGGGTGTTGTATGGGGGAGAGATGCGTTCTTGAGCCAGAAGATTTCGACTGGTTGTTGAATCGTGAATGCCACGGTGCATCACTTCCTGCAGAGAAATTCTCTATGATCGAAAAACGTCGTGCCATTCTTTCCGCACATTTTCGGGACCACATGTTTTCGATCCTATGCACCATCGACTTTGTCTGCCATTGATTCTGCTCCTGTGTTCGTTGAGCTTGCATACAGCGCGTGCACAACAGCCGGCGCCGGACTGGCCCGCGCCAATTGAAGTCCTGCAGGTCGGCCTCATCGACACCATTCAGCAGGTTGAACATTCGGTCGTGACTGTCGCTGTCTTTCAGTCCACTCCGGAATTTCCGGTCACCGCGGAAACCGATCCGTTCGCAGCCATGTTCTCCGGACAAGTTCCAGCTCCAGTGCCAGCCCGTCTGGGAACAGGAGTGATTCTGCGAGAAGACGCTGAAACGGGGACGCAATGGGTGCTGACATGTGCACACCTGTTGGAACCGACATTTCGAACACAAACTCCTTCAATTGAAACCCATCTTTTCATCACTCGCGGCCCTCAGCAAATTGCCTTGGGGCGAATTGTGGCCCTGGATGGCCGCAGCGATCTCGCAGTTTTGCAATGCTCTTTACCTGTGCAACAGGATCGTTCATTGATCTTGAACCTTGCTGAAAAGTCCACGAAAGGGGAATTGATCCTCGCTTTTGGGGATCCCCGCGGCATTGCGGAACAGGGAGATGGCAGCGTCGGACTCGGAATGATTTCCGCCCTTCGCAGAGATGCTGCCAGTCCTTTTGTTGACCAGTCCATAAATCTTGTGACCACAGACCCGCTGGCCAGCCTCGGTGTTCTAATGCGTGTGGATGAGCAGTCGACCTCCAACTTGAGTGGCGGCGGGATCTTCAATCTGCGGGGAGAACTGATCGGAATTTCGACAGCCCTTCCGGCAGTTGCCGGTCCTTTTCCCGCAGCAGGTTTTGCGATCCCCTGCACCGGCTCCATGCGGCGGGTGATCCAGGAACTCCTGCAGGGATATGAAGTCAATTATGGGCTCCTGGGAATTCAGCCTGCTCCTCCCAGCACCTTGCAGCGGACTCCGGAACCGGTCGCATCCGGGAGTCCGAAATCCTCTCCGGTTCCTGGTTTGGGAATGATTGTTCAACAGGTCACAAAAAACTCACCGGCAGAACGCGCCGGATTCATTCCGAATGACCGGATTCAGGCGGTTAATGGCCGACCCCTTGCCCCTGGCCACGATCTGAACCGTGAGCTGGCCTTGCTAGGGGCGGGGACGGAAGTGGAGATTTCGTTTTACCGTCCAGCGACAAAAGAATTCCTGAAGTCCAAGGTCCGGCTGGGGAAATGGCCGATTTCTTACGCGATCCCATCCATTTCCACGGCCTCTCGGCAGCCACCCTGGCGCGGGGCGAGCCTGGATTATCCCAGTGCTGGACTCGAATTTTCCCGCGAACATTTTCTGCCGGAAATTCCTCATGGAGTCTTGATTCGTACCGTACAAGCCGGTTCGCCCGCGGCGCATGCCGGCCTGAAAGCTGGCGAGTTCATTGCCAAGGTGGGGGAACAACCTGTAGAAACTCCAGACGAATTTGAGCAAGCATTGAAATACTGGTCTCAAAAGGTCCCTGTCACTCTCTCCGACGGCCGGGAGGTTCTGGTGGAAGAGGCTCCGCCGGCCACCCGATAATGTGAATCAAAGACATTGTGAATCAAAGACATTGTGCGACCGGTCACAACCGGCAGCCATTCCGCTTGAATCTTCATTCCAAGCACTCAAGATTGTTATGAAAACTGACGAACTCCGCGAAAAATACCTCGAATTCTTTGTTTCCAAAGGGTGTGTCCGCCGTCCCAGCGACGTCCTCGTGCCTCATGGAGACAAATCTGTTCTGTTCACACCAGCCGGCATGAACCAGTTCAAGAACCAGTTTCTGGGAATTGGTCCATTGGACTTTACCCGGGCCACCACCTGTCAGAAGTGCATCCGCACTGGAGATATCGGCAATGTGGGAGTCACGGCTTATCATCACACTTTTTTTGAAATGCTGGGAAATTTCTCGTTTGGAGATTATTTCAAGCGGGAAGCCATTCACTGGGCCTGGGAGTTTCTGACCACAAAAAAATGGCTGGGACTGGATCCCAACCGGCTCACCGTCACCGTCTATCAGGACGATGACGAAGCATTTGGGATCTGGGAACAGGAAATCGGCCTCTCCTCTCAGCGCATCAAGCGTGAAGATGAAGGGGAAAATTTCTGGCCGGCCAGTTCTCCCAGCCTGGGACCGGACGGCGTCTGCGGCCCTTGCAGCGAGATCTATTATCACCCCCCCTCTGGAGGCAAAGAGGTCGAGATCTGGAATCTCGTCTTCACCCAGTTCAATCGTGTGGGACCGCCCCCCGACAACCTGCATCCTCTTCCCAAAAAGAACATCGACACCGGAATGGGACTGGAACGTTGTGCGTCTACTTTGCAGGGGGTCGAAAGTAATTTCGAAATCGATACGATTCGCCCTTTGTGCGTGGCAGCCGGAGAAGCAGTGGGAGTCAAATACGATTTCAAAGGAGAACATGGCCGCGCGCTGCGGCGTATCGCAGACCATATCCGTGCCGTCACCATGTGTGTGCATGAAGGAGTGGGGCCCAGCAACGAAAAACAAGGGTATATCGTGCGACTGCTGTTGAGACGCGCGCTGCTGGAAGGATTTTTGATTGGTCAGCAGAATGCGTTTTTGTACCAGCTGGTCCCAGCCGTGGTCGCAGCCATGCAGCATCCCTATCCGGATGTGGCCCAGTCCGTGGTGGCGGCCGCCGATACCATCCGCGAAGAGGAAGAACAGTTTCTGGGCATTATCGAACGGGGACTCTCCCAATTTGAACGCATTGTCGAACGCTGCAGATCCGGTCAATCTCAAACCGTCACGGGAGAAGAAGCTTTCGAACTACACACGCAGGAAGGTTTCCTGATCGAAATGACCGAAGCCATGGCCGCCCGGCATAATCTGGCCGTCGAGACGCAGCGGTTTCAGGAGTTGCTGGATCAGCATCGGGAGACCAGTGGCCGGGGCTCTTTTTCCGATGCTGTGATGGCAGCTGGTCCGCTGGACGCCATTCGCAATTCTTCCGGGGCTACCACGTTCCTGGGATACGATGCCACGTCTGCCATGGGCAAAGTGATTGGTGTGATTGCGGAACAACAACTGATCGAATCCGTGGAAGATGTCGGGCAGACCGATCCCATCGCGGTCGTGCTGGACCGGACCCCATTCTATGGAGAAACCGGTGGTCAGATCGGAGATGTCGGCACGCTCAGAAATTCTGGCGGTGCCGTGTTTCAGGTGATCGACACGCAGCGGGATGGAGACCTGGTGTTGCACATCGGTCATCTCAAAAATGGGATCCTGAAGATTGGCGATGAAGTACAGGCCGACGTTCAGGCAGACCGCCGCGCCGGAATTCGCCGTGCCCATTCTGCGACGCATCTTCTGCATCATGCCCTGCGGATGGTCCTGGGGCCAAACGCCCAACAACGGGGTTCGCTCGTCGACAATGATGTCTTGCGATTCGACTTCTCCCACAAGGGACCGATGACACCGGCCGAGGTCGCACAGGTCGAGACAGAAATCAATGCACGGATTGCGGAAGGGGCCGCCGTCACGACCGTTGTGACCGATCAGCAGACCGCCCGCGATCGCGGCGCCATGATGCTCTTTGGTGAAAAGTATCCCGACAAGGTGCGGATGGTCTCCATGGGAGAGTTCAGCATCGAATTGTGCGGGGGGACGCATCTTTCCAATACCGGACAGGTGGGGTTGTGCCGCATCGTGTCCGAAGAAGGAGTCGCCAAGGGGGTTCGCCGGATCGTGGCCTATACCGGACACAAGTCCCTGGAGCATTTGCGGGAGACGGAAAATCTGCTCAAACAAGTAGCCACCACGTTAAAAGTTCCCCAGCTGCAGGAATTACCTCGCCGGGTCGAACAACTGCAATCGGAGTTGCAGGCCGCACGGCAGCAACTGGCCCGATTCACCAAAGCCTCCGTGGCCGATTCCGTTCTGGAACTGCTGGCGGATGCCGAAGTCGTGGGAGGAGCACGCATCGTGGCCAGACGAGTGGAAGGGGTCGACCGCGAAACTTTGAAGCTGTACGCTGACGATTTGCGTAAAGAGGGAGGATCGGTCGCAATCCTGCTGGCAACGGAGATTGATGGTAAGGTCGCATTACTGGCGGCTGTCAGTCCCGATCTGGTGAAGCAGGGCGTCAAGGCGGGAGACTGTGTGAAAGAAGCGGTGAAACCAGTGGGTGGCGGGGGAGGAGGCCGTCCTGATCTGGCGGAAGCAGGGGGCAAAGATGTCAGCCAGATTGATGCAGCCCTGCAGGCGGGAGCGGCCATCTATCGCCGGGCCCTGGAAAATCGAACGGACAATTAAATGGAAAATTGAACGGAAAATTGAACAACTCGACAGGAAATGAGAGATCTTTTCGAGTTCAACAGCCTGGCTTGATGCAACAGACCATGGAATGGGCAACTTGCCCAGAAAGATGTGTGCGGAATTGACGTGGTCCGGCCGGCCAGTAAAATCGAATGTTTGTGGAACCAGCCAGATTCCATTGAGACTGACCGGCTGCTGCTTCCAACGGATGAAGATGCCCAGCAGGAGAAGTTCGAGTGCAGGTTGAAATCACGTGTCGCCATGGTTCTATTGGACAAGATTTCCAGGATTACATCACACGAAAAACCAAGAAACTTCAAACGTACTTCGAACGTGTGACCTCCATTCGCGTCACATTGTCCTTTCAAGGTGATCGGACCACCGTGGAAATTCTGGTGGATGCCGAACACAAGCATGACTTCGTCACTTCTCAGGAAGGGGCGGCCAACGAAGTCCACGCCAGCTTTGATTTGTGCCTGGCAAAAATGGAACAGCAGATCAAAAAATATAAAGAAAAAGTCCAGGATCGCCGCCGTGACAAACCCTTGAATGAAGTGGTCGGTGACGGGAAAAGCGACCAGGATGACGAGAAAGAAGAGCAAGATTAAGCTCGGAAGCTGTTCCTGTTAGAAATCTGTCTAGTCAATTGTCTTTCGAATTTCGAATTGGCCAAATGCTAGGCACGTATGGGAAACAACCTTCTCCAGGTCACAGATGTTGGTTTCTGTCGGCTGACTCAATTTGCGGTTTTTTCGGCTGGGCATTTCTCGGCGATTGAACCTGATCTATACCAAAAAGGATCTTTCGCATGCGACTTACGGAGTTCGTGGTCAAAGAAGCCGTTTTGCCACAACTGGTGGCAGAATCAAAGCAGGCTGCCATTCGACAAATGGTAGGCAGCCTGAAGGGAAATGGAAAAATCCGTGAGGCGGATGAAGAAGCCATCGTGGCAGCGATACTCAAGCGGGAAGAACTAGGCTCCACGGGAATTGGACGGGGTGTGGCCGTCCCGCACACCAAGCATCCTTCCGCCGATTCCATTATTTCCACAGTGGCCATTTGTCACGACGGCTTGAATTTCGAAAGTCTGGATGGCGAAGATGTTTATATTCTGTTTCTCTTGATTTCGCCCCCCGATCGTCCGGGAGATCACCTGCGAGGCTTGGAAACAATTACAAGACATCTGAAGAACGACGACTTCTGCAGTTTTTTGCGTCAGGCAAAAACCACGCAGGCTGTGTGGGATTTGCTGCAGGAAGCCGACGAAAGTCACGTTTGACGGCTCAATATGTTTCAACTTCAGAGCATTCTTGATGATTTGGCGCAAGATTCGCTCTTGCCCGCTCAAAAAGGATTCTCATGTCTTCACTCGCTTCCCCAAGTGGTTCCAATTTGATCAGTCGACGTGTCCAGCTGAAGCTTGCGCAAGGGCTCCACATCCGAGCCTGCTCTCGCGTCGTTGCACTCGTCGGTGCCTTTAACGGACGAGTCCGCATTCGTTGCGGGGAGCGGTCCGCTGATGCCAGTTCCATGTTTGATCTGATTCAGCTGGTCGCGGTCCCTGGATCTGAACTCATCCTGGAAGGGGACGGGGATGGCGCCGAGCCAATTCTGGAATCCCTGGAACAATTCCTTTCGCAAAAGAATGAACCACAGGATTAAGCAACCTGTCTGAGAGAGAACGTTTTCTCTTTTCAGATGGGCCAGCCTCACGTCATCCTCTGGGACCGGAATTGACCCACGGACATGCCTGGCACCAGAACAAGTCGGGTTTGTTGTGCACAAACAAGATGGCGATTTTGCACACAAGCCCCTCGCAGGCGACAGGAGCATTGATGTTCATCAAGCATGGGATTGCGGTTTCGCCCGGCATTGCCATTGGCCCCGCATTCGTGCTGGGAGTCGAAGATTTTCGAGTCCCACAAAATTATGTCAGCGTGGCAGCGGCCGATTCCGAAATCAGCCGGTTTCATGCTGCGCTCGACAAAGTGGCCGCTGAAATTTCAGCAAATGAATCACTGGCTGCTCAACATCTAGGCAAACAATATGCCGCTATCTTCGCGGCTCATCTGCAATTTCTGCACGACCCCAAATTAATCGGAGAGATCGAAACCCGGATTCGCGAACAGCATCAGTCCCCGGAGTTCGCTGCCACCCAGGTTCTTCGCCGCTCTGCCAAAGAATTGCAGAACCTGGGGAATCAATACCTCGCCGAACGGGCTGCGGATATCTTCGATCTGGAGCGCAGCCTCCTGCGCTATCTGCTGGGAGAACAGCGTGAAGAACTCACGCACGTCACCGCTCCAGTGGTCGTCATGGCTCATAATCTGACTCCCAGCGAGACGGCAAACCTGAATCGAGATTTCGTACAGGCTTTCGTGACCGAAGTGGGGGGCAGCACCAGCCATACCGCCATCCTGGCGGGTGCTCTGGAGATTCCCGCCATTGTCGGCGTCGGGGCATTTCTCACCGATGTTTCCGGTGGAGAACTGGTGATCGTCGATGGGGAAGAAGGCCGGGTCATTGTCGGCCCGGATGAAGAGACACTCGCCAAATATCAGGCCCGACAGAAAAGCTCGCGCAGCACAACCGCCCATTTACAATCACGAGTCGAGACTCCTGCCGAAACTCGAGATGGGACCCGGATCTTTGTTTACGGAAACATCGAATTTCCCGAAGAGGCGGAGCACTGCCGTTTGCGCGGCGCAGATGGCGTCGGCCTGTATCGCACGGAATTCCTCTATCTTGGATCAAGCAAAGAACGGACCGAGGAAGACCATTATCAGGCTTATCTGAATGTGGTGCGGAGTTTTCCCACGCAACCGGTTGTGATTCGTACGCTCGATCTGGGAGCAGACAAAGTCCCCGGTGTGATGCGGCACGTCTTTCGAGACATCACCAATCCGGAATTGGGACTCCGAAGCATCCGAGTCAGTCTGGAATATCCGAGCCTGTTCAAAACACAGTTGCGGGCCGCACTCCGGGCGGCCACAGAAGGAGATGTGCGGATCATGTTTCCGCTCATTTCATCACTGGCCGAATTCCGGCAGGCAAAAATGATTTACCGCGATGTCTGGGAAGACCTGGAAGAACAGGGAATTCCTTTTCGTCGCGACACCCCGGTCGGCATGATGGTGGAAGTTCCATCGGCGGCCTTGATGGCGGAAGAATTTGCCCGCGAGGCCGATTTTTTCTCCGTCGGGACCAACGACTTGATTCAATACACTCTTGCAGCAGACCGCTCGGACCCGTCTGTCGCCAAATATTACAATCCTGCTGATCCCGCCATTCTAATGTTGTTACGACGTATTTTTGCAGCGGGCGAACATGCTGGAATTCCGGTGACAATCTGCGGACAGATGAGTTCCGACCCAAAATTCGTACCACTCCTGATCGGGTTGGGATTGCGACAGTTCAGCGTCACCCCGCAAGCCATCCCAACCGTCAAAGAGATGGTCCGCAACATGTCTCTGGAAGATGCGGAAGAGATCGCCAGACGAGTCTCACAATTCGAACTGGCCCGGGATATCGAGTCTTATCTGCGGGGAGAGCTACGGCGATTTCTGCCGGATCCGCAGTTCGACAACGTCTAATGGCGGCAAAATCGGCAGATCTTCACCCTGCCCCAACACCGGAACGCTGTTCCCGGCCGGTTTGTCGTTGACCTCAATTGCCTGTGCCTCATAGAACCAATCGTGCTCACGAGGTGCGTCACTGAACTGAACCCGCGAAGCGCGCATTTCGATATTTGAAATGTGGCTCCGCGGTAGGGGCGTCATTTGTTGACCGGCTCTTTGCCCGGGTCAGAACCACGCTCGCATCGGCAGCTGATGAAGGATTTGGTATGCGTCCACGGATGGCCGCCATTCTGTTTTTCTGCACGTTCTGTGGAGTTTCCGCAGGACGGGCCTTCGCGCAGAATGCTCAACCTCGACGCTTTCCAGAACTGCAGGAACTGATGCAGTCAGGGATGGAGACACCAGACTCGAAACAGGCTGCTCCTGCGGCCACAAAAATCGATACTGCACAAACAGCGTCCGCTCCCAAATATCGGGATCAATCGGTCGTGCCCGCTGCCGGTCAATTCTTCATTCCGGAAGGTCAGACTTCCGCTGAACGGTTCGTCACTCCGATTTCCGCCACTTCGGAAGCGTGGCCCAGTCAGGCTGGACCACGTCCTTCCCGCACCAGAGAACCCGTGGCTGCTCCGCCGGCCACTCCTCTCGATGTCGCCCCGATCAATCCCATGCTGGATAAAGCATCCACCACACGCATTGTCACGACATCTCCTCTGCACCTGCTGCAAGTGCATGACAAAACACCTCAGCCACCATCACTTCTGCCTGGCCTTCAAGCACCGGATCTTCAAAGACCGCCTCAGGAATCGGCATCAAATTTCCGTGGAGTGGCCATGGAAGATAATGTGATTGCCCCGCCCCGCAACAACCTGATCAACGATTATTTTTCAGACATCGGTCAGAATGCGATTCCTGCTCAGCCTCCTCAACCCGATCCGCTGATGACGACAGGAACTGTGATGCCGACCAATTACGGGTCTCCCCAGGATCAAGGGATAATGAGCGAGCCGTTTGTGGACGAATCAGGCAACGTCGCATTCTATGACGGTCCGCACGGGAACGAAGTCTTTGACATGCCTGATGGAACAGGGCGCCCATATCGTAATCTGTTTCCCTCGAACATGTGTCAGCCACCGGATCCTTGTGGACAATTTCTGCCCTTCGGAAATCTGGGGTTCAAACCCGGAAACGATCGCGTGATCGTCAGCGGCGGCTTCTTCATTCCACTCTGGCAAAACTATGATAGCCTGGTTTTTACCGATCTGAACGGAAACGTTGATGATCACGGTGCGGGGGACGGATTTTTCGGTCTGGGATACCGCACCTATCTGGATCCGCAATGGATTTTCGGCAGCTATATTTATGCGGACTTGATCGGCACGAGTCAGCATAACTTTTTTGGACAGGGACAACTGGGGTTTGAACTGATGTCTCTGAACTGGGATGTCCGGGTCAACGGCTACGCTCCCGGCCAAGCCTCCCAGAGTGCTGTGGCCCAGAATGCACTTTCCAATGGCATCGCGGTGACTCGTAACTTTCAGGAACGGGCCTACGCGGGATTCGATGTCGAAATTGGACACCGCTTTCTGAACTGGGGCTGGAATGATAAATATGAGGTCCGCTGGTTCATGGGTGGATATGGATTTGGGAATTCTTCCCAGAACTTCCCCTCCTTTGGCGGGCCGCGCGGCCGATTAGAGATGCGGATCCACGACCTTCCCTGGTGCGGAGAGCAATCCCGACTCGAATTCGGGGCTGAGGCAAGTTATGACCGCATTCGCAATGAACAGTTCTTCGGCTACTTGCGTGTCCGCATTCCGTTTGGATCAAAACAAGGCCGTCCGACTCTGGACCCGCTCCGCCGACGCATGGTGGAGACTCCCGTCCATCACCTCGATTAGAGCAAGTTGGTCTCTCATGTGCCCGCATCGAAAGAGTTTCACCGGGACATTGATGTCAGGACATTCATCCCGGGACACAACTGGTACAGGGACACTACTGGTACAGGGACACTACTGGTACAGGGACACTACTGGTACAGGGACACTACTGGTACAGGGACACTACTGGTACAGGGACACTACTGATGCTGGGACACTACCGACACTGGGACGCTGGCGAGGGTCACGGCCCTTCAGATCTGACGGCCACCCTGCATCGCTGAATTCCGTTTCTCAACGATGATCCGGCCCTCATTCCGGTTTGACTCTCTCCGGTCCCGTCGTAGAATGAGCCACAAAGCCAGGGCAGTCCAGTTGATACTTATGCTTGTGATTCTGTTCCGTCATGCAATGCTTGACCTGCAACAGGAGCGGTCTTCGCCACAATACTTTCCGGCTTCGTTTTGATTTCCCTCAGATTCTGCGAGCAGTTTGCTCCGAAACACGCCCCATAGAAACAGGACCCCCCGAGTGGATGATGCTCTCAGTAAAGTCAATGTGCTGGTAGAAGCGTTGGAATGGATCAGACGATTTCGCGACCGGTACATCGTCATCAAACTGGGCGGGAGTGCCCTGGACGATCCGGACTCTGTCAGACGTTGTCTGGCGGACGTGGTTTTTATGGAGGCGGTCGGGATGCGTCCAATCCTCGTCCATGGCGGGGGGAAAGCCATCAGTCGGGCCATGGCAGAAGCTGGCATTCAACCTCATTTTGTGCAAGGTCGCCGCTACACCGATCAGGAAACTCTGAAGATCGCGACCAGGGTGCTCACAGAGATTTGTGAGTCGCTGGTGGATCAACTCTGCACGGAAGGGGGACGGGCCATTTCTTTGCATCTGAAATCGCAAAATGTCCTCAATGGCTGCCAGCTCACGTTGCCGAACGAGCAGGGAAACCCCATCGATCTGGGACGTGTCGGGGCGGTCTCTTCCATCAACTCTGAAATCCTGCAGGCGGTCTGCCGGGGAGGAGTCATTCCCGTCATCCCTTCCATCGCACTTGATCCGGAAGGTCAGGCGTTAAACGTCAATGCCGACACCGCCGCAGCCGCTATTGCAAAACTGATGGGAGCGGAAAAACTTGTTTTCCTCAGCGATGTCCCTGGTATTTTCCTCGATAAGGACAACCCCGCCACGCTGGTGCCACACATGACCATGGGGCGTTGCCGCGAGCTGATTGCCGATGGCACGATTGCGGCCGGCATGGTGCCGAAGGTCGAAGCAGCCCTGGAGGCATTGGAAGTGGGGGTCGAGAAGATTCATATTATCGATGCCCGGATTCCGCATTCACTACTGCTCGAAATTTATTCCGACAAGGGGATCGGAACAGAGATCGTGATGTGAGGTCGCGAACCATCCGCTAGTTTTTCGGCTCCCACCGCAAAACGCGACAAATTCTTTCTGCGCGTTGTTCGGGCTGTCCCCCATCACAAACGGCAGATCAATTTCAACTTCTAACACTCCAGGCTGCCATGACTGCCAAGACTTCCAGTGCCGAAACGATTGCCCTTTTCGATCAATATGTCATCGGGAATTACCGGCGATATCCGATCTGCCTGGTCCGCGGTGAAGGGTCCCGCGTCTGGGATGCGGAAGGAAATTCCTATCTCGACCTGTTTCCGGGTTGGGGCTGTAATATTCTGGGGTATTCTCCCGAGCGGGTGGTCAGTGCCGTCCAGCAACAGGCGGCTCAACTCATTCACGTTCCCAACACCTGGTACACCCGGGCACAGGGAGAATTTGCAGAAGCAATCTGCACACGCAGTTTCGGCAAGGCATTTTTCTGCAACAGCGGAGCGGAATCCATTGAAGCAGCCGTCAAGCTGGCACGTCTGGCCACAGCCAAAGAGAAATATAAAATCATTACTTTTGAAAATGGGTTTCATGGTCGAACCTTTGCCGCAGTCACCGCAACGGCGCAACCCAAATATCATGATGGATTCGGACCGCTGGTGGCGGGGTTCACATATGCCCCCCATAACGATCTGGAAGCAGTACGACGGCTGGTCGATGATGAAACAGCAGCCATTCTGATCGAACCGGTTCAAGGTGAGGGAGGAATCAACATCCCAGCACCCGGATTCCTGGAAGGATTGCGTCAGATTTGCGATGAGCATGACATGCTGCTGATTTTCGATGAAGTTCAGACCTGTATGGGGCGAACGGGATTCTGGTTCGGTTATCAGACATTCGGGGTTCAACCGGATATTCTGACCATGGCCAAGGGAATTGCCGGCGGAGTGGCCTGCGGAGCGCTGATCGCAAAAGAGGAAATCGCCCCTGCCCTGCGCCCCGGTATTCATGCCAGCACCTTCGGCGGGAATCCACTGGCCATGTCCGCGGGCCTGGCGACCATCCAGACCATTGAAGCAGAGAACTTGCTGGAAAGTTCAAAAATGATGTCGGAACGATTCCGTCAGCATTTTCAACAACTCCAACAAGAACTCCCCATCATCGAAGAAGTCCGTGTCTGCGGCATGATGATTGGACTGGAACTGAACATCGAAGCCGCGCCGGCTGTGAAGAAATGCCTGGACCGGGGACTGTTGATCAACGCTACTCACGACACGGTCCTGCGCCTTTTACCAGCACTGAATGTCACCAGCGAAGACGTTGAAGAAGGCTGCCAGATCCTGAGCGCAGTCCTGCGTGAGATGGCAGAATAAGAACCCGTTGACAAAACAAGCAGTCAACTTGATGTGCAGCGAACTTGTTCGCGGAAGAGGGATTTCCCCTGGTCCGAGAGGTTTTGTTCGCGGCTCCAAAAGAGCCTCGCATCAAATCTGACCGATTGAAAAATCTGCGGAAAACAGCGATTGGATACGATTCCGTCCAAGGGGCGGAATCTCTCAGCGAATCTCGACAGCCAGCATTGTCGAACGGACATCTGTTGATTAAAATACTTGGTTCTCAGGATGCTGCCGGGAGTGTTTAAACGGCAGTCCTTCTTTGACTTACAGCAACAAATTGGTTTGTACCATGCAGGATGGAATTCACCCGAATTATCACCCGGTCGTCTTTCATGACGTCGGAGCGGATTTTAAATTTCTTACTCGGTCCACCATGACTTCCAAAGAAAAGATCAAATGGACCGATGGAAACGAGTATCCGCTGGTCAGCGTGGATATTAGTTCTGAATCTCATCCGTTTTATACTGGAAAGATGAAATACGTCGACTCTGCCGGTCGTGTCGAAAAATTCCAGAAGAAATATGGCTGGGCCAACAAAAAAGAAGCTTAGTGCATTGTCAGCTCTGAAAATCAGGGTCGGTCTTCACGCAAAGTCCGACAACGGAGGACGTTTCGCGATCACGCACCCTAAAACTAAGCCCTGACAGGGCCCTGGCGTCGGTCGATCGAAGTGATCAGGACGTTCTCCTTCCATCCGGGGAACGTCCTGTTCTGTTTTTCCATACAGATCTTTCCCTCTTGTACGGTACGATGCCTCCTTTTCAACCGTACGGACGGCCCTTCATCGAACATCGACAGATCTATCATGTTTCCCAGTCTGCAGGCCAAACTGAAACGCTTTGAAGAGCTGGAAAAGCAACTTCAAGACCCGGCCATTCTCAGTGACCCGCATCAGGTGGTCGAGATTCAGCGAGAATACGGCGGACTGAGAAAGGTTTCTCTCTCCATTCGCACGTTCAATCAATTGGACGAAGACATTGCCGTCGCCAAAGAGATGCTGGAATCGGAAACAGCTCCCGCAGCCCGGGACTACGCCCAGCAGGAGCTCTCTCAACTCAAAGAGCAGCGGGAGACGCTGCAGGCAGAGTTGGAAGAGATTGTCACGGCAGGAGATTCCATCACACGGGGCGGTTTGATCATGGAAATCCGCGCCGGAACGGGAGGAGAAGAGGCGGCCCTGTTTGCGGGAGACCTGTTCAACATGTATTCCCGGTACGTGGAAATGCAGGGTTGGAAACAGGAATTGATGGAATCTGCTCCTTCAGAAATGGGGGGGTTCAAGGAAATTGTGTTCTCCGTAACTGGAGAAGGGGCCTATCATCAACTGCAGTTTGAAAGTGGCGGACATCGGGTGCAACGCGTTCCCGAGACCGAAGCCCAGGGACGCATCCACACCAGTGCCGCCACCGTCGCCGTACTGCCCGAGGCCAGCGAAGTCGAACTGAATATTCGCGATGAAGACCTGGAAATCGAAACCATGCGAGCCGGTGGGCCCGGCGGACAAAAGGTCAACAAGACGGAAAGTGCTGTTCGAATTACCCACGTTCCGACCGGTGTTGTGGTCAAATGCCAGGATGAAAAAAGTCAGCACAAAAACAAGGCCAAGGCCATGCGCGTGCTGCGCGGTCGCATCCTGGAAGCCCAGCAACGACAGGCCGCCGCCGAACGAGCCAGTCAGAGACGCACATTGATCGGCTCCGGAGACCGTAGCGAACGCATTCGCACTTATAACTTTCCCCAGGGACGCTGCACCGATCACCGAATTGGGTTGACGTTATACAAACTGGACCAGATCATGCAGGGACACCTTGAAGAACTGGTGACCAGCATGCTGGAATTTGATCGTGAAGAACGCCTGAAGGGGGGCGTGGAGTAATCGCGTCACACCGGGAAATTCCCAAGAATCCTTCCCTGTCTCCTGTCCCTTTGCCCCACTTCTCACCATGACCAGCGAAGAACCATGGACGGTGAAACGGATCCTCGACTGGACCGTCAGCTTTCTCAAAGAACGGGGCAGCTCGACGCCCCGGCTCGATGCCGAAGTTCTGCTGGCTCATGCTCGAAAATGCCAACGGATTCAACTCTATACTCAATTCGATCAGCCGTTGACCGATGAACAACGTACGACCATGAGAGAGTTGGTCAAACGCCGGGCCGCCGCCGAGCCGGTGGCCTATCTCGTGGGACATCGCGAGTTTTTCAGCCTCGATTTTCGGGTCCGTCCCGGAGTCTTTATCCCTCGCCCCGATACGGAAACCCTGGTCCTGGCCGCTCTGGATGACCTGAAAGACACGAACACTCCCCGGGTGCTGGAACTCTGCTCCGGGACCGGGTGCATTCCCATTGCCATTGCAAAAAATCATCCCACGGCCCAGTTGACAACCGTTGAAATCGATCCGCAGGTCATCGAAGTAACGCGGCTCAACGTCCAGCAGCATCAACTGGAACAACGCATTGAGGTCCTCCCCGGCAATCTGTTCGGACCGATTCCGGCCGAGTCTCAATTCGATCTGATCGTCAGCAATCCTCCGTATGTTCAACGGGAAGAAATTGGGGGACTGGCCG
>Ga0182745_1002254_pt1 | contig 17508 bp, 19 predicted proteins | sample eDN3rd30CKraftBY_FD_128523 | JGI IMG/M metagenome (GOLD analysis project Ga0182745, IMG submission 128523) | Enriched backyard soil microbial communities from Emeryville, California, USA - eDNA 3rd pass 30_C Kraft BY (version 2) (version 2) | ecosystem: Environmental > Terrestrial > Soil >...
GAATATGGACGATATGGAAATGAAGGCGGACGCGCTCGACGGGGCGTTCGATGCGGTGCTGGCGGCGGAGGCGGTCGATGAACTGAAGGCCTCGGTCGCGGCGCTGAAGGCCCAGGTCGACGCACAGGCGGTCGCGGCGTCGCGGTTGCCGCTCGACGGAGCAAAGGCGGCCGATCCGGCGCGTGACGCCTTCGTCGAGCGCTATCTGCGGCGCGGGATCGACGCCGGGGTCGAGATGAAGAGCCTGTCGGGCGCGTCGGGCGGCGAGGGCGGCTATGCGGTGCCGCGCGAGATCGACGGGGCGATCGCGGCGACGCTGAAATCGCTGTCGCCGATCCGCGCGATCGCGAGCGTCGTGCAGACGGGAACGAGCGGCTATCGCAAGCTGATCGCGACCGGATCGATGGGCGCGGGCTGGGTCGGCGAGACCGCGGCGCGGCCCGAGACCGCGGCGCGCGCCCTCGCCGAGATCGCGCCGCCCGGAGGCGAGCTCTACGCCAATCCGGCGGCGAGCCAGGCGATGCTCGACGACGCGATGTTCGACGTCGAGGACTGGCTGGCGACCGAGATCGCGCGCGAGTTCGCGGTGGCCGAGGGTGCGGCCTTCGTGAGCGGCAACGGGACGAACCGGCCGCGCGGCTTCCTCGATCATGACGCGACCGACGAGAGCGACGCGATCCGCGATTTCGGGACGCTGCAATATGTCGCGAGCGGCGCCGCGGGCGGCTTCGCCGCGGCGAGTCCGCAGGACGGGCTGGTCGAGCTGGTGCATGCCTTGCGCGCGCCCTATCGCCAGGGCGCCTGCTGGGTGATGAATTCGGATACGCTGGCGCGCATCCGCAAGTTCAAGACGAGCGACGGCGCCTTTCTGTGGCAGCCGGGGCTGGTCGAGGGGCAGGCGGCGACCCTGCTCGGCTATCCGGTGGTCGAGGCCGAGGACATGCCGGACATCGCGGCCGACAGCCTGTCGATCGCCTTCGGCAATTTCCGCGCCGGCTATTTGGTCGCCGACCGCGGCGAGACGCGCATCCTGCGCGATCCGTTCAGCAACAAGCCCTTCGTGCATTTCTATGCAACCAAGCGGGTGGGCGGCGCGATCATCGATTCGCAGGCGATCAAGCTGATGAAATTCGCCGCCAGCTAAAGCGGCTGGTGCGCGATGCGGCGCCCGGTCCGAGCTCGCTTTCCCTTTCGGGGCCGGGCCGGGCGCCTATCATTTTATCCGACAGATGATTTGCGGAAAGGATGGCCCTGCCATGCCGAGCCTGTTTTTTGCCGACCTGGTGCGCGAGCATTGCCACGAAGGCGGCGCGGGGGCGCTGACGCCCGCCGGGGCGCTGCCGGGGCATCGCGGCTTTGCCGATGCGGTGCCCGCCGACACGCCGTTCCACTATGCGATCGCGGGGGTCGCCTTCGCGGGCGAATGGGAGGCCGGGACCGGCCGGATCGACGGGGCCGGGCGGCTGGCGCGCGACAGCGTCGCGGCATCGTCGAACGGCGGCGCGGCGGTCGATTTCACGCCGGGACTGAAGACGCTGGCGCTGACCGTCGGCGCGGACTGGTTCGCGGCGCGCGACGCGAGCGCGGCGGCGGTGGAAGCGGCGCTGGGCGGCAAGCAGCCACTGTCGACCCTGCACCCCGGCACCGCGACCGGTGCGGCGGACGACCTGATCACGGTGCGGCGCGGAGAGGGTTGGGTGAATATTCCGATCGCGTCCTTCGCCTATCAGAGCGCGAGCGGAGCGGTGACGGTGGGCGCGCCGCTGGCGTGTCCGGCCGGAAGCGCGGCGGCGCCGGCGCTGAGTTTCGCGGGCGACGCCAACACGGGGCTGTTCAACGCGGGCGCCGACGCGATCGGCTTCGCGCTGGGCGGAACAGAGCGGGCGCGGATGACCGCGACGGGCCTGGGGTTCGGCACCACGACACCCTATGCCCGGGTCGAGCTGGTCGCCGCCGCCTCGATGCCCGGGCTGGGAATCGGCGCGGCGGCGGGGGCGCAGAATCTGGGATTCGAACTCTATGGGCTGATGGACAGCCTGCCGCCGGCGCAGGCCCGCGGTTTCGTCGGGATCGGCAATTCGGGAGTCGGTATCGCGGGCGACCTGCTGCTCGCGCCGCGCAGCTCGACGATGGCGTCGATCCGCTTCCTGACCGGCAGCGCGGGCGCGGTCGAACGCTGGCGGATCACCGCCGCGGGGACGCTGCAGCCGGGAAGCGACAATGGTTATGACCTGGGCGCGGCGTCGATGCGCGTGCGGACGATCTATGCGGCGACGGGGGCGATCAACACATCCGACGCGCGCGACAAGGCGTGGCGCGGGGCGCCGGATGCGGCCGAGCTGCGCGCCGCGCGGCGGATCGCGGCGGAATTGGGTTTCTATCAATGGCTGGGCGCCATCGCCGAAAAGGGCGCGGGCGCGGCGCGGCTGCATTTCGGCGTCCGCGCGCAGGCGGTGTGGGCGATCATGGCCGAGGAGGGGCTGGTCGATCCGATCGGGGGCGAAGGCGGTGCCGACGGTGCGCGCTACGCCTTTCTGTGCCGCGACGAATGGCCGGATGCGGAAGGCGTGCAGACGCGCTTCGGTGTCCGCGAGGGCCAGCTCGCGCTGTTCCTGATCGCCGGGCTGGAGGCGCGGATCGCGGCGCTGGAGGCGGCGGCGTGACGGCGGGCGGGGCGATCGGATCGCGGGCGATCGGCGACGGCGGGCGGCGCGATCTCGCGACCGAATGGGGCGGGCCCGACCCGTCGGCGGCGCCGGCCCACGAGCGGACCTTCCGGCGCGGGCGCGAGCTGCGCCGCATGATGGTGCGCAAACCTTGAGGAGGTGGGGCATGACGTTGGTGGTGAAGGATCCGGGCAGCCGGATCGACTATGAATTCGACTGGAGCGGGGCCTATCCCGGCGGGCAGGCGGTGGTCGCGAGCGAATGGATCGTGGCGCCCGCCGAGGCGGACGGCGTCGCGGTCGCCGCTGCGGCGCACGACCTGGCGCGGACGACCGCGACGCTGGCGGGCGGGGCGGCCGGCCGCGTCTATCGCGTGACCAACCGGGTGACGATGAGCGACGGGCAGGTCGACGAGCGGTCGATGACCGTCCGGGTCGAAGAGCGATGAGTGCCACGGGTGCGGTGCCGGCCGCGGTTCCGGTGAGCCTCCATGAAGCGCGCGGCTGGCTGCGGCTGGGGGCGACGGCCGACGATGCGGTGGTCGCGGGGCTGGTGCGCGCGGCGACCAATATCTGCGAAGCCTTCATCGGCCAGTGGCTGATCGAGCGCGCGGTCGAGGAGGTTGTGCCGCTGGGCGGCGGCGCGATCCGGCTGACGGTGCGTCCGGTCGTGGCGGTCGAGGCGGTGACGCTGCTCAGCGCCGATGGCGGCGCGAGCCTGCTCGAGCCGGCCGGCTGGCGGCTGGCGGTCGGGCGCGAAGGCACGGGGCGGCTGGCGATCGAGCGGCCCGGCGCCGCGACACAGGCGCGTATCGCCTATCGCGCCGGAATGGCGGCGGACGCCAACGCCATTCCCGAGGCGATCCGGCAAGGCATCATCCGCATGACGCAGCATATGCACGACGCGCGGGACGACGACGGGCTGGCACCGCCGGCGGTCATCGCGGCGCTGTGGCAACCGTGGCGGCGGATCGGGCTGGGAAGCGGGGCATGACGGGCGGCGCCGAGCAGGCGGTGCGGGCGCTGGCGCTGGCGTTGCTCGCGGCCGATGCCGCGCTGGCGGGGCTGGTGCACGGCGTGTTCGACGGCGTTCCGCCGCGCGTCGCGTCGCCCTATGTGTCGCTCGGCGGGGCGGAAGGGCGCGACTGGGGCACCAAGGACCGGCCGGGGCGCGAGGTGCGGCTGACGCTGGCGCTGATCGGGACGGGCGACGTCGACGGCCGCGCGGCGGCGCGCATCGAAGCGGCGCTGGCGGCGCTGCGCGGAGCGGCGGAGGACTGGCAGATCGTCGGTGTGCGCGTGCTGCGCACCCGCTTCGCCTTTCAGCGCGACGGCGGCTGGCGCCACGAACTGGTCGTGCGCTGCCGGTGCCTGAGCGCGGCGTGAGTTCCTGGCCCCTCCCGCTTGCGGGAGGGAGGGGGGATCAATCGGCCGGCATGGTGTTGGATTCGGAGTAGTCCTTGAACTGCCCGACGAAATTGTCGTGATAGTCGCTGATCTGCATGTTGGCGTCTTCGGTCGCGTCGGCTTCCGAATCGCCGCTCGCGCGGTCGAGCGCGATCACCGCCTTGCGAAAAGCGTCACGCTCGGTCTGGCAGACGGTGTCGATCGCGGCCTCATAGTCCGCGGGCGGCTTCTTGGCGTCGAGCGATTTCTTGAGATCGGTGCGCAGGCACTTGGTGAAGGCGGCGCGCGTCGTGCCGACGTCGGCCGCCGGCGAAGGCGCCGCGAAGGCCAGGAGAAGGGTAGCGATCAACATCCTGCGACTCCCCGTTTGTGCAGTGATTTCATGTCGAGGAGAATAGACGATGGCAATCGAAAATGGGAGCGCTTTTCTGCTCCGGGTCGGCGACGGGGCGGCGCCGCCCGCCTACCAGACCGTCGCCGGGCTGCGCACGACGCAGATGTCGGTGAACGGCGAGGCGGTCAACGTCACGACCAAGGATTCGGGCGGCTGGCGTGAGCTGCTGTCGGGCGCGGGGGTAAGGTCGGTATCGGTGAGCGCGGCGGGGATCTTTACCGGATCGGATGCCGAGGTGCGGCTGCGCGGCCACGCGCTGGCCGGAACGATCGACGATTATGAGCTGAGCTTCGAGAGCGGCGAGCGGATGCAGGGGCGCTTCCTGGTGACGCGGCTCGACTATGCCGGCGATTACAACGGCGAGCGCCAATATACGCTGAGCCTCGAATCGAGCGGCCCGGTGGTGAGCCTGTGAGCGCGGCGGCGGCCATGGCGGCGAACCCGCTGCGCGGCGAGGCCGAACTGCGGATCGGCGAACGGGTGCTGGTGCTGCGGCCGAGCTTCACGGCGCTGGTCGCGGCGGAGGAGGAGCTGGGGCCGCTGTTCGCGCTGGTCGAGCGCGCGGCGGGCGGCGGGCTGGCGCTCGGCGAGATGGCGGCGCTGTTCTGGCATTGCGTGCGCGAGCGGCCCGAAGAGCTGACGCGCGAAGCGCTTGGCGAGGCGGTGGTTGCCGGCGGGCTGGCGGCGGCGACGCCGGCGCTGCGGATGCTGCTGGGGCAGATCTTGCAGGGACGATAGGGGTGGGGTCCTTCGGTGCGTCGGCCCTGCGATTGCTGGGCCTGATGGCGCAGGTCGCGGGGTGGCGGCCCGGCGAATTCTGGGAGGCGACCCCGGCCGATGCCGCGGCGGTGCTGGCGGCATGGCTGCCCGATACCGGTGCGGAAGGCATGGATCGCGGGCGCCTCGCGGCGATGATGGAGCAATTTCCCGATGGATGAGATCGACGAGATGGTGGAGGCGGTGCGCGCCGACACCAGCGCTTTTCGCCGCGATATCGCGGCGCTGCGCGAGGAACTGGCCGGGCCGCTGGTGTCGGCGGCCGATGCCGCGGGGCGAGGGATCGAACGCGCGCTGGGCCGGGCGATCCGCACCGGCAAGCTGGGGTTCGAGGATCTGAAGCGGCTGGCGATGAACGTGATGAACGACATCGCGCGCGCCGCGGTGACGGGCGGCATCGGCGCGCTGCTCGGCGGCGGGAGCGGTTCGGGCGGCGGCGGGCTCGTGTCGCTGGGGCAGAGCCTGGCACTCGCGCTGTTCGGGGCGCCGGGGCGGGCGACGGGCGGGCCGGTGAGCGCGGGGCGCGCCTATCGCGTCGGCGAACGCGGGCCCGAGTTGTTCGTGCCGACCGCGAGCGGGCGGATCGAGGCGGCGGACGGCGCGGCGGTGCGCAACATCGCGATCACGGTGAACGTGCAAGGCGGCGGCGCGAGCGAGCCGCAGCGGCTCGCGCAGACCGGGCGGCAGCTCGCGCGCGCGGTGCGCCGCGCGGTGGCGGCGGGAGAGGATTGATGGGCTGGGCGCTGGTCGCGGCCGAGCCGCATCATCAGAAGGGCTGGATCAAGCGGTTCGACCCGCGCTTCTGGACCGTCGATTTCGCGCGGCCGATGATGGCGAGCGCGGTGACGACGGGACCGCAGGCGCTGCGGGTCGAGGCGGTCTTTTATCAGAAGCGGGATCTGGCGGGGCTGATCTGGGAAGCGGAAGATCGCTGGGATCATCCGTTGCTCGCCTATGAGACCCGCCGCGATTTCCGGCATACGCAGCTTCGCTTTCGCTGGCGGTCGGGCCGGGTGAAGCCGCTCGATGCGCTGCACGGGCCGACCTTGACGATCGAGGGGCGCGACGCGGGCGGGGCGCCGCGCGCCTGGTATGTGCGGCTGTGGAACTATGCGGTGGGGGCGGCCGAGGATGCGGTCGTCCACCTCGATTTCGATGCGCTCGACGGCGGCTTCCTGCTGCCGGGCGAGGCCGATCGGGTGTGGGCGGGCGATGTCGACCGGATGTTCGTGTCGCTGGTGGCGCCCGATTACGACGGCAGCGACGGCACGCTCGCGGCGCCGGCCGAGGGCTGGGCGGAGATGAGCGAGATCGCCTGCACCGGGTCGGGGTCGGTGCTGGCGATCGGCGACGCGATGCTGCCCGAGCATGGGCTGGGGATCGCGAGCGGCTATGACGACAGCTATCATCTGACCCCGGCGCGCTTGGTGCGGCAGATCGGCGCGCTCGGCTATCGCGGCGACATCGTCCATTATGTCGGGATGAGCCATTATATGCGGCTCGCGGCGGCGGCGGACGGCTTCGCGGTCGATACGGCGGAGCCGGCGATCAACGCGGCGGCGGCGGCGTGGCACGCGGCGCTGGCGGGCGAATGCGCGGCGGCAGGGCTCGGGCTGATCTGGTCGCTGTCCTACGAGCTGTTCGACGCCTGGTGCCCCGAAGGCTGGAAGCAGCGCGACGCCGAGGGCGCGCCGGCGCTGACCGGGTGGGTGCCGCCGTCGACCTTGCTGTCGCCCGCCAATGTCGAGGCGATGGATTGGCTGCAGCGCGTCGCGCGGGCTTTCGTGGGGATCGCGGTGGCGGCAGGGCTCGACCTCCAATTCCAGGTCGGCGAACCCTGGTGGTGGATCGGCGCGGGCGGGCGGATCTGTGCCTATGACGCGGCGGCGAGTGCGATACTGGGGGCGGCGAGCGTGGGAATCGCCGATGTGCGCGCGCCGCTGGATACCGCGCAGCAGGCGATGCTCGACGCGCTGGGGGAGATTCTCGCGGCGTCGACCGCGGCGCTGGTCGCGGCGGCGCGCGAGGAAGCGGGCGCGGTTGGGCTGACGAGCCTTTTGCTCGTCTATCTGCCGACGGTGCTCGACCCCGCGGCGGCCGAGGTGCGGCGCGCCAATGTGCCGCCGGACTGGGCGGCGCCGGCGTTCGACGTGCTGCAGCTCGAGGATTATGACTGGGTGACCCGCGGGCGCGGCGCCGAGACCGCGGGAGCGCGCGCGGCGATGGCGGCCCGGCTCGGCTATCCGGCCCAGGATCAGCATTATTTCGCGGGCTTCGTGCCCGATGCGGCGGATCGCGGGCAGTGGGCCGCGATCGCCGATGCGGCCGACGCGGCGCGGCGCGCGGGGGTGGCGCGGACCTTCGTGTGGGCACTGCCGCAGGTCGCGCGCGACGGCTTCGTGACATTCGACGGCGAGGAGGAGGAGGGGGACGTGCAGGCCTTTGATGCGGTGGATTTCCCGCTGGCGATCGGGCGCGAGGCGCTGGTCGTGACCGAATTTTCGACCCAGATCGTGAGCTCGCCCTCGGGGCACGAGCAGCGCGCTAGCGAATGGGCCGAAGCGCGGATGCGCTATGATGCGGGACCGGGGGTGCGGTCCGAGGCCGATGTGCGGACGCTCGCCGATTTCTTCCGCGCGCGGCGCGGCGCGGCGCGGGCGTTCCGCTTTCGCGACCCCTTCGACCATAGCTCGGCCGAGAGCGGGGCGATGCCCGCGGCGAACGACCAGTGGCTGGGGATCGGCGACGGAAGCCGGCGGCAGTTCGCGCTGGTGAAGCGCTATGGCGCGGGCGACGCGGTGCAGGAGCGCGGCATCCGGCTGCCGGTCGAGGGGAGCCTGCGCGTGTCGGTCGACGGCGTCGAGACCGCGGCGTTCGCGATGACCGCGGATGGCGAGGTGCTGCTCGACGCGGCGCCGGCGATGGGCACGGCGGTGCGCGCGGGTTTCCTGTTCGACGTGGCGGTGCGCTTCGCCGAGGACCGGCTTGAGGTCAGCTGCGCGACCTTTCTCGCGGGGGAATGCGCGAGCGTGCCGCTGGTCGAGGTGCGGGCGCCGTGGTGAGCGCGGCGATGGCGCCCGGCTGGTTGCGCGAGGAACTGGTGACGCTCGCCTGGTGCTGGCGGCTGTCGCGGCTCGACGGGGTGGTCGTCGGGCTGACCTCGCACGACCGCGACCTGATGGTGGACGGCATCCGCTATCGCGCGGCGCCGGGGATGAAGCCCTCGGCACTCGAGACGCGCGACGGCATCGAGGCCGAGACGATGGATATGGAAGGGGCGATCGCGAGCGATGCGATCGGTGCGCGCGACCTCGACGCGGGACGCTGGGATGGCGCCGAATTGAAGCTGTTCGTGACCGACTGGACCGCGCCCGAGACGGCGCCGGTGACGGTCGCGCGCGGCTCGCTCGGCGCGGTCGAACGGCGCGGGGCGAGCTTTACCGCGGAACTGCAGGGGGTGATTCGCGCCCTCGACCGGCCGGTGTGCCCGGCGACGTCGCCGAGCTGCCGCGCGATACTGGGCGACCGGGCGTGCCGGATCGACCTTGCGCCGCGCACCTATGTCCGGCGCGTCGTCGCGGTCGAGGGGCGGGCGGTGACGCTCGACGCCGCGGCGCCCGCGGGGGCGATGGCGTTCGGCGAACTGCGCTGGACCCAAGGAGCAGCGTGCGGGCTCGCGAGCCCGGTGGTCGGCGAGGCGGGAGCGGTGCTGACGCTGGCCGAGGTGCCGCCCTTCGCGCTCGACCTGCCGGCGCGGGTGCGGCTGATCGAGGGGTGCGACAAGCAGCTCGCGACCTGCCGCGACCGCTTCGGCAATGCGGCGAATTTCCGGGGCGAGGCGCATCTGCCGGGCAACGACCTGCTGACGCGATATCCCGGTGGATGAGCTGGCGAGCCGCGCCTTTGCGGCGGCGCGAGGGATGATCGGCGCGCGGTTCCGCCCGCAGGGGTGCGACCCGGCGAGCGGGCTCGACTGCGTGGGCCTCGTGTGGGCGGCCCATGCCGCGGCTGGGCGGCGGCTGGCGCGGCCGGCGGCCTATCCGCTGCGCGGATGGGAGCGGGGGCGGATCGAGGCGGCGATGGTCGCGGCGGGATTCGGGGCGGTCTCCGATCGCCGGATCGGGGATGTGGCGTTGATCGCGCTGCCCGCGGGGCAGTTTCATCTCGGGATGATGGGAACGGACAGTTTGGTCCATGCCCATGCCGGGCTGCGGCGCGTTGTCGAGACGCCGATCGCCGGAATGGATGGGATGGTGTTGTGGCGGCTCGTCGGCTGGCCACCCCGCTGCGACTAGGGCGCAAGCGCCCAAGTCTCGCTGCCCCTCCCGCCCGCGGGAGGGGAATGGTTTCAGGAGCAGATGATGGCGACTTTGGTACTGACGGTGGTCGGCGGGATCGTTGGCGGGCCGGTCGGGGCGGCGATCGGCGCGACCGTGGGGCAGCAGGTCGACGCGCAGATCTTCAAGCCCAAGGGGCGCGAGGGACCGCGGCTCGCCGACCTGAAGGTGCAGGCGTCGACCTATGGCCAGCAGATCCCGAAGCTGTTCGGGACGATGCGCGTCGCGGGGAGCGTGATCTGGGCGACCGACCTGATCGAGCGGCGGACGAAGAGCGGCGGCGGCAAGGGGCGACCTTCGGTTACCGAATATAGCTATGCCGTGTCGCTGGCGGTCGCGCTGTCGGCGCGCCGGGTGCGCGCGATCCGCCGCATCTGGGCCGACGGCAATCTGCTGCGCGGGGCGAGCGGCAGCTTCAAGGAGCGCTGCACCTTTCGCTGGTACGAGGGGAGCGAGGACCAGGCGGTCGATCCGCTGATCGCCTCCGCGGTCGGAATCGAATCGGCGAGCGCCTTTCGCGGGCTGTCCTACGTCGTGTTCGAGGAGTTGGAGCTCGCGAGCTTCGGCAACCGCATTCCCTCGCTGACCTTCGAGGTCGAGGCCGATGCCGGCGCGATCGACGCGGGGCTGGTCGGGGAGGTGCTTCTCGGCGAGGCGGGGCGCTGCACCGGGCGCTGGGCCTTTGGCGGCTATGCGGCGTCGGGCGACCGGGCGCGCGACGCGCTGGCGCCGCTGTTCGACGCCGATGCGACGCGGCTGGTCAGCGCGCCCGAGAAGTGGCGGCTGGCGCCGACGGGCGAGGCCGGGGAGGCGGTCGCGCTCGCCGATTTCGGCGAGGCGCGGCGCAGCGAATCGGCGCGCGACCTGATCGAGCGTCGCCGCGCGTCGCTGGGATCGTTGCCGGGGACGATCCGGCTGCGCCACTATGAGCCCGAACGCGACTATCAATTGGGGCAGCAGACGAGCGCGGTCGCGGGCGGCGGGGTGCGCGAGGAGCGGATCGACCTGCCCGCGGTGCTGGCCGCGGACGCGGCGCGGGCGCTGGCGCGGCAACTCGCCGCGGCCGCCGCCGACGAGCGCGAGACCTGCCTATGGCAGGCCGATCTCGCGGCGCTGGCGTTGCCGGTCGGGGGCCGGGTGATTCTCGCTGATGGCGGGATATGGCGGCTGGCCGGACGGACGGTGAAGGACGGCGGCGTCGAGGTCGAGCTGCGGCGGCATCAGCCGGCGACCGCGATCGCGCTGCCCGCCGATCCGGGCGTTCCGGTCGGCGCGCCCGACTGGCCCGACGCGATCGGCACGGTGCGACTGTTCGACCTGCCGACGATCGGCAGCCCGGTCGCCGATGCGCCACGGCTGCTGGTCGCCGGCGCGGGCGACAACGACGGCTGGCGCGGCGCCGACTGCTGGATCGTGCCCGCGCCGGGGGCCGCGCCGCTGGCGCTGGGCACGGTGCGCCCGGCCGCGGCATTGGGCGTGCTGGCCGCGCCGCTGGCGGCGGCGAGCGATCTGCTGGTCGACCGCGCGAACATGGCGGTCGTGACGCTGGTCAATCCGTCGATGACGCTCGAATCGGTCGACGACGCGATGCTGTTCGGCGGCGCCAACCGCGCGATGATCGGCGGCGAATGCGTGCAGTTCGGGACGGCCGAGGCGGCCGGGCCGGGGGTCTGGCGGTTGTCGCGGCTGCTGCGCGGCCGCGCCGGGACGGCGGTGGACGCCGCGCACGCGGCGGGCACGCCGTTTGTGCTGCTCGACGATCCGGCGCTGCTGACGGTGCCCGCCGACCTCGCCGCCTGGGCGCCCGGCGGCGGCGCGATGCTGCAGTGGGCGGCGCGTAACGGCATGGAGACTACTGATATTTCGGTGCCAGGCGCGGCTGTGGCGCTGCGTCCGCTCGCGCCGGTGCACGGTCGCGCGGGCGCGGACGGAGAAGGCGTGCTTCGCGTCAACTGGATTCGCCGGAGCCGCCTCGACACCGGCTGGCGCGACGGGGTCGACCAGCCGCTGGGCGAAAGCCGCGAGCTCTACCGCGCGGCGCTGTCGCCACCCGTGGCGGGATTCGGGCCCTGGGACCTCGTGGAGCCCCAGCTGGTGCTGGATGGCGGAACGGTGGCGGCGGTGCCGCCGGGCACGGGGGTCGAAATTCGCCAGGCAGGGGATTTTGCCCTGTCGCCGCCGCTGCTCGTGCCGCTGACATAGGGTCAGGACCCGAAGGAGACATCATGACCGATTTGCCGACCACCGCCCGTTTCGGGCTGCCGCTGCTCGCAACCGCGCAGGCGCAGAAGGAAATCACGCACAATGAGGCGCTGACGCTGCTCGACGCGCTCGCGCACGCCGCGGTCGAGGACGGGCCGCGGGCGGACCCGCCGCCGACGGCCGCTGCGGGCCAATGCTGGCTGGTCGCCGATGCGGCGACCGGCGGCTGGACGGGAGCGGCCGCCGGGTCGCTCGCGATCTCGACCGCCGGCGGCTGGCGCTTCATCGCGCCGCGGCGCGGCATGCGGGTTCTCCGCCTGGCGGACGGCGCGCGCCTGCATTTCGAGAGCTGCGCATGGATGGAGCCCGGCATGATCGCGAATCCGGACGGCGGGACGATCGTCGACTCCGAAGCGCGCGCCGCGATCACGGCATTAATTCTGGCGCTGTCGGCGCGGGGGCTCTTGATTTCAGGCTGAGATTTTGGTGGTTTAGGGCAAGGAGTGCGACTTTTTGGCAACAGATTTGCGATTTGTTATCTTGCGTGGAACCAAAGCGACGCGTAGGACGTCTGACGAGACGTAAATCTCAATTGAAAGGGGAATTTCTATGAGGAAGCTTGCCGTCGCCGTGGCGTTGGCCTCCACTGCCCTTGCGTCGCCCGCCCTGGCGCGCGACAACTCCTGGTATGTGGGAGTGGGTGGTGGCGTGATGCTGGTCGAGGACATGGACCTCGATATCGGCACCGTCGACAATGCCGGCACTCTCGATCACAAGAAGGGTTACGACTTCGAAGGTACCGTCGGCTACGACTTCGGCGCGTTCCGCGCGGAAGTGGAAGTCGGCTATCGCGAAGCCGACATCAAGAGCGGTCGCTTCGTGGCGCCGGGCATCCCCGACACCGCGTCGGGCGCTGGTCCGCTGGTCACGGGTGATTATGCCATGAACGGCGACACCAATGCGCTGAGCTTCATGGTCAACGGCATGTTCGACTTCGGCGACGACGATGGCCTGCAGGGCTTCGTCGGCGGTGGTGCCGGTGTCGCGCGCGTCAGTGTCGCTCCGGTCTTCGCCGGTCCGTTCCTCGACGATTCGGACACGGGCTTTGCGTGGCAGGCGATCGCGGGTATCCGCGCTCCGCTGACCCGCAACATCGATGCCGGCCTGAAGTATCGCTTCTTCAACGCCAGCGGGCTCGACCTGGTCGACCAGCTTGGCCGCGACGTTTCGACGCGCTTCCGGTCGCACTCGATCCTGGGCACGCTGACCTTCAACTTTGGTGGTGCGGAGCCGCCGCCGCCGGCCGAACCGCCGGCGCCGCCGCCGCCTCCCCCGCCGCCGGCTCCCCCGCCGCCCCCGCCGCCGCCGCCGGTGTGCGCGCCTGGGCCGTACATCGTGTACTTCGACTGGGATCAGTCGGCGATCACGCCGGAAGCGGCTTCGACGCTGGACAACGCGATCAGCGCCTACAACCAGGGCTGCAGCGGTCAGCAGGTCATGCTCGCCGGTCACGCCGACCGTTCGGGTTCGGCCAAGTACAACGTCGGCCTGTCGCAGCGTCGCGCCGATGCGGTGCGCAGCTACATGACCGCGCGTGGCGTTTCGGACACGTCGATCACGACGCAGGCGTTCGGCGAAACCCGCCCGGCGGTTGCGACCGCCGACGGCGTCCGCAACGACCAGAACCGTCGCGTGGAAATCACTTACGGTCCGGGTTCGGGCATGTAAGACCGGTTTCCATTCCCGACAGGGACTGGACGAAAAAGAAGGGCGGCACCGCAAGGTGCCGCCCTTTCTTTATGCGAGCGCGGCAGGGTCGCCGTTCGTGCTTTTTATTTGCATAGAATATAAAATGTTATACCATAACAAGGATCGGTAACCGCTCGCGAGCGGTGCGGGTGGGCCGGTCATGGCGGTGGTGCGCCGGGTACCGACGGTGATCGACCGCCCGACAGGGAGAGAGACGATGCGCCGACGCCGCAGCATTTTTCGCACCGACCCCAACGCCGACCCGATGATCAACACGACGCCGCTGATCGACGTGATGCTGGTGATGCTGGTGATGTTCATCCTCACCATCCCGCCGCCGACGCACAGCGTCGACGTCACGTTGCCCGACGGCACGCCGATCCCGGCCGAGGTGCGCGACGAAAATCATATCACGATCGACACCGCCGACGTCATTCGCTGGAACGACGAGGCGGTCGACCTTGCCGAACTGGGTCTGCTGGTAAAGGCCGCCTCGGATCGGCCGAAGCCCGCGACGCTGATGTTCGAGCCCGAGGCACGCGCGCGCTATCTGCGGGTCGACGAGGCGATCGGCGCGATCCGCCGCAACGGCGGCACGCGGATCGCCTTTCCGGGCATTCACCGATATGGCGGGCTGATCTGAATCGGTAACGTCTTCCCGTCGCTTTCGGGCGGCGGGAACCGGCTTCGTCAGCCGGCGGGGGCGGTGCCGGGCCGCAGATGCTGCATCATGTAGCTCGCATAGTCGGCCTTGCCGAGCGGCACGCCCATGTGGCGCATGATCGCGTAGGCCGCGACGATGTGGAAATAGAATTGCGGCAGCGCCCAGTCGCGGACGTAGGCGGCAGCACTGAGGTCGAAGACCATGCCGTTCGGCAGCGAGAATTCGACCGGGCGGGCGTCGTCGTCGCCGAGCGCGACGGGACCGACCGAGGCGAGAAAGCCGAGCGTCCGCGCGATCTGATCCTGCATCGCGGCGAAGCTGTCGGCATCGTCCGCGAAGTCGGGCGCGCCGGCCGCGCCGAGCCGCGTCACCGCCTGGAGCGCCTGACCGCAGGAAAATCGGATCTGGGTCGGCAGCGGAAACATGTCGGGCGCGAGCCGGGCGGCGAGCAGTTGCAGTTCGCCGACATTATTGTCCGCGCCCCAGGCGAGCGCCTTGTCGAGCTGGCTCGACAGCGCGCGCAGGGCGTTCTCATAGGCGGGAATGGTCAGGCTGTGCAGCATGGGGGCTCCTGTCGTCAGGCGGCGGTGAGATTGCTCTGGAATTGCAGATGCGCGAGGCGGGCGTAGAGGCCGCCCGCGGCGACGAGAGCATCGTGGCGCCCTTCCTCGACGATCCGGCCTTCGTCCATCACGACGATGCGGTCGGCGGCACGCACGGTGGCGAGGCGGTGCGCGATGACGATCGTGGTGCGGTCGTGCATCAACGCCTCGAGCGCGTCCTGGACGAGCTTTTCGGATTCGGCGTCGAGCGCCGAGGTCGCTTCGTCGAGCAGCAGCAGCGGGGCGCGGCGCAGCAGCGCGCGCGCAATCGCGATGCGCTGGCGCTGGCCGCCGGAGAGGCGCGCGCCGCCTTCGCCCATGAAGGTGTCGAGCCCCTGCGGCAGCTTGCGCAGAAACTCCTCGGCATTGGCGGCGCGCGCGGCGTCCCACAACTCCTCGTCGCTCGCCGACCAGTTGCCGTAGCGCAAATTGTCGCGCGCCGAGGCGGCGAAGATCACCGTCTCCTGCGGCACCATCGCAATGCGCGCGCGGATGTCGGCGGGATCGGCCTCGGTCAGAGGGACGCCGTCGAGCCGGATGGTACCGGCCTGGGGATCGTAGAAGCGCTCGGCGAGCTGGAAGAGGGTCGATTTGCCGGCACCCGAGGGGCCGACGATCGCGACCGTCTCGCGCGGAGCAATCGCCAGCGAGAAGTCGTGGAGCGCGGGGGCGTCGGGGCGGGTCGGATAGCGGAACTCGACGTTCGCGAATTCGAGCGTGCCGAGCGGCGGCTCGGGAAAGGCGCGCGGATGCGCGGGCGGCGCGATCTCGGGTTCGGCGTGGAGCAGTTCGGAGAGCCGCTCGGCGGCGCCGGCGGCGCGGAGCAGATCGCCATAGACTTCGGTAAGCGCGCCGAACGCGCCCGCGACCAGCCCGCCGGTAAGCACGAAGGCGGCGATCGTGCCGCCGGTGATCGTCCCCGCGGCGACGCCCGCGGCGCCGTACCAGAGCAAGGTCGTGATGGCGCCGAAGAGCAGGCCGATGACGATCGCGGTCATCGCGGCGCGCAGGCGGATCCGGCGGCGCGCGGTCGCGAAATTGGCCTCGACCGCAGCGCCGAAGCGGTCGGCCTCGCGCGCTTCCTGACCGAAGGCCTGGACGATCTTCATCGCCCCCAATTGCTCCGCGGTCGTCGCGCCGATGTCGGCGACGCGGTCTTGGCTCGATCGCGAGACATTCTGGAGGCGGCGGCCGAGCAGGACGATTGGCATGATGATGACGGGGATGCCGATCAGGATGCCTCCGGTGAGTCTGGGCGACAGGGTGAAGAGATAGGCGATGCCGCCGATCCCCATCACGAGGTTGCGCAGCGCAACCGAGACGGTGGTGCCGACCACCTGTTCGATGATCGCTGTGTCCGAGGTCATGCGCGAAGCGATTTCGGACGGGCGGTTTTCCTCGAAGAAGCCCGGCGCGAGACGCAGCAGGTTGCGCTGGACCGCCTGGCGGATGTCGGCGACGGTGCGTTCGCCGAGCCAGCTGACGAAATAGAAGCGCAGCGCGGTCGCGAGCGCGAGGATCACGACGATGACATAGAAGAGGCGGAAATGCGGCGCGACGTCGCCGCCGCCCGCGACGAAGCCGCTGTCGATCATCTCCTTGAACTGCCAGGGGATGGCGAGCGTCGCGAGCGCCGCGATGCCGAGCGCGACCGCGGCGACCAGAAGCTGGAGCGGGTAGCGGCTGGCGTAGCGCCAGATCATTCGGAGACTGCCGAGCTTGCGGGCGCGGGGTTCCTGCGATTCGGCGGGAGGGGCGGGTCGGTCGGGTGAGGTCGCCATCGCGCCCGCCCTAGCAGCCGCGCGGGTGCCGCTCAACGGCGGAGAATGACGCACCGCTTCAAGGCGCTTGAAGCAGGACGAAATGATGCGTTGCACAATGACACTGATGGCCTAGGATGCCGGGGACGACAGGCGCCGCGAGAGCGCCCCCCAGGACGCAAGGAAATTTCACCACATGCTGTATCACGCTTTCGACATGCAGAAGAGCTGGCTCGCGGGGGCGAGCGCGCTGGCGACCGCCGGCGCGCAGGTCATGCAGCATCCCGCGAATCCGCTCGGCTATTTCGGCGGCAGCCCGCTGTTCGCCTCGGCGCTCGAGGTGTTCGCGCACGCCGCCGCGCCGCGCGGCAAGCCGGGGTTCGACCTTTACGAGACGGTCGTCGACGGCGAGACGGTGCGGGTGAGCGAAGTGATCGAAGCGCGCAAGCCCTTCGGCCAGCTCAAGCATTTCAAGCATAAGGGTGCAAAGGAGGCGCCCAGGCTGCTGATCGTCGCGCCGATGTCGGGCCATTATGCGACGCTGCTGCGCGGCACGGTCGAGCGGATGCTGCCGGGGCACGACGTGTGGATCACCGACTGGCGCGACGCGCGCAACGTGCCGCTCGAAGCCGGGAAGTTCGACCTCGACGATTATGTCGACTATCTGGTGTCGTGGCTCGAGCATATCGGTCCCGGCGCGCATATGCTCGCGGTATGCCAGCCATCGGTACCGAGCCTCGCCGCCGCGGCGGTGATGGCGGCCGCAGGGCACAAGTGCCGGCCGAAGACGCTCACCATGATGGGCGGGCCGATCGATACGCGCAAGGCGCCGACCGCGGTCAACCAGCATGCGACGACGCGGCCCTACGCCTGGTTCCAGGAAAATGTCATCGCGACGGTGCCGGCCTGGTATCCGGGCGCGGGGCGCCGCGTCTATCCCGGTTTCCTGCA
>Ga0182745_1002255_pt1 | contig 17478 bp, 17 predicted proteins | sample eDN3rd30CKraftBY_FD_128523 | JGI IMG/M metagenome (GOLD analysis project Ga0182745, IMG submission 128523) | Enriched backyard soil microbial communities from Emeryville, California, USA - eDNA 3rd pass 30_C Kraft BY (version 2) (version 2) | ecosystem: Environmental > Terrestrial > Soil >...
CAAAAGCAAGCTTTTAAAAGGTCCGCTCGACTTGCATGTATTAGGCACGCCGCCAGCGTTCGTCCTGAGCCAGGATCAAACTCTCCATAAAATGGTGAATTTGAGTTTAGCTCAAAATTCATATTGGCATCAAAATTGATGTCCAAAATTGTGTTTCTATATTATAGAAACGTTTAATTCATTAACGTTTTGTTGTTCAGTTTTCAAGGTTCATTTCAAATACACTGTCTTAGCGACAGGATTTAATTATAACAAGATATTCAATGTTTGTCAATATCTTTTTTAATTTCCTCACCTCACGTAATCTCTTACGTTTTAGCGACGTTTTATATTATATCAAAATAAATTATTAAGTCAACACTTTTCAAAACTTATTTTTCAATAATAACAATCTTTATTTGCGACTGCTTTAAGATAATAACAAGATATCATTAAATCGTCAACACAAAAACAGAAAAATATTTTATATTTATCAAAACATATTATTCCACACTATCTTTCACTCTCTATTATCCCTACAAATTATTTTTTTGCCGTATTCATTTATCTTATTGCCGTCATCATAATTCTTCCTTATTTAGTCGAACTGATATCCATAAAAGGTCTCATATATAAATACCTTTATCTTTATGAACAATCGGAGGAATTACTTCAAGTTTATCTAATACATATATAAAGAGGTGATTGTATGTTTGATGTGTTATTTGAAGTATCTTCTAGCAAGAATCCATTTATCGCTTACTCCATGGTGCATCTAATCACGATTTTTATTTTATTGTTAGGGATTGTTCTTTTGTTTGTATTTCGAAAAAAGTTGAATGAGATACTAACTCGATGGATTTTTGTGTCTGTTATCATATTTTTTGAGATTGGTTATCACACGTGGCTTGTTTCTCATAATTTGTGGGATCCGTCTCATGCACTCCCACTTCAATTGTGCTCGGTTAGTTTGATTCTTTGTATTATTCTTCTATTAACCAATAAGAAAATCATTTTTGAGATTGTTTACTTCATTGGTATTGCTGGAGCAATTCAAGCAATTTTAACACCTGAACTATTTTACAACTTCCCACATTTTCGCTTTTTACACTTCTTCGTTAATCACTGTTTAATCATTTGGACTTGTTTGTTTTATGTTTGGTCAGTGGGATACCGAATTCAATTTGCTTCTATTTTTAAATCTCTTGTCTTTTTACAGATTGTTGCATTTATAGCGTTTTTGACAAACATTATTACCGGTGGGAACTACATGTTTTTAGCAGGAAAGCCAAAAACGAGCTCAGCTTTAGACTTTTTAGGGGATTATCCATGGTACATTTTATCATTGGAATTTATTGCGCTGATTCTATTTTTCATCTTGTACTTACCGTTTGCTAAAGGTACAAAAAAGAACAAAGCGAGTACAGATTAGAAAAACAGTCATCATCCTATCATTTTGATTATGGATTTCCTATAACGGGGAAAACTGCCAATATAGCATCAAGCTCACGTATTATCTGCTCTAAGTAGGACTGGTTCGACTGAAATTCAAATGTTAACTCTGCTCCGTAACCAGGTGGGTAGCATGTCTTACCTATCCACCTTATGTGGCCGAGGTTGTTTATTTCGCATTCAAAATGAATATATTCATCCATATTGTCGAGTTCCACTTTCCCTTTTAATGTTTTGTACATTATTTTCAGCTCATCTAGAAAACCTCTCAATTCATCAGTCCTTAAATTTGCAACAAATTCAACTAGATAACCTGGGATTTCTACCTTTAGTTTTGCATCAATCCAGTTTCCATCCCAATAATCGGTACTTTCAGGATGTGTTCTGCCTATAACCTCGATTTCCACTTTCTCATTTTCCTCACCCAACAATTTAAACTTCACTAGATCACCTGTCTTTTAGAAAATTCGGATGTAACATGATTATCACCATGCATTAATTAAATATCTTCCCCCCTATTTTGTCATCTAGTGCTAAGTAATAATCAGAAATACATTCAAATAGGGAATTATTGATACCTACAAAACAACCTTGTATTCCTCTATTACCAATAAATTCCTCCTTGATTAATTATTATAAAAATCTATTTCAATGGTAACCATGCTAATGATGGGGGGATAGATATGTTCAAGGATACGATAGAATGGATTACCCAGCAGATTGATAGCAGTAACGAATTCATTAAAAAGACTTTAGAAATTGACAAAAAGCTATCCTTTATTTACTTCATTAATTCTCTTGTTGATAGCGAAATGATACAAAAGATCATTATTAAACCGTTCTTTGAATTGCCGTCTGACGATCATTTTGAAGCTTATTTATTGTCACTTCCACAGCAAACGAATTTCAAAACGAACGAGGACATCCTTGCAAACTTACTTTCCGGGTGTGTTCTAATTGCAATTAAGGACAAGTTCCTTCTTGTTGACCTAAAAAAAAGTCATGTAGATCAAGTTCAACCTATTAACATCGAACCTACAATTCTTGGCTCCCAATTTTCGCTAAGTGAAGATTTACAAACAAATATTAATATCATTAGAAATTATTATCAACAGCCTAACTTAACTGTTGAAACATCGACAATTGGCAAAATCAATAAGCAACAATACGCTTTGGTCTATGACCGAGAGAAAATCAAAAAGGATGTACTAAAGAAACTTAAAAAGCGGCTATCGGAAATTGATAAGCAGTTAATACAAACACCAGCACAACTCATTAACTATATAAATAATAAGGGAAAATGGACATCCTATTTTCCAACAACTTTGTTAACCGAACGTTCAGATCGAATCATTTACAACTTAGCTGGAGGGAAAATTGTTGTGATGATGGAGGGATCCCCTAATGCCATCATTGCTCCAGCGGTATTTTTCGATTTCTTAGTAACAATGGAGGATAATTATCATTCATTTTGGATTTCTACCTTTTTAAGATCACTTCGTTATGTAGGGCTAGTAATATGTATTCTTTTACCTGGTCTTTATGTCGCAGTTTCATCGTATAGTCCTGAAGTTTTAAGGGTTGAATTAGCACTTACTATTGCTGGTAGTCGTGTAGGTGTCCCCTACCCTCCATTTATTGAGGTATTATTTATGTTATTTTTTATGGAATTATTAGTAGAGGCAAGTATTCGGCTACCTAAAGCAATGTCTGCAACTGCAACTACAGTTGGTGGTTTGATATTAGGTCAAGCTGCCACAGAAGCAGCACTTACTTCAAACATTATGATTATTATCATTTCTGCGGTTGCAATTTCTACATTTGTTATACCGATAAACGAAATGTCCTTTGCTGTTAGAACTGTACGTCTTGTTTTAATTATTTTTTCAACAATATTTGGTTTAGCTGGACTAGTCCTAGCAACGATTGGCCTCATAATGTATTTAGTTAATTTAACGAGCTTCGGGGAGCCTTATTTGAGGTTATACAATTATCGGCGAAAAGAGAATGAGGGAACACTCTAAATGAGTAGATTTTATTACTATTTGATATTGATTAATATGATTGCAAATATTATTGCCTCTGTCCCTGTGATTTTGATCCAGTACCGAAAGAACGGGGTCATTCTTTCAATGATACTAGGGATAATTGTTGGGCTAATAATAGTTTATCTAATAACTAATTTTTTCAATTCATATCCAGGTAAATCCTTACCCGACCTTTTAAAAGCAACAATGCCAAAATGGTTCAACATTTTTTTTACATTTGTCCTAATTGGCGTTTGGTTTTTTGCCGGATTAATTACATTGATTACGTTCACGATTCTTCTAATCCACTTTTTAGCACCTGAAATGACTCATCTAATGGGGACATTGCTAATTGTGTTTTTTATGGCTTTTGGTTGCTTTATGAAAGCAGACAAAGTTCTTTATACAGTCGAAATAATATTCGTCCTCACGCTTCCCATGCTGTTGTTTATCTTTTTTAAAGCTTATACTAATGAACAAATGGAATGGGATTATGTAAAAGTAGCTATAACCTATATTAACACCATGCCTAGATTCCTTCCTTTCATGTCATCAGTATTTCTCTTTCTAGGCGTTTTGAATCTTGTCATCTTCAATCAGTTTTTTACGACAAAACAATCTATAGGCTGGAAGCAAATTACTTTTATCGGTATTTTGGGAACTGTCGTTTTATTTACAACGTATTTTATCCCCATTGGGTTTAATGGGTTTGAAAATATCGAATCCATTATGTATCCTTGGGTTTCCACTTCAGATTCAATGAGAATACGGTATGGGTTTATCGAACGGGTAGTATTTGTGTTTTTATTGTTTTATTTAGCCATTTCGTGCATCAGCCTTTTAATCCATTGGCATGTAGTAGTCGAGCTATTAAAGTCCATTTTTAATTTTAATAAATTGAAAATTAAGAACGTAAAGATTACCCCTTTTATCGTAATAATTGCCTTCATAACTATCACAGCCATCACAGTAATACTGATAGATGAACTACAGATTTATTATTTTACAACCTATTATTATTTACATTTTGCAATATCGGTCCCTAGCCTATTAATTGTTATGTGGATGATTAAAAGGAGATTAAAGAATGCTAAGAAAACTTAAAACACTAAAAAAGTATCAGATCATATTAGTGGTTCTTCTTTCACTCTTTTTCTTATCTGCTTGTTCAATTAAAGAAATTGAAAAAAGCGCCTTTATCGCTGAAATTGGTATAGATTCCTCCGGCAATTCTGAAAAACCATTTAAAGTAACATTAAAAATATATAATCCAACTAGCTCTATAAAAGAATCTGATTCACCAAACTATATTTATATCTCCGAGGATGGAAAATCCATCACTGATGCAATTCGATTGTTAGAAACAAAGGTGGACAAAAGGTTAGAATTTGGGCATTTAAAGTTTATTATTTTAGGTGAAGAAAGTATTGAAAAATTACAGATACGGGATATGCTTGACTTTTTTTCTAGACGTCCTGATATTCAATTGATCTCTTGGGTCATGATTGGTAGACCATCTGCTGAGCATATCGTAAAAATGGTTCCTAAATCTGAAACTGCTGCTTATACATCGCTTTTTAATTACTTCGATCAAAATGCGAACGAGAGTCCCTTTATTGTCTCTAGATTTTTATTTGATTTTAGGAGAAAGTATTTTGATGAAGGGGTCGATCCTGTACTTCCAATTGTTGAAACTGAAGAACAAGAATTCAAAATAGATAGTGCATTGATTATTGGGGAAAATAAGAATACTGTGGCTTTAGATACAAACGAAACAAGAATATATGATATTCTAAAAGGTAACGTATTCAAAGCAGATTTAATTGTAGATACGGAAAATGAGTACTTTATGATAGAAGCAGATAAAATACATGTGAATTATCAAACTGTCGAGGACAGCGATGGTTCTATTACTTTAAAAGTCCACATTAACGCAAAAGGTATCATTGTTGAATCTAAAAAGCATTTGGAAATTGATAATTTAAAGAAATACAATGAATTAGCTGGTAAACATGCTACGGAACTTACGAAGAAGTTTATTATAAAACTGCAAGAAAGTGAAATAGATCCAATTGGGTTTGGAGTCCGTTATCAGACGACTAAACTTCACAATCATTTAATGAGCTATGAAGAGTGGATGAAAGCATATAAAGATGCAGATTTAGATATTAAAGTGACATTTGAGCTAAAAAGTACCGGACAACTTGGATAAGAATATTGCAAAAACCTAAGTCGATTCATCATGAAACGAACTTAGGTTTTTATTTCGTTATCCTTTTACTATTCTATCCGTCAATACATCTAAAGCATCTCTTACGTCTTTTGCAAATCGAATTGGGTTGTCAATTTTAACAAAGTGTATATACATCAATCTTGGATCTTCGAATAGCCAGTGATTATGGAATCCAGTTACCTTAATATTATGTTCACGAAGTTTTGTGATAAATGGATTGATTTCTTCTTGAAGAATAACGGTTTCTCCACTGCAAAGTGCCTTTCCATCTGGCGAGAGTGACTCAAAGTTAAACATTTGTGGAAGTGTAAGGAACGAACGACTTCTTATTCCCATAATACGAGCGATGATGTTAAGTCTAGAATCCATGACCATACAAACACCATCTTCGAACGTTCTCATTCCTCCAAGGATTTGATTAAAACGGCGACAGATTTCTTCCGCTTGGTTTCTAGAAAATTCAGATCCATGACTAAAGCCTGTACCCCTTACTTTTAAATCAGTCAGCACTTTATTGGCTTTTCGCACTTTTCGAGCGAATTCTAGAGGTTGGTCAATTGATTCAAAATGCATATACATCAGTCTAGGGTTTTCAAACATCCAGTGGTTGTGTAAAGCAGTCACTTTAATACCACATTCTCTTAAACGCGACATAAATGGATTCACTTCTTCTTCAAGTAAAACAGTTTCCCCAAGGCATAAGGCTCTTCCCCTACTATCCATATTTTCAAATGAATAGGCTTGCGGAACAAACATAAAGGATTCTGCTGGTCGCCCTAACACAGTTGGACGAATATTCGTTCTCGAACGCGTTGCTGTGCATACGCCATTAATAACCGCAGGGGTCGAATCTAATATATCCGCGAATTTTACACAAAGTTCACTTGGTTGTACATTTTCCATATGATTCATTGAATGATTGTTCATACCGTCTATCCTTCCGTTTAATTTATGTGTTTCATTCATTTCTTGTAACTTCTTATGCACTGTTGCACTCTTCATCTTTCTCAAAAGTGCTTTTTAATTTCACATTAAGTTCCAACCCTTGTCTAGAGTAAGTAAAAAAATGGAATTAAGGAACACCATTGGGAGGGGATTTTGAGAATGGTGCTCCTATAAATTTTAGTAACCATATGGACGATAGTAAGGTCTTTGGTAGTACGGACGATTATATGGTCGATAATAATTTGGATACAAGAATGGTATTGGGAAGATTTGAATTGGATATGGAGTTGAATAGTATCGTGGTCTTCTTCGACGTCTACGATAATTGCTAGAATCGTATCCATAGTCATCATCGTCGTATCTGTTATATCTGTAATATTGCAAAGTCATCACTCCCTTCATTTTACGTATAGTATGCAAAGGAAGAATAATAGACTGCACATTTTCCCTATCTATATTTATTAATATTTTTTGATGAATCTGTTTAAAATTCGAGCTACATTGAAAGAGCAGAAATTTATAGACATTTTGCAGAGTAGTTAATCACCTAATTAGAGTAGGTGATAATTTAAATTCGTTCAGTATTCTTTGGGTAGGTTCATTTTTGATATGAATGAACAGTAAGTGGATCAAAACTCATCGAGTTAGCAATTTAACATATTAGTTAGTTGGTTCGGAGTTAAAGAGGATCACCATCATAAACGTATCTTTTTCCTTTAATGAAACAAACTAAATAATAGAAAATTTATAGGAAAGGAACGTTGTTTTGATGAGAAATTTACTACTTAGCTCATTAGTATTATTCACTTTAGGTCTCGCAGCTTGTGGAGGTGAAAGTGAGAATACGAATACAAATGATGCAAGTAAGGAATCAAAAACGGAGATTGGGCCGGATACTGGGTCAGATGTTAATAAAACTGATAAAACGGATGAAAATGGTGATGTTGTTTCATGGCAAAATGAAATCGGTGTTCTAGTATCGAATAATAAACCAGCAAAAGAAAAGTATACTGAGCTTGAAGCTTTTTTGGAAAATTATGAAGTACCAGCAGACGAAGTAGAGCAGTTCAAAGATGATCTAATTTCTGACTATGAATCAAAGCGATATTTAGGCAATGTTGAAGAACATCAATATATGTTATCGATGTTGTTGAAAACTCATATTATTGAACAAAACAATCCAGGAACTCCCCTTGGAGAATTCGCCTCATTAATGCATCAAAACTTAAAGAGTACGTATTTCGGTGAAGAAGATGCTGATAGTGACGCTGTGAAGGCAAATGAATCAAAAATGGATGAAGAGCTGGGTCAAATAACTACAGACGCATAAGGAAGTATGGTTTAGAATCCCCCTTTAACCTGTTTGGCTAAAGGGGTTTTTTAATGATTCAGAGACTTTTTTAATAAAGTTAAAAGGAAGAGCACTTCATGTGCTCTTCCAACTAACGACGATGTTCTACTAGGTCGATTGCTCCTAGAACGATATGTGCCAATCCAAATCCTAAAATTGTATTGGCATATTTCTTACTTGCAGTTGGATTTTTAGTCATTGCAAATCCAGCAGCTGTAACAGCCGTACCTAGTATTGTTGGGATTAAACCTTCACGAACGCTCATAAGATACCCCTCCATCATTGTTAGTTGGCAACAAGCCAATAATAGTATTCGTAAAAAGTTCGAGGGTATGCTTGGAATGAAGCCGATAAGAAGAAATTTTTCATTAAGCTAATCTATTTGGTTACCATTAGGCAACCTTTATTATGCCTTTCTAAACACAAAAAAGATGGAGGATAGTTCTCCTCCACCTAGTTTCATTAATTCTCCAAATCCACTTCAATAACCTTCCAATCAATGGTACTTACTTTCTCCATATCAGTGTGTAAAGTAATTGGACCTTCTGATTTTTCAAATTCGCGTTTAAAAGAAAGTTTATCTAGACTTGTTCTTTCTGGCTCAGTCAATTCAATATAGGGCTCACCATTTTTATTAAGTAACATTAAGAAAGTACTTTGTAAGCTTAGTTGTCCTTCAATATCATAATGAAGAACTGTTTTGTCTTCTAATTGTTCATAGCCAGTGATAATTAGCTTACTACCATTTGAATAATTAATGGTATACGGTAATTCAACTTCAGCTAGTGGAACATTTACATCTAAATAATTAGCAGGATCGCCTAATAGTCCATGATTGTTTGTAATTTCGATCATAAGCCCTTTTGGCGCTTCTTCACGACCTGGAAGCAAAATCGTATCCTTAAAGTTAACCATACCATTTCCTAAGTCATTTATGGCACTACCAGAGCCACCACTAAATCCAAGGGAAGTTCCATTTTCATCAAACACATTGAAGAAGTAATTACCTATATCTGATTTTGGTACAGTACGGTCGATAATGATCTGTGATTGAGCTGGTGTAAACTCTACTCTTTCCACAACAAAGGTTGCCTCTTCCCAAGTAGTTGTTATTAACGGAGCAAAACCTTTTGTCGCCTCAGATGTCGCAGTATTACCTAGTAATAATTCGAAATTCCACGAGCCTTTTATTCCGCTAACCTCATCGACATTAAATGATAACATTGGTTGATCAATTAACGGTTGGGCTAACCCTACACTCATGTCTATTATTCCTGTCGCTACTCCAACTTCTGAATTTTGTTCATAATCCGCCATGTAGTCAAAATGTTGGCCGTTGATTTTCGCTTCAAAGTTTAACGGAACGCCCTCTGCATTCCCAACTGATTGTAAATCAACCTTGTCTGTTTCAATTGTGTATCCAATAACTAGTCGTCCGCCACCGAAATACGCTTCAGTAATTGTTAGTGATACCCCATTGTTTGTTACAGTTTCATTTAGTTGAGTGGCAAGTCCTTTTTCGTCTATAATTTGGATAGAAGAATCCGTAGAACCCCCAAATATTGAACCTATAATTGGTACTTCCTTCAATACTTGCGCCATTGCCGGAGAAACAAAACCTGATCCAATAAGGCCAAAAGTAACAACAGCTGCAGCAATTAATCCTTTACCTACCCACTTTACTTTCTTAGGTTTGATATCCACGACTGGATTTGTTGTACCAGGTAGACTATTTAACACATCATCAATGCCTCTTGAAAAGAAATCTGGTACTTGTTCTTTATCATTTCCCCAAGTTTGAAGTAGTTCATCCACTTTTTTATTCATGAAGCAATCTCCCTTCTACTTTATGTCCTTCCATTAGACTACTAAGCTTTGTTCTCGCTCTGTTTAATCGAGATTTAACAGTTCCAACTGCAATATCTAAAACTGTTCCAATATCCTTAACAGATAAATCCTCATAGTAGTACAAAGTGATGACAGTTCTTAAATCTGTTTCTAAACTATCAATTGCAGTTTGTAAATCAACGAACACTTCAGGCTGTTCAGTTGTCGAAGGCTCTAGGTAACTGTCCATTTTCACAATCTTCGTTTGGACTTTACGGAGTTTATTGCATTCATTAATTAGAATTCGGGTAATCCAGGTTTTAAAGAATTTTGGTTCTCTTACTTGATGAATATTTGTATAGGCAATTAAAATGGTCTCTTGCACAGCGTCTAAGCATTCTGAATCCGATAATAGGATCGATCTTGAAACTTTATATAGGGAAGATTCCATACCTTTGATTAATTGAACAAAGGCTTCTTTATCCCCAAGCTGTGCACGTTTTACTAATACTTCAGCGTTCACGCTTATATCCTCCTTTTGTTTTTAACACTTATTAGAGAAAAAGATAGGTGGTTTGGTTCACAGGAAATTTGAATTTTTTTGTTAGATTGGTTTTTTATGAGAAAGCGTTCATTTACTCTAGATTATTATATTTCCTGTAATTGGCAAGTTTATATTATGTACGCTTAAGATTAGGGCACGAAAAGAAGAGTTGGTCCATCCTTTCATTAGGCGAACCAACTCCTTTATTTCTATGGATTAGAACTCGTCAATTTTACTGCTGCACAGTAGATTCTTCTTCTTGCTTATTTTCGCTCCTTTTATGTTCTATTGAAATAATGGCAACGATGACCAGTACAATCAAAACTATACACGCCAATAAAATGAATTTCTTCCTCATCACACACCTCTTTTATAAATTGTTAGTTTCTCATTCTGTCGATAAAGGATATGCAAGTCATAAGGATTCATTTTGATTAAGTCGTTAACCAACCTTTATTTGAATATATGATTTTGGAAATTAATTAAATGACATATATTGATTTATTTTTTCCATTATCGCTAAGCTAAAATCTAGTTGTCCCATACATGTTGATATATACTGATGGTTGTTTTGTGGTAATCTTGAAAAAGAGTTTCAATTGAACATTTTAATTAAGAAAGGGCGACATACTATGTATTTTATCGATAATAAAGGCATTACAGACCCTCGTGTAAACTTGGCGATTGAGGAATATATATTAAGAAATTTAGATGTAGAAAAAGATTCATACCTCCTGTTTTATATTAATCAACCTTCTATTATTATTGGTAGAAATCAAAATACAATTGAAGAAATTAATACAGATTATGTTGAGGACAATGGAGTAATCGTTGTTCGCCGTTTATCAGGCGGTGGAGCAGTTTACCATGATCTAGGGAATCTGAACTTTAGTTTCATCACAAAAGATGACGGTGAGTCATTCCATAATTATAAAAAATTCACGCAGCCCGTAGTTGATGCACTAGCAAAATTAGGTGTACAAGCTGAGCTTTCTGGCCGTAATGATATATTAGCAGAAGGCCGCAAAGTATCTGGGAATGCCCAGTACTCTACAAAGGGGCGTATGTTTAGCCATGGGACATTAATGTTTGATCTAAATATCGATGCTGTTGTAGATGCGCTGAAGGTAAAACAAGACAAAATCGAATCAAAAGGCATTAAATCAGTACGTTCCCGTGTGACCAATATTAAGCCATTCTTGAAAGAAGACATTACAATCGAACAATTTAAACTGGAAATATTAAAGTCTATTTTCGGCAGCGAAGAAGAGATTAATTATTATGAATTAACGGATGAAGACTGGGAGAAAATCAACGAAATTTCCCGTACTCGTTACCAAACATGGGAATGGAACTACGGAAAATCGCCGCGCTTTAATATTCAAAAAACAGAGCGCTTCCCTTCTGGTGGAATCGATATTCGTCTTGAAGTGAATAAAGGAATCATCGAAGAAATTAAGATTTACGGAGACTTCTTTGGTGTTGGTGAAGTTTCTGAGATTGAGGAATTACTAACTGGCGTACAGTACAGCCGTGAAGCAATCTCTGAAAAATTAGGCGACATCAATATTGCCCATTATTTTGGTGGTATTACAAAAGAAGATTTCTTGAAATTGATTTATTAATGAAGGAAAGAAAATGGTCTAAGTGATTTTTTCGCTTAGACCATTTTTTCCGCTCTTGATTCATCCTAGTTTTGAAGTAATTTGGGGCAAACCTTTCATACCTATTGAATTGGCATAAATGAAACTTGCCAAATACCATCCGCATTTTTAATCATTTGGAAGCCCATAAGTTCTTCATTTATATAAAATTCAATATATCCTGTATGGTCACTAGTTTCGATGAATGTTCCCTCATCGATATTTTTATATATTTCAAAATTACCTCGGTCAGATTCTGGAATCTTGAGATCTTCTTCTTCTGACCACATAATGTATTCTTCACGATCAGTATATAAAGCATATTGCACATTGTATTTTTTTTCGAAGCCAGCAAAAATATATAATTTGGCAATGTTTATTGGGCTTAATCCGGAAAGATGCTCTGTATTGAAGTCCTGTTGAAATTCGGAATACGCTTTTGCTTCTTCCCCTGTTAAATCAAACATGGTTGATTCAGATTCCGTAGCGGGACTATTTTGATTGCTTTCATCTTTCTGTTCATTTAGCCATGAAGTAACTTTTTGTTGCATTTCTTCTTGTAATTCCCCTATATTACCTGGCTGTTCTAATGCTTCTTCTACATATTTTTCTGGGAACATTTTTTTAATCGACTCTACATAGAGACTTCCATCTTGTGCCTCTTCATATTGAATTACTTTGTATTCTCCAGCGACATTTTGTAAGACAACTGTTACTGGTAATGATGCACCTGTTACCTCTTCGTTTCGTGATGCAAGGTTAAAACTATTATAATACGACCACATGTAGACAGTAGTTGCATCCCCTTCTTGCAAGGTACCGTAGACTTTATGCACTTCAAATTGCACATCTGTTTGTTGGGCTTCACTTTGCTGATACCGCCAAACAATATAGTCAGAAATACGCTGATGCATTTCTTCTGTAAGTTGCGTTTCCCCATCATTTAATTGTTCTTGAACGATAGAGCCATTGATTGTTTCTTTTTCATTATCCAATGATTGAAACGCTGGAAACAATAAAAGGGCTAAAACTGCTACTGCTATTAGCGAGATCAAGTATGGTTTAAACTGATGTTTTGAAACAACTGGTTGAGGATTTGGTTTTTGATTTTCTAATTTCGCCCTTTGAACTCCTTTTTGTACAATGTCATCTAAATTTATCGGAATATCTATTTTCTCGATTTCCTTTTTTAGTCGCTCACTCATGAAATTCAACCTCCTCGAGTCTTTTTCGAAGTTTTTGTAACGCCCTATAAAGAATAGATTTTGCAGTACCTAGTGGAATCTCTAATGATTGAGAAATCTCTTTAAAGGTGTAAGTTTGATAGAATCGTAGCAGAACAACACTTTTTTCATCCTCTTGTAAACATTCCATCACATCTTGTAAAGATAAAGAAAGCGGTATGTTTTCATCCACTTCGGCACTCATGTATTCCTCATACTTTGATTTTAGTTGAACCACTTTTTTATTTTTATTGATCGTATTAATGGCACAGTTTATCGTGATTTTCATTAACCATGTTTTGAAGTATTCTGGTTTTTTCAATGTATTAATATTTTTAAATGATTGATAAGCAACTTCTTGCACAACGTCTAAAGCATCCTCTTGATTTTTCATATAAACAAAAGCCATACGATATATGTCTTCCTGGTGTTGTTGAAAAATCTTTAAGAAGGCTTGATCGTCTCCTTGTTGCGCTTTTTTCACTAAACGTATAATTCGATTCACCCTCTTTTGTTTAACTATCTATTAGACAAATGAAATCTTGATTTGGCTGAAAGTTTGGAAAAAATTTTTAATTATTGTTCCTTTAGCTTTATCTTATCATTTCATAACACGAGACGGCGCTAGCTCAAATGTACAATCTTCAGCAAAAGAAATTACAAGAGTTTTATTTCATTCAATTTATAGGTGTTAAAGAGAACAGTAAAGATAATAATAATGTTGGAAATCAAATCAGCAATTGGATTTTTATTATAGGAGGAACTAGCTATGGTAGAACAATTCACAAAACAATATATCAACGGTACCTGGAAGATTGGATCGAGTAGTAAAACAATTGATAATTATAATCCATACACTGGAGAAAAAATCTTTACAATTCAATCTGCTAATAAAGAGGATTTAGATGAAGCTTTTCAAGCAGCTAGTGAAGCGCAGCCAAAATGGGCAAACATGACAGTGGCTGAAAAACAGGGATATTTCCAAAAACTAATCGATGTCATGTTAGCGGAAAAAGATACGATTATTGATTGGTTAAACAAAGAATCCGGTGGAGCTTATTTAAAATCGATGATTGAATTTGATTCTGCTTTAGGGATTGTGAAGGAATCGATGTCTTTCCCAACGCGCATACATGGAACAATCCTCCCTTCTATTTTTCCGAATAAAGAAAATCGAATTTATCGTATCCCAAAAGGTGTCATTGGAGTTATTGGACCTTGGAACTTCCCTTTCCATTTAACTATGCGTTCAGTGGCACCGGCTCTGGCAACAGGAAACAGCGTAGTGATTAAACCCGCTTCCGATACACCGGTCACATCTGGATTAATTTTTGGCATGCTCTTTGAAAAGGCAGGTTTTCCAAAAGGTCTTGTGAATGTATTGGTTGGACGAGGTTCTGAAATTGGGGATGAATTCGTAGTTCACCCTATTCCTAAACTCATTTCATTCACAGGTTCTACAGAAGTTGGAAGACGTATTGGCGAAAATGCTGGGCGAAATTTGAAGGATGTAGCCCTTGAACTAGGTGGAAATAATGTAATGCTGGTACTGAAGGACGCCAATGTCGAACGTGCAGCAAAAGCAGCAGTCTTCGGTAAATTCCTTCACCAAGGTCAAATTTGTATGGCATTAAATCGAATCGTAGTAGATAAGGAAATTCACGATGAATTTGTCCAAACCTTTGTTGGTTTAGTCAGTCAATTAAAATACGGGGATCCTTATGACAAGGATGTATTTGTTGGACCAGTCATTAATAAAGAACAAGTCGACAGAATAATGAAGGATGTAAATGAAAGTATTGCTCAAGGTGCAAAGCTCATTCACGGAGGAAAGGTTGATGGCTGTTTAATGCAACCTACTGTATTAGTCGATGTTACAAATGATATGCCAATTGCTCGAAATGAAATTTTTGGGCCAGTTGCCGTAATTATTAAGGCGGAAGATGAAGCTATGGCGATGGACATCGCGAATGATTCACCATACGGCTTAAGTGGCTCCATCTTTACAGAGGACCGTCATCATGGAGTTGAACTGGCGATGAAAATTGAAACGGGCATGATTCATATTAACGATCAACCTGTAAATGATGAAGCACACGTTCCATTCGGAGGCGAGAAAGATTCGGGTGTTGGTCGCTTTAATGGGGAATGGGCAATCGAAAAGTTTACGACAGTTAAATGGATTGGTGTACAAAGTGGGTATCGCGAGTATCCGATTTTTTGATGAATTGGATTGGGCTGCTCCCCTGATTAGTTGGGGAGCAGTTTATTTTTTGATTATATCTGGGGGCAGTCTATTATCTGAATTTGTTTGTCTATTATTTCGCCGTTTGTGGCTATTATATTGGCGAGATTGTCTATTATCTTGCAGAATGTGTCTATTAAATTCTGGCTGTCTATTATCTTGCTTAATGTGTCCATTATCTTTACGAATCTGTCTATTATCCTACCAAATCTGTCTATTATCACCCAGGATAATCTGTGATCACTGGGCAATCATGGATTGTCTAATCTTCTTTTTGGGTAACTTAAATATGAAAGGAGCGATCTCATGCCAAGAAAATTAATCAATGCCATCAAAGAGCACTCTCTTCCACTAAACGATCAAAGTCTAAACAAAATAGTAGAGGCAATTGGGGATGCTCGTATTGTAATGATTGGTGAAGCATCCCATGGTACATCGGAGTTTTACACAATCCGCGCTGAACTTTCTAAAAGACTAATCAATGAAAAAGGGTTTAATATCATTGCTGTAGAGGGAGATTGGCCTTCTGTTCAAGCAGTGAATCGCTACGTCAAAGGCTATGAAGAAACTCAGGAATCAGCAAAAGATGTATTAACCAATTCCTTCAATCGATGGCCAACATGGATGTGGGCAAATGAAGAAGTTGAACAATTTACAGAGTGGCTTAAGGACAAAAATAAAGCATTGGACAATAAAGTCGGTTTCTATGGAATAGACCTCTACAGCCTATTTGAATCAATAGATGAAGTGTTGAATTTCTTATCAGAAAATCCAAAATATCAGGTCGACTTAGAACATGCAAGAAAAGCATTCACATGCTTCGAGCCCTATAATCGAATGCCAGAACACTATGCCATTTCCACAGCTCATTTTTCAGATCAATGTATCAGTGAAGTTTCTAGTCTGTTGACTTCCCTTCGCAAAAATGAAGAACGATACTCCGACAAATATGAAGAGGATTTAAACGTCATCATGAATGCACTTGTTGCGAAAAATGCGGAAGCCTACTATCGAGAAATGATGCAAGATGCGAAATCCTGGAATACACGTGATTATCATATGGTGGAAGCTATCAATGAACTTTTAAATTACCATGGTGAGAAAGCAAAGATTATTATTTGGGAACATAACACACATATTGGAGATGCTTCTGAAACAGATATGAAAGATGAGCAAATGATTAATGTGGGCCAAGTGATCAGAGAGCAGTATGGGAAGGACAATACTTTTGCTGTTGGATTTGGCACGTATCAAGGGACAGTCATTGCTGCTGATCGCTGGGGCGATCCTTTACAAGTAATCGATGTGCCACCTTCAAAACTTACTACGTGGGAAGGCCAACTCCATGCCGCAAGTCCTGAAGATAAAATCCTACTATTTAACAATGAGAATAGAGAGCTATTTAGTGATTGGATTGGACATCGTGCTATTGGTGTCGTGTACCAACCTGAATACGAAGCATACGGGAATTATGTACCATCAAGAGTTGGCCACCGATATGATGCATTCATTTATATCAATCAGTCCAACGCATTAAAACCATTAAAAGAGTAAAGAGGCTGGGACATAGTAAATTTTCAAAGGTAAATGATTACGTCAGGTGGAGACTAGTCAAAATTGCAAGATGTGAATTCGATTCCTGCAGGAGACACAGGTATACTGGTTTGGGCTCGAGGGGTAAGTTTGATGCTGCATTCAACATTCTACCTTTTAGCTTCGGGTGTGAAGGCTGAATAGGTGAAAAATAAGAGTAAAAATTACCGTTATAATCTGTAATCTAGGTAGTTAGCTTAAAATAAGAGTAAAAACTACTGTTAATTGCTCAAAATCAGATGAAAAGCATTGATTTTCATCTGATAAGCGTAAAAATTACTGTTATTCCCAATGAATTTGGCATATTTCTTATAATAAGGTCAAAATTTACTGTTATTTCCCAGCAAAGTAAAATCAAAATCAAGAACTTGATGACATTTGGCTGAGGGTCGCCAGCTATCAACAGAGCCTTCGAC
>Ga0182745_1002259_pt1 | contig 17469 bp, 10 predicted proteins | sample eDN3rd30CKraftBY_FD_128523 | JGI IMG/M metagenome (GOLD analysis project Ga0182745, IMG submission 128523) | Enriched backyard soil microbial communities from Emeryville, California, USA - eDNA 3rd pass 30_C Kraft BY (version 2) (version 2) | ecosystem: Environmental > Terrestrial > Soil >...
GGTGGCGAAGTAGTTGCGCATCTGGCGCATGCGCAGGGCATTGATCGCCGGGTCGTCGGTCGGCCCTTCGACGCCGCAGTTCCACGACAGGTTGTTGTCGGTGCCGTCCTGGTTGTTTTCGTCGTTGTCTTCGTTGTGCTTGTGGTTGTAGGACACCAGGTCGCGCAGGGTGAAACCATCGTGGGCGGTGATGAAGTTGACCGAGGAATAGGGCCGGCGCCCGCGGTTGTTGAACATGTCGCCCGAGGCGGTCAAGCGCGCGGCGAAATCGGCCAACTGGCCTTCGTCGCCTTTCCAGAAGGCGCGTGCGGTATCGCGGAAGCGGTCGTTCCATTCCGCCCAGCCCGGGGCGAAGTTGCCCACCTGGTAGCCGCCGGGGCCGCAGTCCCACGGTTCGGCAATCAGCTTGACCTGGCTCAGCATCGGGTCCTGACGGCAGGCGACGAGGAAGCCATGACGCTCGCTGTAGCCATCGTGGTAACGGCCAAGGATGGTCGCCAGGTCGAAGCGAAAACCATCCACGTGCATTTCGCCGGCCCAGTAGCGAAGCGAATCGGTGACCAACTGCAGCACGCAGGGGTGGCTCAGGTCCAGGGTGTTGCCGGTGCCCGAGTCGTTGATGTAGTAGCGCTTGTCGTCCGGCATCAGGCGGTAGTACGAGGCATTGTCGATACCGCGCATCGACAGGGTCGGGCCGCGCTCGTTGCCTTCTGCGGTGTGGTTGTAGACCACGTCCAGGATCACCTCCAGCCCGGCGTCGTGCAGGTGCGCGACCATCTCCTTGAACTCGGCGATCTTGCCGCTGGCGAGGTAGCGCGGGTGCGGGGCGAAAAAGGCGATGCTGTTGTAGCCCCAGTAGTTGTTCAGGCCCTTGTCCAGCAGGTGCTGGTCGTTGACAAAGGCGTGGATCGGCAGCAGCTCGATGCTCGACACGCCAAGGTCCTTGATGTGCTTGAGCAGCTCGTCGTTGGCCAGGCCGGCGAAGGTGCCACGCAGTTCTTCAGGCACACCCGGGTGGCGCATGCTGATGCCGCGGGCATGCGCTTCATAGATGATCGTGCGCTCCCACGGGATCTGCACACGCTGGTCGCGGCCCCAGGTGAACGCAGGGTCGATGACCTTGCATTTGGGTACGAAAGGCGCGCTGTCGCGCTCGTCGAATGACAGGTCACCGTCGGGATGGCCGATGGTGTAGCCGAACAGGGCCTCGGACCATTTCAGGCTGCCGACCAGTTGCTTGGCATACGGGTCGATCAGCAGTTTGTTGGGGTTGAAGCGGTGGCCGTTTTCCGGCTCGTAGGGGCCGTACACCCGGTAGCCATAGACCAGGCCGGGGTGAGCGTCGGGGAGGTAGCCGTGGTAGATCTCATCGGTGTATTCGGGCAGCTCTATGCGCTCGATTTCCTGCTCGCCAGTGGAGTCGAACAGGCACAGCTCGACCTTGGTGGCGTTGGCCGAGAACAGGGCGAAGTTGACCCCTAGGCCATCCCAGGTGGCGCCGAGGGGGAAGGGTAGGCCTTCGCGGATGCGTGATGGTGCGACCGAGCGGGTTTTCTTCGGGGTGCGGGGGCTCATGACGATCCTCAAGTGGCCGTGACGGAAGGGAAGTTGTGCTGTCCTGCATTGGCCTCTTCGCGGGTAAACCCGCTCCTCCATGCGCCTGTGATGAACCTGTAGGAGCGGGCTTGCCCGCAAAGAGGCCGGGACAGGCTCAACCGGCAGTAGGCTTTTTCGCCGCCCGGGGCTTTTTCGCCGCAGCAGGTTTGAGCCCCGGCAGGGCCGCCGCCTTGGGTTCTGCAGGCGCCTTCGGCTTGGCCGCTGCTTTCTTGCGCGGGGCTGCCTTGGGCGCCAGCGCTTCGGCCTCGGCCAGCTTGCGGGCCATTTCCCAGTGGCGTTCTTCCTCTCCTACAGGCTTACCTTCGGATTCCCAGATCTGGTAGGCAAATTCGCGAATACGCTTTTCATCGACACTCATCATGACGCTCCTGATGCTCAAGATTGTTGTATCAACACGTTGACCGGAAACTCCGCCAGCACGGCGCTCAACAGCAACTCCTTTGAAGAGCTGACCGCCGCACAGGAGAAAAGTCCCGTCGAGTTGGCAGGTGACAAGGCAAACGGCAGTACCAGCCGGGTGTCGTCCCAGTTCTTTGCCGGGATCAACGGTGTAGTGGCACCTCCGAGCAGGCTGCTGGCCAGGCGCGGAGCGACGACGATGGCGTGCTCGCCTTCCCCCAGGCGAGCAAAGGCTATGACCCTGTCAGCGTGCCGGCCCTGTACGGTCAGTGGCAGGTAGGCACCACGGCGGAACAGCTCGGCGTGGGCCTGGCGGCAGTCCAGCACCCGCGCGATCAAGGCCTGTTTGACGCGGCCGTCGCGCCAGTGGGCCAACAGCTCGGCGACCGGCGTGGCGTCGTCCAGCGTGCGACGCCTCGAAGCGTAGTCCACGGCGCGGCGGTTGTCCGGGTCGACCAGGCTGAAGTCCCAGTATTCGTTACCCTGGTACAGGTCGGGCACACCGGGTGTGGTCATGCGCAACAGGGCCTGGACCAAGCCATTGAGAGCGCCGGGGCAGGCCAGCAGCTGCGCCGCGTCGGCCAGCGACTTGCGCAGTTGCTGGTTCTCGCTGTCCAGCAGCAGGCCGTCGAGGTAATGAGCACAGGCGCCTTCGTAGGCCTCGTTCGGTGCGCTCCAGCTACTGCGCAGCTTGCCCTCGCGCAGGGCCTTCTGCTGCCACTGGCGAACACGCTCGGCGTATTGGCGCAGGGCATTGTCGTCGTTCAGGTCGAGGTCCAAGGGCCAACTGCCGAGCAGGGTTTGTAGCAGCATCAACTCGTCGCCGGGGCTGGGTGCCAGCCCGTCGTCCAACTGCGCGCGCAGGGGGGCGGCCAGCTCACGCCAGTGCTCCACCCGGCTGGCCAGCCACGTGCCGCGCTCGCTGAGTACGGCCAGGCGTGCACGCGTGTCTTCGCCGCGCTTGTGGTCGTGGGTGGCGGTGGTCAGCAGGTTGTCGGGGAAATCGCGCAGGCGCCGCTGGGCCTCGTTGTGGAAATGCATGGGTGGGGCGCTGAAGCGCTCGGCGTCGAAACCCACGTCGTTGCGCGACAGCAGCCGCGCGCTGCGGTAGAAGGCGGTGTCTTCCACGGCTTTGGCGGCGCTGGGCGCAGTCAGTTGCTGGAAGCGCACGCAGGCGTGGCGCAGTTGCTTGCGGGCGCGCCCCGGTGGCAGATGCCGCCAGGCTTGCCCACCCAGCCACCGTTCAAGTTGGTCCAGTAGCGGCCAGTCAGCTTCGGCAAGGTCTTGCCGGGCGTTGGTCAGGGCCTGCTGGAAGAATGTTTCGTCCTGCGCCGGGCGCCCGCAGGCATTGAAGTAGGTGCGGTAAACCGGGTAATGCGCCACCAATGCCTGCAAGGCCCGACGAATCGCGCCCAGGGTCAGGTCACGGGTCATCAGGTCGTTGCGCGCCACCTGCAACAGTGCCTGGGCCACCGATTCGCAGTCACCGGCCAGGCTGGCGTTGAGCACCAGGTGACGGGCCTGGCGCACTTCTTCGGTGAACGCCGGGCGCTCGCTGACGTTGCTCCACAGTTCGCTCAGCGGCGCTTCGCCGGCCGGATCATGCTGCAGCAGCGACACCTGGTTCATGAACTCGTAGCCGGTGGTGCCGTCGGTAAGCCAGTCGCGGTGCAGGTGCTCGTCGGCACCCAGGATCTTTTCCACGTACAGGGGGAAGTGCTCCAGCCCTGCATTCAGCGGCCGCCGCGCCAGCAGGCTATCAACCCGCCGGCGCAGTTTGCGGCAGTAGCCACGCGGGTCGGCAAGGCCGTCGATATGGTCGATGCGCAGGCCGTCCACCAGGCCGCGTTCGATGAGCTCGAACAGCTTGGCATGGGTGGCTTCGAACACCACGGCGCGCTCCACCCGCAGGCCGCCCAGCTCGTTGATGTCGAAGAAGCGCCGCCAGTTGATGTCGTCGGCGGCGGTGCGCCAGCTGGCCAGGCGGTAGGTCTGGCGCTCCAGCAACAGGTGCAGGCGCTTGAAGCCGGCCTCGCTGCGGCTGTCGAAGGCCACAAGGGCCGATTCGAGGTCGGCGCCATCGCGCACCAGACGTGCCAGTTCGGCTTGTAGCGGCAGGCTATCGGCCAGCGGGGTGGCCGAGTCGCCCAATGCCGTGAAGCGTTCGGCCAGAACCTTCAGCACAGGCTCCGGGCTGAGCGCGAGAATCCAACCGTAATCGACCGGGCAGATCGGGAAACGATGCGCGTAATGGGCCACTTGCAGCAGTCCCTGCTGTTTGTCGAACTGCAGCGGTATCTCGCCATTTTTGAGCGCCACGCCGTAGTCGCTGCCGAGGAACGGCAACAGCAGTTGCCCGGCCAGCAGTGGGTCGCTGGAGTGCCACTGAATGTCGAAGAACTCTGCATACGGGCTGCGCCGCCCCCAGGCCAGCAGGCTTTGCCACCACGGGTTGTCGGCACCGCCCACGGCCATGTGGTTGGACACCGTGTCGAGGATCAGCCCCATGCCATGCTGGCGCAGGGCGGCGACCAGGCGCTCCAGCGCGGCCTCGCCACCCAGTTCCGGGTTGACGCAGGTAGGATCGACCACGTCGTAGCCATGGCGCGAGCCTGCGCGGGCCTTGAGTATGGGCGAGGCATACAGGTGGCTGATGCCCAATTGGGCGAAATACGGCACCAGCGGCACGGCGTGATCGAGGGTGAAGTCGCTGTGAAATTGCAGGCGCAGGGTCGCGGTCAGTGGCTTCATCGGTCACGCTCCCACGCCTGTTCGCGGGCCTGGGCCAGCAGCTCCAGGCGCCGTGCGGCGTCCTCGTCGTCGAGCAGTTCGCGAACCGGACGGGCAAACCGCCGCCGCCAGTTGGGATGGCCGTTGGTGGTGCCCGGCAAATTGGGTTGCTCGTCGCAGCCCAGCAGGTCTTCCAACGGCACCAGCACCAGCGGCGCACGGGTATGGCCAACGAAGCGGATGGCCGCATCGATCAGCGCGTCATTGTCCTTCAGTTCGCCGTAGTTGGCTTCCAGGATGCGGCGCAGGCCGTCGCGTTCTTTCTGACGCTCGTGTCGCCAGTGCAACTCGGTAGCGGCGTCGATCAGTTGCAAGCGGTGTCTCCAGTCGATGTCGCGGTTTGCCAGCCAGCCGGCCAGTGGCGCCAGATCGTGGGTGCCGGTTGTGGCCAGGGCATTGTCCGGCCAGTCGAGAATCGGCTTGAACTGGCCCGGCTGGGTTTGCTCGAACGGCAGCACGCGCATGCCCAGCACGGCCTTTTCGGCCAGCTTTTCGCGCAGGCTGTCGGGCACGGTGCCCAGGTCTTCGCCAAGGATGATCGCCTGGTGACGCACCGACTCCAGCGCCAGCAGGCGCAGCAGGTCGTCTAGCGGGTAGTCGAGGTAGGCGCCTTCGCTGGGTTTGGCCCCTTGCGGGATCAGCCATAGCCGGCGCAGGCCCATCACATGGTCGATGCGCAGGCCGCCAGCGTGGGCGAGGTTGGCCCGCAGCATTTCGATGAAGGCGCGATAGCCATTTCGCTTGAGGCCCTCGGGCGAGAAGGCGCAAATGCCCCAATCCTGGCCGATGTGGTTGAGGATGTCGGGCGGCGCACCCACGCTCAGGCCGGCCAGCAGTTCGTCCTGGCGGCTCCAGGCCTGGCTGCCGGCACCGTCAGCGCCCACCGCCAGGTCGGCGATCAGGCCTACGGCCATGCCATTGCTGCGGGCCGCTTCCTGGGCACGTTGCAGGCCACGCTCGGTCAGCCACTGGCAGAAGGCGTGGAACTCGACCTTGGCCGGGTAGGCGTTGGCCAAAGCCTCCACTTCCGGGTGGTAGGGGTCGTGCCAGGCTTTGGGCCACTTGCGCCAGTCGGCACCGAGGCCGTGCTCCACCGCCTGGGCCTGCAGCACCTCGAAGCGGCAGTGGTGCTCCAGCGTCTGGCCGCCGGCTTCGCGGAAGCTGTCAAAATCCGGGCGTAGCGGGTGGTCGCCTTGGCTGAAACCTTGGTAAAGCGCTTCAAGCAAACGCAGCCTGGCGCTGGCGGCGCGTGGCCAGTCGACCAGAGGGCGTTGCTCCAGCTCTTCGAGTTGTTGCTCCAGCCCGCACGCTTCGATGGCCATGCGCACCTCCCGTTCACCCAGCAGGGCCGCAGGGCTGGTGTACAGGGTGTTGAGCAGCAGGCGACTGGAAGGTGAGTAGGGGCTGTAGTGTTCCTGGTCGATGGCCGACAGGGCGTGAATCGGGCTGATAGCCAAGGCATCGGCGCCGCGCTCGGCGGCCGAACGGGCTAACTGCTCCAGCGCCAGGCAGTCGCCGAAGCCACCGTCGCCGGGGCGGCGCAGGCTGTACAGCTGCACTGCCAGGCCCCAGCAGCGTGGTGGCGGCTGTTGCACCTTGTCTTCCAGGCTGTGGCAGCGTGTTGGCGCCACCGCTACGGTGAAGCGGCGGCTGTCGATTTCCACCTGGTGATAGCCGATGGGCAGCTCGCCGGGCAGGCGCGCCTGGTCATCGAGGCTGAGGGTGACCGAGGTGTGATCTTCCAGGGTACAGTGGGCCACGCTGGCGGCACTGAAGTAGCGCGGCAGCGCTAGCGGCTGGCCTAGGTCGGCGGTCAGCAAGGGCGGCAGGTGTTCGCTGTCTTCGGCGGTTTCCACCGCACGCAGGCTGTCGGCAACGGCCGCGTCGTCGCCGGCCGGGTGACCAAGGCCTTCGAGGATGTTGCGCAGCACTTCGTCGCTGACACGCTGGGGCCTGGCATTGGCGTCAATCCAGTCGCGGCTCAGCCCGACGCTGGTTGCCAGACGGTGCAGGGCGGTTTCGCTCATGGGCGCTCCTGGGCAGGGGGAAGCAGGCTGACCACGCAGCTGTACGCAGCCAGGTGGGTATCCGGGTGGCGGGTGTCGCTGCTGTCGAACAGCCGTGTGGATGGCGCGGGCAGTTCGACGGCCTGCGGGGTGTCGGCCAGGTTCAGGTCGATGCGCAGCGTGTTGCCATTGCCCAGCCGCCAGCGCGCGGTCAGCGCTTTGTCAGCGTGCACCTCGGCGCCGAGGGCACGGCTGCCGGGCAAGTGCGGGATGACATGGCGGCGGCGCAGGTCGAGCAGTTGCTGGTAAAGGCCATGCCAGCCGGCGATCACCGCCTTGTTCTGCGGACGTGAAGAGGCGAACGTCTGTTCGGCGTTGGGGTCGGGAATGTGCTCACGCTGCTTGGGGTCGGCGAACGCGGTGAAGTGGGCGAATTCGCCACGACGGCCTTCGCGTACCGCGTCGGCCAGCGCGTCATGGAAGTCGGTAAAAAACAGGAACGGCTGGCAACTGCCGGCTTCGTCGCCCATGAACAGCAGCGGGATCATGGGTGCCAGCAGCAACAGGCCGGTGGCTGCCCGCAAGGCTGGCGCGGGGCACAGGCGGGTCAGGCGCTCACCCAGGGCGCGGTTGCCGATCTGGTCGTGGTTCTGCAGGAACAACACGAAGGCGCTGGGCGGCAAATGCCCGCTGGGTTCGCCGCGTGGTTTGCCATGCCGGTTGGCCTGGCCCTGGAACACGAAACCTTCGCCAAGGCACCGTGCCAGCTGGTCGATGGGGCGATGCTGGTAGTCGGCATAGTAACCTTCGGTTTCACCGGTCAGCAGCACGTGCAGGGCATTGTGGCCGTCGTCGTTCCACTGGGCGTCGTAACCCTGTTCCAGCAGGCCCGCCTGGTTGTGCTCGTTCTCCAGCACCAGCCACACGTGCCGGCCTGGTTCTATGGCGGCGCGCACCCGTTGGGCCAGCTCGATCAAAAAATCGGGCTGGTCGATGGCATGCACGGCATCCAGGCGCAGGCCGTCGCAGCGGTAGTCGCACAGCCACATCAGGGCATTCTGGATAAAGTACTCGCGCACCTGCGGGCGGCGAAAGTCGATGGCCGCGCCCCAGGGGGTCTGCCGGTCTTCACGGAAGAACGGGCTGGCGTACTGGTGCAGGTAATTGCCGTCGGGCCCGAAGTGGTTGTACACCACATCGACCAGCACCATCAGCCCGTGGCCGTGGGCCTGGTCGACCAGTGCGCACAGTTGCTCGGGGCTGCCGTAGGTGTTCTGTGGGGCGTATGGCAGTACGCCGTCGTAACCCCAGTTGCGTTCGCCAGGGAACTGCCCCAGCGGCATCAATTCGATCGCGCTGATGCCCAGTTCGGCCAGGCGCGGCAATTGCCGGGCAACCCCGGCGTAACCCCCGAGCAGGCCAACATGCACCTCCTGGATCACGGCCTCATGCCAAGGTCGGCCTTGCCACGGGTGTTGCCAGGCGTATCCGGCCACATCCACGACCTGGCTCGGCCCGTGTACGCCGTCGGGTTGGTAGCGCGAGGCCGGGTCGGCCACCTGCAGCTCACCGTCGATACGGTAGTGGTAACGGTCACCGGCCTGGCATGGCGCCACGCCGCTGTACCAGCCCTCATCATCCGGCAGCAGTTCGATGGCCGGCTGCCGCTCCAGTTCCACGCTCACGCTGCGCGCATCCGGCGCCCAGAGGGCGAAGCGCGCCGACGTGGCGTCCAGCAAGTGTGCGCCATGTCTGTGCATCTTCTGACCCCCGCTCAGTAGTGGCTCAGCTGTGCCTGCTTGACCAGGTCCTCGTACAGGCGGGCGTAGGGTTCAACCGCCTGGCACCAGTTGAACGGCTGGGTCATCGACAGGCAGCGCATGGCGTTCAGCAGGTCCTTCTTACCATATACATAAAAGGCGCGGCTGAGTGCCTGGCGATAGCTCTCAACGGTAGACTCGTTGAACAGGAAGCCTGTCACGCCGCACTCGATGGTGTCGGCCAGGCCGCCGGTATTGCGTGCCACCGGCAGCGAGCCGAAGCGTTGCGCGTACATCTGGCTGAGGCCGCACGGCTCGTAGCGCGACGGCATCAGCAGGAAATCGCTGCCGGCGAACATGCGCCGGGCGTCGGTTTCATTGAAGCCGATACGCACACCGATGCGGCCCGGGTGACGCAGCGCCAGCTCGCGCATGGCCTGTTCCTCTTCCGGTTCGCCGCGGCCGATGATCGCAATCTGCCCGCCCTGCTCGACGATGTAGTCGGCCACGCCCAGGGTCAGGTCCAGGCCCTTTTGATAGACCAGCCGCGACACCACGGCGAATAACGGGCCTTCGGAATCTTCCAGGCCGAACAGCTCACGTACCTCCTGGGTGTTACGCGCTTTGCCCTCCCAGTCGTTGATGCTGAAGTTGTGCTGCAGGTGCTTGTCGGTGGCTGAGTCCCAGCTTTCGTCGATGCCGTTGGGGATGCCACCGAGCAGGCCTTGCTGGGCCTTGCTGGCGAGGAAGCCGTCCAGGCCGCAACCGAATTCCGGGGTGGTGATTTCCCGGGCATAGGTGGCGCTGACTGTGGTGATGTGGCTGGAGTAGGCCAGCCCGGCCTTGAGGAACGACAGCTTGCCGTAGAACTCCATGCCTTCCTGCTGCATGGCATGTTCGGGTATCGCCAGCTCCGGGCTGCAGCCGCGGCTGTACACACCTTGGTACGCCAGGTTGTGGATGGTGAACAACGTGGGCGTATTCAGGCCGCGCCAGTGCATGTAGGCCGGGGCCAGGCCGGCGGGCCAGTCATGCGCGTGCACCACTTCCGGCGTCCAGTGGATCTTGCCTTCGCCAGCAGCGATTTCGGCAGCAGCCAGGCCCAGTCGGGCAAAGCGGATGTGGTTGTCGGGCCAGTCGCGGCCATTGTTGGCACCATAGGGTGTTCCGTCGCGCTGGTACAGTTCGGGGCAGATCAATACATAGATGACCAGGCCGTCGGCCATGTCCATGCGCCCGATCTTGCATGGCGGCAGGGCCGCATGGCCGCCCAGCTCACCCACGATATGTATCGGGTTGTCGCTTTCCATTACCTGGCGGTAGCCGGGGATAAGTACCCGCACATCGTGCAGGTGCGCCAGGGCACGGGGCAGGGCAGCGGACACGTCACCCAGGCCGCCGGTTTTCACCAGGTCGGCGATTTCCGAAGTCACGAACAGAATCTTGCGCATGTTCGGGTTGTACTGGCGCTGGGCGCCGGGTGCCTTGCCTGTCGTTGCGAAGTCCGGGGTGAGCGGCTCGCGGTTATCCGGTTTGAAAGCGTCTACGTGAGGCTCGACAGCGGCACTGATCATACTTCTCTCCGTCCCTATGCTTGGTCGGGTGCTGGCACCCATGGCGATGTTTCGTGCTGGTTCTCTCTAGTTTGAATCTGCTTAGTGCGTTCCATGCCCCAGGGTCGTGCGCGCAGGCACTACGCGATCAGCATTCCGGCCGAAGGCGCTTGGACTGGTTGGGGTGTGTGGGCCGAGGATCGGGAATAGCCCGATGCGTCTGGCCTACTTATGTTGATGACCTGCCGGGTTTCCTGAAAGTTCGACTTTTTTGGGGTCACTCTTCCATTGAGCAAATGGCGGGCCGAAAACTGAGTGTAGGAGAGAAAGTGCTAAAAAGGTGACCCACTGGTCACTATTGTTATGTGCGCAATAGACGCAAACGTTGGCGTTTGTGACGGGTTGCGAAAAGGGGTGGGCGAGTGTGGGGCAGAGGGATTTCGAGCTGCGCCAAATTGTGGCTCGTTACGCGCAATGCACCTTTTGGGTGCGCAGGCGTAAGCGTGGCTTTAGGTTGCGAAGAGGTGGGTATGGGCGGAGGATTCTGCTTTCAGTGCTGGCCCTTTTTGGGCACAAGGCCGCTTCGGTTGCCCGATAGGGTTCAAAGACGGTGACTGGCTTCAGGATCGGGTGGGAGCTATGCAGCTCCCACAGGCGGCATGGGAATCGATCAGAGGCTGACAGCTTTATCGTCAGTGCGCTGTTGCGCCAACAGCAGGTTCAGTTGGGCAACCTGCTGACGCAGCTGGTCACGTTCGTCCTTCAGTTTACGCAGCTCATCACGGCGCACGGAGACATAGAGGGTCTGGGGTGGGGTTGCTGGCATCAATGTACCCATGAGCACACCTCGCGGTTTTGGCTGGTGACAAGTCAAAGCGTAGACGCTTCACGCGGGGCGCATTCTGAATTCTTTCACCGGGCTTGGGAACTTTTTTGTTTATCGTGGTCTTGCCGTTCGTCGCTGAACCCTCGGGCGGCATGCTGGACTAATCTGAAAAGCTGGACCGTGTCGTCATCCATTTCGAAAGGGAGCATTGGCTCATGCAACTGGGAATCATCGGGCTGGGCCGTATGGGCGGCAATATCGCAAGGCGCCTGATGCGCGCCGGCCACCGCACCGTAGTGCACGACCGCAACCGTGAAGCCATCACCGGCCTGGAGGGCGAAGGCGCCCAGGGCGCGCACGACCTCGGTGCACTGGTGCAAAAGCTGAAAGCGCCGCGCGCGGTATGGGTGATGCTGCCGGCTGGCGACCCCACCGAGCAGACCATCGCCCAGCTGGCCGAATTGCTGGAGCCGGGCGATGCGATCATCGACGGCGGCAACACCTTCTACAAGGACGACATGCGCCGCGCTGCAGAGCTGGCCAAGCGCGGCCTGCATTATCTGGACGTTGGGACTTCCGGCGGCGTGTGGGGCCTTGACCGCGGCTACTGCATGATGATCGGTGGCGAAAAGGACGTTTTCGAGCGCCTGGAACCGCTGTTCAAGGCGCTGGCGCCGGGCGTGGGCGACATCCCGCGTACCCATGGCCGCAACGGCGAGCACCAGCGTGCCGAGCACGGCTACATCCACGCCGGCCCACCCGGCGCCGGGCACTACGTGAAAATGGTGCATAACGGCATCGAGTACGGCCTGATGCAGGCCTATGCCGAAGGCTTCGACCTGCTGCGCAGCAAGGGCGGCAACGAGCTGCCCGAAGACCAGCGCTTCGACCTGAACGTGGCCGAAATTGCCGAAGTGTGGCGACGCGGCAGCGTGGTGACCTCGTGGCTGCTCGACCTCACCGCCGATGCGCTGGTGGCTGACCCGCAGCTGTCGCAATTCAGTGGCTCGGTGTCCGACAGTGGCGAAGGCCGTTGGACCATCGACGCCGCCGTCGAGCAGGCGGTGCCGGTGCCAGTGTTGTCCAGCGCCCTGTTCGCGCGCTTCCGTTCGCGCCAGCAACAGGGCACCTATGGTGACAAGATCCTCTCGGCCATGCGCCTGGGCTTCGGTGGCCACATCGAGAAGAAAGGCGAATGACTAAACAGACCATTGCGGCCGCCCCCCCTTGTACCCTGTTCCTGTTCGGCGCCAATGGCGACCTGGTCAAGCGCCTGCTGATGCCAGCGCTGTACAACCTCAGCCGCGACGGTTTACTGGACCGTAACCTGCGCATCGTCGGCGTCGACCATAACCCGGCCAGCGCCGAAACGTTCGCCGCGCGCCTGCACGCGTTCATGGTCGAGCGTGACAAAGGCGGCGAGGGCAGCGCCAAGTGCCTGGACGAGAAGCTATGGGCCCGTCTGGCCAAGCGCCTGGATTACCAGACGGGCGACTTTCTCGATCCGGCCACCTACCAGGCCCTGGCCAGGCGCATCGACAAGACCAGTCACGGCAATGCTATTTTCTACCTGGCCACGTCGCCGCGCTTTTTTCCCGAGGTGGCGCAGCGCCTGGGGCAGGCAGGCCTGTTGGACGAGTCGGCCGGCGGCTTTCGTCGGGTGGTGGTTGAAAAACCGTTCGGCACCGACCTGGCTAGCGCCGAGGCACTCAACGCCTGCCTGCTGAAGGTGATGGGCGAGCGGCAGATCTATCGCATCGACCATTACCTGGGCAAGGAAACGGTGCAGAACATTCTGGTCAGCCGCTTTTCCAACGGCCTGTTCGAATCGTTCTGGAACAATCACTACATCGATCACGTGCAGATCACCGCAGCGGAAACTGTCGGTGTCGAGACTCGGGGTGCGTTCTATGACAGCACCGGCGCTCTGCGCGACATGGTGCCCAACCACCTGTTCCAGTTGCTGGCGATGGTGGCCATGGAGCCGCCGGCCGCGTTCGGCGCCGATGCGGTGCGCGGTGAAAAGGCCAAGGTGGTCGGCGCTATCCGCCCATGGTCGGCAAAAATGGCCCTGAAAAACTCCGTGCGAGGCCAGTACAGCGCCGGCAAGCAGGGGCGCAAGTCGTTGCCAGGCTACCGCCAGGAGCCCAACGTCGCGCCGGACAGCCAGACCGAGACTTACGTGGCGCTGAAGGTGATGATTGATAACTGGCGCTGGGCCGGCGTGCCGTTCTACCTGCGCACCGGCAAGCGCATGAGCGTGCGTGATACCGAGATTGCCATCTGCTTCAAGCCCGCACCGTATGCGCAGTTTCGCGAGTCGGAGCTGGAGCGGCCCAAGCCCAACTACCTCAAAATCCAGATCCAGCCCAATGAAGGCATGTGGTTCGACCTGCAAGCCAAACGGCCCGGGCCAGAGCTGGTGATGGAGAATGTCGAGTTGGGTTTTGCCTACAAGGACTTCTTCAAGATGACCCCGGCCACCGGCTACGAGACGCTGATCTATGACTGCCTGACCGGTGACCAGACCCTGTTCCAGCGGGCAGACAACATCGAGAACGGCTGGCGGGCGGTGCAGCCGTTTCTCGATGCCTGGGCCCAGGGCGGCGAAGTGCATGAGTATTCGGCTGGCGAGGACGGACCTGAGGCCGGCAATGAATTGCTGTCCCGCGACAAGCGGGAGTGGCACCGTTTGGGGTGAGAGGTTTGCAAGCCTGTGCCGGCCCTGTCGCGGGCCAGCACAGGCAACCACACAAAGGAGACCCAATGCCTGCCCACATCGAAGACTATGCCCTGCTGGGCAACTGCCGCAGTGCGGCGCTGGTCAGCCGCGATGGCTCGCTGGACTGGCTGTGCCTGCCACGCTTCGACGCCCCCTCCGTGTTCGCGGCCCTGCTGGGCAACGAAGAAAACGGCCGCTGGCGCCTGGCCCCTTGCGACCCGGTAGTGCACAGCAGCCGCCAATACCTGGGCGACACCCTGGTTTTGGAAACCACCTGGGTGACCGCAAGCGGTCGTGCCCGGGTGCTCGACTTCATGCCCTTGGGCGAGGTCAACTCGGTGGTGCGCATTGTCGAAGGCTTGTCTGGCGAAACCCATTTCGAAATGGACCTGGTCATGCGCTTCGACTACGGCCGCAGCGTGCCCTGGGTGGAACGACTCGACCCACTGACCCTCAGCGCCGTCGCCGGCCCTGATCGGCTGATCCTGTGCAGCACCGTGCCTCCGCAAGCCCGCGACCACCATACCGGCTGCCGCTTTCGCGTCAGCACGGGCCAGCGCCAGGTCTTCAGCCTGCGTCACCAGCCCTCGCACTTGCCGATGCAGCCCGACTGTGAAATCGACGAAGCCCTGGCCAACACCCGCGAGCAATGGCAGGCCTTCGCCGACCGCTGCCCGCAGGTCGGGCCATATTCCGCCCTGGTGCGCCGCTCGCTTCTCACCCTCAAGGCCATGACCTACGCCCCCACCGGCGGTATGGTCGCTGCCGTCACCACTTCGCTGCCCGAGCGTGTGGGTGGCGAGCGCAACTGGGACTACCGCTTCTGTTGGTTGCGCGACGCGACCATGACCCTGCTGGCCTTCATGAACCTTGGCTACTTCGACGAGGCCCAGGCCTGGCGCGAGTGGCTGCTGCGCTCGGTGGCCGGCAACCCCGAGCAGATGCAGATCATGTATGGCCTGGCTGGCGAGCGGGACCTGCAGGAGTTCACCTTGCCGTGGCTGGCCGGTTATGAGCATTCACAGCCGGTGCGGGTGGGCAACGCGGCCTCTGCGCAGACACAGCTGGACATCTATGGCGAACTGGCCGATGCGATGACCCAGGCGATCAAGGGCGGGTTGCCCCGTCACCCGCGCAGCGCCGCCATTTCGCGCTTGATCTTGCCTTATGTCGAGGGTATCTGGCGTGAGCCGGACGAAGGCATCTGGGAAGTGCGTGGCGGCCGGCAGCAGTTCGTGCACTCCAAGGTGATGGCCTGGGTCGCCTTCGACCGCGCCGCAGGGCTGGCCGACACCACGGAAGAAGGCCGCGAGCGCGGGCAGCATTATCGCCAGGTGGCTGACGAGATTCACCGCGACGTGTGCGAGCACGGCCTGGACGCCAGCGGCCGGTTCTTTGTCCAGGCCTATGGTTCTACCGAAATGGACGCCAGCCTGTTGCAGATCGCTCTGACCGGCTTCCTGCCGGCAGATGACCCACGCTTCATGCGTACTCTGGAGCAGATCGAACAGCGCCTGATGAAGAACGGCCTGTTGCTGCGCTATGACAGTGACAGTTGCAGCGACGGCTTGACGCCGGGGGAGGGCACTTTCCTGGTGTGTTCGTTCTGGCTGGCTGACGTTTATGTATTGCTGGGGCGCCAGGCCAAAGCCGAAGCGCTGTACCAACACCTGACCAGCCTGTGCAACGACCTCGGCCTGCTGGCCGAACAGTACGACCCGGCCGGCCGCCGCATGCTCGGCAACTTCCCCCAGGCCTTCAGCCACATAGGCATCATCAACACCGCGCTCAATCTGCACCGCGCACAGTGCCCGGCGCGCGACCGGGCGCGTTGTGGGTAGCGAATGAGTGGGGCGACTGCCTTGACCGGAGTAGACTAGGCCAAACACCCTTCGGCACGGAGCACACATGGGCATTCGCGGTACTGACCGGCAGATCGACAACATCGAGTTCAATGTCAGCGACATTTCACGGAGCAAGGCCTTCTATGGCAGCGTGTTTGGTTGGGCGTTCACCGACTACGGGCCTACCTATACCGAGTTCAGTGATGGCCGGTTGACGGGTGGCTTCACCACGGGTGAGCCGGTGCGTCCGGGTGGGCCCCTGGTTATCTTGTACACCGACGACCTGGCGGCCACGCAGCAGCGGATCGAAGCCGCCGGGGCGAAAATCAGCCGGGCGACCTTTGCCTTTCCCGGCGGGCGGCGCTTTCATTTCATTGACCCGGACGGTTATGAGCTGGCGGTGTGGACGGCCCAAGCCTGATGGCCAATCACAAGATCGAAATCCGCCGACGCAATATCGAAAAAATCCTGCAAGCGGCGGAGAAGGTGTTTGCTGAAAAGGGCTATGGCGCCACCTCCATGGGGGATATCGCCGAGCAGGCTGAGCTGCCACGCTCCAACCTGCATTATTACTTCAGCACCAAGGATGAGCTGTTCCGCGCAGTGCTGCAGGACCTGCTGGATGTGTGGAAGCAGGACGCCCTGTGCTTCGAGAACTTCGACGACCCGCGTGTGGTGCTGACCAGCTACATCCGGGCGAAGATGGGCCATTCGCGCTCGCGGCCGCTGGGCTCGAAAATCTGGGCCGAAGAGATGCTGCATGGGGCGCCGGTGCTGGGGGTTAACCTCGACGAAAGCCTGGTGCCCTGGGCGAAGATGAAAGAAGCCAAGATCCGCTGCTGGGTGGAAGAGGGGCGCATCTTGCCGGTGGAGCCGTCGGCGCTGCTGTACATGATCTGGGCTTCGACCCAGCATTACGCCGACTTCGGTTACCAGGTGCAGTTGCTGAACGGCGGCGAGATGCTGTCGGACATGGCGTTCGAGAGTGCCGTGCAAACGGTGACCAGCGTGATCTTGCGGGGGATCGGGCTGGAGCCGTGAACCGGCGATGGAGGCCGCTGCGCGGCCTTCAAGGGCTTGCCCGCTCCCACAGGTTCTGCGCTGTCCTCAGAAACGGCGCAGTCCTGTGGGAGCGGGCAAGCCCGCGAAGGGCTGCATGGCAGCCCCTATTGCTTCAACTGGCCTCACGGTAGGGGTTACGCGGATCCTGCGTCCAGTTCAGGTACGGCTTGCCGGTATCCTGTGCCTCCATTTCGATGCAGTTTTCCACCGGGCAGGTGATCTGGCACAGGTTGCAGCCCACGCATTCCTCCTCGATCACACTGTAGGCATGCGTGCCGTCAGCCTTCAGCGTGCTGGCAATCGCCTGGTGCGAGGTGTCCTCACACGCAATGTGGCAGCGCCCGCAGCCGATGCACGCCTCCTGGTCAATGTGCGCCACAGACTTGTAGTTGATGTCCAGGTATTTCCAGTCGGTGGTATGCCCCACCGCCTGCCCGCGGAACGCCTCAATGTTGCGGTGCCCATGCTGATCCATCCAGCGCGCCAGGCCGTCCTGCATGTCCTCGACGATACGGAAGCCATGCAGCATCGCCGCCGTGCACACCTGCACGGCACCACTGCCCAGGGCCATGAACTCGGCTGCGTCACGCCAGTTGCCGATGCCGCCAATGCCACAAATCGGCAAGCCACGCGTTTCCGGGTCGCGGGCGATTTCCGCCACCATGTTCAAGGCAATCGGCTTCACTGCCGAACCGCAGTAACCGCCATGGGTGCTCTGCTCTCCGACAATCGGGTGGGCCACCATGCGGTCCAGGTCGACGCTGGTGATGGAGTTGATGGTGTTGATCAACGACACGGCATCGGCCCCGCCTCGATGCGCGGCGCGGGCCGACTGGCGGATATCGGTGATGTTCGGCGTAAGCTTCACGATCACCGGCAGCGCGCAGTAC
>Ga0182745_1002260_pt1 | contig 17467 bp, 8 predicted proteins | sample eDN3rd30CKraftBY_FD_128523 | JGI IMG/M metagenome (GOLD analysis project Ga0182745, IMG submission 128523) | Enriched backyard soil microbial communities from Emeryville, California, USA - eDNA 3rd pass 30_C Kraft BY (version 2) (version 2) | ecosystem: Environmental > Terrestrial > Soil >...
CCCTGCGGGCCTTCGCGCACGGCGGTGAGCAGGCGCAGGCGCCCGGCCAGGGCGAGCGCCTGCACCGGGGTCTGCGCGGCGGCCAGCGCGTCCCAGTAGCGTTGCAGCGGTTCGCGCCACGCCTGCAATGGATCGCCTTCGTTCTCGTGGAACTGCACGCCGGGGAGTTCGCCGCCGCGCAGCAGCGACAGCGCGCGCGCAGCGTCGCCTTCGCGCATCGCCGCGGCCAGTGGCGCCAGTTGCAGGGCGTCGCTCTGGCGATAGCCACGATGCAGGTGCACGCGCGCACCGGCGAAGGCGCCGGCCGCGGGAACGCGGGTGGCCGGCAATTCGCCGAGCAGCGGTTGCAGGGCCTGCGCATCGGCCGGGGCGATGGCCTCGCCATCGCCGGCGGCACGCAGGATCGCGCCGAGCACGTCGCCGGCTTCCACCGAGGGCAGCTGGTCGGGATCGCCCAGCAGCACCAGCCGGGTGCCGCTGGCGACGGCCTCGACCAGCTTGGCCATCAGCGGCAGGTCGATCATCGAGGCTTCATCGACCACCACCACGTCGAATGGCAGCGGGTTGTCGGCATGGTGGCGGAAGCGCGGCGAATCCGGGATCACGCCGAGCAGGCGATGCAGGGTGGTGCCGGTGGTGGGCAGTTGCGCGCACAGTGCGGGGTCCACGCCCAGTTGCGGCAGTTGCTGCGCGGCGTTGCGCAGGCTTTCGGCCATACGTTCGGCGGCACGGCCGGTGGGTGCGGCCAGCGCCACGCACGGTGGCGGGTGGCCGGCGTTGTTTGCCTGTGCGGCGAGCAGCACCAGCAGGCGGGCGATGGTGGTGGTCTTGCCGGTGCCGGGGCCGCCGGTGACCAGCAGCAGGGCATGGCGCAGCGCGAGGGCGGCGGCGCGGGCCTGATGGTCTGCCCCTCCCCTTTCGGCTTCGCCGAAAAGGGAGGGGGTGGAAGCGGGTTTCGCTGCTACATCGAACAACTGCGCGAACAACGGAGCCAGTGCGGCCACATCGGTCTGGTCGAGTTGTGCTGCGCCGATGCGTTGCAGGCCCCGGGCGAGGCGGCGTTCGTATTCGCGGTAACGGCGCAGGTAGAGCAGCCCGTGTTCCCACGCCAGCGGGGCTTGTTCGGCCTCGGCGCTGTCGTCGTCCGGCGTCGCCACCCAGCGCGAAGCGCGCAGTTGTGCGATCCACGCTTGCGGCTCGGGCCACGGCAACGGGGCTTCGACCAGCCGTGCCGGTTGCGTCGGGTCGAAGCCGGCGTGGCCCTGTGCCACGGCCAGCGAGGCAAGGGCGGCGGCGGCGAGTACTTCGTCCGGGGTGGTTGGGTCGAGGCGGCGCAGGCTTTGCGCGAGGGCGTGGTCGAGTGGGCGAAGGACTTGGGTTTTGGTGAGAACGGTCAACAAATTCATGGTTCTGTTCCCACTGACTCCGTTTGCCCCTCACCCCAACCCCTCTCCCGGAGGGAGAGGGGCTTGATCGCTTCGTCCGTCGAAGATGAGAGGGACTTCAAGGGCTTGCCGCCTGCGAACAGTTCGTCCACGGCCTGCACCAGCTCCGGGGCGAAGCGGTGGGCGTACAGGCCCGGCGACGGGCTGCGGGTGGCGTCCAGGCCGCGGCAGAACAGGTAGCGGATGCCGCCAAAGTCGCGGGCGTAGTCGTAACCGTCGCCGAGGCGGAAGCGCAGCCAGCGGTGCAGGGCCACGGTATAGATCAGCGCCTGCAGGTCGTACTCGCTGTGGCGCATGGCCGCTTCCAGCTGCGCCGGGGCGTAGCCGGGCAGGCGGTTGGACTTGTAGTCGAGCACGTACCAGCGGCCGTCGCGCACGTAGGTCAGGTCGATCTTGCCGGTCATCAGCCCTTCCAGCCGCTGCCGTGTGCCGAAGCCGTGGCGGCCGCGCGCGACGCCGTGTTCGTGCAGCACGCGCAGCAGCGCCGGGACCGCGGTGGGCTGCATGGCGAAGTGGAATTCGATTTCGGCGCGGCGCTCGCCTTCGTCCAATGCATGCAGTGCGCCGCCCTCGGGCAGGGCCACGGTCAGGGTCTGGCCGACCAGCGTGGTAAGCAGGGCGACGCCGTCGGCGATGTCGGTTTCGGCATAGCTTTCCTTGCGCAAGGCCCCGGCGATGATGTCGCCCTGCCCCTGCGGTGCGGCATCGCCGGGCTGCCAGGCGGCCCAGGCGGCGAAGTCGGCGTTTTCCAGCGCGGCGTGCAGCACGTTGCCGAAACGGCTGCCGGCAAAGCGCGGGTCGAAGGCTTCCGGCTGCGCCACCGCATCGGCTTCGGTTCCGACCTCGGGCGGTGCCGGCTCGTCGGTCGCGCCGCCGCTGTCCTCGGTAGCGGCGGCGGCGGTGTCGTGGCCGGCCTCGGCATGGGCGAGCTGGGTGAAGCTGTAGACCCACCAGTCGTGCGACAGCGTGCGCCGGGCGTCGCGCACCGGCGGCAGTGCCTGTTCGCGCTCGGGCGGCAGGCGCGGCGGCAGCGTCGCCACGCTGCCTTCGACGATGCGGATGTCCGGGTGCGCGGCCAATGCGTCGCGCTTGTCCAGCATCGGCCCCAGCCGCGATTCGGGCAGCCCGGCCAGCGCGCCGCCGGCGATCCACAGCGCGTGTTTGGCACGGGTCAGGCCGACGTAGAGCAGGCGCGCGGTTTCGGCCGCGTCCTCGGCGGCGGCCTGCTGGCTGGCGGCCTTCCAGTCTTCGGCGTCCTTGTCGATCTTCCAGTGCAGCACGCGCCGGTCGCCATCGTGCACGGTCTTGTGCGCATCGGTGTCCGGGGCCTTGCCGTCGATGCCGACGAAAGGCAGGTACACCAGCGGGTATTCCAGCCCCTTGCTCTTGTGCAGGGTGATGACCTGCACCCGGCGCGCGTCCGATTCCAGCCGCAACAGCTGTGCTTCGTCGCCGTCGTCGGCGTGGGCGATGCGCGCCTGCAGCCAGTCCAGCAAACCATGCAGGCCGATGCTGCGGTGGCCGGCCTCCTGCAGCAGTTCGCCCAGTTGCAGGTAGTTGCTCAGGCGGCGTTCGCCATCGACCAATGCCAACAGCCGCGGCGCCTGTTCGGCGCACAGTTCGGACAGCATCGCCAGCACGCCGCCGCGCTGCCAGCGTTCGCGCCAGCGCAGCAGGCGTTCCTGGTGGTGGCGCTGGCGTTCGCCTTCGTGCTCCAGCGCGGCGATGACGGCGGCGCTTTCGCCCAGCAGCACGCTGGCCAGCGCGGCGCGCAGGCGGCCTTCGTCGGCCGGTTGCAGCAGGGCGAGCAGCAACAGGCGCAGTTCGTGCGCCTCGTTGCCGGCGAACAGGCTGTGCTTGCCGGCCGCCACCGCGGGGATGCCGGTCGCCGCCAGCGCCTGCTGGATGCGCGCGGCCTCCTTGTGCGAGCGCACCAGCACGGCGATGTCGCCCGGTTGCAGTGGTTCGCCGTCGATCAATGCCCGGCCCTCGCGCGCGGCGGACAGCACGCGGTGGATGTCGGCCACGCAGGCCAGGGTGGCGGCGTCGCGCGAGTCGTCGGCCTTGAGCGGCTTGTCTTCGTCGTCCGGGTCGAGCAGGTGCAGGGTCAGCGCCGGGGCCGGGGCGCCGTCGAGCAGGTAGTCGGCATCGTCGCGCTGGTCGCCCGGCTGCACCGGCTCGAAGCGGATGCGGTCGTCGAGGAAGGCGCGTTCGCCGGCGTTGGCATACAGCGCGTCGAGCGCGCGCAGCAGCGCCGGGCGCGAGCGGAAGTTGTGGGCCAGCCGCGGCGCCTCCCCGGCCAGCGCGCGGGCGTGCAGGTAGGTGTGCACGTCGCCACCACGGAACCCGTAGATGGCCTGCTTGGGGTCGCCGATCAGGAACAGCGCGGCATTTTCCGCCGGTTCGGCGAACACGCGGCGGAAGATGTCCCACTGGCGTGGGTCGGTGTCCTGGAATTCGTCCACCAGCGCGAAGCAGTACTGTGCACGCAGCCGCCCGGCCAGTTCGATGCCACCCTCGCCGGCCAGCGCGGCGTGCACGCCGTCGATCAGGTCGTCGTAGGTCTGCACGCGGTACTGCTGCTTGTGGTGGGCCAGGCGCTGGCGGGCCTCAAAGCGCAGTTGGTGCAGCAGCACGATGGATTGTTGCCGGCGCCATTCGACGCAATGCGCCAGCGCCTGCACGTAATCGGCAATCAATGGTTGCAGCGGCGATACCGGGGTATTGCCGGCCTTGGCCTTGTTGGTCTTGGCGGCGAGGGCGTCGTGGGTGAGCCGCGCCAGCCGTTCGTCGAACCCGGCGGCCGGGTCGGGGTGGCCGCTCCAGTGCAGCAGGTGCTGGAACAGCGGCTCGATCCAGTCGGCCTTGTAGCTGCTCTTGTTGAGGACGCCACCGCCCAATGCGTCGCGCAACTGCTGTCGATAGGTTTCGCCGTGCGCGACCACACCGTCGGCCAGCCGCCGCGCGGCGGTGTCGCGCAGCGGGCGCGGATCGTCCAGCACCGGCGCCGGGATTTCCGGCAGCAATGGCGAATCGGCGACCAGTGCCGGCAGGTCGGCGGCCAATGCTTCCGGGCTTTTCCACAAACCCAGCAAGGCATCCAGCGCCTCGCCGCGCGCGGCATGCAGGCGCCACAGGTCGGCGGCCAGTTCGGCGTGCAGCGGGCGGGTATTGGTCAGCAGTTCCGGCATGGCGAAGCCGTGGCCGCTTTCCAGTGCGTGTTCGCCCAGCACGCGGGTGCAGAAGCCGTGGATGGTGAAGATCGCGGCGAGGTCGGTTTCCTCGGCGGCGATGCGCAGGCGCCGGGCCAGCTGCGCGGTGCTTTCGCCGCCCTGCGCCAGATGGCGTTGCAGGATGGCGTGGGTCAGTGTGGTTTCCGGGCTGTCGCTGGCGGCGGGTTCGGCGTCCACCAGCCGCGCGGCCAGGTCCAGGCGCTCGCGGATGCGCTTGCGCAGCTCCTGCGTCGCCGCGTCGGTGAAGGTCACCGCCAGGATCTGGCCCATGCGCAGGCCCTGCTCGACCACCAGCCGGCTGAACAGCGTGGCCAGGGTGAAGGTCTTGCCGGTGCCGGCGCTGGCCTCGATCAGGCGCAGGCCGGACAGAGGCAGGTCGAGGTAGGGGTCGCGCGACGGCTGCCCGGCGTTCATGCCCGATCCTCCCCTTCCGGCGATTCCGGCAGCACCCGGCCTTCGCGCAGCGCGGTGAATATCAACAGGCTGTTGTGGATAAATCTGTTGGTAGTGGCCGCCGAGGCAAACGGATCGGCGCCGCGCAGAGCCAATTGCAGGGCTTCGCCGTTGCGCTCGCCCCAGCTGCGCTCGCTGCCGTTCCACTTGTCGCGGCCGGCTTTTTCGCGCTTGTCGGCCTCGGCGTTGTAGATCGCCCAGCCGGTATAAGGGGCGAACGGCAGCGGCGCCTGCAGACCTTGAAAACGCAGGTGCAGCAAGGCTTTCAGCGCGTTTTTCGCCTGTCCGGCGGGCAGCGCCGGCAATGCGTGCGGGCCGTGGTTGCCTGCGCCATCGTCGAAGAACTGCAGCAGCGGCCTGCCCTCGCCGGCGGCGTTGGCCAGCAGCCAGTCCAGCCCGCTGCGCAGCACCCAGGCCACGCCCGGCGCGCCGGCCTGCAACCGCGGCAGGCCCTGTGGATGGATTTGCGCGATGCGCCCGTGCACGCGGGTGCCGTCGACCTCCACCTCGTAGCGCTGGCTGTGCAACGGGGTGCCGTCGTGCCAGCGCGCGTAGCTCTGCGCGCAGGGGCGTATCTGCCCGAGCAGGCGCGCGAACTGCTGCCGCCCGAGCGCGCCGGAAGGCAGCAGCGCGCGGGCGCGCAGGCGTTCGTACAGGCCCGCTTCGTCACCTTCCAGCAACGCGGCGAGCAGGTGTTGCTGCAGCAAGGAATGCGCGCGGCCCTTTTCCGGCAGCACCAGCGGTTCGATGTCGTCGCTGGCGTCGATCTCGCCGGCCAGGCGCAGGCCGAGGCGGTGTTCGAGGAACTGTCCGGCGGGGTCGGCGAGGAAGCGGCGCAGGGCATCCAGCGACAGGCTGGTTTCCTGCAAGGCACCGGGCAGCGGCGCGGCCAGTTCGCCCTCGATCCACGCCGGCAGCCGCTGGCGCTGGCCACCGACGGCGCCGGCCGCCGGGTGCCATTGCCGCTGGTAGCTGAAACGGCGCGGTTCGCCGTCGCCGCCGAACGCGGCCGGGGCGAACGGCTGCAACGGGTGCCTGACCACCGTCGCCCGGCGCGCGGCGGCGGGATCGTCGTGGCAGGCGGCGGCCGCGTCGAGCAGTTCGCTGACCAGTACCGACGGCTCGCGCGCGCTGCCGTCGCGGGCATCGGCACCGAGGTAGCTCAGGTAGAACACGTCCTGCGCCGAGGCCAGCAGTTGCAGGAACAGGAAGCGGTCGTCCTCGCGGGTGGAGCGGTCGCCCGGCTTGCGTTTGCCGCTGGCGATTTCCACGGTGAGCCTGCTCAGGCCGGCGGCCGGATCGCGCCGCGGGAAATCGCCGTCGTTCAGGCCGAGCACGCAGATCACCCGGAACGGCAGCAGCCGCATCGGCACCATGCGGCCGAAGCTGACGCCGCCAGTGAGCAGCGGCGCGCGGGTGTCGGCCTCGGACAGCACCGTGGCGAAGTGCGCGCGCACCACCTCGGCCGGCACCGGGGTGTCGAAGCCGGCCTTTCCGGCCTCTTCGGCGAAGTCGTTGACCAGCTTGCGCAACCGCTCCAGCGCGCGCGCGGTGGCCGGGTCGGCCGGGGTTTCCGGCAGCAGCGCCTTCAACAGCGCAAGCAGGCGTTCGCGCCATTGCGCCGGGGGCAGCGCCTCGGCCAGCAACTGCTGGTGGCGGGCGAGCACGCGCAACAGGCGGATCAGGGCGTCGAGCGCGGCCAGCGCGCTGCCTTCCAGCTCCGGCCACGGCGCCACGCCGGCCAAGTCGGCCTCGCTGCCGCTGGCGTGGCCGAGCAGCAGCCGGTCCAGCGCGAACTGCCAGGTACAGGCGTCGTCGGCCGGCGCCTGATGCTGGCCGCGATGCGCGGCATCCAGCCCCCAGCGCGCGCCGGCGGCCTGCAGCCAGCCGTGCAGGCGCTCGAACGCGGCCGCGTCCAGCCCGGCGGCGGCGGCCAGCGGCGGGCTGGCGAGCAGGTCGAGAATCTCGTTGAGGCCGAAGCGCGACACCGGCAACCCCTGCAGTTGCAGGAACACCTCGGCCAGCGGCTCGCCCTGCAACGGGCTGGCGTCGGCCAGCGCCCACGGGATCTGGCCCTGGCCGGCGCCGCGGCCGCCGAACACCGCTTCCAGGTACGGCACGTAGGGGTCGATGTCCGGCGCCAGCACCGCGATCTCGCGCGGTTGCAGCGGCGGGTCGAAGCGCGGGTCGTCGAGCAGCGCGCGCAGTTGGTCGTGCAGCACCTGCATCTCGCGCAGGCGGGTATGGCAGGCGTGCACCTGCACGCTGGGGTCGTCCGGACGCAGCACCGGACGCAGCGGCGGCGAAGGCCGGGCGCGGCGGTGGAACAGGTCGGCCTGCAGCTGGTGCAGCAGGCTGTCGCGCAGGCCGCCTTCGTCCAGTGTCCTGCCGGTGCGTTGCTCGGGGTCGGCATAGGCGGCGATCTCGCCGCTCGGGTGCACCACTTCGTAGCTGCCCAGCACCGCCATGAAGTCACGCCCGGCCGCGCCCCACGCCTGCAGCAGCGGGTTTTCGCCGGCGGCCTCGCCGAACGGATCGTCGCTGCCGCCGCGCAGCTTTTCGGCCAGCGTCTGCAAATCGCCCCAGTACGCGCGGGTCGGCGTGGGCAGGTAGAAATGCAGCGTGCCGACGCGGGCCTGGGTGGCGATGACGCGCAGCACGTCCGGCGAGACGTTGAGCGTGGCGAAGGCGAACAGCCGCGATGGCAAGCCCCGTGGCAATGGCCGGTCGGCACCCTCGAAGCGGGCGAGGTAATCGTTGATGCGGCGCGCGCGATGCTGGCGGCCGCTGGCGATGCGGCGCCAGAGGATGGCCTGCGGGTCGTCGGCATCGGCGCCGGCCTCCCAGCGCAGCAGCCAGTCGCGGCGCCATGCCTGGTACTTCTCGAACGCGCCACCCAGCTCGGCGGCCAGCGACCACGGCCGCAACGGATCGTCGCGATCGAGCCAGGCATGCAGCCCGGCCATCGCCGGCTGCCGCATCAGGGTTTCGTCGGTCAGCGCCGCATACAGGCGCCAGTGCAGGCCGGCCGCGCCGAGGTCGTCGTGCTCGCCGGGAGCATTGGCTTCGGGCACGTTTTCTTTCAGCGCGCGGGCGACGAACTCGCCGGGCGTCAGGAATTCCAGGTTGGCGGCGATGCCGTATTCGGCCGCCAGCGTCGATTGCAGCCAGCGCCGCATCGCCACCTGCGGGATCAGCACCGTGTCGGCGGCCAGCAGCGGCTGCCCCGGCGCCGGTTCGCGCAGTTCGCGGGCCAGCAGCGAGGCCAGCACGTCCAGTGCGTTGGAGTGGTAGAGGCGGAAATCCGGGGTGGCGTCGGGCATGGGGGAATTGTGCCGGAGCAACGTCGCAGGGGGTGCGACGGATAGGCTTTGCCGAGACTCGTAGGTACCGGGCTTGCCCGGTACGGGAGCTTTATCGGGAATGCCTCATGCAGGGCAAACCCCGCATCTACGTGGCCATAGGCCATTTCCACCTACTCGCTGCGCGATGCCACCGGCAACGCCGCCGCCACCTCACGGAACGCCAGCAATGCCGCTTCCATGTGCACGATGATTTCCTGTGCGAGCACGTCAGGCGCGGGCAGGTTATCCACATCGTCCAGGCTGTCATCCTTCAGCCAGAAGATGTCCAGACTGGCCTTGTCGCGGGCGACCAGCGTTTCGTAATCAAAGTAGCGGAAGCGTTCCGATTCCGTGCGCTGGTGGCGGTTGGCCGGGTTGTACGCGGCAATGAAGTCCTGCAAATCCTCGAAACGCAGCGGTTTTGTTTTCAAGGTGAAGTGCTTGTTGGTGCGCAGATCGTAGATCCACACGCCCTTGGTCTGCACCTTGCCATCCTTCGGCCTGTTGTCGAAGAACAGCACGTTCGCCTTCACGCCCTGCGCATAGAAGATGCCGGTCGGCAGGCGCAGCAGCGTGTGCACGTCACAGGTCTCCAGCAACCTGCGGCGAATTTTCTCGCCCGCGCCACCCTCGAACAGCACGTTGTCCGGCAGTACCACCGCCGCCTGCCCGGTGGTCTTGAGCATCGAAACAATGTGCTGGAGAAAGTTGAGCTGCTTGTTCGAGGTGGTCTGCCAGAAATCCTGGCGCTCGTAGGTCAGTGCGTCGCGATCTTCCTCACCATCCTCGTTGGTGATGGTCATGCTGCTCTTCTTGCCGAAGGGCGGGTTGGCCAGCACGTAGTCATGGCGCTGCGTCGGCTCGGAAATCAGCGCATCGGCGCGCTCCACCGTTGGCTCGCCGTCAAGATCGCCGATGTTGTGCAGGAACAGGTTCATCAGGCACAGGCGGCGGGTGGAGGCCACAATCTCGTTGCCGAAGAACGTCTTGCGATGCAGGCAGGAAGGTCTTTTGCCGCTTGTCCAGCGCTGCACCCTCGCGGGTCAGCCATTCGTAGGCACCAAGGAAAAACCCACCGGTACCGCAGGCCGGGTCGGCGATGGTCTTGCCCGGTTCCGGCTGCACGCATTCCACCATTGCCCGGATCAGCGGGCGCGGTGTGAAGTACTGGCCTGCGCCGCTCTTGGTGTCTTCGGCGTTCTTCTGCAACAGCCCTTCGTACAGATCGCCCTTGGTATCGACATCCAGGCTGATCCAGTCCTCGGCGTCGATCATCTGCACCAGCCGCGCCAGCTTGGCCGGATCCTGAATCTTGTTCTGCGCCTTGAAGAAGATCGCCCCGAGCATGCCGGGTTCCTCGCCCAGCCGGCGCAGCACCTTCAGGTAGTGCGCCTCCAGCGGTTGACCGGTCTTGCTGCGTAGGCTGGCCCAATCGCAATTCTTGGGAATGTGGGTGTCACGGCCATAAAGCGGCTGCGAATACTCGTGCGCCAGCTTCAGGAACAGCAGCGCGGTGAGCTGCTCCAGGTAGTCGCCATAGCCCACCCCGTCGTCGCGCAGGGTGTGGCAGAAGTTCCAGATTTTCTGGACGAGGGTAGAAGCATTCATTCGTCATCCGATGTCATGCGTCAAGTACCAGGCAAGTACCGACAGTCTTTATAACTTTCTGATTTTTAATAACTTATTCAAAATCCCCGAACAAGTCCCGGATGCACCCCTGGCATCCAGTCAAGCATCGGGTCACGCCCAATGCGGGACGTAGCGCCGCATCTTCGGGGCCGCTTCAGGGTCGAACTGCCGGATCACGCCGGCCTGTTCCGCCTCCTTCAGCAGGCGCGATGCCATGGCGCTGTTGGCCTCTACGATGCCGAACCGTTTGCGCACCGAGGCATTGTTGGTGTGTTGCGCATTCACATGCCGCAGGCAGGCATGCCAGTACACGGCCCGGATCCGTTCCGGCGGCGACATGCGAGTGAGCGGACGCACGGCAAACAGCGTGGCGCGCATGAAGCCTTCCACCGGCTCGAACTGGGGCGCCGGCAATTGCAGCAATTCACAGCTCGCCACCACCTTGTCCACGCCGGTGCCCCGCTCCTCGCAGACGTTCATCCGCCGCATCATGGCGGCCACGGCTTCATTGCGGGAACGCGGCGGCGTATCCAGCAGCCGCTGCGCATCCACCAGCGGCACGCCGGGGTTCGTCACTTCCAGTCGATCCTCGAACAATTCCACCAGCGGCCCGCTGCCCGGCACTTCCAGATCCTGATGGATCAGGGCATTGGCCAGCAGCTCGCGCAGGGCGATGTCCGGATACATGGGGACATCACGCCGCAACGCTTTTCCCACCACCTCGTTGCCCGGCATCCACGCATGCAGCATCTGCACGGCCGGCGCGAATGCCATGGCATAGCCCTGCGGAAAGGCCGGCTCCGGGCGTGCGTTCAAGCGGTCGTTGCCGACGTACTGGACCATCCGCAACGCCTTGCGCCCCAGCGGCCCGAAGTCCGCCAGACGACGTGCGAACAACAGCGCGCCGAGATTGAAGATGCGCCAATGGCCGCTGTCCATGCGCTCCACCAGGCGGTCGGCGGCCAAAGCCGCCAGCATGGGCTCGTGTCCGTCCGGCAGCGGCAGGCCCATGCGGTCGAAGTACGCCGGGTAATCCAGCAGCTGCAACACCTCCGGTGCGGTCAGCTTTTCCGCCGCCACCCGCCACTCGAACGGGGTGCGATCCAGCGTGCGCCACAAGCTGCGCTCCATCTCCGGGAACTCGCGCAGGCGCTTCTTGTACGACCCGACGCGGATCCATTCCGCACCCTGGAACTGCACCGGATGGCGAAACGCCGCATCCACCTCCAACAGCACCAGCGGCATGCCCTGCACCACGATGCGATGGAACGCGAAATTCAGCTTCGGGGTCAGCAATTGCAGCAGCCAGCTCTCCAGCTCCTGGCCGCCGATCTTTTCCCGCGTGGGATCGAATGCCGTACCCACGACGGCATGCGTGCCATCCTCCACGCCCCAGAGCAGATAGGCCTTGGCCCGCCGCTGTAGCGCCGCCGTGTTGGAAAGGGCAGACAGGTATTCGCCAATCTGTTGTGGTGTGTCGTTGTTGTGCTTGAACTCCACCCAACCGGTTTCCTGCGGCAAGGCCAGCAGTTCCGCAACCAAGCTCGGCCAGTAGTCTGCACCGGCTGTCATGGCATACCCCCCGAGGCCAGCATCAAGTGCCCGTCAAGTAAAAACGCGCACTCAACCAATTGTTTTTGAAAGAAATTCATTCTTCTTGCGGCTTTCCTGTCAAGTACCCATCAAGTACCGCACGCATGGCCTATCGCGCTTGATGACGGGTTGGCGGGCTAGGCTACACTGGGTCAGGAGCCGCCGTCCCGGCGCAAGCCATGAAATGACCATCATCCACTACGACTTCCGCATTGATGCCCTGACGCCGGGAACCCTGCGTCTGAGCCGCTTCGTGGATTACGTGGATGCGTTGCGGAGTATTTTCGACGCTGGCGACGACGTGTTTTTCCATCAGGTACGCAAAGGCAGCGCGGTGTTGGAATTCGGCGTCAAGCACAAGGCCGCGCAACGCATCGAAAGCCGCGTGCGCCTGCTGGGTAGTGCCGACATGCCTGCCGATCTTGCCGCGCAATGGACGAACATCAACCGCTACCTGCGCCGAGACGGTGCCAGTGCCAAGTTGTCGCGCAAGGGCAGCAAGGCCGTGCTGGCACGGTTCGCTGGTATTCGAACGCCGTTGGCGCAAGAAGCCATCGTGCACGAGAACGGCACGCTGGATGGCACCGTGGTGGGCATGAAAGGCGTGGATGACAGCGTGTCGGTTTGGCTGAAGGCAGACGATGGCAACCTGCTCAAGTGCAGCACCAAACGCGAAATTGCCCGGCAACTTGCTCCCTTGTTCGACACCTATGTGCGCGTGGCGGGCAAAGGCAAGTGGCGTCGTGGAGACGATGCACGCTGGACGTTGGAAGAGTTCAACATCCAGAGCTTTGAGCGCTTGGATGACACTCCGCTGGCTAAAGTGGTGCAAGACATCCAGAACATCGAAGGCAACGACTGGAACGAACTGGAAGATGCCCAAGGCACATGGCACGAATTGAGGGCGGACTGATGCCCGTCGCCTTCGATGCCAACATCCTGATTGATCTGTTCAATCCGCGCATCAAGGGCGACCGCCGCGCAAAACTCGATGGCCTGCTGGAACAACACGCCAAAACCAAAATCATCATCCCCACGCCCAGCCTGACCGAATATCTGGTGCGGGCCGGCAAGGCACGCGATGAATTGCTGGCAAAGCTATCCACCAACCGCTCGTTCAGCATCGAACCGTTCGACCAGCGGGCGGCCACCGAATGTGCCCTGTTGCTTGCCGACCACTGGACTGCCGATGCGCGCGGCAAGGTCAGCCGCACCAAATTCAAGTTCGACTGGCAAATCGTCGCCATTGCGCTATCGCGTAACGTCACGCGCATTTACAGCGATGACGCCGACTTGCGCCGTATCGCACAACAGCTGTCGCTGACGGTAACAGGCATCAACGAGTTACCTATTCCAGACTCGGCGCGGCAGACGAAAATCCCGTTCGACGGATAAACCGCTACGCCTTGCGTTTGCGCTGCATCGCTGGCTTGGTCTTGCTCGCACTTTCTGTTTTTGCCGCACGAATGCGCGCCAGCAATTCGCTGGCCGGTTCGTCGTTGGGGTCTTGCGGAACGAGTTGGCCGCTGAAGGCGGCGCGCAGGAGGTTGCGGCGCTGGGCGGCGGTTTGGTGCAGGCTGTGGGTGATGGCGATTTCTTGTTCCTTGGCGGCGGACAGTTGGGTATCCAAGGTGGTGAGGATTTCGGTTTGCTCTTCTAGAGGTGGGAGCGGAACCGGCATCGTGAGTAATGTGGACAGGCTGACGTTGTGTTGCCCTGCCGAGGAAGCCGCACGCTCTTCAATCCAGCGCCGACCAATTGGCGAAGCCAGAAAAGTTGAAATCCAGTGATGGAGAACCGTTCGGTTCACGCACCGAAGCCGAAGAAGGTACGAGGCGAAGTAATGCGGGGCAGGTAAAGGCGCTGTGACGGCAGCAGCACGCCCAACCAGTCCGATGCTGCCGTTTGTCCTGATGACCAGAACATCCCCAATGTCGAGGAAGTCTTCGGCAGTCAATGGCAAAGGCCCATCCGAAAACTTCATGTCGCGCAAATCCAAGTCACCGCCACTTACATTCGGTATCCGTAGAACTGGCGTGCCGTTGTTGCCATAACCGCATTTGGCTGAGGTTCCATAGGATGAATCAGCAACAAGCGCGTCCAAGCTCGCCCACACCCATCCTTCCGGCAGCGCAGGCAAATCGGTGGTGTCGGGGGCGACGGGTTCGGGGTACTTGGCTTGCCAGCCTTTCGGTGGGGTCTTGCCGGTTTGGGCGAACTTCGCCTGCTGCTTTTCTTCCCAGCGGGTGCGGCGTTCTTGCAGGATGCGGTGTAGCAGGTCAGTGCCGGTTTCCTGCTCCCTCCCTTTCGCCGAAGGCGAAGGGGAGGGTTGGGGAGGGGTGCTTTTATCCGACGGCAAAAGCGACCCCCTCCCAACCTCCCCCTGCCCGCTACGCGGGCAAGGGGAGGGACTGGAGCGCCATGCTTCGGTCAGCGCGCCTTCCATCGCCGCTTTCAGCAGGGATTGGCGGTAGTGCGTCAGCTTGCGTTGCGCGGCCTTCAGTTCGGCGACGGCGGCGTCGAGGCTGCCGAGGAGTTCTTCGAGTTTTTCGACGATGCGGGTTTGTTCGGCGCGGGGCGGCAATCGAAACGAGAACTTGGCAATGTCCGCTGGGCGAACCGCTGGATACAACGCGCCCTGGACGACATTACACATGGCATCAACGAAGTTGGTCGTCTGCACCAAGTAATGCAGAAATCCCGGCTCCATCCATTGCGAGCGCAATACGTGGAAGCCCGTCGAGCCAATAGCACCATCCAGCGATGCAGGAACGCGCGCGACCGCATTGAGGTTGGGCCGCGTCATCGAAACCAACACGTCGTCCGCCCGCAGCACCTGCCTTGCGCGGCTTGGCGCTTCGGATGCCGAAAGCGTTTTCGCATCAATGATGACTTTGGCTTCGCGGTCAACGCTACCAATATCAATGTAAGTGAAGTCCGCACCTTCCTTCGGGCCAGTATTCGCAACAGGTTCGCAGGCAACGTCTCCTATCGTTGCAAAAACATCCGCACCACTCACGCCACCAACTCCTCATTCATCCCCACCATCAACCTATCCAGCTCGCTGCCGAACACGCTCCATGCCTTCTGCAAGCCGCCGCGCGCGGCAAGCTGGGCGTAGTCGAAATCGTCGCGTTCGATGCTGCAACTGGCAGCGATGTGGTCTTTCATCAGCCGCAACCAGTCCATCTGCTCGGGGGTGAAGGCGGTGGCGCGTTGGGCGTTGTGGCGGAACACCCATTCGGCAAACTTTTTGTCCACGGCATCGGCGAAGGGACGCAGTTCGTCGTCAAACCCCAGTGCGAAGCGCACCAGCGCTACCAGATCAATCATTTGGTGACGCGCATCGACGCCGCGCACACGACTTTCCTGCACGCGGGCGTAGGCATCCCATAGCTTCGTGGCGGTGAGCATCAGCGGCGGGCGGGACAGCGCGTCGTGCAGTTCCTCGATCATGTCCAGCGTCAACGCACGGCGCTGGTAAGGCTGGGCGTAGAAGAACGACAGCGCGGCCAGTTCGTCGCGATGGGTTTGCAGGAAATCCTTGAACGCCTGCACGGCGCGTTCGGCATTGGCCTGCGCCTGTTCGGCAAATTCGCTGCGCGTCACCGTGTCGGCATTGAGGATGTCGATGACCTGCTCGCGTTCGCGCCGCGCCGATTCGATCTGTTCGCGCAGTTGCGGCGCGTCGAACGGTTGGCAGGCGGTGGCGATGCGTTTTTGCTTGGCGGCATCGAGTTCCGCATCGCTCAGGGTGTCTTCGCTGCGGGTGATGCCGGCGGCCTTGGCGGCGTCCAGCGCATCGGCGGCGATGCGGTCGGGGTCGAGCGCCTGCACCAGGCCGCGTGCGAGGTCTTGCAGGCCGATGCCGCCGCTGGCCTGTTTGATTTTCGCCAGCGCCTTGTCGTCCAGTTGTTTGCTCAAGCGCACCAACCGGTTGCCGAGGCTGAGTACGGTGTCGTCGTCGTGCGCGCCGACGGCCACGGCTTTGAGCAGGGCATCCAAGCTGACGCCGGGTTTTCGCTCCAGCGGGCGGCTGTCGGTCTTGCACGACTTCTCCACGCCCACCGCATCGATCAGCACGAAGCGTTCCTTGGCGCCGCTGGCGGAGTTGCTGACCTTGCGCAGCGATTCGGCGTCGAGGCTGCGCACGCCACGGCCTTTCATCTGTTCGTAGTAGCCGCGCGAACGCACGTCGCGCATGAACAGCAGCACTTCCAGCGGCTTCACGTCGGTGCCGGTGGCGATCATGTCCACGGTGACGGCAATGCGCGGGTGGTATTCGTTGCGGAAGTTGGCCAGCACGCCGTCGGCGTCGGCCTCGGTGTAGGTCACCTTGCGGCAGAAGTCGTTGCCTTCGCCATAGACCTCGCGCACCGTGCGCACGATGTCGTCGGCGTGACTGTCGGTCTTGGCGAAGATCAGGGTTTTCGGAGTTTCGCGACGGTTGGGGAAGATGCGGGTTTCCACCGCCGTTTTCATCGCGTCGATGACGGTGCGGATCTGGTCGGGGTTGACCACGGATTTGTCGAGGTCGGTTCTGCCGTAGTCGATGTCGTCCTCGGTCTGCGCCCAGCGTTTGGCGCGCGTCGCGCGGTCGCGGTGATCCACCCATTCGCGGGCTTCGATCTTGCCGCCTTTGCGGCTGACTTCGGTTTCGATTTCATACACGTCGTAGCCGACGTTGACGCCGTCGAGCACGGATTGTTCGTAGTCGTATTCGGCCACCACGTTCTGGTTGAAGAAGCCGTAGGTGCGCTTGTCCGGGGTGGCGGTGAGGCCGATCAGGAAGGCGTCGAAATAGTCCAGCACCTGTTTCCACAGGTTGTAGATGCTGCGGTGGCATTCGTCGATGACGATGAAGTCGAACTCCTCGACCGGCACGGACGGGTTGTATTGCACCAGCCGTTCGCCTTGCAGGGCGGGGGCGGCATCGGCGGGGGAAATGTCTTCGCTGTCCTCGGCCAGTTCGGCATTGGTGAGGATGGAATACATGCGCTGGATGGTGCTGATGCACACCTGCGCGTGCGGGTCGATGCGGCTGGAGGACAGGCGCTGCACGTTGTACAGCTCGGTGAAGGTGCGGGCGTCGTCCGGCGGCGTGTAGGCCATGAACTCCTGATGCGCCTGCTTGCCGAGGTTGCGGGTATCGACCAGGAACAGGATGCGCTTGGCCCCGGCGAACTTCAGCAGCCGATAGACGGCGGTAATGGCGGTGAAGGTCTTGCCCGCGCCGGTGGCCATGTGAATCAGCGCGCGCGGTTTGTTTTTCGCAAGCGATTGTTCCAGCCCGGTGACGGCGGTGATTTGGCACTCTCGCAGGCCGCGCGTGGGCAGCGGCGGCAGGTGCTGCAAGCGTGCGCGCAGCGTGTCCGGTTGCGCGGCCCATTCGGCCAAGGTGTCCGGGCACAGGAAATGGAAAAGTTCGCGAGCGCGGGGCGCAGGGTCATCGCCATCGGTGAACCAGAGGATTTGCCCGGTGCTTTCGTACAGGAAACGCAGCGGTGCGGCGTTCTTGCGCCATTTCAGAGTGGCGTTGGCGTAGCGCGCGGTTTGCGTTTCGTGCGTGCTGAGTTTGTGCCCTTCCTCGTCGCGCTTGGCTTCGATGACGCCGACGGGCGTGCGATCGACGAACAGCAGGTAATCGGCGGGGCCGGTGTCGGTGGGGTATTCGCGTACCGTGATGCCGCGACCTGCACCGAGGTTGACGGCTTTGGCGTCCTGCACGAGCCAGCCTGCGGCTTCGAGCTTGGCATCAATGCGTTGGCGG
>Ga0182745_1002261_pt1 | contig 17467 bp, 15 predicted proteins | sample eDN3rd30CKraftBY_FD_128523 | JGI IMG/M metagenome (GOLD analysis project Ga0182745, IMG submission 128523) | Enriched backyard soil microbial communities from Emeryville, California, USA - eDNA 3rd pass 30_C Kraft BY (version 2) (version 2) | ecosystem: Environmental > Terrestrial > Soil >...
GGTTGAAGCTCCTCGGGAAGAGTCTGCCACAATTCTGGAAGGATTGTGTTGGGCCGAGTCATAGACTCATACAAGACGGCCTCGGCACGGGATTGTCAAGTTCCGACTCGTGAACGCGTACGTATCCGAAGTCGTTAGCTGATAACATCCTCAAACGACTGGACGGCGAGTTACGCCCAAATGATTCCTCCTGATGTTGAGATAGTTGTGGTGTTGGTAAAGCTCGGTGGCTCGTTTCGATGGTATCGTAGCGACCGAGAGCTATGGATTCTCGATCTCCCAAAATGGAGGCAAGATTTTATGGATGCGGGTATTGACGTGCCAGACGCCGACCCGAATGAGAGATTTGGCATTCCAGTAGTCAATGAACGTACCATGAATCAGTTTTTGACTGAGATGGAACAGTATAAGATTGAACGTTCGAAGCTTGAAAACGGACTCAAACTTCGTTTTCCAGAGGCGACTTCGTGGTGGGATGTGGGCAAGTTTTTTCCAATCATGTTCGTAAATTGTGATAAGCGACATGTCGCAGCGCTTTATCCATTTGGTGCTCGAATGGAACGATATGTGCCTGATGGATGGATTGGTGAGTTCGATGACTTTGCAAACAACGCCAGCGAAGAAGATCTGCCAATCCAAGAGAGATTCTGGATTCAAGAAGGAGTCGATCTGCTTGCGATTTTGAATGCGCGAGGCGGGAAATTGTCAGAGAATGACTGATCCTTTCTCACGTCTACAACACGGATTGACCTTCTGTCGAGAGTCGATCACTGTGGCAGGCGCTACTACATCGCTTGTCCCGTTAAGGCCGAATTTCAATTTTTGAGGCTGGGCTGCTTTCGTCGTGCTGGGGAGGCGAATGTGTTCATTGAGGACTTATCCGTTTACCAGTTCCACTTGCCATTTTCCTTCGAAGACGTCCGTTGCGTTGGCTGGCTCGACTCCGAGCATGAGTACCAGACTGGTTGCCCTCCCGTCTGGCTCACCGAAAAGTTGGGAGAGATCGTGGTGCGGCGCGACTCGGCTTTCGACGCTCATGTTAATGTGGTTCGGGGAATTCATCCTTGTAACTTCTGCGGACGGGATGTCGAATTCACCTCTGGTGGCAAGACAATCTTGCTCGGAATGTCCGAGATTTGGCTCCCCACCGATTCTGGTTGGTTGGCAGCTCCATCCCTAGTAATCCACTATATCATGGATTATGGATACCTACCACCTTCCGCTTTCGTGCGGGCCGTATGGGAGTTGAATCCTGAGCAACGCTTTTTGGGGCAGGAAGTCTATGACCGGCTAATGCGCAAAAAGATGAGAGGGTAGTTTTGATCGTGATTGAAAATATTGGAGATTTAAGAAATGGTGATTTGTTGAGATTTGCAAGTGCAAAATCGTATTTCGGTGCGTCTTCAGCGAGCGAAACCTAGGTGGTCTCGAGCGTTTTTGTAGAAGGCGGAGTTCATGGTGGCCTCAGAGGTGTGTCTCGATACACGAAGCGGACAGGCGCCGATGGTTACGCCTGCTGCTCCTTGTTGTGACCCCGGACGAACGCCATCAAATTCGGGTATAGGGCCTCCAATTTCTGGCTCTCGTGGTCCAGGTGGACGATGGTCCCCGCTGGCGATTTGCCCACCGGCTCGGTGCAGATGCCGTAGAGCTCGGCGTAGCCGTTGTCTTGCCAGAAGAAGATGACCTTTCCCTTGCGGACCGGCTTTGGCAGGTCTTTTTCGACATCGCGCAGGTAACCGAGCACATCGGCAAAATCCGCCGCGGAGAGGAAGGTGATGTCCCCCTCGTCGTCTGGTCCGCTCACGCGTACCGTGCAGCGGACGCCGTTAAACTCCGAGAAGAGGTCGCGAAGTTCGGCTGGGAGCGGCCGTCCGAGCACTTGTTCCGCCTCGACAAGTTCCTCAGGTGTCGCGGGCGCCCCGAAATGGTACACGCAGCCGTACTCCCGGTCATCGAAGGACGGCCGTCCCTCCTCGAACGCCTCTCGCCACTTTCCCATGGCTTGCTCCTGTTCTGGATGTGTTCCGCTGCCGCGTCTCACCCCTGCCGTTTGACCATCGCGTCCACCCACACCGGCACATAGGGAGGTGTGCAGCCCTTGGATACCGGCCAGTCGCGGTAGAGGCCAATCCGCTCGCCGATGGCGACGGCTCGCTCGCGGAGTTCGGAATGGTGGATCCCGATCGCGCCGAGCGTGTTATTCATCGTCCACTGGACTTCCGGCACCGCCTTGGGCATCTCCTTTTCGATGCGATCGAGTAGCGCGGGTAGGTCGAGGCCGTCGCCCCCCTTGTTCACGCGGCTGGCCGTGAAGTGCCAGCCCGCGCGGGCGGCCCATCGATCCTTCGCCTTCATCCATTTCTGTCGCAGCGCTTCCTTCTCGGGATGCTCCGCGACGACATAGGAGTTCAGCCAGTCGGCTACCTGCGAGCAGGTGGCGGAGCGAGTCAACTTGTCGAGTTCCTCGGCGGAGAGTGACTTCGGCTTGATGATGAGGGTGGCGAGGAGCTGGGCCTCGACGTTCCCGGTGTCCCAGAGCTCGAGCGCCAATTCGTGGTTTGTCTTGATCTTCTTGGCGATTGCGCGGAGGTCGCCGAGCTTCACGCCGAACTGGTTGTCGGGTGCCCCAGCCTTCGCGTTGTGTTTGCGCCTGGCTTCATCGCCGAGGGACTCGAGTTGGGATAGGATTTCGTTCACAGTCATGCCGGGTTCGGTCCTTACTTTGGTCGTGAGCGGCAAGAGCGCAAACTCGCCAAGCCTGAGGGGACGAGCGATGCCGCTTCGCTGCCCAAGAGAGTACAAAAGAGGGAAGCCGATGCAAGAGTAACGAGGCTGGCGGGCCCGTTAGGCCGCAGTCCAGGGACGCGTCTCAATTCAGCGAACTCGATCCGTGGTATGGTCACTCCATGAAGGCTAAATCTGTGTTCTTCAGAAATTCATTGAGTTTGGTCTGGAGAAGTGTGCATGCTTGAAACATCTGATGTTCCGCGTAAGAAGACATTCCACGAGGACGGTATCGAGACCAACCGCCGAGTCGGTCTCTTCCTCATCGTCTGTGTCCTCGTGTCGCTCGCGGCTGGCAGCCAGGAGGCTTCGTCCCCAGGCGACGGCGGACGCATCACGGCCCCCCAGCGGCTTGACACTCGGAGCATCGAGAACGCGTTCCGACTGAGCCCGAATCTCTATAGCGGCGGTGATCCGCACGGCGTCGAGGCCCTGACGGCCCTCAAGGCGTTGGGCATCAAGACCATCATCAGCGTCGATGGCGTTAAGCCGGACGTCGAGACCGCCAAACGGCTTGGCATGCGATACGTCCACCTTCCCATTGGGTACGACGGCGTCCCTCGCGAGCAGGCCGTGCGGATGGTGAAGGTATTGAAGACTTTGCCCGGCCCGGTGTATGTACACTGCCATCACGGAATTCACCGAGGGCCGGCGGCGGCGGCCATCTGCGGCCGGGCGTCGGAAGGGTGGAGCAAGGAGCAGGCGGCCGAATGGCTCGAGGTCGCGGGAACCTCGGCCGATTATCGAGGCCTTCATGACTCAGTTCGGAGTTTCGTCGCCCCCTCGGCCCAGGAGCTGGAGGAGGTGGGGGCCGAGTTGCCCGAGCGTTCAGAGGTCCCCGACCTGGTTGAATTGATGGTGCAAGTCGACGAGCGCTGGGACACCCTCAAGGCCGTCCAGAAGGCGGGCTTCAAGCCACCTGCCGACCATCCCGACCTCGACCCAACGGCCGAGGCCTTACAACTGCTGGAGCTGTTTCGCGAGTCGTCACGACTCCCGGAATCGAAGGGGAAGGGAAGCAAGTTCCTCAAGGAAATGGCCTCGGCCGAGGAGGCCGCGAACCACCTCTATGAAGCAATGGGGAAGCACGGGACACAACCCTCGTCGGATGCGCTCAGGGGACTCGAGGCCTCCTTCGCGGTGGCGGCCAAGAGCTGTAAGTCCTGTCACGTGCGTTACCGAGACCACTGATCCAACTCGGTTACTCCCATGGCCTCTCTCAGGGTCGTAATCCCTCTCTGAAGAGGTAAACCATCATCACAAGACCAAGCCCCGCCAAGAGGAGTGTCACCAAAACCCCGACGGACCAAGGGGACGGATCGTAAGGTTCGCCGCGCTTGAGACGTTTGATAATGCCTACATGCGAGTACGCTGCAAGCACGTTGACCAGCACTCCCATCAGGACTAGGGCCGCTCCCATCCAGAGCGAGAGCCCGGCCGCGTGCGGCCGTTGGCGTTCAACGGCGAGGAGCTCGCGAAGGAACATTCCGAATCGTGCGACGACGAAACCAAAGCCCATCATCGCGAGACCGGTGCGAATCCAGGCAAGCAGCGTCCGTTCCGCGGCGAACATCACGCGAGGATCAACACCTTGCTCCTCTTTAACTTCCTGCTCCGTCATCCTGATCTCACACCTCATGCTCAATCCACGGCGGCCGCCACCGCCACCTGGATGAAAAGACCACGACCGTGTTAGTGGGCCACCCGAATCGACCCGCGGGGGATTTGAGGCACGAGAGCGCCTTTCCTGAGCTCGCGGGTATCTTGCTCAATCTTCATATTTCCCAATTCCATTGCGGGCGGGACGCCCGCGCTCCCAGGGAAAAAACGCGATGTCTCGGAGCCCGCAACTCAATCCGGGGCCCACTAGGGAGAAATCCTGTTCCAGGCGAAATCGGTGAAGCGATAGACTGACTCGCTGGTCGCCAAGATCGATTAGGAGGAGGGATCGCGGTCCGAAACCGGGTTTCGGGTGACCCGGCCCGTGGGGGATTCGGGCTCGGCGGGGCCGTCATACATGCGGAGGAAGCGGTAGTAGACTTCCAAGGTCAGGGCGGCGAGGGCTGTCGAGTAGATGCGCCCGCCACGTTCCCCGTAAATGCTATCGTCGGGGTCCCAACTTCCCGTTCTGTGTCCGGTCCGCTGCTGACGCTTCACGATCTGGTCGCGGACCTGCTCGTTCCAGCGCGTCCAGGATTCCCCGCCATGCTGGTACATGGCTAGCGTGCCGTAATACCAGTAATACAGGTTATAGGCGTCTCGCCCTGGCTTGTTCGGGCCATGTTCGATCAGGTAACGGGCCGCTTCGTTGCTCATGGGGCCCGGGCCACCGACCCCCAGGAACTGCCGGCAGACCCAGGCCTCGGCCGTCATGGTGGGGGTAGGGGGTTGCCCTGGCTGATAGCTCGCAAGGCCACGCTCCGGGCCGCTGGCCACCTTACCTAGCCATCCCAAGGTGCCGGTTTGGATCGAGTCGGGGAGGGAAATCCCGGAGACGCGGGCCGACTTCAGGGCGAGGACCACCCACCCCAGAATGCTCGTATCGCCCGTGGGGGCACCCGGCAGGTAGCGCCAGGCGAGCCCATCGCGTGCCCGGCCTCGGATCAGGAACCCGACCGCCCGTTCCACGGGATCGCGCAACTGCGTGTCTCCGGTCAGAGCGTACGACTCGCAGAGCGCCAGGGCCGCCATGGCATGGCAGTACATGCCGACCGACCGGCTGTCGCCCCTTAGGTCTCCGTCGGGCTTCTGGGTCGATCTCAGGAATCCCAGACCTCGGGCAATGGTCTCGGCATACTTCCCGTCGGTGTGGGTATAGCCTGACCCGAGGAAGGCGAGCAAGGAGAGACCCGTGAGGGCGGTGTCGGCTTCCCAGTAGAGGCACTCACCCGAGCAGGGCTCGCCCGGTGGGCAGTGGACCGTGAAGTCGTCGTCTCCTCTGAGAGGAGTGCCGTCATCGTGGCGGGCGATCCCCGCATCCCAGCGGCCATCGGCATCCTGGTGCTTGGCCAGCCAGGCGAGAGCGCGTTCAACCGCTTGCTCACTTTCGGCGGTGGCCCCTGCCTTCTGCGCCAGGGTGGTGCGATTGGGGTCGAGTCGGGAGCGGTAAACCTCGGGGACGTCGGACAGGGGTCGGCCCCCTCGGGCCCCTTTGATCTCGGGAAGTTGGGGGAGGCCTCTCGGGGTTGTTCGGGAGAGGGCGAGCGGCCCAACGACGTCGGCCATCGAGCGGATCCCCTGGGTTGGGTCGGTCAGGGGGCGCTGGGCGCGAAGCAGTTGGCGAACGTCGGTTGCGGGAGGCTCGGCGACGGGCGGAGGCTCCTGTCGGCGTTGCACCACCCCTCGCGCGACGCCGGACGAGGTGGGGTCTCCCGCGACCTTGTTGGCCTCGGATCCCTTGGGGCCGACCTCGCTGGGAGCGGAGGATCTCGCGCCGGGCCGGACAGGCTCCAGCGGAGGTGGGGCTGGGTTTGAGGGGCCAAACGCGGGAGCCACCATCGCCAAGGCGGGCGCGGATTCAGGGGCGGTCAACCCAAGGGTCCCCGGTCGAGTGATTCCAGACTCAACGGGACCGGTGCGAAGCCGAGCGGCCTCTTGCCGGGCGGAGAGCTGGTCGAGCGGCGAGGACTCCGCGGGTGGGCCCGGCTCGGCTCGCGAGACGACCACGGGAGCCGCGACCTCGTCCGAGGCGGTTGGAGCGGCCTGGGCTACCGGCGCCATGGCGATTGCTTCGCTGGCGGGGGGGGCCGTTGCTGGTGCTGGCTCAGGGGCGGGCTGGGTGTTGGGCTGGACTTCCGGGATGGTCGGGGCTGGGGCGTCTGGCAGGCTCGGTGCGGTCGTGTCGGGGGCGACCAGGTCGGGCCGGTCGGGGCTCACCTTGGACTCGTTGAGCGCCAGGCGATCGCTCGTTTGCTCGAGCGCTTCTCTCAGGCTTCCGGCACCGCCCGCCGAAGGCCGCGTTCCTGGCCGATTCAGCCCTTCCGACCAGGGGGTGACGCGGATCTCGCGGATCCGGTCGCGCGGGTCTTCCCAGGGATCGGTGGAGTCGCTCCCCAGAATCGACTGCGGCAGCGTGCTTCCGTAAAACACCAGGGCCAGATGGGAGGCGACCGATAGGACCAGGCACTTGCGCAAGGCCCTGCGCGCACCCCAGCTCGTCCAGGTCATCAGAGCCAGGAGGAACGCGATCAGGCCAACGGTCGTCCAGATCCCCACGTCGGCCCGGAGCAAGTGGAGGAAGCTTTCCAGGTTCAGGCCGGTCATCGTATCTCGCCTCGGGCAGGAGTTCGGGGCCTTCTGGACGATCTCGGCCCGAACGCGGAGATCGATCGAACCATCAAAATGGAAGGGAGCAGGAACTCGGCTTAAACGTAACCTGCCCCGCGATCAACGTTTCGAGCATGCGGCTCGGGAATCTCGACCCGAACCGAGTGGGGCGTCCGGTTCCCTCGCGCCTCGGTGGGGGTATTCATGGCGATCGCGTCGATGGTCTCCATTCCCACCTGTTCCAGGCGGCCCAGCAGCCATTCCACCCGGGCTGTCAGACCGTCGTAGGCCACCAGGGCCAGGATGGCGAGCGCGACGCCCGCCGTCAAGGTGTGGAGCGAGACGCCGAGGGCCGGGGCCAGGTTGGCGCCTTGCTGCTGAGTGAGAACCCGACCGATGGACATCAGCGTCCCGAGCAGGCCCAGGAGGGGAGCCATCGCGGCGATCCGCCGGAGTGTGCCCACGTTACGGCGCAGGCGTTCCGCCTCAATTTTCAAAACCATGGAAAGGGCCCGCTCCTGGTCGGCGACGGGTCGGTCCCAGCGCCGAACCACTCCCAGAGCCATACGCGAGGCGGGGCTGGGATTCAGTTCGCAGAAGTCGAGGGCCTTGCCGCGATCGAGCTTTCCGTCCTGAAGCCGGGCGAGGAAACGGGCGGGAAAATCGTGAGGAACGATCTTGCGCGGGCGGAGCCGGAACATGCGGCCCAGTAAAACGAACGCCCCCAGGCCGGCGCAGGCGGCTAGCCCTCCCCAGGCCACGCGGTCGGCCGGCGGCGTGCGATGATACCACCGCTCGGCACGGGCCCACGCGAGCTTGGCCGGCTGGATCACGAAGTCGTAGTCGGAGCCCAGGTTAGCGGCCGAAGTGGGAGTGGAGCTGGCCTCCCGAGGCTGGGCTCGACTGGCACCCGCCACGAACAGGAGAGCGCCGAGGCTGAGAGCAAGTCCGACTCGGGCCTTGACGCGGCCCAGGGGCTTTGGTCGAAACATGGACGATATCCTTCTCGTATGTCGTTCGCACGGTGGTCGGAGCGAGCCAACGCGTCTCTTAGCGGAGAAGACCGGTCTCTTCGACCCCTCCCTCGACCACTGCGGGGCGACTCTCGCCTTCCTTCTTGGCTTGCTTTCGACGGTGCAAAGCCGCTGGACCCAACCCTGGTCCACCCTTTTGAGCCTTTCGTCCGTTCATCCCTAATTTGTTCGAAACGAGTCCGGTCGGTCTTTTGGCGTTGCGATCGAAGAGATCGCGTTTCAAATCGCGCCGAACCGAAACCGAAAGACGGGCATGCCATGTCTTGGCAAGTTAGCGGGTTTGGGTGTTCGACGAGGCTTGCGCATGTCCGCGAGCGGCTTCAAGCCGGGTCTTCCCTTCGGCGGCACTGGATTCCTTCGGGAATCTGGAACAGAGCTCTTCATAAGTTTCGGCGGCAACCGCCCACTGATCGAGCTTCTCGTAAACTTTTCCCGCCTCCAGCAGAGCGGCGGCTTGCCAGCTTGGCGCGTCGTACAGAGTGGTGACCCGGAAATACTCGCGCAGGGCCTCCTGGTAATTCTTGTCCCAAAAATAGACCTCCCCGCGCATCAACTGGGCCCGGGCGGCGAGGTCGCCCCCTTTTCGGGCGTCGATCACGGCCTGGTAAGCCTTCAGGGCCTCGGGGAACTGCGCGGTTTGCTGCAAGGCGCGCCCTCGGTCGTATTCCACCTCGGCGATTAATGGGTCGTTCGGAGCGAAGGTTTTGAACTCCTCGGCCGTCTTGATCACCTCGTCCCAGCGTTTCAATGAGACGAGGCACTGGATCCGGCCTCTGCGCACGGCCACGCCAAAGCGTTGCGGGTCGGTTTCGGCGGGAGGCTCCTCGGCCAGCTCCGTGAAGCCGCGAGCGGCCTTCTCGGCATCCCCTCGTTTCAGGGCGATGTCGGCGTTCAGGAATCGAGCTTCTCGGCGATACCGGTCTTCGGGGAACTCGTTGACGAGCCGGTCGAGCAGCTTGGCGGCCTCTTCCAACTTGTCCAGCTTGTCCAGGGCTCGGGCCATGAGAAAGAGGGCCGAGGGCAAGAGCCGCGCGGGGGTTTTGGCCGCGTCGGCGGTCAAGGGGCTGAGCAGGCTGACCACCTCTTCAAAGGTTTTCGCGTCGTAGGCCGACTGGGCCAGGATGAGCCGGGCATCGTCGGCTCGAGGACTTTCGGGATGCTCCTTCAAGAGACGTTGGAAGATCTTGTCGGCGTCGGCCACCTTCTCCGCGTCGAGGAGAGCCCAGCCCCACTCGGCGAGCACCACGTCGGGCTCGGCCCCCTTGGGAAGGGACGACGGCTCGGATGGTTCGGCGGTGGCCAGGCTCGCGTCGTACTCTTGGAACGCTTCGGCGGCTTCCGTGGCACGGTTCAGCCCCGTGAGGATCCGGGCTTGAGCCAACCCCGCCTGAGTTGCCTGTTTCGTATTGGGATACGAGTCGGTGAGCGCGGCGAGGGCTTTCAACGCCTCTTCGGGCTGCTTGGCGGCGACCAGGGCCTGGGCGCGTCCCAGCGCGGCCTCCGGAGCGAGCGGGTCGTCGGCTTTCGCCTCGACCAGGGCGGCGAACTCCGCCGCGGCGTCGAGTGGCTGGTCATTCTCGAGCAACGCCCATCCCATGCGCAGGCGGGTCGAGGAGAGGCTCTCGAACTTGGGGAACCGCTTGCTCAGATCTTTCAACAGGGTGGAGGCCTCATCTAACTGCCCCAGCTCCATGCGCGCCCAGACCAGGTAGGTGAGGGCGTTGGCGACCATTTCCCCCTTGGGGTTCGCCTCGACGTACTTTTCCAGCTCGGGGATCGCGTCGGCATACCGCTTCGCTTCAAAGTGCCCCTGGCCAACCAGGTACTGAGCGTTCGCCGCGGCCGGGGCCGCGGGGGTCTTGGCGAGCGAGCGGAGCACCTCGTCGGCCTTGGCCCCCTGGCCATCCGCGCGATAGGCCAGTCCCAGGTAATAGAGGGCGGACAGGGCGGTCTCCGGGTAGGGCTTGTCTTGTTCCAAAGAACGGCTGAGGAGCTCGATCGCTTGCTTGTTTTGCCCTTCGGAGTACGCCACCTGGGCCTCGATCAGGCGGATCTCGGCTCGGAGCGGGCTCTCGGGGTATCGGGTGAAGAAGGTTTTGGCCAGCGACTTCGCTTCTTCCTTGTCGCGCGCTTCCAGGGCGAGCCGGGCTGCGCGGAGCATCGCGTCGTCGGCCCAGGGGTGCTTGGGATCGATTTCCGACGCCTTGAGAAACCGGGCTCGCGCATCGTCCACGCGGTTGAGTTTGTGGGCGGCTTCGGCGGCTCGGAACAGCAGGGCAGGGGTCATGGCCGATTGAGCGAACCGCTCCGCCGCTTGATCCAGCGTTTCCAAACTCTGCTCCGGGTGTCCGGCATCGAGCTGAGAGTTGCCGAGCGCGAACGCGGCCTGGGCTGCCTGGGTGGGAGAAGAACCCTTCTGGAGCTCTTGGAGAAGAGCATCTCCTTCTTCGCGCCGGTTTGCCCCGATGAGGGCTTCGGCAAGGCCGAGCCGAGCCTCAACGAGCATCGTGCTCTTGGGCGCGACCTGTTCCAGAGTCTCAAATGCCTTGATGGCCCGGTCGTATCGCTTGGCTTCCGCTTCGGTCTGCCCAATTTGTAACCAGGCCCGGTCCCGCCAGTCATCGCCCCCCTTCTCGGCCAGCTCGGTCAGCACCTGAATCGCCTGCTCCGACTTTCCCTGGAGCAGCAAGGTACGGCCCAGGCCGAACCGAGAACGATCCACGAGACGTCCCTTTGGATATAGCTGAAGGGCCTGCTCGTACGCCTCGGCGGCACGCGGTAGGTCATGCTGGCGCAAGCAAACTTCGCCCAGGTAGGGCCAGGCGGTTTCGAGGTTGCGATGGTCCTTGGTCGCCTTGGTGAAGGCTTCGAGGGCGCGCCGGGCCTTGGGGAGATCGCCCAGCATGTACGAGGTTTCGCCAATCCGGTACTGGGCCGTCAAGGCCTGGGGGTGGTTGGGAGCGTCGGCGAGAAAGGCCTCGAATTGTTGCCGAGACTTTTCATACTGCCCCTGGAAGAGCCGGGCGTTCGCCAGCCCGAATCGGGCGGAATCGGCGTGCGACCCTTGGGCCACGTCTTTCAGGAAGCGTTCGTACTCGTTCGCGGCCAGGTCGTACCTGCGATCGCGGAAGAGACCGTTGGCATAGTTGAGCCCGTCTGGAACGGGCTCGCTCCGCGCTCCCTCCGCGGATTGGGGGGCCTTGGCGGAAGGGGACCTCTCCTGGGCCCAGATCGTGTGCGGAAGAAGGATCGATCCAATCGTTCCCAGAAAAAAAATGGCCGAAATAACGATCTCGCGGCCCGCCCGTGGCAATGTCGAGGTGAGGGGCACCGGTCCGTCTCCCTGGACGTAGGCAGCCGCAACGTCCGTTTAGAATGGGGCTTACGTCGAGATCGCGACTCCCGACGCGGCCGTTCCTAGGCCTGCTGAAGTTATACCCGGTTCCACCACTTAGACTCAAGTCTAAGAACCTTTCCTCCACGAGCTTAATCATGTGGCAGAATCTTGACGGATCGTTCGTTTCGCCTTACCCGCTTAACCAACCTCGTTCACTCTTTTCACGATGAATTGATGGTGTCCGAAATTTCGGCACGCTATTCGCATAAACGAAGAGAGTTTGGGAAATTTGGGTATTTTTTTGTGATTTGGGTATTTTGTTCGTTTCCGAAGGTGGTACAATTTCGGGCGAGGAATCGTCCGGAATATTCTTCGGAAAGCTCGTAGAGTACCCAGAGGTCGCAGGCGGCGATCCGGTTGTGATCACAAAAAAACCGATCAAGGCTGTGAAGTCACTTTGATCTTGGTCGACAGTTCAGTTCGCCCCACCACCTGTTGAGGAGACACCGCTGTGAACTATCGTCATCTGCTTGGTTTCGCTGGCGCGTTGGCATTGGCCACCTCAGCCATGGCTCAGGTTCCCGAGAAGGTCTTGCCTGAAGCCCAGGCCCCTGTGAAGGTTGCCCCCGAGAAGGTTCTGCCCCAGGCTCAGGCCCCCGCCAAGGTTGCCCCCGCCGCTCAGGCCCCCGTGAAGACCTTGCCCGAAGCGGTTGCCCCGACCAAGGTTGCTCCCGCCGCTCAGGCCCCCGTGAAGACCTTGCCCGAAGCGGTTGCCCCGACCAAGGTTGCTCCGGTTGCACAGGCTCCCGTGAAGACCTTGCCGCAGGCCGTTGCCCCGACCAAGGTTGCTCCGGTTGCTCAGGCCCCCGTGAAGACCTTGCCCGAAGCGGTTGCTCCGACCAAGGTTGCCCCCGCCGCTCAGGCCCCTGTGAAGACCTTGCCTGAAGCGGTCGCGCCGACCAAGGTTGCTCCCGCCGCTCAAATTCCCGCCAAGGTTCTGCCTCAGGCTCAGGCCCCCGCCAAGGCCGCTCCGCAGGGCTAATCCTGGACTGGCCGCGAGCCTTCGCGGGTCGAGTTGTCCTTCCCCGGCCGTCGAACGCGGCCGGGTTTTTTTGCGCCTGGATTGTCAGGCTCTCAACTTGTTGAAGTCGCTCTGATGTTCAGCCGTTGAAATTGGCTGTCTGTTGACTTGTGATAAAGGCTGAGCGGGGCGTTGGAGATTGCGGAGAGAACGAATAGTACTGGCAACCCCGCCCAATTTTCGTTAAGCTGCCTCAATCACCGAGGTTTTGTGCGATGGGCCACGAGGGTACGTGTTTTAAAGGACACATACCTCTTTGGGGTAGCGTCCTGCCTCTTCCCAAACGTACTCCCAACCCGCATTAGGCTTAGTCCGAGGGACCACGCACACCTTTAAACGAGTCCCTCGGGTTCATTCCTCGGTCGCCTTGATTTTGGTTTTCGAGACGGCGGTGTCTTGTGTCACGCTCGAGCGAGAGACGGCTCAGTCCGAGTTCGTCCGGCTTGATTCCGTGACCCAGTTGCTTCCTGTCTTGAGGAGTCTTTTTTTTCGCCGATTTGCTCGCAGAGGAGATCAAGTTCGTCATGATGATCTATGTCGGAAACCTAGATTACACTGTGACCTCAGAGGATTTGCGCGCTCTGTTCGATCCGCTTGGAGAGGTGGTTCTGGCCGAGGTGCAGGTGAAGTCGCGCACCGGCCAATCTCGGGGTTTCGGCATGGTGGAGATGCCTAACGATAGCGAGGCGAAAGCCGCGATCGCGGCGCTGAATGGTACCGAGCATCATGACCGCAAGCTCACGGTCAATGAATCGCGTCCGCGCCGCACGGTTCGCGATCTCTACGCGGGTGGTGGCTGGTTTGGTGGTAGCGGAGCTGGCTGAGCCTCTAAGCATTCGGTTCGCGATCTCGACGCGATGCAAGCTCAACACATCAAGAGGTCGTTCATCGCTAGTTCCCCCCTCTCGCTCCCCTTGGGGCTGTTTTTCAAGCCAGATGCCAATCCGGCCGGTTCGCGAGCTCCTCGCGCCGAGCCGGGTTGCGGCTTTTGGCGATCCCGCGTAAGTTGTGGGAAGATTCTTGTTTGATTTCTCTCCCCGCCTGGGTCAGTGTTGCCCTTCGCGAGTGGAGTCGCCACGAAACCGACACATGATTCCGAGCGATTCATGACAACAGTCGAACGAGAACGCAGTCTCGCGGTTTTCGTCGATCTGGAAAACCTCGCCATGGGGTTCCAGCATCAACGAAAGACCAAGTTTGAGATCCAGAAGGTTCTCGAGCGGCTCGTTGAAAAAGGCAAGTTGATCGTCAAGAAAGCCTACGCGGATTGGAATCGCTACCAGAATTACACCTCTCCCTTCCACGAAGCCGCCATTGAGCTGATCGAAATTCCCAAGCGGTCCCAGACTGGCAAGAACTCGGCGGATATCCGCCTGGTCGTCGATGCCATGGACCTCGCCTGGAGTAAGCCACATATTGATACGTTCGTGATTGTCTCAGGAGACTCCGACTTCTCACCTCTGGCTTCCAAGCTCAAAGAAAACGGCAAGCATGTCATCGGCCTTGGAATGAAAGGGTCGACCTCCAATTTGTTACGCGACAATTGTGATGAGTTTATTTATTACGAAGACCTCGAGCGGCAGGAGCAGGACGAGCAACAACTGACGACGGACCTCGCGGCCGACATGCCCGAGCGAAAACGAGAGGTCTATACCCTGGTGATCGAGGCGTGCAACGCGCTGCGGCGTGAAAACCACGAGGTACTTTACGCTTCGATGATCAAGGATACGATGAAGCGAAAGAAACCTTCGTTCGATGAAAGCTACTACGGTTATCGAAGCTTTACCCACTTGCTGGAAGAGGCCGATGATCTGGGTTTGATCGACATTGAGCGAAACCCCAAGAGTGGTACTTATGTTGTGACGCGTTTCGATGCGCGCGACGCGTCGAAGGCGATGCTCGAGAAACCGACCCGACCTCCTCGAAAATGACCCAAAGCGTCCTTCTTGATGGAGCCAACGTCCCTATCGGCGACCTGAGGGTTCCCATTGGGACGAATGAGTCCGTCGAGCCAGCCAAGTGCTAGGCAGGCTTGTCCCCGTGGCCGGTAGACGGACGAAGTGCTTCGCTCCCACTCCGTTTAAATATCTGTTTGTGAGGTGATCAGACGCATGGAAAGCTCGCTTTCTGATCGAATGAGCAGGTACTCTTCCTTAAGCCTCGTTGCTCGCGCTCAAGCCTCGATCTTTTTGCGACTGGCCATCTTGCTCGTTGTTGTGGGACTGGTTGGTGCGGCCAGTCCTCCCGGCGGGGAGGCCGAAGATCAACCCGAACACGTGCCCATCAGCACCGAGTCGGTGGCTCAGGCCCGCGCGGAGCTCGAGGCGAAGACGGATGAACTCGCGAATCGACTCAACGAGCTCAAGACTCGCCTTCGCCTCCAGGTGACGCCCCCAACGTCTTCCCCCTCGCCAGACCTGGTTGGGCCCTTCACCCAACGACTCAGTAGCGAGATTCAGAAGGCCGCGCCGCTCAAAGACCTACCGAGCAAGGTGGAAAGCCTCGGTCAGCGTATCGACACACTGGCCAGTCAGGTCGAGGAATTGCGAACCAAGGTCGAGTCCATCAAGCAGACGCTGGCTCGCGATGCCCAGGGCCAGACAGAGCGATGAACGGGCCTATTTCGACGGTTGACGTGGCGTTGCCATGCCGAACGCTCTTGAATCGTATGGTTTTGCGATTCCTTTTCCTTGAATGAGCCAACAAAACGGTGATTCGCGCTCGTCTCGACCCAGCTTGAATGCGAGCAGACGACCGGAGCTCGTGGCCAACAAGGATTGTCTAGCCATGAATGAATGCTTACTCTTGAAGTTGCGTTCGAGTCTCAAGAAGAGCGAGCCTCTGATTTCAGGACACCTCGAGTCAACCAAGGTTGGCTGCGTGCGCGCGGGGATCTCGGGTGGACTGGACAGCGAGACCTCGGTACAACGCGCGACGTGATCCTTTTCCGCCTTGAGCGGTCCGTCGTCGACCCCCGCGCGTCCCTTGGCGAGCCTTTCCTCCGTCGTTGTTATCGCGAGAAGAGAGCCATGTCGAATCATAGAGATGACCGCCGAACGATGCCTCCCTTGCCGGCCGCCGGGACGCGTTCCACGACCTCGCATGGAACCTCTAGCGAATTGAGCGGCAAGCAGGAGGCTTCCGACGCGGGGGTCGCAGGTTCGGCGGCGGACTCCCCCCTGAACCGGCTGGAATCAAGTACCTCCCCTCTCAATATGGCCCTGGCCGAGTTGCAGGAGGAGCTTGAGACGACGGACGAGGTGGTTGCCACACCGACACCAGCCATGGAGGAGAACGCGACCAGAGCCGCGGCAACCTCCGACCCGGCACAGGCCCCGCCGAAAGACCTTCATTCCGCCTCGACGGCTTCCTCTACAGCGCGAGGTCCCCTCGCGCCTGATGCGTCGGCCGCGGCCGCGCTTACCGATTCGGAGCCTGTTGGGGGGAGCGCCCCCGCCAACTCGGCGCCCGCTCTCTCGTCGACCCCTCCCATCGCCGGCTCGATTCCGCGCCCTCCCGAGCGGCCACAACCTCCCTTGACGGTCCCCACACCCACGCTTACGTCAGCCCCCTCCGCCGCTCCTTCGCACGCGTCGGAATCGAACCATTCGCTCGCCCCGATCCTGGTTGGCGGCACGCTCGTCTGGTTCCTGTTCGGCATGCTTGGCGCATGGGCTTATGATCAATTCATTCGGAAGCCCGAGACGCCTTTGAATGTGGCTGCCTCGTCCGAACTCGACCCGGACGAAGAACGACAGGTCGAATTCGATCCCGCCTCGCTCGATCCCGTGCTCGACCCATTGAAGTCAAAGCTTGGCGATCTCGACAAGCAGATTCGCGATTTCGAGACGCAGCTCGCCGCCGCATCCAAGGCCGCACCCGCGGACCCTTCGACCGCCGCGCCTGCCGTGGATCTCGGTCCTCTTCAGAAACAGCTCGATGAACTCACCAACTCCCTCGCTGGGGCAGGGGGGGCGTCGGAGAAGCTCCAGTCTCTTGATACCAAGCTCGGTTCGCTCGAGTCCTCGCTCACGAGTATCAAGGGAACGGTCGGAGAACTCGAAGGAAAGGCCGCGGATGCCGCGCGCGATGTCCTCGCCATGGCACCGGCCGCGCCTCGAACCGAAGGGCCGAAACCGGTGATGGTCCCCGCGCCGGAGTCCACGCCCGCGCAAGAGGCGGCCCCCAAACCCAACGCGACTCCAGAGCCCCCTCCCGACCTTTCCCCCAAATCCGATTCCGTCGCCCAGGCAGAGAGCCGCCCGCTCACCCCCGCCCCGCTCCCACTCGAAAACGAAGAGCCCAGCGCGAATACGATTCCCGGACTCGACGAAGGAGTAAATCTGTTCAAGCAGGGGAAATACCAGGAGGCCTTCAAGGTTTTCGAGAAACTGGCCACGACGAACGGGCAAGATGCTCGCGTCTGGTACTATGCCGCGCTCAGCCACGGGATCGCGACGCGAGACTGGGGCCCGGCGACCACGAAGCTCCTCGTGAAGGGAATCCAGCAAGAGAAGGCCGGGAGCCCCAGCTCGGAGGTGATCGACGCCGCCTTCCGCGACCTGACCTCCGGGACGGGCAAGGAGTGGCTGTTGTTCAAACGGACGAGCGGATTGAAGTGAAACCGAGCCGAACCGGGGCCCGGTCAAAACGACCGCGTTAACCCAGCTTGGTGGGCTTCGGTTGCTTGCTGTCGCGGGTTGAAGGCTGGTTCCGGGGAGTTCGTGCCGATCACCTTGAGCCCTTGACGCCGCCGAGGGGCGGCGTTTCTAATCATTGATCTCGACAGGTGCCTCCATGGTTGAGTTCGACCGACTGGGGGAGAATAGGGAAGACGGTGTCATGAACCCACGGCTAAAGCACGTAGGCTTGCCAAAACAGGCTTGCCAGTCGTCTCGACCGGGATCCGACCCCCGGTGTCAACAACGCCGACATGAGGCCGCACGACTTCGGCCCGGTCAC
>Ga0182745_1002263_pt1 | contig 17460 bp, 7 predicted proteins | sample eDN3rd30CKraftBY_FD_128523 | JGI IMG/M metagenome (GOLD analysis project Ga0182745, IMG submission 128523) | Enriched backyard soil microbial communities from Emeryville, California, USA - eDNA 3rd pass 30_C Kraft BY (version 2) (version 2) | ecosystem: Environmental > Terrestrial > Soil >...
CGCGCGCGACGCAGATCGTGCGCGTAACCGTCGAGCCGGGCGAGCACCGGGCCCGCGTCTCGAGCGAGACGGACACGCGCGAGTACGCGTTCAGAGGCGTCGGCGCGCCGCCTCCTCCGAACGCGCCCATCCGCGTGGAACTGCGCTCCGAGGAGCGGACCGTCCAGGCGCTCTTGGGCGGACGCCTCAGCTTCGTGGTCGACAGCGCCGCGCCGATCGACGGGCTCCCGCTGACTGTGGACCTCGAGTCGACCGGGCGCGTGTTCAGCGCGACGGGCCCGCTCGGCCCTGTCCCGCAGCCGGTCTCCGCCGAGCACCCTGTAATGACGGCCCTCTTGAGCGAGGACGTGCGAGACCACGTCTCTAGCGCCGAGTCCGCCACGTTGCGCGCGCGTGTTGGCCACATCGCCAGCGCCGCCTGGGAACTCGAGCGTGTCGTCCGTCCTTGCTGGTGGGAGTCGGGAGGTGCGCCCAAGCTCTTGAGCGAAGGTGGACCGCTCCGCTTCGGCGTCGTCAGCGCCGATGACCCCGTGCGCGCGCCGGTGGAAGGCGCCGCTGGGAGCGGGACGTACCTGCTCGCGCCGTTCGGGCTCGACCAGCTGGACTTCACAGCGGCCGCGCCCTTCACCACCCTCTGCGTCGCCCCGCAACAAGCGCAGCTGCGCGATCTCGCCATCGCCGGTGCGAGCAAGCCGAGGCTCGAACGACGCCGCCGCGGGACCCGCGCGGGCGTCGGGCTCGAAGACCTCACCGAGGCGTACCTGCGGTGGACCCTCGCCGAGACGCGGAGCGCGATAGGCGAGATTCATCGAGGGCAGGTGACTGCGCGCATCGAGGAGTGGATGACCGAGGTGTGCTGTGGCCCCGAGTGGACGCAGGCAGAGGGGACGATCCCGCGCCGAAGCGCGTGGGGCATCCTCGAGCAGGTCTGTCAGGAGTTGGCGCTCGGACGTGATGGGTACGTCGTGCTTACGGACGAGCAAGACGCGCAGATGCGGAGGCTCGCGGTGGCCGAGATCCGGCGCTCACTCCCCGCGCTCTGGGTCCGCGTGGGGCCGCCATCGGAGCTCGATGACAGCGACTACGAGGAGCTAGATCGCGCGTGCGCCAAGGCGTACGAGGAACTCTCGAAGCAGCACCGCGCGCGAGGCCAGGAGGACATCGCGGACGATCTGGAGGGTGCGGACCCTGGCGAGAGCCCGGACCGGTGGGACAACGCGTTCTCGCGCGTCCGCGAGCGCATCGAGCTACGCGCGCTCGCCGCGATGCTCCTTCCGTCGAGCAGCGCCGCGCGCCTCATGGCGCTGGACGTCGGCGTGATGTCAGCGGACGACGTTGCCGACGAGCTGTTCAAGTGGGCGAAGGCTGCACGCAAGTCGTTCGCCGGGGACGCGCCGCCGCGCGACGTCTTGAAGGCGAGCTACGCGCTCTGGGGCGCGCCGGAGGTCGCGCTGTCGCTCGACTGGCGCGCCGCGCTCGACACCCTCGTGGCCGAGCGAGCTGTCGCGCGCGCGACGCGCTACCTCGCGCTGAGGGCGCGTGAGGCGCGATGGGGGAGCGCATGAGCCGGAACCCGTATGTCGATCTCTGCCTGCACCTGCAGGCCCTCCGGCGGCAAGCTGAGGAGGTTCGGACGCCCCTCGCGCCTGCGGTCGGGGTGGCCGGTTTCATCTATACGCACCAGGTGGCGAACGTCCTCCGCGTGCTGACGGACGTCCGTGTGCGTCACCTCCTCGCCGATGAGGTCGGTCTCGGCAAGACGGTCCAGGCGCTCATGATCTTGAACGCGCTGCGCCGCCAGCGCCGAGACCTCCGCGCGCTGGTTGTCGTCCCCGACAGGCTTGTCCCTCAGTGGCGCGACGAGTTGCTGACCCGCGCGCACACGGCACCGCATGAAAAGAGCACGCCCGGCGAAGGCCAGTACGTCCGGCTCGCGTGGGAGGATCTGCTCCGACAGAAGGACGCCGCCGGAGAGGCCAAGCTGGCGCTCTCGGACATCGATCCGACGCGCTACCAGGTGCTCATCATCGACGAGTTGCACCGGCTGCGCGCGGACCTCCAGGACCGCATCGTCCGGGTGGCCGGCGAGTTCGAGCACCTGCTCGTGCTGACCGCGACGCCGTCGTTCCAGCGCCCGGAGCGGCATGCCCAACTCTTCGCGCTCTTGGAGCCTGAGCGTGCGGCGCGCGCGCGCTGGGACATCGCCGACAAAGCGGGTGACCTCGTGGCTGGTGACGACCTTTCGAAGTGGCCCGAGTCGGCCGCGCAGCGGGTCGTCGACGCGCTCCTCGCGCGGGACCGCGCGGCGGCTTCTGCGGCGGAGCAGGACTCGCTGTCGGCGACCGCGATGGCGCTCTGCGCCTATCGCCGGGTGATCCGCACCCGCCGCGTCGACTACAGCGGTGTGATCCCGCGCCGACAGCACTGCCCGGTCGTCGTCGAGCCGCTGGGCGCGGAGGTCGATCGGCAGGCGCTGATGTGGAGGTACTTCACGCACCTCGACGACCTCAGCACCCGGTTTGATCCCGTGCTGCTCGCGAAGCGCGTTGTGCTGAGCCCGCCGTCGCTCGAGCAGCGCGTCGACTTCTTCCGACGCAAGGGGCATGAGCGAGATGGGCTGCTCGAGCAGGTGAAGTCGCTCGTCCACAAGAGCAAGGGGGACTCGCGTGCCGACGCGCTCGTCGACCTGCTCGCGGCGTTCTGGAGTCGCTCCCCCGGAGAGCGCGTGCTCGTCGCGGCGCAAGACAACCTCACGGTCGACTACCTCTTCGCGCTCGTGCAGGCGCGGCTCCCCGAGATCGGCCCCATCGGCGCCCGCGTCCCGCTCGTCGCGGCGCGAGTGCGCCAGGGCATGGAGACGGACGCCGTCGAGGACCTCGGCGGCTACGGCAACGAGACGAGCGAGAACTTGGAGGCATTCCAGCGTGGCGACGCGCAGGTGCTGTTCGCGCCCGAGGCTGCGCAGGTGGGGCTGAACCTCCAGTGCGCCCGCGTGCTGGTGCTCTACAGCGTCCCGTGGCGACCGGAGGAGGTCGAGCAGTGGATCGGGCGCCTCGACCGCATCGGCAACGTCGCGGCGTTCTCGAACGAGGGAGCCGCGCAGACCATTGACGTCTACACGATCGCGCAGCGAGGCCTCGTCGATGAGAAGGTCGTGACCGTGCTCCAGCGATTCCACGCCTTCGAGCGCAGCGTGAACCTCGACGGCGCGCACCTCGGGGAGGTCGCGCAAGCGATTGAGGACGCGGCGCTGCGCCCCGACGCCGTGAGCTGGAGTAGGCTGGAGGAGCGCACGGCGTCGATGGCGGCGGAGGACGCCGTCCAAGAACTCAGCTCCGCCCTGCGGCCACACCTCCCGTGGAACATCCGTTGGGCGACCGCGCAGCGCGAGCAGCTGGACAAGCTGCCTCCGATCGCGCCGGTGATCGGCGACCTCCCCGAGCACTCGGCGCTCGGGCCAAAAGCGTGGGACCGGGCGATCGAGCCCATGTTCCGGCTGCTCGAGAAGGCAGGCGAGTACCACCTGCGCTGGAACACCGACCCCGAGACGGGCAAGAAGTTCCGCACGCTCTGGTATCGCTTCGGCGAGCGCGGGATGTATGGACAGAAGCCTGTAACGTCGAAGGTGGTGTTCACGTTCGGCGCCGACCCCTCGCACGAGCGGAGCCCCAAGTACGCACACGCGTTCATCACGCGCCGGGGAGACATCGGGAGCCCCCCGCGTCGTGAGGTCTCGCTGGAGCTTGAGCACGACAGCGTCCGACGGCCCCTCCACTTCGTGAACTTCGGCGATGCCCTCCACGATGAACTCGTCGACAGCTGGGGCCAGCCTCCAGCGACGCAGCAGGCGGTGGACGTGACCTACTTCAGCGATCACGAGCTGTGGGACCACGCGGAGCCTGGCTGGTTTCTGCTGAGGCTCAGCGTGCTCGACCCCGCTGACGCGCTCTCGTCGCAGCGGACGCTGGAGGAGCTTGAGCGTGACGTAACGGGGTCGGTGACCAGGTCGCCGACCGAGCAGCTGACGAAGCTGGTGGCGCCGTTCTCGAGAGCTGCGAGGTGCGCCCTTGAGGCGGACGCCCGGTGGCTCCGCGCGACGCTGATGGCGACGACCTCACTCTCCGCGCGGTCGAAGACAGCGCGCGGATGGCAGGACGTCTCCGAGGACGGCGTCGCGGCGCTGGTGAACCCGATGGCCCACAAGCGCGAGGGGCTCCCTCGGGCCGAGTCCATCGCGCAGGTCGACTCGACGATCAGGCCGGAACTCGAGCAGCTGCGCGCCTCCGATCGAGGCGGCGGCGACGTGTGGAGTGGCCAACGGCTGGTGTTCGCCGCCGAGCTGCGCGCGCGCCTGGTCGTCGTCGCTGAAGAGGCGCGAGACGCGATGGACCTGGCGAAGCGGGAGGTCGAGCGCGCCGAGGCGGCGCTGGTCGACGCGGAGGAGAGAGGTAACCGCGCGCAGATCACGCGCGAGGAGCACAACCGCGACGCCGCGCTCGACGTCGCGACGATGACCGAGGTCTACTGGCAGCGACGAGAGGCGTGGCTCCGAGCCTGTGAGGAGGCGGTCATCACGCTGCGCCCGCGTGAGCGGATCGTCGCGGCGATCCGCGCGAAGCGCGCCGCTACCTGAGCAGAGCCCAGAGGTCCGGCGCGTCAGCGGCGAGGCGCCAACGCCAGACGCCGGTGGGGACGCCAGCGATGTCCATCGCCGCGCGGAGCTGCGCGGGGAGCGGCCACGTCACGTGGACCTCTTCACCATCGCGCCGAACGATCTCTTCGGGGCCAACGGCCCGCGACCGCGCGAGGAGCGCCCACCGCCACTCATCACCGTTGAAGAGGTCGAGCGCTCGCCGGTCCTCGCCGTCCACCGAGATGAGCGATGGGAGCCAGTGGCCGTCACCGTGCCCCCGGCGGTACGCGCACCACACGCCGTCGGGGAGGTCATCTCGCCAGCGCCCCTCGAACGTCGCGGCGGTGTGTCTCCCGAAGAAGCCACCCGGCTCACCGACCACCGCGCGGACCTCGGCGTCCGGGTCGATCTGGAGGCCGTCCACGCTGACGGCGTCAACGAGGCGCTCCCAGAAGGTCGCGAGCCCGAGCTGGTCGCCACGCGCTGCTTCACCCGATCGCCGCGCGGCGTGGTGCAGGTACGCGAGGGGGTGGAGCCACTCCTCCAGCGACACCTGCCGCGCCCCGCGCGCTTCAAGCGTCGCGGCGTGCTCCTCTCCCTCCACGTGGACGCGGACCGCCACGTCGGTGGGATCGAGCGACGCGAGCCGGGGCGTCTCGCCCGGCGCCGCGATCGGCCCGAGCAGCACGGCGAGCCCTCCGCCGGAGGCCACCCAGCGAGGCTCAGCGGGCGCGACGTAGGCCTCGTAGCCCACCCCAACCTCTGCGCACTCACCGAGCGCCACGAGCCGCTCAAACACCCGGGGGACGGTGTCCGTCTGGACGTCGCCCGCCCGGAGCTGGTCCCTGGCGTGCTTGAGCAGCGCGCGCTTCGGGCACAGGCCCCAGCGGCCCAATGCGTCCCGCATGAACTGCGCGATCGCCCGCTCGCTCGGCTTGCCCTCCACGTCGGTGTAGCCGAGGTCGCTCGCGAGCTGCGCCCGCGTGAGGGTCTCGATCGTCATCGCGTCGCCTCCGATGCCGCCTGCGCTGCGGCGATGACCTCTCTACACTGGTCACCATGCACGATCGCGACGAGCAGCGCCTTCGCGCGCGTGCAGGACACGTAGAGGTCCTCGCGTTTGAAGAGCTGGCCAAAACCACCGAGGTCGTAGAGGACGACCACCTCGGCCTCGAGGCCCTTGAACGAGCGGGCCGTCGTGACGAGCACGCCGCCGCCCGCGCGCCACGCGAGCGTGGACGTCACGAGCGGTACGCCGTCGAGCTCGTTCACGTCGGCGAGGCTCCCCTTGTCCTTGGCGGCGGGGCCGATGACGGCGATCTGCTGGGGCGTCACGCCCTCGCGCTGAAGCAGCGAGCACAGCTCCTGCAGCACGAGCCCCTTCTGTTGGCGGTCCGAGCCCGCGCGGAGCACGCGCAGCGCGCCACCGACGGGGGCGCGCTTGAAGATGTGCGGGGTGAGCGAGAGGACCGAGGCGCTCGCGGCCGCGATCCGCTGCGTGTTCCGGCAGTTCATCGTGAGCTTGAACCGCGCGGCAAACTCGATCTCCGGCCACTGCACCTCGCCACGGAGCGACTGGTTCGGATCCAAGAATGCGTAGAGCGGCCCATCGGGCCTCGTCAGGATGGAGTTCGTCAGCGCGTACCACCAGCCGAGACAGAAATCCTGCGCCTCGTCGACGACGATGGCGTCGTACTGGGCCGCGCCGCCCAGGCTGAGGACGGCCTGCTCCATGAGGTCGGGGACCTCGTCGTTCCAGAACGCGTCGGTCAGTGGGCCGCCCGCCTGTGGCCGGAACTCGATCTCGGCCTCCTTCGCGAGGTCAGCGGCGAGCGAGTGGAAGTGCTTGACCGTGAGGAGGTCACGGAAGGAAGTGGTCGACGGATCTTCGTCGACGTGTGCGCGCAGCCACGCGGCCAGTTCCTTGTTGTAACAGACGAAGAGAGTGCGCTTGCCCTCGCGCGCGAACGCCAGCGCGCGGTGGAGCGCGAGGAACGTCTTCCCTGATCCGGCGACGCCCTCGACGAGCACGCGGTCTTGGACGTACAGCCCCTCGAACACCTGGGCCTGCGTCTCGGTGAGCTCGAGGAGGCGCTCGGCGGCCTTCGAGAGATCGGGCCCCACGGGGCGGAGCACTCGGAACTTCGGCATCAGGCAGTCGTGCAACAGCATGCGGTGCTGCTCGTGCCCGAGGGGCTTCGCTGCGTTCGGCGCGTCCGTCCACGCCTTGTACGCGGACTCGATCGCCTGCGCCATCATCGGGAGGTGCTTGCGCGAGATGATGATCGCCTTGTCGGCGTGGGGAGGCGGCGAGCCCTCATAGTCGAGGTGGGGGAACACGACCGCGTAGCCATGCGCCATGTCGTCTTTGCTGAGGCGCCGACCGGAGCGCTCGCGGACGATGTCAAGCAGCGCGTGCATGTTCCGACGCGCCTGGACGAACGGGTCTTGGAACTCCTTCGCGCCGCTCGTCGTCTCGCGGAACCAGCGCCGCCCGTCGTGTCGGATCGTCTCGCCGCCCTTCACCTCGAGCACCAAGATCCCATGCTGCGGGTGGACGACGACGAAGTCCGCCTCGCCCTCAAGGAGCGCGTCACCGCGCCAAGGCCGCAGCCACGGGTAGGAGTGCAGCACCGCGTAGTCGTCGCCGAGCTGGTCACGCAGCGCGACGTACACTGGCTCCTCGGAGGTGTGCTCGAGCTCGTTCGGCGAGACGTCAGGGTACATCCGCGCCATCAGACGCCTCCAAGCGGCTGGAACTGACCGTTCACGAAGACCCCGTACGCGCGCCCGACCACCGTCACCTGGTCCAGACGTGGGGTCTCCGAGCGCGGCGCGACGTAGGAGAAGTACAGGATGTGCACCTTGTCGACGCGCAGAGAGGGCAGACCGAAGGTCCAGCGCTCCTTCGTCGCGTTGAACGCCCCCTCCTTGGTCACGAGGAGCCGTGGGGTCTTGTCCTTCCCCTGCGCGAAGTCAGCCTCTCCCGTCGGCGTGAACACCACCCACGCGTCCTTCCCGAGTTCGCCCTTGCCCATCCGCTCGAGCGTCGGGTGTGAGAGCTTCACGACGAACGCCCCAGCGGGCGCGCCCGGGATCGCCACGGTCGCCAGCGGGGTCGGCGGCGTCGACAGGCTGAGGGTCGTCGGGTCGTAGACGGAGCAGCCGCTGCCCGCCGGCGTGAGGAACGACGGCAGGCGGAACCCTCCGTGCTCCGCCACCAGCGCGCCCGTCGCGGCCTTCACGGCGGCAGGGAGGGCGCGATCGACGAGCAGCTGGTCGACGACGACGTGCTGCGCGCTCTGCGCGACGAGCGCGCGCCCTCGCGCGGAGCCCGCCGCGCCGTGCGTCATGGGGTGGCCGAGCACGACGACGCGGTCGGCGAGCCCAGGGAGGCGGATGCCGCCATCGACCTCGACGACGTCGTGCCCGGCCTCCTCCAGGTCAACACGCAGCGCGCGGAGCAGCCGCTCCTCGTCGTCGCCCGCGATCGTCGGCTGCTCGCCCCGCACGACGTGCCGGATGAACGCGGCGCCGAGCTTGCGATCGAGGTACTTGTGGTCCCACTTGTTCTTGTAGCTGCGCAGACACTCGTAGCAGGAGTGGGTGCAGCCGCAGGACTCGAGGCGCTGCAGCGCGGTGTCGAATAGGCGGCCGGGATCCTCGACCGCCGCGCGCACGAACCCTGCGCCGCCCGGCGTAAGATCGTAGAGGTAGACCTCGACGTCATGGCCAGTGCGCCCGCCGCTCGTCATCGCCACGCGGAACTCGGCGCCGATGTCTGACTCCTCGATGTCGAGGACCTTCGCCGCCGCCGAGGCGAGCGCCTCCGCGACCGTCGTGAGGACGATCTTGGCGACGGTCGAGCCCGGCGCGATGGTGACCGCGCCGCCGAGGTGGAACCGGAACAGCGCGATGTCCGTCTCGAACTCGTTCCCGAGCACGATGACTGTCGGCGTCCCGTTGCAACTCGGGCCGTGCGGGTTGTGATCAGGGTTCGGCTTCGGGTGACCTCCCGACTGGAACCTGCCAGCGCTCCAGCCGTTCGGCTCCGCGCGCCCGCACTTCGGGCAGTAGAGGAAGCCGGGCTTCATCCGATCATGGGAGCCGGTGTTCGTAAGGACGAGCCGCTGCTTCGCGGTCCACACCTCATACCCGGCGCCATTTGCAGCGTTGCCGTTCTTCGCGGGCGGTCCGCTGTCCGTGAAGGGCGCGCTGAGCTTGGCGTGCGTCGGCCGCGTCGGCGTCGGGCTGTCCTCGAGGGGGAGCTCAGCGTCGATGTCCACGGGGTGCGCGAAGCCAGGGGGGCGGAGCCAGCGCGTGCCGACCCCGAGCGAGGCGGGCGTTCGGCACGCAGGGCAATCTAGCACCTTGCCGACGTAGTGCTCCTCGCTGCGCTGCTCGACGCGCGCGTAGCCACACCGGTCGCACTCGAAGTACACCTTCATCCCGAACCACGCCTGCCAGCACTCCCGGCGCTTGAACGGCGTCCAAATCGCGAACGAATAGTGGCGCTCGCCGTTGACCCAGACCTCACGGCCAGGGGCGTAGCTCGACAGCGCCTGGTTCAGCCCGAGCTGCGGTGAGTACTTGAGGACCGCCTTCCGATCGGTGCTCGCGTTCTTATCGAACACGTGGAAGGTCACCACGTCGGTGGGGAACGCATAGCGGGGGAGCACGCCACGATCGAATAGCCGGTCCAGCAGCTTCTCGGGATCGAGGCCACCTTCCGGTGCCTCCTCAGCGCGGTCCGCATCAACGGCGCCGGGCGCGACGCCATTGGCAGAGGGGGCACCGACCGCGTCGAAGTCGATAGAGTCGCCCCAGTCCATCATGAGCCCGCCGCGCGCGGTCGCCGCCTCTTCGCCGCCGCCCTCGGCGATCAGCTCGTCCACCGCAGGCGAGAGCGCGCCCTCGATCTCCGCGCCCTCCACCGGCCCAGCGCCGACCTCTCGCAGGGCCACGAGCAGCCTCGCGGGGACCGCGTCTACGAACCCCGGCTCCACGGTGACGACGTCCTCGGGGACGACCTCGGCGAGCGCGTTTCGGACCGACGCCGCGTTCTCGTTGAGCCAGCGCTCCAGGCCGGCGTACGAGAACGCCGACACGTCGCCGCCGCGGAAGTCACGCAGCATCCCCAGGCTCTCGAACACGTTGGCGCTGACGCTGTCGTCGTGCGGGTCCGCGATGACGTCCATCTGGAACATGCTCATCACGAGCGCGAAGCAGTGGCGACGGACGATCTCGAGGTTGTCGAGGTTGAGCGTCGGATCAGGGACCGGCCCGCTGACCATCGCCTCCGGACTCGCGTAGAACTCTTGGTCGTGGCTGTCGGCGCCACAGTAGGTGACGACGGTGGAGAGCGCGGAGCCTCGACGACCGGCGCGGCCAGCGCGCTGCTGGTAGTTCGCGCGCCCCGGCGGGACGTTCCTCAGCGCGACGGCGGTGAGGCTGCCGATGTCGATGCCGACCTCCATCGTCGTCGTGCAAGAGAGCACGTCGATCGGGCCGTCCTTGCGCCCCTCAGGGCCCTCGACGTCGAGGTCCTGGAAGCGCAGTTCGTGCCACTCGGTCCGCGCCACCGCTGCGCTGTTGCCACTGTCGTTGAGCGCGGCGGAGTGCTCAGCGGCGACGTACGGGTGTGGCGCGTAGCCAGGCTCCGCCACCAGCCGCTCGGTATGCCTGCGGAAGTGGCCCTTGCGCGAGCGGAACACCGGGTCGGCCGTGGGGTCGAGCGGGCGGGTGGTCCCGCCGCACTCCCGCTGCCCGAGCCGCATCCGGCATTGCGTGCCGGCCAGCGCGTTGAGGGGCTGCGCCGTCGTGCAGGTGTCGCACCGCCGCCACTGGATCCCGGCGGTGACGACGCGCAGCTTCGCCGCGCGCAGGATGAACCCGTTTGCGGTCTCGCTCGCGCCGAACGTCCTGCGGAGGAACGCGCCCCACTGCGTCGGGCTGGCGGCGCTCCCCTTCAGGTTCGCGTTGAACCACGTGGTCCCGACGAGGTCCTTCACGAACCCCGGGAACGTGGCCTTCGTGCGGTTGACCTTGGCGCCGGCCGGCGAGTCGAGCCAATCGCTCGGGGTCGTCGGGAGGAACACCGCGTGGCTGAGGACGGCGTCGTTGAGCCAGAGGTCGAGCAGCGCGAGCCGGCGTTCGTCTTCAGTCAACGTCGAGGGCTCGAGCGGCGCGGGCAGCTTGTGGAGCGCCGCGCGGTCCGTGTCGTCGAGGAGCGCCTGGACGCTCCCGAGCGCCAGCGCGCTCAGCCCCGTGTGCGCGTCCTTCAGCACCGGGTACACCGCGAGCATCAGGGCCTTGTTGGTGCGGTGCGTGTTCAACTCCGCCGACCGCGAGAGGAACGCTCGCTCGGTCAGCGGCGGGCTGCTGCTCAGCAGCTCGCGGAACATCTGGAGGTCTTCGTTGAAGTGCGGCGCCTGCGCGGGGCGGAGCGTGATCCCACGGATAACGCACCCCGTGAGGAGCGCAGCATAGGCGTGCTCAAGCGCGACGGGCGCACCGAAGCGCCGCTCCAACTCCGCGAGCCCGTCGAGCATGAGCGGGCGCACGGCGTCGCGCATCGAGTACTGCTGGAGCTTGCCCGCGAGCCGCGACGCGGCCTGGCGGCCGTCGGAGAAGATGAGCGCCTTGCGCCCCTTGAGCGGGGTCTCCACCTCCGGGCGCGGCGGCTGCTCCAGCAGCTGCGAGGACACGAGCTCCTGGAAGGGCTCATCGCCCTTCGTCACGTGGTCCATGATGACTTCGCCGCGCGCGCCGCAGCGTGGGCAACTCTGGAACTCGCCGGGCGGCGTGTCCTTCTGCCCGACGGGCGGTAGCCAGATCTCTCGCGCCGCCTCGCTCCGCGAGCCGACGCGCCCGGACACGGGATCGAGGTAGTCGAGGCGCGCGCCTGACCCAGGGGGCGGCTCCTCGAGCGCGAGGAACACCCGCTGGACGACGCCGTCGACGTCGTCCACCTCGCCGACGTCCTCCGCCCAGAGGTAGTCCGGCGAGTCCGGGTCGAAGGAGAAGGCCTTGAAGTAGGCCGAGCCGCACGAGCGGCAGGTGTGCACCTCGAACACGCGCGCGCCGCACTCGCAGGTGCGCCGGGGCTGCGCGTAGAGCGCGCCGGCGGGCGGCAGGCGGTCCGTCCAGCGGTCCCGCAGGTCGCTCGAGACGCACGTGCAGTTCGGGTCGGAGCACGCCCACAGCCCTGGCAGCCCACGGAAGAAGGCGTGCGCGCGCGCCGCGAGCAGCGGCGCCTTGCCGTTGCCCTCCTTCGCCAGCGACGCCAACTCGACGAGGCTGTTGGTGGCGACGCGAGCGATGGCAGGGGTGACGTCCGGAAACAAGCGAGCGCCCAGCTTGGCCGCGTCCTGCGCCGGGCCGACGCCGACAGCGTCACGCTCTTGGTCGTCCTCGGCACGCGCGCCGCTCGTGAGGTTCACGAGCCGCCCGGTGACAGGGAGCTGGCTGAGCGCCGCGTAGAGCGCGCGCGCCACCGGATCGGCGTCGGTCACGCCTGCCGCCGCAGCCGTGAGCGCGCCGACCGACGCGCCCGTGTCCACGAGGCGGAGCACGGGCAGCGCGGCGGCGAAGCGCGCGGCGAGGTCGCCCTCGTGGATGCGGTGTAGATCGACCCCGGCGAGCGCCTGGGCGACCTTGTCGTCGCCAGCCCCCGACGGCTTCGCGGCGCGCTTGTCGCCGGTGAGGACCTCGAACCCAGCGACCGGCTTCCCCGCGAGGTCGGCGGCGAAGCGCTTGGCGGCCTCGGGGTTGGAGAACGACGCGCTGGTGCAGATCACCTGCAGCTGGCTGAGCGGGAGCTGGAGCCGGTTACGCAGGCGGCGGATGAGCATCGCCACCTCGGTCCCCTGCGCGCCGCGATAGAGGTGCGCCTCGTCCAGGATGAGGATCAGGCGCTGGTCACGGTGGGCGGCGTAGTAGTCCGCCGTCTCGCGGAAGATGTCGCGCTCGATCGGACGCAAGAGCATGTACTCGAGCATCGAGTAGTTCGTGACCAGCAGGTCGGGGACGCCCTCCTGTGCCTCGTGGCGGAGGAATAGCTCGGGGTCCTCGGGCCGCTCGACGGTTCGGCTCCACTCGTCGTCTCGGTTCTTCCACTTGCCCGTGCCGAGCCACCGGGTGACGCCGTCCTCGCGGGTCGGGCTCGACGACGGCTTGGCGGGCCACTTGCCTCGTGCCCGGAGGTCCGCGATGAGCGCGCGCACGCTGGGGTCTGAGGTGGCGCGGTCTTCGAGCTTCGTGAAGAACTCGAGCGGCCCCTTCAGGCGGGCCCAGTGCTTCGACGTGTCCTCCTTCCGCCGCCCCGGATAGAGCGAGCGCCCCGTGTACCGCGCGAATTTCATGGGGCGACCGCCGTGGTCGGTGAACCACCGCGCGACGTCGTTGCCGCCGAAGAGCACGCGCAGGCGCCCGAGCTGGTCGTTGACCAGCGCGTTCATCGGGTAGAGCAGCAGCGCGCGGATCGCGCGCGTCGAGAACGTCGACGGGCTGGCCGATGCCTCGGCGGCGAGGCGGCCGAGGATGGGCAGGAGGAACGTCTCCGTCTTGCCGGAGCCCGTCCCCGTGGTGACGACGATGTCGCGGTACTCCGCCGCGAGCCCAAGCTCCAGCGCGCTCGCCTGGTGGTCGTAGGGCGGGTCGAAGACGACGCCGCGCTGGCCGAGCGTCGTCAGGAGATCCTTCACCGACGGCGGGATGGAGAGGTTCGCGTACCGGCGCGTGGCGGCGTAGCGCGCAGTGCTTTCGATGTACGGCCGCTGCGCGATCGCGCCCTCACGCTCCAGCAACTCGTTCCGGAGCTCGACGAGGGCCGGGTTCGAGATGTGGTACGTCGACGTGATGTAGGTGCGCAGCGCGGCTGCGTAGTTCTGGAGCTCTTCGTACACGGTAACCCTTCAGATTCTGCGTTGACTTCCGATCATCATCGCCACGTCTTCCTCGCGATGATCGATCACTTCGAGCGAACGACGCTAACACTGGCGATGTCAAGAGCAGAGCGGAGATGATGGAGAACGCGCCCGAGGGGACGGCCGATCCCGTCCCCTCGGCGCGGGACACCACCGCCTCAGTCGGCGGCCGGCGCCGTCGCCCCGGTGTCCGCGTACATCGCCTCGGCCATCGCGGCGGCGCGGTCCTTCAGCGCCTGGTCCGTCGTCAGGACGTCGAGCGCGTGGCGCAGGCGCTCGGACCACTTCTGCCGCTCGGACTTGTAGAAGATCTCCGCGTCGCCCGACGCCTCGAGCTCACGCTCCGCGAGGACGAGGAGCAGCACCTCGAGGGCGCCCTTCGCCTCCGGCGCCAGGTTGTAGACCTTGGCGAAGAACGGATGGTCCGTGTTGAGGATGATGCGCTTCTGCTCGCCGAGCCGCTTCGGCCGGTAGAAGGGCCCCTCCGGGATCGCCGCGAACTCCACCTCCCAGCGCCGCTTCGCCGTCTCGGCGCGCAGCTCCGCGACGACCTCCTGCTGCGGCTTCCCGCTCGTCTCCGCGCGCTCCTTCGCCTCACGCTCGAGGTTGCGCTCGGCCTCCTCGTGCTGCTCAGGCGTCGGTGCGCTGATCGCCCCCTTGAACTTCTCGGTCTCCGTCATCGCGAGCGCGCTGGCGCGCGGCTCGTCCTTACCGGTCTTCGAGTTGGTCTCGGCCTCGATGACGTTGCGCATCTCCTTCAGGCGCTTGCGCAGGTCCTCGACGAGCCCGATGAGGTCGCCGCCGCCGCGCCCGCTGTGCTGGAGCTTCTCCCACATCTCGTCGGCGATGACGATCTGCTGCTTCGCCGTCGTGATGCCAAAGTACTCGTCCAGCTCCGGGTCGAAGTCGATCTCGATCTTCACGTTCCGGTCATAGTTCTGGAACGTCGTCCAGTGAGGGGGGACACAGTCGATCTGGCGCCGCTCCCGGCACACGAGGAGGCCGTTGTACTCCTTCATGACGTTGAAGCGGCTGTTGCTATTGTTCGGGCCTCCAAGCGCGTTCGGGTCCTTGTTCTGGAAGTTCGGCGGGAGGAGCGCGGCGCGGATCGTCACGGTCCCGGTGGTGCCTCGCGACGTCTTCATCTCGAACGAGCGCGCCTCCACACGGACCGCGCGGACCGGCGTCTCGTCGAAGAACCGCCCGTGCTCCATGAGGAACAGCGGATCGACGGGAAGCGCGCGGGTGCCGTTGACGAACACTCGGTGGTCACCAAGCCAGTGCCGGTAGATGACACCGAAGTGCTGGAGCAGCTTCGTCTCCAGCGTCTTCACCATGATCCAGCCGTTCAGGGTCCGCAGACGATCGAGGTCCTCGAGCACGACGACGGTCCCGGAGGCGAGCTTCTCGAGGTCGATCTGGTCCTCGGCGTCGAGCAGCCACTTGGGGAGCTTGGCGGGGACGGCGGCTAGGAGCTGCTCGGTCAGCTTGATGTCGTTCGCGGCCTTCGCGAGCTCGTCGATGTCGACCGTCACCGAGTGCCAGTCGCTCCCAGCGGTCTTCGAGTAGACCGTGTAGCGCTTGGCCATGCTCACCGCAGAGCTGGGGAGCCCGTAGCCGTACCGGCCGAAGCCGTTCCGGTCGCCCTCGCGGTCCGTGCCGCCCCAGCGCACGGCGTAGCCCAGCATCTCGGGGATCATCCCGTTGCCGTCGTCGATCAGCGCGAGCTGGTCCGGCTTCGCCTGGCCCTTGTTCTTCTTGTCGAAGCCGAACCGCACCGAGATCGTCTTCGCGGAGGCCTGTACGGCATTGTCGAGCTGCTCCGCGAGCGCCCACGCGGGGTTCTTGTACCCGATGTCGCGCATGCCGCGGAGGAAGGCGTCAGCGAAGACGACGCCGAGGCCGTGCCCCTTCGTCTTCTGCTCCTCGACGTACGCGCGCTGGCGCTCGGTGGACTCAGTGGTCATCATGGTCAACTGGGGCATCTCTCTGCTCCTGTGGTTGCGACAGCCCCGTTCTTTGGAGCCGCCTTGGAGGGCCGTTGGTTGACCGTGACGCGCCTCGGCCCAGCGGCGCGTCACGGAGTGAGGAGTCCTTCAGGCGGCCAGCGCGCGCAGCTCGTCGCGGCCACGCGCGATCAGCTCGCCGTGCAGTTTGGCGACGCGGGGCTGCCTCACACCGAGGCGCTCCGCAGCCTCGCGCTGGCTCACCTCCTCGCGGTAGAGGAGGTCGTACACGACCCGGAGCTGCTCCGGCTGCCGCGCGATCCACGCGCGGACCTGCGCCTCGGCGAACAGGTCCCGATCACGCGCCTCCTCGGCGAGGTGGTCGATCCCCTCGGGGGGCACCTCGTTCGCCGCGACCAGCGTCTGCCGAGCGGAGTTCTGGACGCTGTTCGAGATGGCCGACCGGACGTAGTGCTCGCCCGAGACGCCCTTGCGGGCCATGAGCGTGACTTTGATGCGGGCGTCCTGCGCCGCGTCTTCCACCAGCGGGTGCGTCGCCGCGAGGCCCCGAAGTCGCGCGGCGCTCTTCGAGCAGCGGATGATGTCAGGTTCCCACGCGGCGACGGCGCAGGCTTCGGCGTTGGAATTGACAGCGAGATCGAGCGCGGACGCTCCGCGCGCGAAAGGTCGAGTCGTGGACATGTAAGCCTCTCATGCGTTCCTCCGCTGACGACTATTCGTCAGCGACAGCAGAGAGGCTCTCCCGTGGCACGATCTTCGACCTTTGCCTGTAGGCCCCATTTTTTGGAGCCCGGTGAGGGCGAGGACCTCGCCTGCCGTTCTCCGATATATACACCGCCACATGCGGATCCGATAACCGAGATCGTCGCTTCACCGCCGCCACGGGGCAAGCCGCCGACCTTCGCGGGAGCGAGCAGCGTCAGGCTGCCGACTTCCTGTGGGAGGTCGAAAGCGGCGCGAACTGGCTCTCGTACCACGTCGCCTCGATGATCGGCCTCCACGAGCTGTTCCTCAGCCAGAAGGACAACCCCGTACCGGGCCTGCTGGTGCTCGACCAGCCGAGCCAAGTCTACTTCCCGCGCACGCTCGCGAAGGACGCGAAGGAGGGCGAGGACCCGACACTCGGCGGCGAGGACGTGGTGGCTGTCCGCAAGGTCTTCGTCACGCTCGCGGCAGCGACGAAGGAGAACGCCGGCCTCCAGATCCTCGTGCTCGACCACGCCAGCAAAGAGGTGTGGGGTGACGTCGACGTCCACATCGTGGACGAGTGGCGCGACGGGAAGGCGCTCGTGCCCAAGGCGTGGCTGCCCAACGGCACTTCGTGAACCGTTGCACGGTCTGCAACGGTTCGAGCACCGCGCGGCCACGCGGGACGCCGCCCCGGCGTTCAACAGTCCCACGCCCGCCCCGCAGAACGCGCCCACGTGCGCGCCGTTGCCCGCGACCGCGCCGACCCCCGGACCACCGCGATCGCCGCGCCACGCGCCAATGAGGGTGCCCTGGTGGCACTCGCGCGGGACAGCGCCCCGATGATCAACAGTCCCACCCCAACATGGACAGTTGATCGCCCGGTCACCGTCCCGGAGAACGAGGGGCGGCTGTTAACCGCGTCTCGGCGTCTCTCTCTCCGTGGGCACGAGAAGAGAGCGCGAACGCTGTCCCGCTCGCCCTCGACGCGCCCGTCTTCACGTCCTTGGCGCTCTCATCGCGAACGCCGTCCCGGCGCACGCGACGCTCGCCGACGCGCAAACCCTCGGGAAATCAGGGGAGAAAAGACGAAGCCCCCGAGGCATGTACCTTGGGGGCTCCGTTAACACTACTGCGTCAGGGACCCGAGGGGTGGACGGGGAGGCCGGGCGGGCGACGTGAGGTGCGATGGGGGTTGGTGCGGTGGCAGGTGGGACAGCGAGGCAACCAGGTGGCAATCACCCGA
>Ga0182745_1002267_pt1 | contig 17451 bp, 17 predicted proteins | sample eDN3rd30CKraftBY_FD_128523 | JGI IMG/M metagenome (GOLD analysis project Ga0182745, IMG submission 128523) | Enriched backyard soil microbial communities from Emeryville, California, USA - eDNA 3rd pass 30_C Kraft BY (version 2) (version 2) | ecosystem: Environmental > Terrestrial > Soil >...
GCCGCGGTGGCGAGCGGGATGGTGCCCGTCGCGCACGCCAACGACGGCGGCGGCTCGATCCGCATTCCCGCGAGCTGCAACGGGCTCGTCGGGTTGAAGCCGACGCGGGCGCGCAATCCGCTGGGGCCGATGCTCGGCGACGTGATGGGCGGGCTCGCGGCCGAGCATATCGTCAGCCGATCGGTGCGCGATACCGCTGCGATGCTCGACGTCACCGCCGGCCCCGAACCCGGCGATCCCTATTCGGCACCGCCCGCACCGCCGAGCTGGCGCCGCGCCGCCGAGGCGCCGTGCCCGGCGCTGCGCATCGCCTTCGCCCGCACCGCACCCGGCGGCCGCGCGCTCGATCCACAGGCGGTCGCGGCGGTCGACCATGCCGCGAAGCTCTGCGAAAGCCTCGGTCATCATGTCGAGGAGGCTTCGCCGCCGGTCGACAACGACGCGATGGTGCCCGCCTTCCTGGCGATCTGGTCGAGCGGCGCGGCGATGCAGATCGACGGCCTCGCCGCGATGACCGGGCAGGCGCCCGGCCCCGACACGCTCGAAGGGCTGACGCGCGGCCTCTATGCGATGGGCAAGGGCATCAGCGCGCCGCAGCTTTGGGGCGCGATCTTCCAGCTTCAGCAGATGGCGCGCGCGGTCGCCGCGTGGCACGCCGATTACGACGTCTGGCTGACCCCGACGCTCGGCACGCCGCCGCCGCCGAACGGCAGCTTCCCGCTCGACAGCGACGATGTCGCGGTCGGCTTCGGCGCGATGACCGACTATGTTCCCTTCACCGCGATCCAGAACGCGACCGGCCAGCCGGCGATCAATGTTCCGCTGTGGTGGACGCCCGATGGCTTGCCGATGGGAACGCAGTTCGTCGGCCGCGTCGGCGAGGAGGCGCTGTTGCTTCAGCTCGCGACGCAACTTGAAGCCGCGCAGCCGTGGTTCGACCGGCGGCCGAGGCTCTAAAAGCGTAACTTCAATCTGACCTGTTGTCCGTTCGTGTCGAGCGAAGTCGAGACACCGTGAGGTCTTGTCCTACCGATGGACATCTCGACTTCGCTCGATGCGAACGGACTATTTGATAAGCGCCGCCGCTGCTCTTTCGACGTCTCTAGCGCCATTATAGGCGTGGAAGGACAGGCGGACGACCGATCCGCGGAAGTCGGCGCTGATGCCGTGTGCCGCGAGCGCTTCCGCGGCGCGCGGCCGATCGGCACCGGTGTCGATGCATAAGGTCCCGCCGATGTCGCCCTCCGGCCAGCGCCACCCCGGCGTCTTCGCTTCGAGCGCGTCGCGGAGCATCGCCTGCAACGCGCGGTTGTGCGCGCGAATCTTGTCCACGCCGATCGCCGCGATCTCGGCGATCCCCGCGGCCGACAGGATGAACGGCGCGACGTCAGGGGTGCCGCCCCACCAGCGCCGCGCGTCGGGGGCGTAGCGGAAATCATCGATGTCCATCTCGAACGGATTTTCGTGGCTCCACCAGCCGCGCTCCATGGGCGAGAGCGCAGTGCGGTCGTGCGGCGCGACCCACAGCCACGCCGCGCCGGGGCCGCCGCACAGCCATTTGACGCTGGTGCCGAGCACCGCGTCGACGCCCCACGCCGCGGGCGTCACCGGCACCACTCCGACCGACTGCGCACAGTCGGCGATGCAGCGCGCGCCTGCGGCCTTGGCCGCCGCCGCGACCGCCGCGATGTCGGTCAGCGCGCCGCTGTTCGAGCTGACGTGCATCGCGATCACCAGCGCGACATCGTCATCGAGCGCCGCGATCCAGCTCGCGGGATCGCGAACGTCGGCGTCGCCGAGCAGGTAGCGCACCCTCCACCCCGCCGCTTCGAGCCCGCTCGCGACATAGCCGATCGTCGGAAAGGCGCTCGGGGCGAGCAGGATCGTGCGGCGGCCCGTCGCTGTCCCAAGCGCCGAGATATAGCGCGACAGGCCCGCGCTGACGTTGGTTGCGGGGCAGAGGTCGCGCGCCTCGACCCCGAGCAGTGCGGCCAGCGCTGCGCGCCACGCATCGATGGCGCCGAGCCAGTCGGGCCACGCTTCGCCCGTCTCGCGCCACGGCGCCAGCAGCCCTGCGCGGAGCGCCGCCTCCGCCGCGCGCGGCTGGCAGCCGACGCTGTGGCTCTTGAGATAGGTGGCGTTCGGCGGCAGGTGGAAGCGGCCCGCGACCGCTTCCGGCAGCAGGGCGGCGCTCACAGCCCGCTGCCGTGCCCGGCCGCCGACGCGCCGCTGATGCTGTCGCGCTTCACGCCATATTGGGCGCCCCAGCGGTCGGTCATCTCGCAGCGGACGTCCCACAGCTCGGGAAAGAAGCGGTGGCGCATCCCGGCGTTGAGCAGTTCGACCGGCCGCCCTTTGAGCGATTTCGATCCCATGCCGATCGAACGGTGGATGAGCTGGATATGGTGCGCGCGGAAAAGCTGGAACAGCTCGTCATATTCGACCATCGCCTCGGCGACCATATAGGCTTCGTCATGTTTATAGCCGGTGTCGTAGACGTCGGCCACCGTCCGCCCCGCGGCGTCGAGATAGGCGGCCTTGTAGCGCCCCCAGAGCGACTGGGGCAGAGTAAGGAGAAGCTGGAAGCCGGGGCTTTCCTGCCCCGACCCGTTGCCGAGCTGGAGGCGGATCGCCTGATAGTCGAAGGGACTCATCGTCTCGAGCAGGCCGAGCTGATCGGTCATCAGCCGCATGATGCGATTGACGCGGTCGAAGAGCGAGAGGACGCGCATCGTCTCGCCCGCCGCCATATGGCCGTCGATCTCGGCGAAGGTGAAGGCCATCAGCTTCATCCACAATTCCTCGACCTGATGGACGATCTGGAACTGCAATTCGTCGGGGGTGCAGAGGTCGGCGAGCGGCTTCTGGCACGCGAGCAGGCGGTCGACCGCGAGGTAGACGCCATAATCCTTCATGTCGGGCGTTTCGATGCGGCGATGAATATCTTCTTTGTCGAGCATGATCTGCTCCTTTTCGGCTTGGCACGGGAATGACGGACGGCGCGCAAGGGTGCGCGCCGGATCGGTCAGCCGCGCGGTGCCACGCCTGCCGGGGGACGGCGGGGCGAACCCGCCTGGCCGAGCCACAAGAGGCGCGCCGCCGCCTTCATCGGCGGAGCAGGTCCGCCGGCAGCGTGGGTTCACCGATGATCTTCGCCATGCGCCGCCACATTTCGTCCCGGTCCGGATTGCCGCGCTCGACATAGCCGCGAACCATCGCTTCGCCGAGTCCGTAATTGATCACATAGCTGCGATATTGTTCGGCGAAGCGCACCGACTGGTCGGCGCGTTCGGGCGACATCAGCAGATATTTCCGCGTCAGCGCGACCGCCGCGGCGCGGTCGATCGCGCCGTCGAGATATTGCTGCGCGATCGTCAGCCGTGCGCCCTGCAGCGCTTTCGTCGCGTCCATGAGCTGCCAGTAAAGATCGTCCGCCGGCACCGGAATTTCGGCGAGCGGCATCAGTATGTCGCGTTCGGTATCGGCGCGGCTTTCGGCGGGGAAGGCGAGGTCGATGCCGTAATTGGCGCTGCCCTCGGCGATCAGGCTCTGCGGACTGTAGAGCGGATAGACGGTGAATTCGGCCCAGCCGCGGCCCTTCACGAGCTGTTCTTCCAGCTTCATGTTGAGCAGATGATGGCCCGGGTAGCCTTCGTGGCAGCCGAGGTCGAGTGCGCGCGACAGGCGGATCGGTAGATCGGTGTTGACCTGAATCAGGCTGTGATAGCCGCCCTGATAGTAATTATAACCGCTCCAGCTCTTGCCGGTGACGAATTCCAGACGAAAGCTCTCGCCCTCGGGCATCGCGATCTGCGCGGCGCTGCGTCCGCGGCAGCGCGCGATCGCGGCGTCGAAGGTCTTTTGCAGCCGTGGTTTCGGGATGGTGAAGCGGTCGAGATAGGCCTCGACGCGCGTCGCGAGGTCGCCGTCGCCGGGAACGAGCGCCGCGACCTTCGCCAGCGCACCGTCGTAGCTCGCGAGCGGGAGCAGGCGCGGCCGCACGCCGAACAGCCGCTCGGCCTCGTCGGCGAAGGCGAAGCGCGTTCCCTGCATCATCAGCAGGCGCGTTTCGGCGGCGCGAAGCTGCGCGCGCAGGAAAGCCGCGCGGCGGCGCTCCATCGGATCGGACAGGCGGCGCGCGGCGAGATCGAGCCGCGCCGCCAGCGCGCGCGTTTCGGCGAGCAGTGCGGTCTTGTCGCGCGGCGCCGCCTCGGCGGCCGCCTTGAGGTCCGCCGGACCGTAATAGGCATCGATATAGCCGTCCTCGTGCGTGCCGATTTCGAGGCTCAGCCGGACATAGGCGGCGGCGATGTCGTTCATCGCCTGCGACGAGACCGGCGCGCGGCGGACGTCGATCGACACGACGCCGGCGGCGGGTTTGGTGTCCGCAGCCGCGCAGCCGGCGAGCATCAGCGCGAGAAATAGGGCCGAAGCGCGCTTCATCCGGCCGCCTCCGACGTGTCGCGAACGTCACCGTCGGCGGCGATCTCGCCCTCGCTCGCGGCTTCGATCACGTCGTGATCCGGGTGCAGCGGCGCGAAGCGCAGCAACGCATAGCCGATGAGCGCGGCGGCGAGCGATCCCGCCAGCACGCCGATCTTCGCCTCGTCGATCAGGTCGGGTGCGCCCGGAAAGGCGAGGCCGCCGATGAACAGGCTCATCGTGAAGCCGATGCCGCAGAGCACCGCGACAGCATGGACCTGCCGCCAGGTCGCGCCGCGCAGCCGGCCCGCGATGCCGAGCTTCACCGCCAGCCAGACGCTGCCGAAAATGCCGATCTGCTTGCCGAGGAACAGCCCGGCGGCGATGCCGAGCGGCAGCGGCGACAGCAACTGTTCGCTGCCCAGCCCCCGAATATCGACCCCGGCATTGACGAAGCCGAAGACGGGGACGATCGCGAAGGCGAGCCAAGGGTGCAGCGCATGTTCGAGCCGGTGGAGCGGCGAGGCAGCACTGTCGGGAGCGCCGGGCGTGCGGTCGAGCGGGATCGTCATCGCCGCCAGCACTCCCGCGATCGTCGCGTGGACCCCCGACAGCAGCATCGCATACCAGAGGCAGGCGAAGAGCAGCAGATAGACGGACAGATGCCGGACTCCGCCGCGATTGCAGGCAAACATCATGCCGAGCAGCGCCGCTGCGGCGCCGAGCGCGGCAAGGTCGATCGTCGCGGTATAGAAAAGCGCGATGATCGCGACCGCCCCCATATCGTCGACGATCGCGACGGTGACGAGGAACAGCTTGAGCGAGGTCGGCGCGCGCCTGCCGAGCAGCGCGAGCACCCCCATCGCAAAGGCGATGTCGGTCGCAGCGGGGATCGCCCAGCCTCGCGCGAGGCCCGGCGTGCCGCCCGCGAAGAGCATATAGAGCAGCGCGGGCACCGCCATCCCCGCGGCGGCGGCGATGAAGGGAAGCCGCCGCCGGTCCCAGCTCGCGAGGCGGCCGTCGACGAACTCGCGCTTGATCTCGAGCCCGACGAGCAGGAAGAAGATCGCCATCAGCCCGTCGTTGATCCACAGATGGACCGTCATCGGCCCCAGCTTGTCGCTGAGCACCGGGCCGGTCTCCGCATGGATGAGATGGTGATAGGCTTCGCCCAGCGCCGAATTCGCGACAATCATCGCCAATATGGCTGCGAAAATCAGCAGTATCCCGCCCGCGCTTTCGCTCGCGAGAAAGTCGCGCAGGACGGAGCGAGAGGCTGAATTGCTGGACATATGCGATGCTGCGACCCTGCTCGACCCGGAAGAGAGCCGCATTCCTAGCGCCGACGTGGCCGGGCGTCACCCTTTACAAAAATTAACAGCCGGCTACCCCATGCGGAATCGCGGCAGGCGCCGCGCGGGGGAGCGGGGCAAGCGGGGTGGAGCCGGCGTCCGCATGGTTGCAATGGCTGGTCGCGGGGGCCGGTCACGAGCTGATGCTGTTCGCATCGGTCGGGATTCTGCTGATCGGAATCGACGATCTGCTGTTCGATCTGTTGTGGCTTGCGATGCCGCGCAAGGTGGCGGCGCCGCCATCGGGGGCGGAAAGCAGGCCGCTCGACGGGCGGATCGCCGTCTTCATCCCGGCATGGGATGAGGCAGAGGTGCTGCCGGGGACGCTCCGGCGTATGCTCGCGGCGTGGGCGGGCGAAGATGTCCGCCTCTATGTCGGCTGCTATCCCAACGACGTCGCGACGCTCTTTTCGGTTTCGCCGCTTGTCGCGCGCGATGCGCGGCTGCGCCTCGTCGTCGGCGAGGCCGAGGGGCCGACGACCAAAGGCGACAATCTCAACCGCCTATGGGCCGCGCTGGGAGAGGATGAGCGGGCAGAGGGACGGCGTTTCGCGGCAGTGGTGCTTCACGATGCGGAGGATCATGTCCACGCCGACGAACTCGCGCTGTATCGCCGCCATCTGGGCGACCATGCGATGGTCCAGATACCCGTCGTGCCGATGGTGACCGGCGGGTCGCGGTGGATCGGCGGCCATTATGGCGACGAGTTCGCGGAAGCGCACGGTAAGGAACTGGCGCTGCGCTCGCGCCTCGGGGTTCCGATCCCCTCGGCCGGGGTCGGCTGCGCCCTGACGCGGAGCGCCCTGGCCCTGCTCGCGATCGAGCGCGGTGGGCAGCCCTTTCGCGCCGACAGCCTGACCGAGGATTATGAGGTCGGAATGCTGATCGGCGCTTATGGCCTGCGCGCCTGTTTCGTCGACAGCCTGAGCGCGGCGGGCGATCGCATCGTCTCGCGCGGCGATTTTCCGGGAACGGTCGAACATGCGGTGCGGCAGAAATCGCGCTGGATCGCGGGCATCGCGCTGGCGGGCTGGGATCATCTCGGCTGGCTCGGCGCGCGTTTCGCGGGCGGCGGGGCGTCGCCCGGCCAGGTCTGGCTCGCGCGCTGGATGCTGTGGCGCGATCGGCGGTCGCCGCTTGCCGCGCTGATCCTGCTCGCCGCCTATCTGGGCCTCATTGTCACCGGCCTGGCGCTTGCCGGTGAAACACTGCTGGGTTGGGAAAGCAGGCCGCCCGGGCCGGAAATGCGATTGCTGTTCGCGCTCAACGCGGCGCTGGTCCTGTGGCGTCTCGCGATGCGGGTTCATTTCACCGCGCGCTGGTATGGCACGCGCCAGGCGCTGCTGGCCATGCCGCGTGCCTTTGTCGCCAATGTCATCGCGATACTGGCCGCGCGCCGGGCGGTTGTCCTTTATTGGCGGATGCTGCGGTCGGGGCAGGTGCTTTGGGAAAAGACCGAGCATCGGGACGGCGAGGCCGTCCCCGGGCGCCGGGCGATCCGGTCATGATGATCTCCGCGACCGGCCCCCGGCCGGGGCGCGATGCCGCGTCGCTGCGCTTTCTGGCGCTCTGTCTCGGCGGCTGGGTATTGCTGCGCGCCGCGATGCTGTGGAACCCGGCGATACCGGCGCCGCCCGCCGGAGTCCGGCCTGCATGGGATATCCCTCCGCCCTTTGTCCTGCCGGCCCCCCGCGACCGGGCGGATGCCGTCCTCCCGCCCGTCGCGCCGAGGCTGCCCGAACGCGCCGCAGCGACCCGCTTCCTTGCTGTATTGCCGGAAACCGCCTCTCCGGTCCCGGGTGCGACCGGAGAAAAGGGCTTCGACGGCGACCGGCATGGCTTGCGGCTCGCGTTGATCGCGCGGTTCCTGCCCGGCGTTCCGACGCGCGGCGCGCTGCCGCTCCGCATGGGCGATCCGGGGCGGGGCGAGCCCTTCTGGATGCAGCGTCCGCTGGCCCGCTGGTCGCTTGGCGGCTGGCTCTATCTGCGCGAGGGATCGCATGGCGCATCCGGAGCGATCGGGGCCGGCAGTCAACTCGGCGGTTCGCAGGCGGGGCTCCGCCTCGCTTATCGCTTTGGCGACGATGGGCGGCTGCGCGCTTATGGTCGCGCGACGATCGCAGTGCGCCAGCCCGAGCAACGCGAACTCGCCTTCGGCACGGCCTTCGCGCCGGTTCGGCACCTGCCGGTCGATATCGCGATCGAGCAGCGTGTCGCGATCGGTCGCGAGGGGCGCACCGCGCTCGCCGCGATGGTGACCGGCGGGGTGAGCGACGTTCCTCTGCCCGCGGGCTTCCACCTCGATGCTTATGCACAGGCCGGCGTCGTCGGCGCGCGGCGGCGCGACGGCTTCGCCGACGGCGCGCTGGTCGTCGACCGGCGGCTCGGCGATGATGGGCGTTCGCCGCTGCGGCTCGGCGCGCTTGCCGCCGGCGCGGTCCAGCCGGGCGTGTCGCGGATCGATGTCGGTCCCCGGCTGACCCTGCGGCTTCCCGACGTCGGCAGGGGAAGCCGTATCGCGCTCGACTGGCGACAGCGGGTCGCGGGCAATGCGCGTCCCGAAAGCGGTCTCGCACTGACCCTCGCCACGGACTTTTAGAGAGCCGCGAAATTTAGGTGCCGCAGCCGATTCCCCGGCCCCGAAAAATGCTCTAGGGTCGCCGGACTCGGCGCATTTCCTGCGCCGCGAACGTCATTCGGGGCCCATGGATCTTTACCTTCCCGTCGCCAATCTGTCGGTCAACGCGCTGGTCATCATCCTGCTCGGCGGCGGGGTCGGTTTCCTGTCGGGGATGTTCGGCGTCGGTGGCGGCTTCCTGACGACGCCGCTGCTGATCTTCTACGGCATTCCGCCGACGGTCGCCGCGGCGTCGGCGGCGACGCAGGTGACGGGAGCGAGCGTCTCCGGCGCGCTCGCGCATTTCGAGCGCGACGGCGTCGATGTGCGGATGGGCGGGGTGCTGATCGTCGGCGGTCTGTTCGGCTCGCTGATCGGTGCGGGGCTGTTCGAGCTGCTGACCGCCTGGGGTCAGATCGATACGACGATCAACATCCTCTATGTCGTGATGCTCGGCTCGGTCGGCGGGATCATGGCGCGCGAGGCGTGGGGCGCGCTGCGGCGGATGCGCGCGGGGCTTCCCGCGGCGGCGCGCAAGCGGCGGCATCATCCGATGGTCGCCAACCTGCCGCTGCGCTGGCGCTTCTATCGCTCGGGCCTCTATATCTCGCCGCTCGCGCCGCTGCTGCTCGGCATGATGGTCGGCGTGCTGACGATGCTGCTCGGCGTCGGCGGCGGCTTCATCATGGTGCCCGCGATGATCTATCTGCTCGGCATGGGGACGCAGGTGGTGGTCGGCACCTCGCTGTTCCAGATACTGTTCGTGACGATCGCGACGACGATGGTCCATGCGATGACGACCGGAGCGGTCGACCTGGTGCTTGCGGCTTTGCTGCTGGTCGGCAGCGTCACCGGCGCGCAGATCGGCGCGCGGTTCGCGCAGAGCGTGAAGCCCGAATATCTGCGGATGGCGCTGGCGGTGATCGTGCTGATCGTCGCGCTGCGCATGGCGGTCGACCTCTTCATCCGCCCCGAAGAAATCTATACCGTGCAATGAGGGGGCTCGGCGCTCTCGCCTGCGCATCGGCGCTGCTGCTGACCGTGGGCACCGCGCGCGCCGACGATCCGCGCCTCGTGCCCGATGTGTCGAGCCGCGCGATCGAGATCCAGTACAGCTTCACCGGCGAGGAACTGCTGCTGTTCGGCGCGATCCTCTATCCGGGGCAGCGGCTTCCCGACGACCGCACCGACATCGTCGTCGTGCTGAAGGGGCCGGTGCGGCCGATCGTCCTGCGCGAGAAACAGCGCGTTGCGGGAATCTGGGTCAATGCGAGCAGCATCCGGCTGCGCACCTCGCCCGGTTTTTACGCGATCGGATCGTCGCGGCCGATCGACAAGCTGGTCGACGAGCGCACCGCCGCGATCTTCGAGCTCGGCCTCGACAATCTGTCGATGTCGCCCGCGGGCTTTTCGGAAGCGAAGAAGCTTGCGCGCTTCGAGGCGGGGCTGATCGACCTCTATCGCCGCGCGGGGCTGTTCTACGAAAATCCGCGGGCGGTCGAGATCAGCGAGGGCGTGCTCTATCGCGCGCGCATCCCGGTGCCGGCGCGCGTGCCCGTCGGCACCTATCGTGCTGAAACCTATCTGATCAGTCGCGGCCGCGTGATCGCGGTCGCCTCGCGCGATGTCCAGATCCGCAAGGCGGGGTTCGAGCGGTTCGTCGCGCTCGCCGCCGAGCGCCACGGTTTCCTCTATGGGCTGACCGCGGTCATGCTCTCGCTGGTCCTCGGCTATGGCGCATCGGCGCTTTTCCGCCGCCGCTGAGCAGTTTTCCGCCGATTCAGCATAAGCGCTTTATTTACCCTCACCTGCGATAAGCGGCGCCGGAACGATAAAGGCGGGGCTTGATATGGATATGCAGGGTGGCGGGTTCGGCGCCGGGGATTCGACGGCTGCGCAGCATGTCCGGCTCGCGGGCGGTGGGACCGCCGCGGCCGTGGCGCCGACCGTCAACCATCATCGCGACGACCTGCTGATCGGCGAAGTGATCGATATTTCGGGATCGGATTCGCGCATTCTGCTCGATGCCGCGACGATCGGCCAATTGTCGACGTCGAGCGACGCGGCGGTCGCGATGGCGGGCCAGGTCGGCGCGCAGGTCAAGATCCGCGTCGGCAACGTCTGGCTCGTCGCCAGCATTCGCGACCAGCAACTGCACGAGCGCGGCGAGGGGCTGATCGTCGCGACGATCGACTTCCTCGGCGAAGGCGAAGAGGAAAAGATCACCGGCCGCATCCACAATTTCCGCCGCGGCGTGACGCGTTATCCGATCCCGGGCGGGCAGGTCTATGCAGCGACCAGCCACGACCTCAAGCAGATCTACGCCGCCGACGAACGCGCGCATGTCGAGATCGGGACCATCTATCCGACCCGCGATATTCGCGGCTCGCTCTATGTCGATGCGATGCTCGGCAAGCATTTCGCGCTGCTCGGTTCGACCGGCACCGGCAAGTCGACGAGCGCGGCGCTGATCCTCCACAAGATTTGCGAACTTTCGCCGCAGGGCCATATCGTGATGATCGACCCGCACGGCGAATATTCGGCCGCCTTCAAGGGCACCGGCGCGCTGTTCGACGTCGACAATCTCGCCATGCCCTATTGGCTGATGAACTTCGAGGAGCATTGCGAGGTCTTTGTCACCAGCGAGGGTCGCGACCGCCAGAGCGATTGCGACGTGCTCGCCAAATGCCTGCTCCAGGCGCGGCAGAAGAACCGCATGGCCGAGGGCATGACCAAGCTTACGGTCGATTCGCCGATTCCCTATCTGCTGTCCGACCTGCTCAACATCCTGCAGAATGAGATGGGCAAGCTCGACAAGGCGACCTCGTCGGCGCCCTTCATGCGGATCAAGGGCAAGATCGAGGAAATGCGCGCCGACCCGCGCTATAATTTCATGTTCTCTGGGATGCTCGTCGCCGACACGATGGCGAATTTCATCGGCAAGATCTTTCGCCTGCCGTCGGACGGCCGCCCGATCTCGATCATCGACGTGTCGGGGGTTCCCAGCGATATCACCAGCGTCGTCGTCGCGGTGCTGTCGCGCCTGACCTTCGACTATGCGATCTGGTCGCGCGGCGAGCCGCAGCGCCCGATCCTGCTCGTCTGCGAGGAAGCGCACCGCTACATCCCGTCGAAGGACATCGGCCAGGGCCAGGCGGTGCGCAAGATTCTGGAACGGATCGCCAAGGAAGGCCGCAAATATGGCGTGTCGCTGGGGCTGATCACCCAGCGCCCGTCGGACCTCGCCGAAGGCGTGCTGTCACAGTGCGGGACGATCATCTCGATGCGCCTCAACAACGAACGCGACCAGCATTTCGTCAAGGCGGCGATGCCCGAAGGCGCACGCGGCTTCATCGATTCGATCCCGGCGCTTCGCAACCGCGAATGCATCGTGTGCGGGGAGGGCGTGTCGATCCCGATCCGCGTCTATCTCGACACGCTCGACGAGGACAAGAGGCCCGCGTCGAGCGATCCGATGTTCTCGAAACTGTGGCGCGAGACCGGTGGTGAGGCCGAGATATTGGAGCGCGTCGTCAAGCGCTGGCGAAGCCAGGGGCGGTAAACAAGTCTCGTCATTGCGAGTGCAGCGAAGCAATCTCCAGCCATCGGCCAGCGCGAGGCCGATAGCTGGAGATTGCCGCGTCGCCTTCGGCTCCTCGCAATGACGAGGTTCTGCTATTTCGCCGGCGGTTCCCAAAGCTCGATCGGGTTGCCCTCAGGGTCGTGGACCCGCGCGAAGCGGCCGACGCTCGGGTCGTCCCATTCCTTCTTGGTGATCACCGCGTCGCCCGCTGCGCGGAACGGCGCGAGGACGGCGTCGAGGTCGTCGACGCGCAGGTTGATCATGAACTGCCGGTCGGCGGGGAAATAGTCGGTGTCGGCCTTGAAGGGCGAAAAGACCAGCGGTCCGCCGGTGACCGTCCACACCCATTGATTGACCGGCTCGCTCCCGTCGGCGCTGATCCCGCCGCCGACGCCGAGCCGGTCGCGATACCAGGCCGACAGTGCCTCCGGATCGCGGGCGCGGAAGAAGAGTCCGCCGATGCCCTTTACATGTCCCATGCCCGCCTCCCTGATGTCGAGGGGGTGAGACTAGGCGGCTTCGGTCAGCGAATCCACTCCCCGCTCTTGCTGAACTCTTCCTTGATCTGCCCCGACTGGTTGAGCCGCGGATCGGTATAGGTCGGCGCGGGCGCCGCAGTCGGGGCGGGGGCGGCTGCGGCGGACGGCGCGGCGCCCATCGTGCCGGGCAAAGGCGCGGGCGCGACGTCGGGCAGCGCCGCCGCCGGACCGGTCAGCTCCGGCATCGGCCCGGCGCCCGGCGGCAGACCCTTGCCCTTGAGGATCGCGAGCTGCTGCGCGAGCGGCAGATAGGGGCCGGGCACCGGCTCGCGCCCCATATAGGGCGCGCGAAACGCGTCGGGCATGCCCCAGCGGCCGCGCCAGCGATGAAAGATATGCGCGCCGACGATGTTGGTCATCACCAAGCTTTTGCCCCAGCGCGGCCAGATCGCGGTGGTGTGATAATGGGTCGCGAGCCCGACGCCCGGGAAAACAGTGCCGTTTAGCGCTGCCGAGGCGATGCGGCTCGCGCGCAGCCAGTTGCGGCGCTCGGGCGCGCGCGCCATCGCGCCGTCGCAGGCGAAGGTGAACTGGCACACGCCCGCGCGCTCGGACCCCTGGAAGACGACGCCGCAGATGGTGTTGGGAAAGCTCGGGTGGCGGGCGCGGTTGACGATCACCTGCGCGACGCCGCGCATCCCGTCGTCGCTTTCGGACGCCGCCTCGTAATAGAGGGCCGATGTCAGGCAATAATGCGCGCGCTCGCGGTCGAGCGCGGTCAGACCGCGAAAGACATAGGGCTTGGCGGGCGGGCCGACGAACGCTTCCTGCTGCAGCTCGGCCGGCGACGCGGGGGGCAGGGCGGTCGCATCGGCATAGCCGACGCTGGCGGGGTCGGGCAGCGTCGGATCGATCTTGAGCGCATCCTCATAGCTGCCCGAATTCATCACTGCCCAGCGCGCCGGATCATAGGGTTTGAAGGTCAACGGCACGCTGACGCTGTAGGGGCCGAAGCCGCGCGGCCGATATTGCCCCGTCGACAGCATGAGCGCGAGGCAGGCGACGATGGTGATCGCGGCCAGCATCCCCCAATATTCGCGCCCCGGACCCGCCGGTTTTTCCGGCGCCGGGTCGCGCCACGTCGAGCGGGCGGCAAGATGGAGTTCGGGCTTCATGCGTCGCGTTACACTCTCCGCGGCCGATTCGCGCAGCCGCTCTCATCCTGCCTTATGCCCCGAAACGCCAATAAAGTGTTTCGCCGCCGATGTCCTGTGCCGCAGGGGGACAGGTGATGCGTCAGCCGATCTCGACCGTCAGATGCTCGATTTCGTGCACCGGGCGGAGTCGCTCACAGACTGCCGCGCGGCTTGTGCCGGTGACGCTGACGATCGCGGCGTGGGCGGCGGGGCCGACGCGCCAGACGTGGAGGTCGCGGATCCGCGCATCGCCCGGTCCTTCGACCAGCGCGCGGATTTCGGCTTCGAGTTCGGTGTCGGTCGCGTCGAGCAGCACCGCGGCGGTGTCGCGCATCAGCGACCAGGACCAGATGGCGATGACGATCGCGCCGACGACGCCCATCGCGGGATCGAGCCACACCCAGCCGAAATAGCGCCCGCCGAGCAGCGCCGCGATCGCGAGCACCGAGGTCAGCGCGTCGGCGAGGACGTGCAGATAGGCCGAGCGGAGATTATTGTCCGTCTCGTGCCGATGACCATGATCATGCGGGTGGTCGTGATGATGATCGTGACCGTGACCGAGCAGCAGCGCACTGACGATGTTCACGCCGAGGCCGATCACGGCGATGACCGCCGCCTCGCCGAAGGCGACGGGACTGGGATCGACGAGGCGGATCGCCGATTCCCACGCGATGCCGAGCGCGACGATCCCGAGCACCAGCGCCGAGGCGAAGCCCGCAAGATCGCCGACCTTGCCGGTGCCGAAGCTGTAGCGCCCGCTCGTCGCGTGGCGCTTGGCGTAGCGATAGGCGAGCGCCGCAATGCCGAGCGCCCCCGCGTGGGTCGCCATGTGAAAACCATCGGCGAGCAAGGCCATCGAGTTGAAGGCGATTCCCGCGGCGATCTCCGCGACCATCATCACCGCGGTCAGCAGCACGACCCACAATGTACGGCGCGCATTTTCGTCGTGCCGCGTGCCGAGATAGACATGGCTGTGCGTCAGCGCGTCGATATCGTCGTCGAGCGACATGCGGCTCCCCCTATTTCGTATAGCGGCGGATCGCCGCGAGCAGGTCTTCGCCGCCCTGCGCGCGCTCGGCGTCCGACAGGCCGGGTGCGGCGACATGCGATTGCAGATGGTCGGCGACGAGTTCGTCCATCAGCCCCGCGACGGCGCCACGCACCCCAGCAACCTGATGGAGGATGGCCGCGCAGCCCGCCTCGCCGGCGATCGCGCGCTCGATCGCGGCGACCTGCCCGGCGATGCGGCGGGTGCGGGCGAGGAGTTGATCCTTGTTGGCGTGGGTATGCGACATAGGATACCCCCCTACCCTATATAGGCGCAGCGGGGCAAGCGATCAGTGGACGATCGCCGCGTCGTACCAGTCGCCGCGCGGCGATACATCGATCGGCAGGCCGAAAAGGCTGGTCAGCGCGTCGCCGGTGAGCAGGTCCGCCTTGGCGCCGTCGTGCAGTACGCGCCCGCCCTGCAGCATCACGATGCGGCCGATCTCGGGCAATATCTCCTCGATATGGTGGGTGACGAGGATCAGCGTCGTGCCGCCGCGCGCGACGCCGCGCAGCATGTCGAGGAAATGATGCCGCGCCGCGGGATCGAGCCCCGCGCACGGCTCGTCGAGCAACAGCGCGCGCGGCCGGTGCGCGAGCGCGCGGGCGATCAGCACGCGGCGCGCCTCGCCGGTCGACAGGCTCGCCATGCTGCGCCCGATCAGATGGGTGGCGCCGACCTCTTCGAGCGCGGCGCGCGAGGCGTCGATCATCTCCTGCGTGTACTGCTGATGCGCCCAGAGGCCGCGCGAGGCGAAGAAGCCCGAGACGACGCAGTCGAGCGCTTCCAGCGGCGGCTCGGCATCGAAATCGAGCTGCATCGTCGTCGAGACGATGCCGAGCAGCTTGCGGAGCTCGAACACGTTCCAGCTATCCTGCCCGAAAATACGGACGTCGGCGCCATAGGCCGGATAAAGCTGGCGCGCGATCAGCTTGACCAGCGTCGACTTGCCCGACCCGTTGGCGCCGAGGATCGCGGTGCTTTCGCCGTCGGCAATGGTCAGCGCAGGCAGGTCGAGGATGCACGTCTCGTCGGCCATGACGCGGACATCGGCGAGGGCGAGCAGGGGAGAGTCGTTTGTCATGGCGGCGCGTTGAGCATGGGAGGACGTGAGAAGGAAGAGGGAATTGGCTCGACCGGGCCTTGACCGGCGGACTTAATTGCACTGATTGTATGGGCAATGGCGATCCGAGGGATTGGCTTGGCGACGGCCGCTTATTGCGCGATATGGGTTTCCAGAATGGAGAGGTGATCCATGAAAGGAAAAATACAGGCGTTCATCGAGGATATAATTGGGTCGATTCTTTGCTCATTGGTCTTTTTTCTGCTCGACGCCGTGGATGGTAAAGAAACGAAAATATCTTATTATGTGATCGGTGCGATAATCTTGCTGATCTTGTTCCAGACGAAGCGATATTTTTTCAGGGAATCATCGTCGTAATTTCCGCTTATGGATGTGGCGTGATTTTTCGGGATAGTTTCCCTGGCCTGTGGTGTGTGCGTATCATCCATTCTCCCCTTGCCGACTCCCCGCAACACGCCTATATGCGCCCTACTTCTTGACATGGTGAGCCAGTTGGGACGTCGGGGCCGCGGGCCGCGGCGGCAATTCCCGCATGGTTTCCGGTCATCCGATTTGGGAACTTCATTTGGTCGATTTCGACGCCCTCAACGCGATCATCGCACCCGAAGCCGAAGCGATGGGCCTTGCGCTCGTGCGCGTCGCCTTTTTCGGCGGCGACAGCGATCCGACGCTGCAGGTGATGGCCGAGCGGCCCGACACGCGCCAGCTCACCATCGACGATTGCGCCGATCTGTCGCGCCGCATCTCCGAACGGCTCGATGCGCTGGAAGAGGCGGGCAAGGATCCGATCGACGGCGCTTACCGGCTCGAAGTCTCGTCGCCCGGCATCGACCGGCCGCTGACGCGCCGCGCCGACTTCGCCGACTGGGCGGGGCACGAGGCGAAGATCGCGCTGAAAGAGAAGCGCGACGGGCGTCAGCGCTTCAACGGCGAGCTGGTCGGCATCGACGGCGATGTCGTCACGATTTCGGATAAGGAAGGGGTGGAGCACAAGCTGCCGTTCGACGCGATCGACACGGCGAAGCTGGTCCTCACCGACAAATTGATTGCCGCAACCGTCCCGCTCTCGACCGAGGGCGCCGACGACATGGAAGAAGAAGGACAGGACTGATGGCCACTGCCATTTCCGCCAACAAGGCCGAACTGCTCGCGATCGCCAACAGCGTCGCCAGCGAGAAGATGATCGACAAGGGCATCGTCATCGAGGCGATCGAGGAAGCGATCCAGCGCGCCGCGCGCGCCCGCTACGGCGCCGAGAACGACATTCGCGCCAAGCTCGACCCGCAGACCGGCGACCTGCGCCTGTGGCGCGTCGTCGAGGTGGTCGAGCAGGTCGAGGATTATTTCAAGCAGGTCGACCTCGCCGCCGGCCAGAAGCTGCAGAAGGACGCCAAGCTCGGCGACTTCATCGTCGACCCGCTGCCCGCGGTCGACCTCGGCCGCATCGACGCCCAGTCGGCGAAGCAGGTGATCTTCCAGAAGGTCCGCGAAGCCGACCGCGAGCGCCAGTATGAAGAGTTCAAGGATCGCGCGAACGAGATCATCACCGGTGTCGTGAAATCGGTCGAGTTCGGCCACATCGTCGTCAACCTCGGCCGCGCCGAGGGCGTGATCCGCCGCGACCAGCAGATCCCGCGCGAACTGATGCGCGTCGGCGACCGCGTCCGCGC
>Ga0182745_1002270_pt1 | contig 17438 bp, 15 predicted proteins | sample eDN3rd30CKraftBY_FD_128523 | JGI IMG/M metagenome (GOLD analysis project Ga0182745, IMG submission 128523) | Enriched backyard soil microbial communities from Emeryville, California, USA - eDNA 3rd pass 30_C Kraft BY (version 2) (version 2) | ecosystem: Environmental > Terrestrial > Soil >...
TGCTAGGACAAAAACAATGAACGACAGCATTTACCTCTCGATACAAAACAGCCCCCGTTTCAAGGAGCTGGTCACCAAACGCGAACGGTTCGCCTGGATTCTCTCGGCGATCATGCTCGGCCTTTACTGCGCCTTCATCCTCCTGATCGCCTACGGTCCTCATGTGCTGGGCACGAAGCTCAGTCCTGAGTCATCGATTACCTGGGGCATTCCCCTGGGCGTCGGCCTGATCGTCTCGGCATTCGTCCTGACCGCCATCTACGTGCGCCGCGCCAACGGCGAGTTCGATGAGCTGAACAAGGAAATCCTGAAGGAGGCGCAACAATGATTCGCTCTGTCAAAGCTCTGGCCGTACTGGCCTGCGGAGCCTTTGCACCCGCCGTGTGGGCCGCAGATGCCCTGACCGGCGAGGTGCAGAAACAACCGCTGAACGTTTCCGCCATTGCCATGTTCGTGACCTTCGTCGCCTTCACGCTCGGCATCACCTACTGGGCCTCCAAGCGCAACAAGTCGGCATCGGACTACTATGCTGCCGGCGGCAAGATCACCGGCTTCCAGAACGGTTTGGCGATCGCTGGCGACTACATGTCAGCCGCCTCGTTCCTGGGTATTTCCGCGCTGGTGTTCACCTCGGGTTATGACGGCCTGATCTACTCGATCGGTTTTCTGGTCGGCTGGCCGATCATTCTTTTCCTGATTGCTGAACGCCTGCGCAACCTGGGCAAGTACACCTTTGCCGACGTGGCCTCGTACCGCCTCGGGCAAAAGGAAATCCGCACCCTGTCGGCCTCCGGTTCGCTGGTGGTGGTGGCGTTCTACCTGATCGCGCAAATGGTCGGCGCCGGCAAGCTGATCGAGTTGCTGTTCGGCCTGGACTACCATGTAGCGGTGGTCATGGTGGGTATCCTGATGTGCCTGTACGTGCTGTTCGGTGGCATGCTGGCCACTACGTGGGTACAGATCATCAAGGCTGTGCTGCTGCTGTCCGGTGCCAGTTTCATGGCGCTGATGGTCATGAAGCACGTGGGCTTTGACTTCAACACGCTGTTCACCGAAGCGATCAAGGTACACGCCAAGGGTGAGGCGATCATGAGCCCCGGCGGCCTGGTCAAGGACCCGATCTCGGCATTCTCCCTGGGCCTGGCACTGATGTTCGGTACTGCCGGCCTGCCGCACATCCTGATGCGCTTCTTCACCGTCAGTGATGCCAAGGAAGCGCGCAAGAGCGTGCTGTATGCCACCGGCTTCATCGGCTACTTCTACATCCTCACCTTCATCATTGGCTTTGGCGCGATCCTGCTGGTCAGCACCAACCCGGACTTCAAGGACGCGGCAGGCGCTCTACTGGGTGGCAACAACATGGCCGCGGTGCACCTGGCCAATGCGGTGGGTGGCAGTGTGTTCCTCGGCTTCATCTCGGCGGTGGCCTTTGCCACCATCCTGGCGGTGGTGGCTGGCCTGACCCTGGCCGGTGCCTCGGCGGTGTCCCACGACCTGTATGCCAGCGTCTGGCGCAAGGGCAAAGCCAACGACAAGGACGAGATCCGCGTATCGAAGATCACCACTGTCGCCCTGGGTGTGCTGGCGATTGGCCTGGGGATTCTGTTCGAGAAACAGAACATCGCCTTCATGGTCGGCCTGGCGTTCTCCATTGCCGCCAGCTGCAACTTCCCGGTACTGCTGCTTTCGATGTACTGGAAGAAGCTGACCACCCGCGGCGCCATGATCGGCGGCTGGCTGGGCCTGGTGAGTGCGGTGACGCTGATGATCCTTGGCCCGACCATCTGGGTACAGATTCTCGGCCACGAGAAGCCCATCTACCCGTACGAGTACCCGGCGCTGTTCTCGATGGCCATTGCCTTCGTCAGCATCTGGTTCTTCTCGGTCACCGACAAGTCCAAGGCAGCTGAGGATGAGCGCGCGCTGTTCTTCCCGCAGTTCGTGCGTTCGCAGACTGGCCTGGGTGCCAGCGGGGCGGTCTCGCACTAACGTCAACCCCTTGCATTGAAAACGCCCCGCCTGTCGGGGCGTTTTTTATTTTATGCAGTCAGAAACAGCCTACATACAGAGTGAGGCTCTGCCCATAAAGTTTCCTCATGTCGTAAGGGCATCTATAGATGCCGGCACATTTGGGGAATGTTCAATGAAGTTACGCTGTTTGATCACCTTCGCTCTCCTTGGCGTGGCGGGCGCTGCCGGGGCGAAGGAAATACCGCAGGACATCAGTGTCCAAGCTGTCGTGTCGGTTCCTGAATTTCAGGTGAACTCGGTTGACAGTTGGTGGGAAGACGTACTTCAGGCTGAATATGACCCGGATCGGGGTGTCTTCAAGCAAATTGAAAAAGAGGTGTTTGTAAAAAGTACCTACGGCCCGATCTACGCGAAAACCGACCGTTCGGAGTATCGGTTTACCCGGGTGGGCGGTGGAGAAGCGCCCCGTCGATACCACATCATGTTGAATCGCAAAAGAATGGGCACGGCACCGGTTGAAATCGTCAGTGCTGCTGAAGCCGCTCAGGGAAAAAGCATTCAATTCAGGTTCTATCCGATGCCGGAAGCGTCGTCGACTCGCATACCCGGCACCTATGTCACGCAAGCCACCTTGATGTTCGAAACAGGGGCGCCCTGATTCGCAATTCCATTCGGGTGCTCCAGTGTGCCCGCTATTTGTTGTGCAACCGTTAAAGGAAGTTTGATGTGAAATCCTATGTATTGGCTGTCCCGTTCCTTGCATTGTTTGCCGGTGCTGCTGTCGCGTCCGCCCCTGCGCCGATCAGTCAGAATATTTCAGTGACGGCGGTCATTCCCGGGAATGAGTTTTCAGTGGCCCCCATAGGGGACTGGCTGGATAAAGGCGTGACGCTTGAATATGAGCCGGAGCGCGAAGACTTCAAGGCGGTCAGTGAAAGGTTCTCGGCACAGAGTGATGTCGGCGCTATTCAGGCCCACCTGCTGTACACAGCAGCGCTGCAAGACCCGCAAACCGACGAGAAGATTGATCTTATCATCTCTGTTGGGGGTAAACAGTTGGCGTTGACGGCCACGGAGGTCATGAGCGCGGAAGATGCTAAAGTTGGCAAGGAACTTCCCATTACCTTTAATGCCATAAGGCCCGACAGTGGTTATGTAAAGGGTGAGTATGCCGGGACAGTGAGCGTGTTGTTTGAAACTTCCTCCGCCAGCCTTTGACTGAAGCAGTGCCGCCTGCCTCAACTTACTGGATGTTTATCCGTGTAGGGGCAGGTGTTGAAGTGGATTGAATCATGTTCCAGTTTGCTGCACCCGGCCGTGCACTCGCTGTCTGGCTGCTGGGTGCTGCCTGCCTTCTGCCCCTCGAAGTGTTGGCCGCGCGCGCGTCCAGTGCCATTGACCTGAATACATTCGGGCGTTTGCCTGAAGACTTCGAGGCGCACTTCTTCGATGTGCCACTTGCCGTACGAGTGGAGCTTGATCAACGCTACCTCGGTGATGCCATGGTGGTATTGAGCCGTGATAACCGTGTGCAGTTGCTGGCGTTTACCGACACTGAGCAGAGCGCAGAGCCGGCCACACTCCGGCAGTTATGGCAACAGCGCCTGGAGGGCGGGCGCATGCTGGGCGACTGCCTGCAAAACTGCCCGGACGGGTTGCAGGCTATCCATTACAGCCTGGCCAATTCCCAGTTGTCATTGCTGACGTCCAATGCCGAGAAGCTGGAGCAGGACGCGCTCTTCCACCGCCTCCCGGAGCAGAGCGACGCTGGGTTGCTGCTGCGTAACCAGCTCAACCTGGTCAATGATGGCAATCAGACCACGGGCAGAGTCGGCCTGCTCGGTCAGGGCAATCTGCATAACTGGACGACGCTTGCCGATGCGCGCGTGGAACGCACCCCAGCTGAGCAAGGCGATATGCGTTACCGCATGAACCAGCTTTACGCAGAGAGCATGCACGAAGAGCATTTCTTTCGGCTGGGTTACTTCTCTACTGGCGCAGAAGGCCTCGTGCGCCAGCCAGCCCTCCTGGGGCGTCGCCCTGATAGCACGCTTGGCTTGATGCTGGGCAGCAGTGACAGCCTGCTGGTCGACAATGGCCAAGCCAGCGCCATCCCGGTCTATGTCACGCCGAACCGCCCGGGTATCGTCGAAATCTATCGCAATGGTTCGCTGATCAACAGTCAGCCGGTACAGGCCGGTTTACAGGCGCTCGACACGCGGGTATTGCCTGGCGGCATCTATGATGTAGAGCTGCGTTTGCTCGAAGACGGCCTGGAGACCTCGCGCAGCGAAGCGTCCATCTACAAGCCCAGCCGGTGGCAGAACATGGATAACCGCTGGCGCTACAACCTGTACCTGGGCCAGCAGGTCGAGCTGCTGAGCAACGGGGATGGCGAACGTGAACAGAGCCCGGTGTTCGGGGCCCTTTCCAACTACCTGATGCATCCTGCTGCGGTGCTGGGGCTGTCAGTGCAACAGGTCGATGCTGACCTGCAGTTGGGTACCTCGCTGGACTGGGACGTGCATGAACGGTTCAAGCTTTACGCCAGCCTCAATCAGACCCAAGGCCTGGGCAACGGCGGCGATCTGCAGTTGACCTACACCCATCCTTGGGGCTCGTTGCTACTGAGCCACAACCAGACCTGGCTGGAGCCTGGCAGTAGTGGTCGCGACGATACTTCACAGCGCCAGGTGCGCAGCCGCACCGCCTTTTCGATCAACCACCGGATAACCGCACGCAGTTCAGCGACGCTGCGCCTGGAACACAGTGCGGGCTCGGCAAGCGGCCTGGGTGCCGACCTGAGCTGGGCGTTCTACGGGAAGCTGCGGGGGCATCAGAGCAGTGTTCGCCTGTCACTTTTCGACAGGCCTGGAACGCGCAGCAGCGCCGGTGTCCGCAGCCGCGGTGTCAACGTTGCTGTAAGCATGAAGCTCGAGCGCGATGGCAAGCAGCTTGGGGTCGATGTGGGTAGCCGCGCCTCGCGTGAGGGGGGCAATGACCCCTACGCTTCGCTGTGGTATCGGCAGAACGTCGACCTGGGTCCCGTGCACAGCCTGGGGGGCAGCGCGACGCTCGACGGCTATGGCACCAGCCTGGCGGCCAATGGGCGCTTCCACAGCCAGGCGCTGCAGGGCGATGCCTATGCCCAGAGTTCCTCTTTCAACAATAACCTCAGCGGTGGCCTCAACCTGGAAAGCACCCTGGCGCTGGGCGACGGGAAGCTGGCCATGGGTGGCAGCAGCCTGCCGCTCGAAGCCGGTTTGATCATCGATGTCGAAAGTGATCTGCACGGTGTGAAGCTGCGCGCCAACGATGGCCAGGGCATGAGTGCAGTGCTGCACCCCGGGCGCAATATCGTGCCGGTGACGGCGTTCAAATCTGGCCATGTGCGTTTCGACTTCGACACGAAGGACGTGCCGCCAGCACAGATCCAACCCCTCGCTGTGGACTATCACCTCAACCGCGGTGGGGTGGGGTACCACGCAGTGAAAGTCATGCGAACGGTGACTGTGTTTGGCCGGCTGCTCGACGGGCAAGGCCAGCCACTGCATGGCGCGCATGTGGTCAATGACGCCGGGCGCACGGTTGTCGAGGCGGATGGCTATTTCAACGTGGAAATGAGTGAGTCACGGCCCACCCTGGAAATTCGCCATGGCACGGCAGGCAACTGCCTTCTGACATTACCGCCGGACAACTTTGATCGCGAGGATGACCTGCTGATCGTGGGTGATCAGCGGTGTGTGCCCAGTGTGGGCTGAGCCGGCTTTCGGCATGAAGCTGTAGAGGGCCCGATTCCCGGGTCGATGGATTGGATGTTGAGTAAACAGAGGTTGAAGATGCACAGGTTCACATTTCACTTGTCACCCTTGTTGTTCGTTGCGCTGATGCTGCCGTGGTTTGCCCAGGCCGGGCCACAGCTGGATGTCGGCACGCTCTATGACTACCTCGAACCAGGCAAGGGCACCTATGCCAAACGCATCTACAACCGGGGGGACAGTACCGCCTTCGTCAAAGTCAGCGTGCTGGAGTTGGTCTACGACGGTCAGGCAGAACCCCGTGAGGTGGACATCGATGAGCTGCCCTTCGACCAGCGCAGCGTTGTTGCCAGCCCAGCGCGGATGATCATCCCTGCACGCGGTATGCAGGCCGTGCGGTTGCTGTATCGCGGTGAACGGAACCAGGAGCGTTACTACCGGCTGCGCTTCGTCCCGGTGGTGCCGGAACAGGATGACAGCTTCGCACTGGATAAAACGGAGCTTGACGCTTACCGCAAAGAACTCAGTGCCGGTGTGCAGTTTCTGGCCGGCTACGGCACCATTTTGATTACCAAGCCTGCTGCCACGCAGTATCAGACCTCGATCGAGCAAGCCGGTGGGAAATGGACCGTGCGCAACGAGGGCAATGCGACGGTGCTGCTCGACAACGTCCAGGTCTGTGTGCTGAACGAGGAGGAGTGTGAGCCTCCGGCCAAGCACCATCTTCGCCCCGGGCGTAAGCGCGAGTTCGTCGAGAAGCCCGGTGTCGAATACCGCTTCGAGCTGGTGGAAGGCGATGCACGCAAAGCTATGAGCTTCAAGGCCGAGTGAGAGGTAGGGGCATGTTTCGCAAGTGTGCAATGCTGGTACTGCTGTCTGGCGTGTTGGGTTCGTCGTGGGCGCAAGCGGCCGATATTACGCTCAAGCTGCGTTACCGCGGCGAGACCCGGCAGTTTGAAAACCTGACGCCCCGGTCGTCCCCTGTGTGTACTCAGTTGCCGCAGCTTTGTGGCGATCCGCTGCAGGACCTGCTGGATGTGGGGGTCGAGTACTCGAAAACAGTCGATGGCGAAGGCGCCGACGGCTTCTACCTCTCGGCCCCTGTCCAGCCGACTACGCTACTGATGGTCCGTGACCAGACCGGTGAGCAAGTCAGCATGGACTTTGCCATTACCCACCTGGGCGGTGCGGTAACTTCGGACGATGGGGCACCGACGCTTGCGGCGCGCACGGGCCTGGACTCGAGTGGTTGCCAGGTTGCGTTGGCCAGCGCGGCCCATCGCCTGTTTCTGTGGTCGCCAGCCAGCAACGGTTGCTGGGCCAACGTCAATGCGGCGAATGCGAGCACTTACCACGTGAGTCACCTGACGCTGGGCTACAGGTTGAAGACGCCTTTACCGGCGAGCTTGAAGTCGGGCGTGTACCGAGGGCGCGTGGTCTATTCGATAGGCCCTGACAGGGATATAAGCCTGGGTTCGAGCCGAACGGTCTCCGGGCTCACGGACGATTCAGTGGCGATCAACGTCGAGCTGGAGGTGGTGCATGACCTTGAGGTGCGTTTTGAGCCGGGCTCCGAGCAGGTGACTCTGGTGCCGCGGCACGCGCAGGGGCATGGGAGCCGAGGGCGGGGTGCGGCAGACAAGCTGGAAAAAGACGTGACCTTCAGCCTGACTGCCAGTGGCCCGTTCAACGTCTGGGCGCTGTGCAGCACGGGGCTGGGCAGCACGTGCAATTTACGCTCGGCCAAGGGCCATGACATACCGCTGTATCTGGCCATGACCTTGCCAGGTGTGTCCTACCATGGCCGTTCGCTCTATCGGCAGGCAATGTCCTTTGGCGGAGCTGAGAACGCCATGAGCCTGGAAGTCCCGCCAGAGGGTGTGACCGGCAGCCAAGGGCAGTTGCATTTTCATGTATACCCTCGCGGCCACACCCAAGAACAGGACATGTTGCCTGGTATCGAGTATCACGCTGTGGTGACGATGGTGTTCGATGCGAACCTGTAGGACGGCAACCGGGTGTTGCGACCCGCTTGCCATTCACCTCAACTGGTTGGATGAAGTGGCTATCCGCAGCGCGTCATATCATCCCAAGCAACAGCAGTACCAGCAGAATCACCAACACCACGCCAATAATGCCGGAAGGGCCATAGCCCCAGCTGCGCGAGTGGGGGAAGACCGGTAAGCCACCGATCAGCAGCAGAATCAGGATGATGATAAGGATCGTGGTCATGTCAAAGTCCTTGCATGATTAGGGGGCAAGAGCCTGAGATTGCTGGCCTCTCGATAATTCGGACCGGTGCGGGTTGGCAAAGATTCCATCCCCGTGCAGCCGTCTGCCCAATCATGCCCGCCCATTCACTACCCTGATGAATCCTGCTGGATGGCAACGCCTTGATTAGACTCACCGGACTACCTGTCAGAACAAGGCCTGCGACCATGCAAAAACGCATCATGATCACCGGCGCCGGGTCCGGCCTCGGCCGCGAGATCGCCCTGCGCTGGGCACGTGAGGGCTGGCGCCTGGCACTGGCCGATGTTAACGAAACCGGCCTGCGCGAAACGCTGGAGCAGGTTCATCAGGCCGGTGGCGACGGCTTCGTCCAGCGCTGCGATGTGCGCGACTATAGCCAGCTGACGGCCCTTGCCCAGGCCTGCGAAGAGAAGTTTGGTGGGGTCGATGTGATCGTCAACAACGCCGGTATCGCTTCGGGCGGGTTCTTCGCCGAGCTGTCGCTGGAAGACTGGGACTGGCAGATCGCCGTCAATCTGATGGGCGTGGTCAAGGGTTGCAAGGCGTTCCTGCCGCTGCTGGAGCGCAGCAAGGGGTGCATTATCAACGTCGCCTCGATGGCTGCACTGATGCAGGGCCCGGGCATGAGCAACTACAACGTGGCCAAGGCCGGTGTGCTGGCATTGTCGGAAAGCCTGCTGGTGGAGTTGCGCCAGATTGAGGTGGCGGTGCACGTGGTGTGCCCGTCGTTCTTCCAGACCAACCTGCTGGACTCGTTCCGCGGGCCGAACCCGGCGATGAAGGCACAGGTGGGCAAGCTGCTCGAAGGTTCGCCGATCAGTGCGGCGGACATTGCCGACTATATCCATCAGCAGGTCGCTGCAGGCGAGTTCCTCATCCTGCCCCATGAGGCAGGGCGCCAGGCCTGGCAACTGAAACGCCAGGCCCCTGAGCGGCTGTATGACGAGATGGCCGAAATGGCGGTGAAAATGCGGGCAAAAGCCCAGTCGCGATGATTGGTCTGTAGGAGAAGTTACTCAAATGCGTAAGGGGCTTCTGAATCGCAGTGGAGCTATTGAGTAGCTGAATGCCTACGGGGCAGGCTCCGGTTTTCCCTTTTGCAGGAGGATCGGAACATGCTGGTAATAGGGCGTGAAGTGGGGGAGGTCATCATGATTGGCGATGATATCCGGATCATGGTGGTGGAGACCCGGGACGGCGTGGTGCGCTTTGGTGTGGATGCCCCGCGTGAGGTGCCGGTGCATCGAGCCGAAGTTTACAAGCGCATCAAGGCGTCCAAGCAGAACAAGGCCTGAACAGGCCAGACCTGCTATTCGAGCAGTTCGCGGGGCACATCATGCTTGGCCAGCAACTGGCACTGCTGGCTTTCCAGGTCGAAAAGGATGAAAGCCTGGCCTTTGGCCAACGCCTGGCGTACTCGCAGCACGCGGGTTTCCAGCGGGGTATCGTCGCCGTTGTCAGTGCCGTCGCGGGTAACGAAGTCCTCGATCAGGCGGGTCAGGGTTTCGGCTTGCAGTTGGTCGTAGGGGATCAGCATGGTCGGGTGGTGTCTGAAGTGGGTATGAGCATGCTACGCGAAACATTCGAGGTGTTGGGGCCGCTTTGCAGCCCCATGGGCGTTTAGCCTTTGTTTCCGACCAGGCTGTCCACCGCCGGTACCCGCGTGTCGCTTTCCATCTGCGCATCATGTTCCAGCTGGTGGCTGAAGCGCTCGAGCGATGCATTGGCCGGCTGCGAGTCGCTGGCAAACACGGGCGGGCTCAGCAGGTAGGCTGATAACAGCCGGCTCAGTGCTGCCAGGCTGTCGATATGGGTGCGCTCGTAACCATGGGTGGCATCGCAACCAAAGGCCACCAGCGCGGTACGGATATCGTGCCCGGCCGTCACCGCCGAATGGGCATCGCTGAAGTAATAGCGGAACAGGTCGCGCCGCACCGGCAAGTCGTGGTCGCCGGCCAGTTTCAGCAGGTGCCGGGACAGGTGGTAGTCGTAAGGCCCCGACGAGTCCTGCATGGCCACACTGACCGCATGCTCGCTGGACGCCTGCCCAGGCGCCACCGGGGCAATGTCGATGCCGACGAACTCGCTGACGTCCCAGGGCAGGGCGCCGGCTGCACCCGAGCCGGTCTCCTCGGTGATGGTGAACAGCGGGTGGCAGTCGATCAGCGGCTGGCGGCCGCTTTCTACCACGGCCTTCAATGCCGCCAGCAATGCGGCTACGCCAGCCTTGTCGTCCAGGTGACGGGCGCTGATGTGGCCGCTTTCGGTGAACTCGGGCAAGGGGTCGAAGGCCACGAAATCACCAATGCTCACGCCCAGTGCCTCACAGTCGGCGCGTGTGGCGCAGTAGGCATCCAGGCGCACTTCCACGTGGTCCCAGCTGATCGGCATCTGGTCGATGGCCGTGTTGAAGGCATGCCCGCTGGCCATCAGCGGCAGCACGCTGCCACGGAATACCCCGGTATCGGTGAACACGCTAACCCGGCTGCCTTCGGCAAAACGGCTGGACCAGCAACCGACCGGCGCCAGGGCCAGGCGGCCATTGTCCTGCAACTGGCGCACGCTGGCGCCGATGGTATCCAGGTGGGCAGAGACGGCGCGATCGGGGGTGGCCTGCCGACCTTTGAGGGTTGCACGAATGGTGCCGCGGCGGGTCAGCTCGAAGGGGATGCCCAGTTCGTCAAGGCGTTCGGCCACGTAGCGCACGATGGTGTCGGTGAAACCGGTGGGGCTGGGGATGGCGAGCATTTCCAGCAGCACGCGTTTGAGGTAGTCGAGATCGGGTTCGGGGTGTCGCTCGGACATGTTGGGGACTCCTTTACTCCTGTGCTGGCCTCTTCGCGGGCAAGCCCGCTCCTACAGGTACAACGCAACCTTCAAGGGCGGTGATATCCCTGTGGGAGCGGGCTTGCCCGCGAAGAGGCCGGCACGGGTTTACGCCAAAGGCCGGCTATGGGGAAACAGCAGGTCGATAAAACGCTCGGCCGTGGGCTGCGGTTCATGGTTGGCCAGGCCAGCACGTTCGTTGGCCTCGATGATCACGTACTCCGGCTGCCCGGCATCACGCACCATGAAGTCCAGCCCCACCACCGGAATTTCCAGTGCCCGTGCCGCGCGCACGGCAGCATCGGCCAGCACCGGGTGCAGGCGTTCGGTGACGTCCTCCAGGGTGCCGCCGGTGTGCAGGTTGGCCGTACGCCGCACGGCCAGACGCTGGCCGGCCGGCAACACGTCGTCATAACCAACGCCCGCTGCGCGCAAGGTGCGCTCGGTTTCGTCGTCCAGCGGAATGCGGCTTTCGCCACCGGTGGCGGCCTGGCGGCGACGGCTCTGGGCTTCGATCAACTGGCGCACGCTGTGTTTGCCGTCGCCCAGCACCTGCGCCGGGTGACGGATGGCGGCGGCCACCACCTCGTAGCCGATCACCACGATGCGCAGGTCGAACCCGGCGTGGAAGCTTTCCAGCAGCACGCGGCTGTCGAACTGGCGGGCGTGCGCCACGGCACGGGTGATGTCGTCGATGCAGGTCAGGTTCACCGCCACGCCCTGGCCTTGTTCGCCATCGACCGGCTTGACCACCACCGCGCCATGCTCGTCGAGAAACGCCAGGTTGTCATCGGCATTGCCCGCCAGCTGTTGCGCTGGCACCTGCAGCCCAGCGTTGTGCAGCGCGTGCTGGGTCAGGCGTTTGTCCTGGCACAGGGTCATGGTCACGGCACTGGTCAGGTCGCTGAGCGATTCCCGACAGCGAATGCGCCGCCCGCCCAGGCTGAGGGTGAACAGGCCGCCAGCGGCGTCATCCACCTGCACTTCGATGCCCCGGCGTAGCGCCTCGTCGACGATGATGCGAGCGTAGGGGTTGAGGTCGGCCTGCGGGCCAGGCCCGAGGAACAACTGCTCGTTGATACCGTTCTTGCGCTTGACGGCGAAGGTGGGCAGGTTGCGAAAACCCAGTTTCTGGTAAAGGCGCTTGGCCTGGCGGTTGTCGTGCAGCACCGACAGGTCCAGGTAAGCCAGGCCACGGCTCATGAAGTGTTCGATCAGGTGGCGCACCAGCACCTCGCCCACGCCCGGGCGGGTGCAGTGTGGGTCCACCGCCAGGCACCACAGGCTGCTGCCATGCTCGGGGTCATCGAACGCTTTGGTGTGGTTCAGGCCCATGACGCTGCCGATCACTGAGCCGCTGTCTTCGTCCTCTGCCAGCCAGTACACCGGGCCACCCAAGTGCCGGGGGGTAAGCAGCTCGGCGTCGACGGGGAGCATCCCGCGCGCCTGGTACAGGGTGTTGATTGCCTGCCAGTCGGCGGGGTTCTGTGCCCGGCGCACGCGGAAGCCGCGAAATACCCGCTGCGCCGGGCGGTAGTCGGTGAACCATAGGCGCAGGGTGTCGGACGGATCGAGGAACAGCTGCTGTGGGGCCTGGGCCAGCACCTGCTGCGGTGCGGCCACGTACAGGGCGATGTCGCGTTCGCCCGGGTGCTCGTCGAGCAAATCCTCGGCCAGGGAAACCGGGTCGGGGTAGGTGTGGCCTATCAGCAGCCGGCCCCAGCCGCAGTGCACGGCACGCGGTTGGTCATGGGGCTGGCTGCCGTCACCGGCCAAGCGCGCTTGCAGGCGCTCATAGGACGGCGCCTGGCCGCGCAGCAGGCGCTGACCATAAGCGATTTCATGGGCTTTCATCGGTCAGATTCCTTGTTCGCTCAACCACAGGTTAAGCGCCGCCAGTTGCCATAGCTTGGAACCGCGCAATGGCGTCAGTTGGCCGTGCGGGTTGCTTAGCAGGCGGTCGATCATGGCCGGGTTGAACAACCCTCTGTCTTGGCTGGGGTCGGTCAGCAGCTCGCGTACCCAGCCCAGGGTGGCACCTTCCAGATGCTTCAGGCCCGGTACCGGGAAGTAACCCTTCTTGCGGTCGATCACCTCATGCGGGATCACCCGTCGCGCCGCCTGCTTGAGCACCTGCTTGCCGCCATCGGGCAGCTTGAAGCGTGCGGGAATGCGTGCCGACAGTTCCACCAGGCGGTAATCGAGGAACGGCGTGCGCGCCTCCAGGCCCCAGGCCATGGTCATGTTGTCCACCCGTTTGACCGGGTCGTCGACCAGCATCACGGTGCTGTCCAGGCGCAGCGCCTTGTCCACCGCAGCCGGTGCGCCGGGGCGGGCGAAGTGTTCGCGTACGAAGTCGCCGGCGGCGTCGGTTTCCAGCAGCCAGGGGGCCTGCACGGTGTCGCGGTATTCGGCGTGGCTGCGGTCGAAGAACGCATCTCGGTAAGCAGCATAGGCGTCGTCGGCGCCGTCCACCTGCGGGTACCAGTGGTAACCGGCGAACAGCTCATCGGCACCCTGGCCGCTCTGTACGCCCTTGCAGTGCTTGGCCACTTCCCGCGACAGCAGGTAGAACGCGATGCAGTCGTGGCTGACCATCGGCTCGCTCATGGCGCGAAACGCGGCCGGCAACTGGTCGATGATCTCGTGTTCGGCAATGCGCAGTTGGTGGTGGCGGGTGCCGTAGTGCCTGGCGATCAGGTCGGAGTACTGGAACTCATCGCCGCGCTCGCCGCCGGCATCCTCGAAGCCGATGGAGAAGGTCGACAGGTCTTCCACACCCACTTCGCGCAACAGGCCCACCAGCAGGCTGGAGTCGACCCCACCGGACAGCAATACGCCAACATCCACAGCAGCCCGCTGGCGGATGGCTACGGCGTCCCGGGTGGCGTCAAGCACGCGGGTGGTCCAGCCTTCCAGGTCCAGCTCACGCTCGTCGGGGTGGGGGCCGTAGTGCAGTTGCCACCAGACCTGGCGCTCCACTTCGCCATGCCGGTCGATGCGCATCCAGGTGCCTGGCTCCAGTTTCTGCACGTTGGCCAGCAGGGTGCGCGGTGCCGGTACCACGGCGTGGAAATTCAGGTAGTGGTTGAGTGCCACGGGGTCGAGCATCGGGTCGATGTCACCGCCCTTGAGCAGTGCCGGCAGGGTCGAGGCAAAGCGCAGGCGCTCGCCGTTGCGCGACAGGTACAGAGGTTTGACGCCGAGGCGGTCGCGGGCCAGGAACAGGCGCTGGTTGTCGCGCTCCCAGATGGCCAGGGCAAACATGCCGTTGAGCTTGGGCAGCAGGGCAGCGCCCCAGGCGTGGTAGCCCTTGAGCAGCACCTCGGTGTCGCCGTCGGACCAGAAGCTGTAGCCCAGCGCCTGCAGTTCCTCGCGCAGTTCGGGGAAGTTGTAGATGGCGCCGTTGAAGGCCAATGACAGGCCCAGGGTGTTGTCGACCATCGGCTGCGCCGAGCCGTCGGACAGGTCCATGATTTTCAGCCGCCGGTGGCCCAGGGCGATCGGGCCTTGGCTATGGAAGCCCCAGGCATCCGGGCCACGCGGGGCCAGGTGATGGGTAATGCGCTCTACCGCAGCCAGGTCGGCTGGGCGAGGGGCTTGGTCGATGGGGGTGAAACGTAATTCTCCTGCTAATCCGCACATAAGTCCTTACCGGTTTTTCCGTTGGGGAGGTGATGCCCCGGATTAGGGCACCTTAATGAACTGACCTGTTTGCTTTTTTAGAGTTTTAGAACAGTTTGTTATATAAGGTTGAGGTGGCAGGTTATTGCCTGGGATCTCGCAGTATTGCAGAAATCGAGCGCCGCGTGCGCAGCGCATCGCGAGCTGCGCTCGCTCCTACGTTTGTTTCGGGCCAGTAACGCCTGTAACAGGCGCGCGCGACCGCCTTGCTCGTACGACGCAATACAGGGTCATACACCAAAGCGTTCGCGCGCAAATCCCCCAGGAATAATTGGCCCGAAACAAACGTAGGAGCGAGCGCAGCTCGCGATGCGCCGCGCGGGCGGCGCTCGATCTCACCGGCGCAATAAATTCAACGCCATGCGCCCGAAGCAATCACTTCCCCCGGATCAGCCTGCGCAAGGCAAACCGGTTCGGATGACACGCCTGCGCCACCTCACGCGGCAACGGCAACGGCTCGCCGCACACCCAGGCGGCCACCAGTTCCCCGCTCAAAGGTGCCGTGATCAACCCGCGCGACCCATGCCCGCTGTTCACATACAACCCCTCCAGCCAAGGGCAGGCCACATCCGGCACCTGCCGGGCATCACGCCCCAACACGGCATAAGCTTCGGCAAACGCCTGCGCGTCGGCCATCGGCCCGACAATCGGCAAATAATCCGGGCTGGTACAACGGAACGCCGCGCGCCCTTGCAGTTGCTCGGGGTTCAGCTCGGCCACGCCCAGGCGCCGGGCCAGGTCAGTAGAAATCTCATCCAGCAACGCCAGGTTGCCCCGGTGCTCGGCCACCGTTGGCGCAAGGTCTTCACTGTGGAAGTCAAAACTTGCCCCCAGTGTATGTTCACCCTCGCGCGGCGGTGCCACATAGCCCTCCGCGCACACCACGGTGCGTAGCGCCTGGCTGCTGGCGGTGGCCGGCAAGCGGGTGATCTGCCCACGAATGCGCTTGAGTGGTAACTGCGCGCAAGGTTCGAAGCGCCGCACATCGGCCGCGCCGGCCAGGACCACCACTGGAGCGCTGGCTAATAGTTGGTCGCCAGCCCAGGCCTGCCACCGTTCACCCACTTTGCGCAGTTCGAGCACTTCCTGGTGGGCCACCAGGTGAATACCGGGGTGCTGCAACTGCTGCTGGCACAGCGCCGGCGGGTGCACCCAGCCACCTTCGGGGTAGAACAACCCGCCGCCAGGCAACGCCACGCCGGCGATGGCTTCGGCCTCGGCGTGCGCCAGGCAGTGCAGCAAGCCGTGGTCGAAGGCGACAGCCAGCTTGCCCTGGCGTTCGGCCTCCTTGCTGTCGAAGGCCAGTTGCAGCACCCCGCAGGCATCCCAGTCACGGCCACGCTGCAACCGCTGCAGCTGGCGCCGGGTGTAGCCGAACCCGGACAGGATCATCTGCGACAGTGCGGTGCCATGGGCGGACAGCTTGAGGTACAGCACCCCTTGCGGGTTGCCCGAAGCTTCCTGGGCCGGGGCTTCGTGGCGCTCCAGCACGGTGACCTGCCAGCCACGCCGGGCCAGGCTGGCGGCGCTGCTGCTGCCGGCAAGTCCGGCACCGATCACCAGCGCCTCGCGCGGCCCCTGCGCAACAGCGGGGCGCGCGTACCAGGGCGCGCATGGGCCGGGCAGGGGGCCGACGTAGGCGCCGCTCATCACCTCCCACTTCTTGCCGATGCCTGGCACCTTCTTCATGGCGAAGCCAGCTTCGACCAGGCTGCGGCGTACCCAGCCGGTGGTGGTGAAGGTGCCCAGCACCGTGCCCGGATGCGATAGCCGCGCCAGTTGCGCAAACAGCGCCGGGGTCCACATGTCGGGGTTCTTGGCGGGGGCGAAGCCGTCGAGGAACCACACATCGATCTGCGCATCGAGCTGCGGCAGCTGTTCCAGCACATCGCCTATCAACAGGGTCAGGGTGACCCTGCCATCGGCGAAGGTGAACTGCTGAAAGCCCGGGTGCACCGCCACGTACTGCTCCAGCAGCGGCCCCGTATAGGCGGCCAGTTCAGGCCACAGGCTTACTGCGCGGGCCATGTCGGCGTGGGCGAGTGGGTACTTCTCGACGCTGACGAAGTGCAGGCGCGCGTCGCTGTGTGCGTGCTGGTCAAACAGCTGCCAGGCGCAGAAAAAATTCATGCCGGTGCCAAAGCCGGTTTCGCCGATCACCGTGCAGGCATGCGGCGCCAGGTTGGCAAAACGCTCGGCCAGGCGGGTCTGGCCGAGGAACACGTGCTTGGTTTCTTCGATGCCTTCGTTGACTGCGAAATAGACGTCGTCATAGTGCCGCGAATGGGGGCGGCCCTGGTCGTCCCAGTCGATCTGGGCGTGCTGGAGGAGGGTGGGCATGGTGGGCTCGGTTGCAGCGGATGGCGGGATTTTATGCCATCCGGATGAGCTGTGGGAGCGCGTTCATTCGTGAAGAGGCCCGTACAGGCAGAAATGAAATCCGCTAGTCTTGCTTATCCATTGAAGGAGCCAGTGCATGTTCGAATCTGCCGAAATCGGCCACAGCATCGACAAGGAGGCTTACGACGCCGAGGTACCCGCTTTACGCGAGGCCCTGCTCGAAGCCCAGTACGAACTCAAGCAGCAGGCGCGGTTTCCGGTGATCGTGCTGATCAACGGCATCGAAGGCGCCGGCAAGGGCGAGACGGTAAAGCTGCTCAACGAGTGGATGGACCCGCGCATGATCGATGTGCTCACCTTCGACCAGCAGACCGACGAAGAGCTGGCCCGCCCGCCCGCCTGGCGCTACTGGCGGGCCTTGCCACCCAAGGGGCGGATGGGTGTGTTCTTTGGCAACTGGTACAGCCAGATGCTGCAGGGGCGGGTACACGGGGTGTTCAAGCATGCCGTGCTCGATCAGGCCATTACCGGTGCCGAACGCCTGGAGGAGATGCTTTGCGATGAGGGTGCGCTGATCATCAAGTTCTGGTTCCACCTGTCCAAGAA
>Ga0182745_1002273_pt1 | contig 17432 bp, 14 predicted proteins | sample eDN3rd30CKraftBY_FD_128523 | JGI IMG/M metagenome (GOLD analysis project Ga0182745, IMG submission 128523) | Enriched backyard soil microbial communities from Emeryville, California, USA - eDNA 3rd pass 30_C Kraft BY (version 2) (version 2) | ecosystem: Environmental > Terrestrial > Soil >...
GAAACTGCTCTTTGGAAGTGGCCCCAGCAGCCAAAAATCCATCCGAGGTAAGCCTGGCTCCGGGCAACCAGTTTTTCTGGAGTGATTCTTCCGTGCCATCAAATAAGATTGCTGCGCCAGCCGGGGGCATGGTTCCCAGCGTGGGGCTGGTCCGGCTGGTGCGTACTGCCTGCAGCGCCTTGAGCAGGTCCTGAACGTCTTCGGTTTCCTCATCTTCAGAGATTTGAGGAACTTTGCGATCCCAGCCCGCTCCCGGCAGCCCCCCTGTATAGATGACAACGCGGAAAGCTCCTTTGCCCTGGGCAACGACCTGGATTCCTTTTTGCTGCGTGCTTCCTTCGGAGGTGAGATATTCCCCCTGCACTTCAAAATCAGGATCGCTGGCAGCCTCTTCCAAGGTGGCAAATGTCGGGGTTTTGCTCTCCTGGGCCAGACCGACCGCAGTCAAGATGCCCCATCCCAGTATCAGACGGATCACTGTTCCGCAATGGTGCCGACATCCCAGGAGGAAGCTCCCCGATGAAGTTCTGACAGCAGAAAGAGACGACAAGTCATTCGACGGAAATGAAAACATCTGGCTTCCCTGGATTCGAAAGTCTGGGTCGCATTGTGAGAACAATTTTCTCTTGGGCATTGCCAACTTGCAAAACGAGAGTAATGCGAATCGTTCCGTCCGACAACAGAAGCCCCCGTCACTCAGGATTTTCGCTTTTTTGATTTTGGCATTGGAAAGGCAAGGTTCCCCAAGACCCTTCTCGGTTTGAGAAGGGCGAACGTCCTGTCCGTCAATCGGTACTGCCAAGTCTGATCAACAAGTCTGATCAACAGATCTGATCAAGCGGAGAAAAGGGTTCTGAGTTCAGGGGCGGAGTTCGGGAAAACCTGTGATTCGTTGAATTTCCTGCCCCTGCCCCGATCCCATGACTTCTGACTTCCCGCCATTGCAGCACTTCGAACTTGGAAGCATTGTCACTCAACAAAGCTCCGGAGAGACTCGACAAAACCCCAGGGATGTTCTGCCTCAGGCAGCTGGCTCGATTGAAAGGATCTCGTCGATTGAAAAGGGGCCGAAAGTGGCCCCTCCAGAGGCGACCAGCCAAAGTTGTCCCGCAACAGACCGGCGGGCATCGGGAAAGCCTTTAGAAACGGAGCCATCCCGGCACCGAACGACCACTGAGACTGTTTCATTGAGTGTGGACAATCCAGTCGCTCGCAAGGCGGGAAAACGGCTCCACGCCCAAAGCCATAAAGTCGATTCCGGGGAAGGCCGGCCCGCAATATCCAGCCAGGCCTGTTCTGCCTGCAACAGGTCCTGCCGCGAAGCGGATTGGCACCACGGTTCCAGAACGGTCTCAATCCATTGGCGGCGGGAAGTCACTAAATCGGAAAATGTCGGCATATCAAGTTTGTCCACAATCATCAGCCGCAGAATTCTGCCATTTAGAAAAAAGTTGCTCTCGCCCGTGCCCGCGATGAAGGCGTTTCGATCGATGAAATGCTGAATGCCGTGCGGCAGGACGTGAACAATGTGGGGGGAATACGTATTAGAGCGTTTTTGTAAACCTTGTGGCGAACTTGCCTCGCGGCATTCAGTCTTTCATCAGGTGAAACCCTTTCGACGCGGGCACATGAGAGACCAAACTGGTCCAGGGACTGCACATTTGATCGTTTTGCGTCTGCCGGGTACAGTGGACGCTGTGTATTCTTGACAGCGAACTGACATTTGCCTTTCGCTGATCAGACATTATTTCCATGCCACAGACAAATCCGCCCGAACGATAAAAATTTCCTGGTCGCGAGCGGGAAAATGTGGTGTTTGTGTTGTTTCCAGAATTCGTCATTGCCTTGCACAGCTTCCGGTTGTGCCTTACCGCGGAGATTCGACAATCATGGGTGGATTGCCGTTACTGTTGGCCCAGGCATCAGAGGAGTCGATCCAGCAACCTTATGTTGCACTCGTGATCGGCTGGGCGATTTTCGTTCCGCTGCTGGTTCTCATCAATTATGCCACCAAGTCGGGTGTCATTGCGCGGGCCACAACCAAGGAAGCCATTCGGCAACCAGTTTTTCTGATGATGCTGGCGATCGGCCTGACGATCATCATCGTGAACGTCTGGGTCCCGTTCTTCTCCATGGGGGACGATACCAAGATGTATATCGATTGCGGTCTGGCGACAGTTCTGATTTGTGCGTTGCTGCACTGTGTCTGGACTGCCAGCATGAGTGTGGCGGATGAGATTGAAGGAAAAACCGCCATGACCCTGCTGTCCAAGCCGATCAATCGGCGGCAGTTTGTGTGGGGAAAATACGTTGGTATCTTTCAGTCGGCGCTGGTGATGATTGCGATCATCGGCGTCGTCTTCTTTTTCCTGACGTATTACAAGTTTCACTATGATCAGAAAGAATCCTCACAGGAACAGTCCGCCCTGATCTTTTTTCGCACGGTGAGCTGGCTGCCGTTTCAGCTTCCCAACTTCAACCGTGTTTATTTCGAGGTGGCCCGATCGGTCTTTCCAGGGCTCACGTTGATTTCGATGGAAGTGGCTGTGATGACCGCCGTCAGTGTGGCCGTTTCAACGCGAGTTCCCATGCTGGTGAATATCAGTACCTGTTTTGCCGTCTTTGTGATTGGACATCTCACGCCGGTTTTGGTGCAGGCTCATAACGTGCAAAATGTGTTTGTGAAATTCGTAGCGCGCCTGCTGGCCACGATTTTGCCGGGATTCGATCATTTCAACATGTCCGCGGCCATTTCGACTGGAAAGGTCATTCCCCCCGATTACATTGGGTTGGCCGGGCTGTATTGCCTGGTCTATGTGGCAGCCATGATTGCCGTGGGCTTTTTGTTGTTTGAGGATCGGGACCTGGCATAGCATGTGTTTACCGGAGTGGGGGATCAGATCCGAGCACCAGACTTCAGCCACGGACGGTACTCGTACCGTGGTCAACATGGGGATCCAGGCCGCCCTGATCCCGATATTTGTCAAGGGCCATTCAAAATCAGTTTTCAGCAGCGGATGCTCGATTGAATCTGATGGAGTGGAGTCGGTTTTTTGGCCAAATGCGGACAATCCTTCTTGCTTCGTCTATTCTAAAATTTAGGGTAGATCTTGACGCAAAGTCCGACAACGGAGGACGTTTCGCGATCACGTACCCCAAATCCAAGCCCTGACAGGGCGCTCTGAATCTTCTGCTCTGACTGGATCTCATGTCTGCAATGATCACTCCGATGCGGCGGTTGGTGACTCGCCGGTCCTGGCTGGACAGGCACGGCATCGCCATGTTCGTCTGGATCGCGCTGGCAGCACTTTCTATTATCGTTTTGCTGACATTACTCACATTGCTGGTCGATCTTCTGGTGGCCCGAGGAACCGGCCAGTTTCGTACTGCGGACATGGCTTCCGTGCGACTCGAACCCGATATCGGACTGGAAACGCAAGTCAGCCGCTTCGGGCGGCTTCCGTTATGGTCCTGGCTGGCTCCTTTATGTGAGGAGTTTCCCGTCCTGCAGACCACTTCGGGGGCGCTCTCCGTTCTGGCTTTGCTGACGTTGCTGACCGCAATTTTTCACACTTATGCTCGTGGTCGTTCCCGTCTGCATTCAGCACGTTCAGCACGCGAACAGGCCACCTGGCTAAGGAGTTCCATTCACCGGCAGACACTCCGCCTGGGGCCCAGCGACCTGACCGGTCAACGCTATCAGGCAGCACTGGAGCATTTTGTGGAAGACGCAGAGCTGGTCCGGGAGTCGCTGGCGGAATGGCGCTGGCGATTCGTGCGGGCCTGGTTCCTGTTGCCCGTGCTGGTACTCTGTATTCTGGCGATTGACTGGCGATTGGGAATTGAATGCCTGATCCCCACTGTCGCCTGCTGCTTCGTATTCCGTTACGAACGCAAGCAGGGAATCATCCGAAGACAGATCGCCGAATCACATGCCGAAACAGAAGTGCGGTTTCTGGCGGAAGGCTTGAAGCAGACCCGGTTGGTCCGGGGTTATAACATGGAGGAGTTTGAACAGACGCTGTTCAATCGCCATCTCAGTCGGATGACTTCGAAAGAACAAACCGGCAGACGACTGGAGCGACTGGCCCTGTCCACAGCCAGATTCGCGATCTGGGTTGGTTTGACACTGGTTCTGCTGCTGATTGCGCTCCGGGTCACATCCGCCACCGCGCCGCTTCCGCTCGCCAGTGCTGTCGTCATGATCGTGGCCCTGGGGCTGATTGCCGTGGAACTCAATTCCTGGGATCGATTACTGAAAGAACAGAATGGGCTGATGGCCAGTGGCGACAGAATCTATCGCTATCTGGATGAAATTCCCGAAGTTGGACAGGCTGTCGGTGCCAAATTCATCGAACCGGTTTCCCGCTCGATTGTACTGGAAGCGGTCCATTATCAGCACCAGGGACATCAACTCTTGCGCGGCATCGATCTGAAGATCGAAGCCCGGACACAACTCGCCCTGGTCGCACTCGATCCACTCCTCCCGAAAGCGGTGGCCTATCTCCTGCCTCGATTTATCGAACCGACCCGGGGCCGCGTCCTCTTTGATGGTGAAGATATTTCCTGGGGAACGCTGGAATCCATCCGGACCGAGACCGTCTATCTCAGCAGTGAAGACCCGGTCCTTTCCGGCACCATTGCGGACAACATCATCTGCGGGGACAGCCGTTACACCCTGCAGGATGCCGTGGAAGCAGCAAAACTGGTGCATGCACACAAGTTCATTGTGAATCTCAAGCAGGGGTATGATACCGTGCTGGGGGAGCACGGCGAGCGGCTGGATGTTGGCACTGCATTCCGCCTGGGACTGGCACGGGCAGCTCTTCGGGATCCGGCAGTCATGATTATCGAAGAACCCAAAACACAGCTGGATGAAGACACCAAGGCCCTCATCGATGACGCCTACCAGCGACTCTCAGCAGGGCGCACGATGATCTACCTTCCCGGTCGACTCACGACCTGCCGCAGATGCGATCAAGTGGTCATGCTGCATGATGGGCAAGTGGAAGGAATTGGCACACATCAGGAACTCAATAAGGCATCGGAGTTATTCCGCCACTGGGATTACGTCACCTTTAATACTTTCACCCGCTCTCGTCGCCCACAGCCGGTCTGAAAGAAATTGCGTTCTTGCCCTCCCCGCAACAGTTCCCGCAAACAAGTTTACACTCGCACGTACTTCCAAGCCCGATGTGATCGAGACAAGGGGAAAGAAGAGCCAGGAAGCATGAATCTAGAATCTTTTCCTGATCCTTTCTTCTCTTGACAGCACTTTGAATAAAACAATTAAAACAAGTTGCACTGGCCTGGGCCCGCGGAAAAGGTCTTTTGATTGATGAAAAGCTGAATACCGCGAGGCAGCACCCGGACGATACAGCGTGAATGCGCTCTCAACTCGGAACGACTGTCACTGTAAATTTGTGAGAGCTTCTGATGTCGAAACAACATGGAAATCTCGTAGTCCTTCAAAAAATGCCTTGCGCCTGATTGACCGCCTTCATGAATGAAATCTTTTTAATTGGTCCTGTGATCCTCATCTCAGTGGTGCTGGTCTCTTCGCTTTTGGATCGCTGGAGTGTGCCGGTGATTCTGGTGGCACTGGGGGCAGGCATTCTCTTTGGCAGCGATGTCTTGCAGATGTACGATTTCAGCGATGTCCATTTGACAAACCAGATGGCCAACATTGCGCTCGTGTTCATTCTGTTTCAAGGAGGTTTCAGCACAAGTCGCGAAGACTTCAAGTCCGTGGCACTGGTGGCTGGAAGTTTGGCCACATGGGGTGTGATCCTGACAGCCCTGGCGACATTTGTTGTGCTGCGCGGGTTACTGCACTGGCCCTATGAAAAATCATTGCTGCTGGCGGTGATCATTTCCTCGACGGATGCAGCAGCCACGTTTTCGATTCTGCGCCGCCAGGCGCTGCCGTCGAAGTTACGGTCGACAGCCGAGATTGAAAGCGCCGCCAACGACCCCATGGCCATTCTTTTGACATTGGCAGCCATTCAAGCGCTCACCGTGGGGGATGCTCAGTGGTACATCGTGGTCCTGTCCTTCATCTGGAAGTTTTTCGTGGGAATTCTGATTGGATGGGGGCTGGGACAAGCTGCGGCCTGGCTGTTCAATCAATTCCGTCCCAAAGATCGCGGACATTATTATGTGCTCACTCTGGGAGTGGTGCTTCTCGTTTATGGAATTGGCGAACTGGCACAGAGCAGCTCCATGATGGCAGTTTTTATCGCTGGATATGTGATGGGAAATCGGCCGTTTGTCCATAAACAGGGCGTGACCAACTTCGTATCGGCCCTGTCGACGATTGCGGATACAAGTATGTTCGTGCTGATGGGACTGCTGGTCTCTCCGCGGCAATGGTCGAGCCTGTGGCTGGAAGGGATTGTGCTCTTCCTCGTGTTGACGTTCCTGGCCCGTCCCATTGCCGTTTGGATCGGAACAGCGTTTATGAACGTGGGCCTGAGTAATCGTGTGTTTCTCACCTGGGCGGGACTGCGTGGAGCGGTTCCCATCATTCTGGCAACCTATCCCCTGGCAGCAGGGATGGCGGTGGGGCAAGAGATCTTTAACCTGGTCTTTTTTGCCGTGATTTTGTCGGTGGCAATTCAGGGGTCAACGCTCGGACCAGTGGCCCAATGGCTGAACCTGTCCACTCCCTCCCGGCCGAGCCCGCTCTACAATCTCGAACTGGTCACGATGGCCCCCAGCGACATGGAACTCATCGTCGTGGATCTGCCGGATCCTAAAGGTGCTCCTGGACCACGCATCTCCGATCTGAGACTTCCCGTCGGTTCCGTTATCACCTTGATTACTCGCGGAGAAGAGGTCGTCGTCCCCAAAGGGAGTACGCAATTGCAAGGCTGGGACCAGGTGACCATTTTAGCACATATTGCGGACGAAGACGCAATTCGCACCGCCATTCTGGATGCTCCCGCGGCATTGCCTGTTTCTTCCAGCTGAATTGAAAATGCCGGTCCAAAAGGAAGATGAGAAAATACCATGACAGACAAAATGTTGATGGCGGCGTTCATTTGCCTGATGGGATCTGCCGTTCTCCAGGCGGAGGAACAAGCTGAAAACACTTTCCAGTCATGATCGCTATTTACCGGAAGGCAACTCGAACCCGCAGATCAAAGCGGCCTATCAACACGCCAGGGAAAGTGGCAAGTATGATCAAGTGGAAAGAAAGGATGCCGAAGGCCACAAACGCCTGGACCGGGCTTATGCACTGACCAATCCGCAGGAATACTTCGCGGAAACCACGGAAGCATTTTTTACCACGAACGATTTCTTCCCATATACCCGGGACGAACTCAAACAACTCGATCCACAAATGGATCAATTGCTGGCCAGGCTTTGGGGAGTTGATCAACAAAAGTCTTCAACCATGAAATAGAGCAAGTTGCTCTCGACTGTGCCCGCGGGAAAGGTATTTTGATTGATGAAAAGCTGAATACCGCGAGGCAGAACCCGGACACTGCGGCGTTAATGCGCTCTAGACCAGTTTGGTCTATCATGTGCCCGCGTCGAAAGTGTTTCGCCTGATGAAAGACTGAATGCCGCGAGGCAAGTTCGCCACAAGATTTACAAAAACGCTCTAAACGCCCACAGCCGGCCTCGTCCCTTCATCCTTCATTAAAGAATTCCTTCTCCAAAAAGATTGGCTGAGATGTTCGGCGAATGCCTTCCCAACGATTCTTCTTCCGGTGCATTCGAAGTTTCTGTTGTCTGAGCCTCCCAGTTTTCAGGAGTCAGAGTCTGTTCTTTGCGAGCAAATTCCTGATCCCAATGGCTCGATTCGCCTGGGTCCAGATCGAGTTCGTCGAAGTCATCGTATCGGCAGACATATCCGGACTGTTGAGCGAGCAACAGTTCTTCATCATAAGCGTTCAGCACGCGGCGTTGAATCAGGTCGCGGCATTCAGAATTAATGGGATGGGCGATATCCGCATAAAGTTTGGCTTTGCCCTGACTGGATTTGAACGCTCGATTCTCCAGCAGACGCGAACCACATTGAGAACAAAACACCGAACGCAATGGGTTTTTATTACCGCATTGACGGCAACGGTCCGTCAATTTCCGGCTGGGCATCGCCACGAAAGCTCCGCGACTCCCTTTAATAATTTTCAAATCACGGATGACGAACGCGCGATCGAATGTAATGGAACAAAACCCCATTAATCGATCCTGAGCCCCATCCATCAGCTTGATACGAATTTCAGTGATTTCCATTTGACCTTCCTTGCCGCGCGGAACAAAAGAGAATTCCTGCTGAACCAACAGCACCCAACCCCTGAAAGATGGAGAATTCTCAGATGGACTTCTGATCTTGAGCAGCCTGTTGAAAAACACGAACTCTCGGCCAGACAGAAATGTCCGACCCACTTTCCCCAATGAATCAACATCGTCTGGGGACGCAGACGTTTCTGTCTTGCGTTTTCAACAGGCTGTTAAAACACATGTCCTCGTACTGTTTGCATCCTGCTTCGAGGCACGTTCACCACAAGATTGACAAAAACTCTCTAAATTCCTGATGAAACAACATCGACCCGCCCCAGACGCCTGCTTCTGCATCGTCCTGCAACAGCCAGCGCATGCCGTGCTGTCCGGCACAATGCAAAGCAGGCCGACCCACTGCCCGTCATTCCACTTCCCACAAGATCCTGCTTTGAAAATTGCTTCAGGACCCGATCAATCTCGTTATTCAAAATCCGGGCAGGGGTTTCCAGATCATTGATGATGTGATCTCGAAAAGAGCCCCGGAGAGGTTCCACGGCCAGCGGTCCGAATGGGCGATGTCTCATCTCGACAGGCATGGCACTGCCCTGAAGTTGCGACCACTTCTGAAAGACCCGGGCTGTGGAGAGTCCACTGGCAGGCTTTACAATGACAACGTGCAGTGGACGTTGAAGCGGAACAGCCGTAATCTTTTCCCCACGCCCCGAACAGAGGGCGGCAGGAGTTGAATCCAGAAAAAAATTCACATCACTTCCTAATCGGGCGGCCAGTTCGTGCAATCGATCGCGGCCAAGATTCAGCCCCCAGAATTGATCGAGTCCTTGGAGAGTCGCCGCGGCATTACTTGATCCTCCGCCCAGGCCAGCTTCTGCAGGAATGGATTTCTTCAAGAAAATTGAAACCCCGCGCTGGCACCCGGTTTCCATCTGCAACAGTCTGGCCGCTTTGCAGATCAGATTTCCACCGTCTGTTGGAATGTCCTGAAACGATTCCGTAACTCCTTGAAGTTGCAGAGAGACATCAGAGTTTTTGGTAGGAGAGAATTCCAGCAGATCGTAGAGTCGGATCGAAACCATCAATGTCTGCAGGTCGTGATATCCATCCATTCGACGACCAAGAATACGTAGTGAGAGATTGATCTTTGCAGGCGTGAGAACCCGCAGAGAATTTCCAAGGGAAGAGAACCGCATCGATGCGCTTTCCACTACCAGGATCTGGTTTCAAAGATGTGAATACGAAGTTGCCGTGCCAGATTTGCATACGCCCGACGACTCATCTTCGATGGTAAACCCAGCAGACGGGATGTCAACAAGTTTTGTGGTGTCGCTCCCCCGGACTCGATCTTTGCACATCCACGGTCCACCGAATTGCGTTTGCGTTTCCGGCAAGTTTCTCAGAGTCTCAGACCTCAATTCAAGAATGATGCAACGCTGGTTTCTGTCTGCCTGGAGAATGAATATGATACGCATCAGTCTTCATGCTGCTTACGATCGAAATTCTTTCAGAGTATGAAATTTTGATGCCATGTGAACGACGTTGGTCATCGATGGAACAAATCGTCCACGCCGGCTGGTCGGGTCTTCATGATCGATGAGACCGCACGAAGCCATGTGGACCGCGACATTTCTCGATCGAAATACGTGTGATTACGTGTGATGTGGCCCCGGGCGAGCAACCTGTTCTGGCCTACCGAAGAATTGAACAAATCGGAACGTTGTATGTCGCTTGTTTTCTGCCCCAGGATTCCACTGGTCCTCCCCATTGATGTCGCCTCCTTGCAACTCGAGCGCCTGAGCACTCTCAGCCCGGTCCAGGTGGCTGAAATTCCGGTCTGGGTGGGAAATCGTCCAGTCCCCTGTGGAGAGATCTTTGAAATTACTGGTTCCGCAACCGATTCCACGCTCATTTTCGAAGGGGACTGCGAGAAGCTGAAATCCATTGGCGCCGGACTGCGACACGGAAAAATCCACGTGCGAGGAAATGCGGGCCTGCATTTGGGAGCTCAGATGCAAGGAGGCGAAATTCTGGTGACCGGCAATGCAGGAGATTGGGCTGGTGCAGAAATGAAAAATGGTCGAATTCAGATTCTGGGCAATGCCGGGAACGGTGCGGGGGCTGCCTATCCTGGCTCAAAAAGAGGGATGACGGGAGGAGAACTTTTGATCTCCGGCAATGCTGGAGACGGACTCGGTGTTCGGCAACGGCGCGGCTTGATTGCCGTGAGAGGCCACACGGGAGCAGCAACAGGGGCCAGCATGATTGCGGGCACAATCATCATTTCCGGTCAACCGGGTGAGCAATGCGGCGCCGGAATGAAACGTGGCTCGATTCTGGTGCTGCAAGCCGATGCTTCTTTTCCTCTGGCAATGACTTTTCGCCTCGCTGCCACTGGTCAACCAACTTTTATCCAGTTATATCTCCGCCATTTGCGCAGCTTGCAGTTTCCCTTGCCAGAGATTCCGGCCCAATCACATTTTCACATCTATCGTGGCGATTCATTGACATTGGGCCTCGGCGAAATCATCTGCCTGACATCTCTCCCATAAGCCAGTTACGCCCGTCGCACTACAGAGTTTGAGGGAAATGCTCAGATTTTTCATAACTTATTTGTAAGCAATCTGTTATGAGATTTTGTGTGCATTGCTCTCGCCGCCAGATGTAAATATAGGGGGTCTGCGTTGTTTTTTCTGTTTTTGCCGATTGTATCGGTTCGAACGAAAATTAGTTTTGTAACGCGCATTTCCAGGATGACCTGCGTCATGATTGCTTCTTAGACAGGTCGATGTCACATGGCGTGATCCACCAAAGGTGCGCCAAGGAGTGCAACGACCATGGCCGATAGTTTGTTGAGACAGAGTTCATTGTTCCTGCTGTTACTGACCATGACGGGTTGTGCCGGATTGATGGACAGTCATTACGAGCATTCTCAGCAACTCCGTACAGAAATGGCTTATTTGAAGTTTCGCTGGACATGCGAGCAAAGTTGCAGTTCCGACTACAAATCAGGTTGGAAGGCGGGCTATTTCGATGTCGTGACTGGGGGGGACGGAATTCCTCCCATGTTTGCTCCGCACGACTACTGGAAACCTTCCCAGATCCTGAATCATGGAGATCAAAAGCGGCAGGAGTGGTATGTCGGATTTCAGGATGGAGCAATGATCGCATCTCTGCAACCGGATACGCATTATCTGAAAGTCTGGGCACCAACAGGGGCCTGTCCTCCATCGGAAACGTTTCCGCTTGGTGCCGGGACGCAGCTTTATGAAGCACCTCCCATGCCCCATGATTCCACGCCAGACTCCATCGTGCCTCCCGAGCCAACACCAATCTCATCAGAAGAACATTCCAACCGGCCACCCGCTCCGGAATTGCCAACCTCGATTCAGCCCATGCTTTATCTGCCAATGAACTCCGGCTGGGAAAGGTCACCAAAATGAATTTTCAGCTTTCAAAAGCAATCAGATGGAGCTGGAAGAAGGTGTCTCCTGTCCTGCTGCTTACTGTGATGGTCAGTTCCGGGTGTCACAGCATCACCGGGGCCTATCGGTCCATTCCAGCCAGTCGGATCGATCCACATCTCTTTGGCAGTATCAAGGAAGCACAGGTTCCAATTCTGCTTTCGGCTCTGGGACAAGACCGACCATCGGCGTATCGCGTGGGGCCGGGAGATACTCTGGCGATTTTTGTCTATGGAGTCTTACCGCCTTCTGTGGACGACACGCCTGTCTTGTCACAATATCAGACACTCAATCAACGTTACTATCCGCCTGGTGGCAGCATTGTGAATCCCTCGACCGGGCTTCCCATGACCGTGGAAACCGATGGCGCCCTGGAAATGCCGCTCATTGGCAGGATGCCTGTCGCTGGTCTGACAATTCAGGAAATCTCTGACAAAATCAAAGACCTCTATCGCAGCAGTTCTGTGATTGCCGCTGGTCGCGAACGCGTTTCTGTCTCGCTGATCACCCAGCGTATTCAGCGTGTCGTCGTCCTGCGCCAGGATACTCCCAATCCCTCGGTGGCTTTGACGCCGCCGGGGATCGTGGATCAGATCCATCGCGGATCGGGTGAAGTGATTGATCTCCCCGCGTATGAAAATGATGTCCTGCACGCACTGGCCGCCACGGGAGGTTTGCCAGGAACCGATGGCGTGCGTGAAGTCTGGGTGATGCGAAACAACGTGATGAACGGGAATTCGAACATTGCTCCCAAAGAAATCGATAAATTGGTCGAACGTTATGAACGAGGTGATGTTTCAGGCCCCAGTATCGTTCGAATTCCTTTATATGCTTATCCCGGTGAACCGCTGCCATTCGGGCCGAATGACGTCATCCTGCATGCAGGGGATGTGGTTTATGTTCCTCGGCGATATGACTATTTCTATACGGGTGGTCTGATCGGCGGATCGAAAATTCCGCTGCCACGCGATGAAGATCTGGATATCATAGAAGCCATTTCCATGGCGGTCGGTTCGGTGGGGGGACCTCTTGGTCAGAACGGCGATTCTTTGCGGAGCGGGAACCCGGGATGGATGATCAAGCCCTCACGGGCGGTCGTATTGAGGAAAATGCCGAACGGTTCACAAATCTCGATTCGTGTCGACTTGGCACGGGCCATGGAAGATCCGAAAGAGCGAATCCTGATTCAGCCCGATGACTTGGTGATGCTGCACTTCAAACCGAGTGAAGCCACGACCAATGCTGTGCTCAACTTTTTGAGCTTTGGCTTTACTGCTCCCGTGCTCTTCTAGACCAGTTTGGTCTCTCATGTGCCCGCGTCGAACGAGTTTCACCTGATGAAAGACTGAATGCCGCGAGGCAAGTTCGCCTACAAGATTTACAAATGCGCTCTAGATCTTCAGAGTGAACAATGCATCCATCAAATCAGTCCGGGCGCAACACGGCTGGGGTTCATCACGCTGCCCTGGTAGCCTTTTCAGCAGGATAAAGTCGGGTGCGCTGGACCGTGTGCCAGGGTCTTTGAATTGATCCACAAAATGGATCGGCTGGGGGGCGTGCGTGACGCACATGGTGATGTCGCGGATCGTCATCGGTTGCCCCCTACCTGTTCGGCGAGAGCAGCTTATGAAAACAGATCATTCAGAGTGCCCTGCGGCAAGAGTTGCCCGATGGTCCAGCGACCCACTTGGTGAACTTCCTGCCGCGCCACTTTCCCTTTTTTGATGATTTCGGTCTCTTCCAGGATGCAATCCGCGTCACGGGGAAGTTTACGAATACCATGGACGTCATGATCAGGATCCGGGAACAGTAATTTGCGGGCGATTTCTTCCTTCGTGCCAGTCGGATCAGGGTCGGCGGTCAGTCCCTGAATGTGTCCGGGGATTCTTAAGGAATACATACGACCTCCTTGGGATTCATCGTTGAATAGGATCGGCGAAAACCCATCGAAAATGGCCGCCGACCAGGTGGGATTTTTTACTGCCGCGAACAAAACCGCTTATTGATCGAAGTCTTTCTTCCGCGAGCAGAATACTTTGTATTTTAACACGGATTTTTTACTGCCGCGAACAAAACCGCTTATTGATCGAAGTCTTTCTTCCGCGAGCAGAATACTTTGTGTTTTAACACGGATTTTTTACTGCCGCGAACAAAACCACTCATTGATCGAAGTCTTTCTTCCGCGAGCAGAATACTTTGTGTTTTAACACGGATTTTTACTGCCGTGAACAAACCCGCTTATTGATCGAAGTCTTTCTTTCATGAGCGGAATATTTTGTGTCTTGTCAGGGCTTCTTAGAGCGTTTTTGTAAATCTTGTGGCGAACTTGCCTCGCGGCATTCAGTCTTTCATCAAGTGAAACCCTCTCGACGCGGGCACATGAGAGACCAAACTGGTCTAGTGTATCCGGCAGGCAACCTGTCGGGCCGATGGAATCAATTCCTCTTGAATGGCATAGTTTGCAAACCGGATGGAATAATGATCGTTAAACCAGTCTGAAATATGCGGCAGGCAGCCATCATCAAACTCGGGGGCAACATGCAGCACTTCGCCTGCGCTTTGACTGCGAAGTTCTCCATCGTCCACAATCACTTCACCACGCCGGATCAGGTACCGTGGCAATTCGAACATCCGCTGAATGTTCACTTCAGGCTGGTATAACGTCACGTCTCCATCGGCTCCGATCCCCAGGTGCCCTTTGTGCTGCAGCCCTAGAATGCGTGCTGGGGCTGCCCGCGTGATAATGGCAATCTCAAACAGGGAATATTCACGCTGGATCTCTCCCAATGTGCAGTAGTTCCGAACTGCGGGAGGAAGCTGCTGCAGCATTTCATCACGCAAATTTCGATCCATCAGTAATGCAATGATCTGCGGATAGGCCAGGAATGCCCCCCCATTGGGATGATCCGTACTCATGGCAATCCGCCAGGGATCGTCCATCAGCAGGTACCACTCCAGGCCAATGGCCCATTGTAGCGCATGCACCAGCGATTTGTTTTTATAGACAATGGGGGAGATCCCGCAACCGGCCTCCAGTTCCACATCCGCGCTGTACCACTTGGTTCCCAGCACTTTGTGCAGAAAATATCCCAGCGGACCATCCCCCGTCATCGATGTCGTTTTCCCAAACAAGACCTGCCCGACGTCCACGGTCAGATTGGAATGGGATTGCACATACTCGACCAGTTCCGGAACTTTTGAACAGAATGTCGATTGATCGTTCGCATCTCCGCCATAGCTGTGGAACTGAATGTGGGTCAGATGACCTCGATGCCCTTCAAAGGCGCGCATCGTTTCCAACGTGGTTTTCCAGTTCCCTGGAATGCCAAGATGATTGCAATGCACATGCACCGCATGCGGCAGCCCCAGGGCATCCACGCTGCGAGAAATTCCTTGCAGGATCTGGCGAGGTGAAACGTCAAAGTGAGGCACCCGGTCATCCAGAGACTGAATGTTTCCCCGACCTTGTTTCCAGACTTCCACTCCTCCCGGGTTGACCACCTTCACGCCATAAGCCCGGGCTGCTCCCACAATCCAGCCCACAAAATGACGCAGACGTTCTTCTTCGCCTGCAGCCAGTTGCTGCATGAGATACTGGTGATTGCCCAGCATCACATAAAATCCCTTATCGATAATGGGAGTGTCCTGCAATTCTTCGTGGACATGCCGGGCAGAGAGTGGAGGAATGGCTGCATCGAAGGCAGCAGTATATCCCAGCCCGGCATACAGGTATCCCGTCGCGAATGTGCTGGGCACACTCCCTATCGTCCCCGAACGAAATTCCCCTTTTTTCAACAGAGGAGAAGAGTCTCTTTTGTCTTCCGGACACATCTGTCGCGCGGCGTTCACCTTTGAGCCCGCAATATGACAGTGCATATCGACTCCACCGGGCATCATCACCAACCCGCTGGCATCAATGATGCGATCCGGCTTTTGGGAAATCTGAGCCTCATCCACCACTCGGCCGTTTAGAATCCAAAGGTCATGAACCTCGCCATCCACTCCGTGGGCGGGATCGTACAAAATGCCGTTTGCAATCTTCAGAAGGGGCATGACATTGAATCGCTTTGACAAGCGGAAAAAGAAATCTGCCACGTAGGCGAAAAACAGGCGTCGAGACCATCTCCTGATCAGAAAGCCCCTGCAGAGACGCTGCACGCCAGCCAATCTGTGTTCCGTCAGGTGCAAAACAGCGTTTCAATCGAAACGTGCATGATGTCAGCCCCGTTCAGAGTAAGCTGTTCCAACTGACCATCGGCAAGCATAGCAAGCCTGGTTCAATCCTTGAAGATCAGGAAAGATCTTGTTTCATCTTGAGCCCCCCTTTCCCAGATTGCACCAGGGAGAACACAGGCCAGGAGATTGGAGCCAGGCTTGACGTTCGGATCGTTCTCTGCCCTCCTTCCCTTTCCGCTTTCCCTTCAGTTTGAAAGAATGAGGAACATTGACACGATCAAACGGTATCAAGAGATTGCGGTCTCAAGTTATTTTTTGACGCGAAGCCTGACAAGGCATGACTCCTGGAGAAGATCAATCATGATGCGACACAGTGTATGGCCCTTGTTTAATGTATGGCCCTTGTTTTTCGTATTGATGATTGCCGGTACGTTGCCCGCTCAGCAGTCTCCTCCCGAACTCACCCCGGATTCAAAGCCGCAGACCGGTGTCCCGCAAGGCGAGGTGCTGGGACCATTCCAGTGGAAAAGCAATGTCTTTCCCGGCACACTTCGCAACTACTGGTTGTACGTTCCCAAACAATACAATGCCGATCAGCCGGCTTGCGTGTTTGTGGTGCAGGATGGCCTGGGACGCGCCAAAGCCTGGCATTTACCAGTCGTTCTTGACAACCTGATTCACAAAAAAGAGATCCCTGTCCAGATTGGCATTTTCATCGAACCGGGTGTCGTTCCCGCCGCGAATAAAAACGCTCAGCCCCGGTTCAACCGTAGTTACGAATACGATGCACTGGAAGACCGCTATGCCAACTTTCTGCTGGATGAAATTCTCCCGGAAGTTTCCAAGTCCTATCATCTGAGCACAGCCCCTGATGATCGCGCCATTGCCGGCGCCAGTTCCGGAGCCATTTGTGCCTTCAACGTGGCCTGGGAACGGCCGGACCAGTTCCGCCGAGTCATTAGCTCGATCGGGACCTTTACCGGTTTGCGTGGCGCCAATGAATTCCCGATTCTCATCAGAAAATACGAAGGCAAGCCGATTCGAGTCTTCCTGGAAGACGGGGCGAATGACCTGAATATCTATGGCGGGGACTGGTTCAATGCCAACACCGGCATGCTCTCTGCGCTGAAGTATGCCAACTATGACGTTCAACATGCCTGGGGGGACGGCGGGCACGATTCCCGTCTCAGCAGCGTCATCATGCCGGATGCCCTTCGCTTCATCTGGCACGATTATCCGCAACCCGTGGCAGTTCCCCGTCCTCCCAAGGCCCGAATCAATCTGGTTATTCCCGGTGAAAACTGGGAGGAAGTCAGTTCCGGTCACAAGTTCACCGAAGGCCCGGCCGTTAATGAGAAAGGAGAAGTTTTCTTCAGCGACATCCCAAATGGAAAAATTCACAAGATCGACTCGGATGGACGGGTCAGCCTGTTTGCCGAAAACAGCCCGGGGATCAATGGATTGATGTTCGGTCCGGATGGCAAGCTGTATGGCTGTGAAAACGGCAACAAACAGATTGTGCGTTTTCTGCACGACGGCACCCGGGAA
>Ga0182745_1002276_pt1 | contig 17421 bp, 14 predicted proteins | sample eDN3rd30CKraftBY_FD_128523 | JGI IMG/M metagenome (GOLD analysis project Ga0182745, IMG submission 128523) | Enriched backyard soil microbial communities from Emeryville, California, USA - eDNA 3rd pass 30_C Kraft BY (version 2) (version 2) | ecosystem: Environmental > Terrestrial > Soil >...
AGGCCCATCACCCTCTCGAGGATCGAGCGTCCACCCTTGCCGAGGACCCGGGCGATGGCGGAGGACGCGGCGAGGATCGCGTAGGTGGCGACGCCGGTGATCGCGATGGCGAGGAGGACGATCCCCACGTCCACCACGCTACGGGCGCGGGAGGTGAGGACCATCACCGTGGCGATGGCGCCGGGGCCCGCGAGGAGCGGCATGGCCAGGGGCACCACCGCGATGTCCTGCTTGTGGGCCGCCTCGTCCACCTCGCCGTCGGTGGTGCGGGCCACCGGCTCGTGGCCCCGCATCATGTCGAGGGCGGTGAGCGCGAGGAGGAGGCCGCCGGCGATCTTGAAGGCGGCGAGGCTGATCCCCAGCGTCCGGAAGAGGAGGCCGCCGCCCACGGCGAAGAACGACACGAGCGCCATGAAGATGAGCGACGCCTTCCGCGCGATCGCCGCCTTGCGCGCGGAGGGCTGTCCCTCGGTGAGCGCGATGAAGATCGGCACCAGACCGATGGGGTCGACGACGAAGAAGAGGGCCGAGACGGACAGCAGGGCCGTTACGAGGAAGTCACCCAGCACGGAGGCGCTCTACATCGCCCGGGGCTCGGGCGGCAAGCCGGCGGCCATCGGCGACGGCCAGGACCTCCTCCGCCGCGACCTCGCTCGCGGGCCTCGTCCCGAGGAGCGCGCGGAGGTGCGCCAGGCGCTCGAGCATCCGCGCCCGCTCGGGCGTCTCGTCCAGGAGCGGCGACACCTCGCGGACGAGGGCCTCCGCCGTGAAGTCGTCCTGGAGGAGCTCCGGGACCACGCCGCTGCCGGAGAGGAGATTGACGATGGCGGCGTGGCGCACGCGGACCAGGAGCTTGGCGAGGCGGAACGACAGCGGGTGGGCCCTGTAGACCACCACCATCGGCTTGCCGAGCAGCGCCGCCTCCAGCGTCGCGGTGCCGGAGCAGAGGGCCACCGCGTCGGCGGCGCCCATCGCCTCCAGCGAGCGGCCGGCGACGAGCTTCGGCCGGCACGGGCGACCTGCGGCCATCGACTCGACGAGGCCCGGCTCCAGCGTCGGCGCGACGGGCAACACCACCCGCAAGTCCGGGCGCGCGGCGACCAGACGATCGGCGGCGTCGAGGAGCGTAGGCAGCAGCTGCGTGATCTCCGACCGCCGCGATCCGGGCAGGAGCGCGAGGACGCGCTCGTCCGGCGCCAGATCCAGCGCGCGGCGGCAGCCGTCGCGATCCGGGAGCGCCCGCAGCGCGTCCTGCTCGAGGACGGGGTTGCCCACGTAGACGGCGTCCACGCCGCGGGCGCGGAACCACGCCTCCTCGAAGGGATAGATGCAGAGGAGCCGATCGAGATCGCGGAGCTGCCGCACGCGCGACTCGCGCCACGCCCACGCCATGGGCGCGACGTACCCGACGGTGGGGATCCCGGCGAGCTTCAGCTGCCTGGCGAGGCGCAGGTTGAGGTCGGCGGAGTCGATGAGGATCGCGGCGTCGGGGCGGTTCGATTCGGCCCAGGAGGCCAGGTCCCGCAGGATGCGGAGGATGCCCACGAGCTTGGGGACGACCTCCACGAAGCCCATCACCGAGACGTCCTCGGCGCGGTGCAGCGCCTCGAGGCCGGCGGCGCGCATGGCGGGTCCGCCCATCCCCACGAAGCGGGCGTCGGGGCGCGAGCGCCGGATCGCGTCCATCAGGCGGGCGCCGTGGAGATCGCCGGAGGCTTCGGCGGCGACGAGGAGGAAGGTCGTCATCGGCGTGGAAGCCTACACGTATTTCTTGCCGAAGCCGCTGCCGGCGCCGACGTAGGGGTTGCTGCGCTTCTCCTCGCCCAAGGTGGAGGCGGGGCCGTGCCCGGAGTGGAAGACCACGTCGTCTCCCAGCGGGAAGAGGCGATCGCGGATGGAGGCGAGGAGCTGCTCGGTGGAGCCGCCGGGGAAGTCGGTGCGGCCCACGCTTCCGGCGAAGAGGGTGTCGCCGGTGAGGAGGATCCGGTCCTCGGGGAACCAGAGGCAGCAGCCGCCGGGGGTGTGACCCGGCGTGTGAATCACCTCCACACGCTTCGCGCCCACCTGGAAGACGTCGCCGTCGGCGATCCAGCGATCGACCCGCGGCGTGGGCGACACCGGGACGCCGAACATCCGCCCCTGCAGCGGCAGCGCGTCGAGCCAGTCCTTGTCGCCGGGGTGGAGGTAGAACGGCAGGCCGGGGGTCTGCTGGAAGTGGTGGACGGCGCCCACGTGGTCGAGGTGGGCGTGGGTGTTGAGGACGTAGCGGGGGACGAGGCCTTCCTGCCGCAGCAAGGCCTCGATGGCGGCGGGCTCGTCGCCGGGATCGACGAGGATCGCCTCGCGGCTCTCCGGATCCCCAACGACGTACGAGTTCTGGCGGAACGGGCCCACGGTGGCCCACTTCACGATCAGCCCCGCCATCCCTTGCCTCCCGGATGCGCGAAGGGGCGCGTCGACCGCGCCCCTTCCGTTCGAACCGTCTCGACCTTTTTGCGGATTACGCCGAGAACGAGCTGCCGCAGCCGCAGGTGGCCTTGGCCTTCGGGTTGTTGAACTTGAAGCCGGCGCCCTGGAGGGTCTCGACGAAGTCCACCACCGTGCCATCGAGGAACGGGACGCTCGTCTGGTCGATCGCCACGGACACACCCGCGACCTCGTACTGGAGGTCGGTGGGCTTGGCCTCCTTGACCAGGTCGAGATCGTAGTTGAAGCCGGAGCAGCCGCCGCCGACGACGGCGATGCGGAGGAGGTGGCCGTTGAGGTTCTGCGAGGACAGAGCCTCCTTCACCTTCTCCACCGCGGTGGCGGTGAGGGCGACGGGGGACGAGGGCGAGAACTCGAAGCCGGCGATCGGCGCCGGGGTCTGGGCGGGGGTCTGCGTCTCCATGAAATCCTCCTGGGCGACTCTCGGGCGTCGCGCGTTGGTCGCTTCTATAACCGGGGCGACGCGCGATTTCCACCGGACGAGCCCATTTCGGCGAGAGGGCCCAGGACCGGACGGCGCCGGGTCGCGCGGCGCTTGCGCGGCGGGTGGCGCGTTGGTAGGCGAAGAGGTTCGGAATCCACCGCAAGACCGGAGAACACGATGGCTCTACGCGCAGGCGACAAGGCCCCCCCGTTCCAGCTCCCCTCCACCACGGGCGAGGACGTCTCCCTCGCGTCGCTCCATGGCCGCAAGGTCGTGCTCTTCTTCTATCCGAAGGACGAGACCCCCGGCTGCACCCGCGAGGCGTGCGACTTCCGCGATCTCAATGACGCCATCACCGAGGCCGGGGCGGCGGTCTACGGGATCTCGAAGGACTCGCTCGCTTCCCATGAGCGGTTCCAGAAGAACCACGAGCTCCCCTACCCGCTCCTCACCGACGCGGACAACGCCGTGGCCACCGAGTATGGCGCCTACGGCACCAAGACCATGTACGGCAAGAAGGTCACCGGGACGATCCGCTCGACCTTCCTGATCGACGAGAACGGCGTGATCGCGGCGGTGTGGTCGCCGGTGAAGGTGGAAGGCCACGCCGAGAAGGTGCTCGTGGCGCTGACGGGCGGCGGGGACGCCGGCTCGAAGAAGGCCGCGGCGGCCAAGGCGGCGTCGGTGAAGAAGGCCGCGCCGCGGACCCTCGGCGGCAAGAACAAGCCGGGCGGCCCGCCGCGCTCGTCGGTTCCCCGGCGCGCCGCGCAGCGCGGCCGGTAGCCACGGGCAGACGGTCGAAACGCGACGGGCGGCGATCCCACGAGGGACGCCGCCCGTTCTCTTTTGGCCGATCTGCGAGAAACGAAACGGGCGGCCAGCCTTGGAGGCTGCCGCCCGCGTCGTGCGATTGAAGGAACCGCCCCCGCAGCGCGAGAGCGATTCCTTCATCTCGCGCTTCGCGCGAGATTCGCCCCGTTTCGTTTGCTCGCCGCAGGCTCGCGACGACCGAGGCAAGGGCCTCAGATCGTCTTCTGGCCCGGCTTCCACTCGGCGGGGCAACGCTCGCCGGTCTGGCAGCCCTGGAGCACGCGCAGCGTCTCCGTCACCGAGCGGCCGACGTTCGGGTTGTGGAAGTTCGCGTACTGGAGGACGCCCTCCGGATCGATGATGAACGTCGCGCGGGTCGAGAAGCCCTCGCCCTCGAGGAGCGCGCCGTACTTCCGCGAGATCTCCTTGTTGAAGTCCGCGAGGAGCGGGTACTTGAGCTCGCCGAGGCCGCCGTTGATCCACGCCTTGTGCGAGTGCTCGGAGTCGACCGAGGCGCCCAGGACGACGGCGTTGAGGCCCTTGAACTCGTCGTGGCGCTTGGAGAACTCCTGGATCTCCGTGGGGCACACGAAGGTGAAGTCGAGGGGGTAGAAGAAGAGCACCACCCACTTGCCGCGGTAGTCCGAGAGCGAGACGTTGGTGAAGTCGCCCTTGCCGACGACCGCCTTGGCGGTGAAGTCCGGGGCCTTCTGCAGCACCTGAATCATGGGTTTTCTCCGTGGTTGGGGTTGAGGGTTTCACGCGAGGGGCGCCCGCGAATGCCCGTTGGATGAGGCGAACGGCCCTTCGTTTCGACTTCTCGAAAAATACGGCACCTTCCGCGGGTTCCCGGCTAGGTTCTCGCGCGCCGGGGAGACGGCAGGAAGGTGGACTAGGTAATGGCGGGCAAACGGGGAGTCAAGGCCGGCAAGCAGCCCAGCGGCGGATCGGGCAGGCGCTTCGACCGGAACTCGACGCAGGCGCCCCGCCGGCAGGCGGGCATGGGCCCTGCCGGAGAGCGGACGCCCTCCCGCCCGCTGCGCGAGGACCTGGTCCGCGCGCTGGCCCTCGAGGCCCTGGGCGCGATCCGCGACGAGGGCCGGGTGGCCGATCGCGCCCTGGATCACCTGCTCCGCCGGGAGCGGCGCCTCTATGCCGCCGAGCGTCGCGCCGTGGCCGAGGCGGTGTACGCGCTCCTGCGCGCGGAGACCCGCCTGTACGGCGCCTTCGAGGCGGCCCTCGGCGACGAGTACCGGGCGCTCTCCCCCGCCGCCAGGCGCGCGCTGGCCTACGAGGCGGTGCGGGTGAAGGAGCGCGGGATCGCGCCCGCGCGGGCCCTCGCCGAGGGGGGCCTGTCGCCTGCGCTGCTGCCGGGCCTGGAGGCCGCCGCGAACCCTTCGGGCCCCGCGAATCCGGACGCCGCACCGGCGGAGCGGATCGCCGTCGACCAGGGGCTGCCCCCCTGGATGTCCGAGCTCTTCGTGCGCCAGTACGGCGAGGTCGAGGCGGGGGAGCTCGCCGCCGCGCTCAACGAGCGGGCCCCTCTCACGGTGCGCGCCAACCGGCTGCACACCGACCGCGACGAGCTCTCGCGCCGCCTCGCGGCGGAGGGGGTCGCCTCCACGCCCGCGCGGTTCTCGCCGGACGCCCTCCACGTGGCGGGTCGGATCAACCTCTTCTCCCTCCCCTCGTTCCGCGACGGGCTCTTCGAGATCCAGGACGAGGGCTCGCAGCTCCTCGCCCGCCTCCTCGATCCGCGCCCCGGCTGGCTCGCGATCGACGCGTGCGCGGGAGCGGGCGGCAAGACCCTCGCCCTCGCGGCGATGATGCGCAACAAGGGCCGCCTCGTGGCGCTGGACGTGGACGAGCGGCGCCTCTCGCAGCTCGGCCCCCGGGCGCGGCGGGCGGGCGTCCACAACTGGGAGGCCCACGCCATCGGCGCGGAGAGCCTGCCCGCCGACCTGGAGCGCAAGCTCGCCGGCAAGGCCGACGCGGTGCTGATCGACGCGCCGTGCAGCGGGCTCGGGGTGCTGCGACGCAACCCGGACGCGCGCTTCCGCCTCGACGAGGGATCGGTGGAGCGCTTCGCGAAGCTGCAGCGGGTGCTGCTGGATCGCTATGCCTCCCTCGCCAAGCCCGGCGGCCGGATCGTCTACGCCACGTGCAGCGTCGCGGCCGAGGAGAACGAGCGGGTCGTGGAGGCGGTGCTCGCCGAGCGGCCGGATCTGGAGCTCCTGCCGCCGGCGGAGACCCTGGGCGAAGAGCTGGCCGCCGCCCTCGGCGCGGAGCGGTACCTGCGGCTCCTTCCGCACGTGCACGGCACCGACGGCTTCTTCGCCGCGCTCCTGCGGCGACGGGCGTAGCACCCGGCGAAAACGCGACGGGGCGCCAGCGAAGGATCGCGGCGCCCCGAAGGAAGACGGCTTCTCGGCCGGCGGCTACAGCTTGAAGCGGTGCAGCTTGCCGTTCAGCGGATCGGAGATCCACATCCGGTTCGACGAGTCGATGGCGATGCCGCCCGGCAGGAACCCCAGCGTGATCTCCTTCTGGAAGTTGCCGCCAGAGTCGAACCGCTGCACCCGGCCGCCCTTGGCCTCGTCGACCACGTAGAGGGAGTTGGCCTTGTCGAGGGCGATGCCGCAGGGGTTGGTGAACTCGCCCTTGCCGGTGCCCGCCCCCTTGGCCTGCGTGTTGCCGGCGGCGAACTTGGTCACGCCCTTGCCGATGGCGCTGGTGGAGCCGTCCGCGACGACCTTGCCGGCGGAGTCGAGGCGGAGGCGCTGGACCCGGTGGTTGCCGGGCTCGACGACGTAGAACCACTTGCCGCCGGGTTCGTACGCCATCGCGGGGACGCCCGACCCGTCGTAGGCGCACTCGAGGCGCGCGTCGTCGGTCGCGCAGTCGTCGGGCGGCGCGGAGAGGTTGAACCGGAACTGCCCGCCGCCGTTGCCGATCGCGCCGAAGGGATCCGGCTCGCGGGTCTGGTCGAGGCCGATGCGGTGGACCTTGTCGTCGCTGGCGACGAAGTAGAGCGTCTTGCCGATGACGCCGAGGATCACGGGGGAGGTCCAACGATCCGCGGTGGCGGACGCCGCGTCGCCGCGCAGGAAGGACTCGAAGCTCGCCGTCGCCCCGGAGACCACGAAGCGGACGAGGCGGTCACGCGCGGTGTCCGCCGCGTACACGTTCCCGGTGAGCGGATCGACGCCGGGAGCCCCGCGGGGCGAGACCAGAGCCTGGTCCTCGGTGGTGGAGCCGCCCGGGCAGCCCGCTGCGTTCGATCCGGCGGCGGTGAGAAGGCCCGTCGTGGTCCCGTCGTAGCCGAAGAAGCCGAGGAACTCCGGATCGTCTCCCGCGATGGAGATCTTCTGGACCTGGTTGCCGCTCTCCTCGGTGACGTAGAGCGCATCGTTCATCACCACGAGCCCGCGGGGGCCCGAGAGCGCGGTGGGGCCGCACCCCGGGGCCGTGCCGAAGTCGCCATCCGGGATCGGCGCGGAGTTGAAGGCGCGGAAACCGGCCGTGTTGGGAGCCTTGAGGATGCCGCCGTCGGCGGACGTCACGCTCGACGCCACGGTCACGGTGTAGTTGACGTCCGGCGTCTGGGGGAGCGAGGTGCTGACGATGACGGTCTTGCCGCCGTTGGACTCGAGCTTCGCCTCCTTCACGGTCAGGGCCGGCGAGAAGGAATAGACCTGCCCGGGCTTCTGCCTGGGGGCGGCGTTCGAGCCGACGGCGCGGTCGAAGGTCACGCGCACCTGGGTCGCGGAGATCGGCTCGGCGCTCACCACGTGCAACGCGGGGACGACCTTGAAGTCGAGCTCCTGAGACACGCCGCCGCCCGGGGGCGGCGACACGACCCGCACCTTGTACGTCCCGACCACGGCGACCATGTCCTCGGACAGGTGGACCTTGATCTGGCCGCTCGTGTAGGTCGACGAGATCGTCTGCTTGTTCCACTCCACCGTCGAAGACGAGCGGAAACCGCTACCGCTGAGGACGACGTCGACGGGTTCCCCCGCCGTCACGGAGGCCGGGTTCAACGACGAGAGCACCGGCACCGGCTTGTCGTCGGTGACGGTGAAGAAGGGCCCCGGAACGGAGATGAACCCGCTGCCCAGGTCGACGTTCAGCTCGATGGGACCGGTGACGGCCTTCGAGGGGACCTTGGTCGTGATCCGATCGGGCTTGGCGTCGGTGACCTGGCTCTCGACCCGCGGTTTGCCGTCGCCACCGAAGAACTTCACCTTCACGTTGGCGGTGAGGGAGGGGAAGTTGGCGCCGAGGATCACGACCTCGGTGGTCTCGCCGCCGCTGTCGGGCGTCGCGCTGCACGCCTTCGGGACCCCGGGATCGCTCGGGCAGGAGCCGGAGCCGCCTCCCGAGCCGCCGGCGCCGCCGGGGCCGTTGTCACTGCCGCCGCCACAGGCGACCCACGCGATCGCGCAGAGGAGGGAGAGGAAGGGAAGGACTCGCGACCGTCGCATGGCTCACCTGGGCGCTCGGCTCGAGCGTGGAGGGGGCTGTCGAATGGACGTTTCTACGCTTGCGGGGTTCGGCGGGTCAACCGCCGCGGATCGGGCCCGTCAGTAGGTGCCGTCCGCCCGGACGCCCACCAGGGAGAGCTTGGCCGCGTCGGCCATGGCCGTGATCTCCTCGGCGTCGAGGACGATCGCCCGGTCGGCCTCGAACACCAGGGCGGCGGCGCCGATCTCGATGCACGTCTGGACCGTGCCCGGACCGATGCAGGGGGCGTCGAAGCGCATGTCCTGCTCGGGCATGGCGATCTTCACCACCACCACGCCCTTACCCCCCACCTCGCCCGCGCGGCGGATGCAGCGATCGGTGCCCTCCATCGCCTCCACCGCCACGATGGTGCCGCCCTTCACGCAGGCGGTCTGGCCGATCTCGGCTCGGCTGATGGCGTTGGACACCTTCATGCCGAGCACGATGTCCGCCTGCACCTTGGCGTCGGGCTTCCGCTTGCCGTAGGGCCCCAGCTTCGCGACGAGGTCCGGGCAATAGGGCGCCGGGTCCACGATCTTCACGCCCTCGTCCTCGAAGACGCCGGCTATGGCCTTGAGCAGGCTGTCGTTGTCGAAGCTCTTGAGACGCGGCGCGAGCTTGAGGGCGGTGAGGTCGGGGCGGATGCCGCCGAAGAGCTTGGTCTTCGCAACGCCGCCGGCCATCGCCGCCTCGGTGACGCCGGCGGCCTGGAAGGTCTTCACCATCTTGCCGAGCTGCCCCAGGTGCACCCACTTCACCTCGTCGCAGAGCGACTCGATGGAGGGATCGGTGTCGCCGCGGTGGGCGACCGCCACCACCCGGTGGCCCTGCCGCTTGGCGCTCGCGGCAAAACGCAGGGGGAACACCCCCGAACCTGCGATGAGACCAACGGACTTCGTGGACTCGACCTGACGCGGGGATGCAGCCTTCATGTGTTTTCGACCTACCGGGTGACGCCGCGCTGCGAACCCTCGATGAACTCGAGGAGGTGGGCGACGTTGGGATCGTCCGGGATCTCGGCGCGGACCCGGGAGACGGCTTCGCGCAACCCCAGCTTCATGCGGAAGAGGGTCCGATACGCCTTCTTGACGTTGCGGATCTGCTCCTCCGTGAACTTGTGCCGCTGGAGGCCGACGGTGTTGAGGCCGGCGAGCTCCGCGCGGTAGCCGGACGCGGTGCAGAACGGCGGCACGTCCATGCCGACCATCGACCCGCCGGAGATGAAGGCGTTGCGGCCGATGCGGACGAACTGGTGGATGCCCGCCATGCCGCCGAAGATCACGAAGTCCTCGACCACCACGTGGCCGGCGAGCATCGCGCCGCTCGACATGATCACGCCGTTGCCGATCTGGACGTCGTGGGCGACGTGCGTGGTGGAGGCGAGCAGGCAGCGCGAGCCGACGCGGGTGACGCCGCCACCCTCGACGGTGCCGCGGTGGATCGACGCGAACTCGCGGATCAGGTTCCCGTCGCCGATCTCGAGGGTGGTGGGCTGGCCGCGATACTTGAGATCCTGCGGCGCCTCGCCGACCGAGCAGAACTGGAAGAAGGTGTTGTTCCGGCCGATGGTCGTGTGGCCGGTGATCACCACGTGGGGGCCGACCTTCGTCCCCTCGCCGATCTTCACGTCGGGGCCGATGACCGAGTAGGGCCCGACGACGACCGACGGGTGCAGCTCGGCTCTTCCGTCGACGACCGCGGTGGGATGGATGTTCGACATGCGGTGATTACCTGTCGGTGACCATGGCGAGGAGCTCTGCCTCGGCGGCCTTCTGGCCGTCCACCCGGGCCTCGGCGCCGAGCTTCCAGAGCGTGCCCTTGTGCTTGATCACCGTGAGTTCCATCTCGAGTCGATCGCCGGGGCGGGCCGGCCGCTTGAACCGCGCGCCGTCGACGCCTGCCAGATAGATCACCTTCTGGGAGATGTCGAGGGGCTCGGTGAGGAAGGCGAGCAGCGCGCCGGCCTGGGCCATCGCCTCGACGATGAGCACCCCCGGCATCACCGGATTTCCCGGGAAGTGCCCGTTGAAGAAGTCCTCGTTGAACGTGACGTTCTTGTAGCCGACGAGGCGCTCACCCTTCGTCACCTCGGTCACGCGATCGACCAGGAGGAACGGGTAACGGTGCGGCAGGATCTCGAGGATCTGCTTGTAGTCGATGCCTTCCATCAGCTCTCCCCTCCTTCGAGGGCATCCAGCCGCTTGCGCAGCGCGCGTACTTCCTTGAGGAGCTCTGGCAGCTCGTGCGTCGCCGCCTGCTCGCGCAGCCACCGCGTCTGATCGATGGCGGGGTGGCCGCCGTAGGCCCCGCCTGCGGGGATGTCGCCGTAGACCGCCGCCGCCGAAGCGACCCGGGCGCCGTCGCCGATCTCCAGGTGACCGATGATGCCCGACTGGCCGCCGAGGATCACGCCCTTGCCCATGCGCGTGGATCCCGCCACCGCCGAGCAGCCGGCGAGGAGGCTCAAGGGGCCGATCTCCACGTTGTGGGCGATCTGCACCAGGTTGTCGATCTTGGTGCCCTGCCCCACCACCGTGTCGCCGAGGGTGCCGCGGTCGAGGCAGGTGTTGGCGCCGATCTCGACGTCGGGGGCCACCCGGACCACGCCGGCCTGGGGCACCTTGAAGTGCCGCATCTTCGCCGGCTCGAAGGCGAAGCCGAAGCCGTCGCCGCCGATCACCGCACCGGGCTGCACGATGGTGCGAGCGCCCAGGGTGCAGGACTCTCTCACCACCACGCCCGGGTAGAGCAGGCAGTCGTCGCCGACCTCCGCGTCCGCGAGGATCGCGCAGTTGGCGTGGATCACCGCCCGCGCGCCGATCTTCACCCGCGGCCCCACGTAGGCGAACGGCATTACGGTGGCGGTCGGATCGATGGACGCCGACGCGTCCACCGCCGCGCGGGGATCGACCCCGGCGGGGTACGTGGCGGGCGGGTGGAAGCGCGCCGAGACCTTGGCGAAGGCCAGGTAGGCGTCGCCGACCACGAGGAGGCTCGCCGCCTCGGGGCGCTGCCCTTGCGCGTCCTTGGGACCGACGATCACGGCCCCCGCCTTGGTGGCCATGAACTCCTGGCGGTACTTGCGGTTGGAGAAGAAGCTGATCTGCCGGGGCCCGGCAGTCTCCAGCGTGGCGACGCCGTCGATCGGCCGGGCGCCGTCGCCGATCACCTCGCCACCGACCTCGCGGGCCAGATCCGAGAGGAGGATCTCCATGGTCACTTCTTGGCCGAGGCCTTGTTCGCCGCGTTGTAGGCGCGGACGAGTTCGTTGGTGAGGTCGAGGGACGGCGGGCCGTAGAGGAGGCCGGACTCGTTCACCTCGAGGACGTAGGTGAAGTCCTGCTTCTGGGCCAGGTCGGAGATGAGGGCGCGCATCTTCTTGAAGATCTGCGCGGTCGCGTCCCGCTCCTCGTCGGAGAGCTCCTTCTGCAGCTTGGAGTAGAGGCCCGAGACGCGGACGAAGTCCTTGTCGAGCTCCTCCGCCTTCTGGCGCAGGGTGGCCTCGTCCATGGCGAGGCGCTTCTTGTCGAGCTCCTCCTTGCGGGCCTTGAGGGACGCCTGCTCCTTGTCGAGCTGGGCCTGGCTCTTGTCGAACTTGGCCTTGAGGCGCGCCTTGGCGGACTGCCCCTCCTCGACTTCGTTGAGGGCGCGCTGGAGGTCGACGTAGCCGATCTTCACGTCGGCCGCGTGCGCGGCCACCGGCACGAGGATCGCCGCGGCGAGCGCGATCGGGAGGATCCTTCCCATCTTCAACCTCTTTCCTTTGCGAAGGCGACGTACCGTAGCATCGCCGACAATGCGGTCAAGCAGCCAGGCGGTGGGCAGGCGAGCGTTGGAAAGCCGGCCCGCGGGTCAACCGTCGGTGGGTCAGAAGCTGTTCCCGATCGTGAATTCGAAGAGGAGGCGCTGGTCCTCCGGCCGGGGCGTGAGGGGGATGCCCCACTCGAACCGCAGGGGGCCGATGGGCGAGAACCAGCGGAACCCGAAGCCCACCGACTGGAACATCCCCAGGAACAGCTCCTGCTGCTTGTACTCGAAGAAGTTCTCGTCCGCGGCGAAGGCGTTGCCGATGTCCCAGAAGAGGACGCCGCGGATCCCGACCTTCTCGAAGATCGGGAACTCCAGCTCGGTGTTGAAGACGAGCTGCTTGTTGCCGCCGATGAGGTACTGGAACGTCGGCGACTGGGGATCGTTCCCGTTGATCCCCACCGGCAGCGTCGGAGACAGCGTCCGCAGCTGGTAGCCGCGCACCGAGTTGATGCCGCCGACGAAGTAGAGCTCGGAGATCGGGACGTTCGGGCCGCGGATGTAGCCGATGGTGCCCTGGGTCTTGAAGACGAAGCGGTACGGGAGCTGGAAGTACCAGCGCGTGACGCCGGTGTAGCGGGTGTAGAGGAAGTCGGAGCCGAGCCAGCTCGGCGCCTCCTCCACGGAGGCCGACTGGTAGAAGCCCTTGGACGGGAAGAGGCGGTTGTTGCGCGCGTCCCACGAGAGGGTGAGCCGCGCGGACGACGTGAGGCCGTCCTTGAAACGTCCGAAGAGCCGGACGCCGCCGATCTGGTACCCGCCGGTGGTGACCTCGACGTCCTCCAGCGTGTAGGTGAGAAAGAGCCGCAGCTCGTCGGTGTTCACGAAGGGGAGCGGGTGGCCGAAGGTGATGTCGCCGCCGTTCGCCTTGCGCACGAACCCGCCGTAGTCGACGTCGGTGCGGTAGAGGTCGAAGGCGGCGGTCCAGTCGGTGTCGAAGAAGTACGGCTCGACGAACTGCACCTGGTAGAGCTGCCGGATGCTCGAGACCTGAGCGGACAGGGACGCGGACTGGCCCCAGCCGAAGAAGTTGCTCTGGGAGATCTGCGCGGTGCCGATGAAGTTCTCCACCGAGGAGAATCCGGCGCCGAGCTGGAAGGTGCCCGTGGGCTTCTCCTTCACCTCGACGGTGCCGACGATCAACTCGTCGGAGGATCCCTTCCGCGTGGAGATCTCCACCGTGCCGGTGCGTGGATCGGGCTCGAAGAAGCCGAGGGCGGTGACGCGGGCCTTGGAGCGATTGAGGTCGGTGCCGTTGAAGTACTCGCCCTCGTAGATCCGCAGCTCGCGGCGGATCACCTTGTCGCGGGTCTTGTCGTTGCCGACGATCTCGATGCGCTCCCAGCGGACCTTCTTGCCCTTGTCGATCTCGAACACCAGATCGACGGTGCGCTCCTCGGGGTGAACCGTGGTGAGCGGCACCACGTTGACGTAGGCGTAGGCCTCGTCCTGGTAGAGGTTGGTGAAGGACTGGATGTCCGCCTGCAGCTTGCTGCGGGAGAAGATCTCTCCCGGCTGGACGGTCATCAGCTTCGCCAGATCCTCCTTGGTGGTGAGGATGTCGCCGGCGAAGTCGACGGTGCCGATGGAGAACTGCTCACCCTCCTCCACCGGGATGGTGATGAAGATCGACTTCTTGTCCGGGGTGAGCGCCACCACCGGCTTGCCGAACTTCACGTTGATGTAGCCGTTGTCGTAGTAGACGCCCTGGGCCACCTGGATGTCGCGCTGGAAGATCTCCTCGCGGTAGGTGCCCGCCCCCGTCAGGAAGGAGAGGAAGTCGCCCTCCTTCGTGATCATCGGCTCCTTCAGGTCCTCGGCGGCGATCTTCTCGTTCCCCAGGAACTTGATCGACTCCACCATCACCTTGGAGTTCTCGGACACCACGAAGATCACGTCGACCTGGTTGTCCGGCTGCTCCTCGAGGCGATACGCCACGGACGCGAGGAAGAAGCCCTTCTCGACGTACTGCTCGTTGATCTTGGCGGCGTTGCGCTTCACCGCCGCCCTGTCGAGGACCTGGTACGCCTTGACGTCGAGCTTCTCGCGCAGGTCCTCGGTGGAGATCTCGTCGTTCCCCTCGATGCGGACCTCGCGGATGGCGGGCCGCTCCACGACGGTCACGGTGACGACCACGCCGCCGGGGGTGGGCTCGGAGCCGATCTGCACGTCGGAGAAGAAGCCCAGCGCGAAGACCCGGCGGATGTCCTCCCGCACGGTCCGCGGGTCCAGGGGCTCGCCGACCTTCGTCGCCATCGCCGCCCGGATGGCCTCCGGCTCTGCCCGGCGGGCCCCCTCCACGCGGATCTCCGCCACCCGATCCGGCTCGCGCTCCGGGGACTCCACCCCAGGCGCAGACGGACCCTGGGCGAGGGCGAGCGCAGGGGCGAGCAGGAGGGCCAGGATGGCGACGCGAGCGAGCATGGAGGGCACGAAAAACCGGCGGACCATAGGACGTGGCGCCGGGGTGATACAAGGGAATTGATGGCCGCGGGACGTTCGTGCGGCGGGTTGGAATCGGTCGATGTCGCTCTGGGAAATGCTGCTGCGCAAGAGGGGTCCGGTGCGCCCGGCCGCGCCGCGGCTCCTCGCCCGCATCGAGGCGCGGCTGCCACCCGGCGGCGGCCCCGGGCTGCTGCCCGCGGATGCAGAGGACGCCGCGGAGGAGACGCGCCTCGGCGATCGGTTCGCCGCCCAGCTGCACCTGCTCGGTCGACGCGAGGATCGGTTCTTCGCCGGCGCGCGCCGCCTCTCGGCGATCGCGTCGGCGGCGCGGCGAGCGGATCCCGAGGAGCTCCGGGAGGCGGTGGAGGGCGTCGCGCCCTGGGAGCTGCCCGATCTCGTGGAGGCGCTCGCCGGGCGCAGGGACGTCGCGGCGCCGCTGCTCGCCGAGACGGCGCGGCGCCTGATCGCGAGCGCCGGCGACTACCCCACCCTCGCCGCCGCGATCGCGTGCCTGTCCCTTGGCCTTCGCGAGGACGACCGCCGGACGATCGCCGTCGCGGGCCGCTCGCCGGCGCTGGCAGGCGTATGCGCGATGGCGCTGGAGAAGCTGCCCGACGCAGACGACGCGTTGCTCGAGCTGGCGGAGGGCGCTGCGGAGCTCGCGCGGTCGATGGCCCTCGAGAGGCTGGCGCTGCGGCACCTGGAGGCCCCGGCGGGGTTTCGGGAGCTCGCCCCGCGGGCGCTGGAGCTCGCCGCCGCGATCGGCGATCCCCTCGTGCGCGCGTGGGCCGCGGTGCCGCTCCTCGAGGCCGCCCGCGCGGACGAGTGGCTGGCGGGCGCGCCCGCGATCGTGGGAGCCGCCGTCTCGTGTGTGGAGGCGGTGTCGCGCGGCGGCTGGAACGGAGGCCCGGGGCCGGGGCTCGCGAGGTTGCCGGCGGCGTCACGTACGGCGATGGCGGTGATCGACCTGGCCGAAGCGCCCGAGGCGCTGCGGCGCCGGACGGCGTCCGCGGTCATGGACGCCAGGCCGATCCCGACGGGAGAGCTGCGTCTGCGCGCGGAGCGGCTGCTCACCGCGGGATCGTGAAGGGGCGCCACCCGGACCTCGGGCGGCGCCCCGTGCAACGAAGACCCTACTCCGCGACGCAGGAGCTCCCGGCGATCCCGCTCCGGCAGAAGTAGCCGGGGAGGCACTGGCCGGGGCCGCCGCAGGTGCAGTGCAGGAGACAGGGGTCGGGATCCTCCACGCAGGACTGGCTGTCGTCGTTCCACTCGCAGTGGTAGCCGTCGGTACAGCCGTCGATGCCGGGGCAGGAGCAGTCGTCGAGGCACGGATCGAGGACCTCGACGCAGCTCTGTCCCGCGAAGCCGCCCTGGCACTGCCAGCCGTCCGGGCAGCCGTCGTTCACGGGGCAGCCGCAGTTCTCCTTGCAGTCGCCGCTCGGGACGCAGCGCGGCGCGATGATCCCGGACTCGCAGTGGTAGGTGGCGGGGCACCCGTCGGCGCCGTCACAGGAGCACGAGGCCAGGCAGTTCGCCTCGTCGGGGACGCAGCTCGCGCCGGAGAAGCCACCGAGGCAGTGGGTGTCCGTGGGGCAGCCGTCGTCGCCGCACTCGCAGGTGCGGATGCAGGCGAGAGACGACGTGGTGCACGTGCCGTCGACGCACTCGAACGAGGTGAGGCACTCGTCGTCGCTCGCGCAGCCGCAGCCGATGTCGCCCGGCGTCACGTCACAGCGCTCGACCGGCACGATGCAGTACCCGGTCTCGGGGCCCCAGTCGCCGCACTCGAGGCCCTGCGCGCACTCGTCGTTCACGAAGCAGGCACAGCCCTCCTCGCCGTCGCAGCGGAACTCGAGGGGCCAGAGGTCACGGGGCAGCGGACCGATGGGGCCGAGGGCTGTCGGGAGCGTCGCGCCGTCGATGGCCACCCGCACCAGGCCCTGGTCGGCGCCCGCGTAGAGCACGCCGTCTTCCATGAAGCGCAGGGTCCAGTAGGTGCCGTGATCGCGGGCGGTGGCCTTGGTCGCCTTGCCGTTCGCGCCGTAGATCCACAGGCCCGCGGTGGTGCCCACCGCGACGTGGCCGGCGTCGTCCACGGCGAGGCTGGTGGCGCGCACCTGCGGGCCCCAGGCCGCCGCCGCGAAGCGCGTGGCCTTGCGGGTCTCGAGGTCCACGCGGAAGACGCCCTCGTTGGCCTCCACCGCCAGTACGCCGCCGTCCTTGTCCCGCGCCAGCGCCACCACCTCGCGGAGGGTGACGCCGCTCGGACCCGTGACGGTCTTGACCTGGTCTCCGTCGATGATGGCGATGCCGCCGCCGACGTTCCGATCGCTCTCCGGCGGCAGCTCGTGATCGACGAACTGCATGAGCCTCTCGACGCCCAGCGCCACCACCGCGCGCCTCGATCCATCGATGGGAAGCACCTGCCACGCGGCGTTGGAGGGCATCCCCGGGACGTCGTAGTCCTTGTTGTCGGACTTGTTCCGCGAGAAGCGGCGCATGTAGGTGGGGTTCCCGTCCGCGTCGAACTCCAGGTAGCCCACGCCGTGGGGCGAGCGGTCGTTCACCTTGTCCCAGTCGATCGGGTTCGGATCGTTCGGATCGGGCGGGAAGCCGGGATCCCACTGCGCCGCCGAGGAGATCCAGAGGCCCGACGAGCCGAGGGCGGCAGACGTCGTCCGCAAGGAGACGCCCGGCTCGAGCTGCGTGGAGAGGAAGCGGGTGGTGTCGCCGCGGCGCACGTAGGTCTCGTCGCCGATTCCGACGACCGCCATGGAGCGATCGCGCTCCGAGCCGAAGACAACGCCGACCGCGGCGAGCGCCACCGGCCCCCGCTGAAGGGCCGTGGTGGTGCGCGGCACCCAGATCTCACAGGAGCCGTCCGCCTTGAGGCGGCAGACGCTCTGCTGGACCACGTAGCCGTCACACGCGACGCCCGA
>Ga0182745_1002277_pt1 | contig 17414 bp, 19 predicted proteins | sample eDN3rd30CKraftBY_FD_128523 | JGI IMG/M metagenome (GOLD analysis project Ga0182745, IMG submission 128523) | Enriched backyard soil microbial communities from Emeryville, California, USA - eDNA 3rd pass 30_C Kraft BY (version 2) (version 2) | ecosystem: Environmental > Terrestrial > Soil >...
GACGAGGGCGATGACCTCGAGGACGACGAAGAGGACTCCGACGCGGTTCAGACCGCGTAGTTCCCGACGAGCCTGACCGCCCCGCCGTCGACGCCCTTCGCGCCGACGACCCAGCCGTCGTTCTGTTCGTCGACGGTCCCGCTCCCTGAGCGGGCGAAGCGAGTCGAAGGGTCGCCGTCGAGCGACACCGTCCCCGCCTGCCAGGCCGGGATCCCCGCCGCCGCGAGCGCCGCGACGATGCCGTCGGCATCGCGGCCGGCGACGACCGCGAGGAAGCCGATGCCGAGATTCCAGGTGCCCTCGGCGGACTCGAGCGACGTGCCCGCGATGTCCGACAGGACGCGGAACACCGAGGGCGGCGACCAGCTCGCCCGGTCGAGCTCGACCGACGCGCCCTTCGGCAGGACGCGGGCGAGGTTCGCCGCGATGCCGCCGCCCGTGACATGGCTGAGGGCATGGATGCCGTGGCCGATCTCGGGATCCTCGAGGATCCCCACCAGCGGGGCGGTGTAGAGGCGCGTCGGCGTCAGCAGCGTCCGGCCGACGACACCGCCGAACTCCGGCAGCTCGTCGTGGAGGCGGATGTCCGACTGCGCGAGGATGTGTCGGACGAGCGAGAAGCCGTTGGAGTGCAGGCCCGAGCTCGCGAGCGCGAGGACGACGTCGCCGTCCTCGACGCGCTCGGGACCGAGCACCGCGTCGGCCTCGACCGCGCCGACCGCCGCGCCGGCGACGTCGTACTCGTCGGGTCCGAGCAGGCCAGGGTGCTCCGCGGTCTCGCCGCCGACGAGTGCCGTGCCCGTCGCCTCGCACGCCTCCGCGATGCCCCGGACGATCGCCGCGATGCGCTCCGGGACGACCCGCCCGCACGCGATGTAGTCGGTCATGAAGAGCGGCTTCGCACCGACCACGACGATGTCGTCGACGATCATCGCGACGAGGTCCTGGCCGATCGTGTCGTGAATGTCGAGCGCCTGCGCGATCGCGACCTTGGTCCCGACGCCGTCGGTCGACGTGGCGAGCAGCGGCTGACGGTAGCCCTGCAGCGCGCTCGCATCCCACAGCCCCGCGAAACCGCCGACCCCGCCGAGCACCTCGGGGCCGTGCGTGCGCGTCACGGACTGCTTCATGAGCTCGACGGCGAGATCGCCCGCGGCGGTGTCGACACCGGCGGCGCGGTAGGTCGCGGCTGAGTCCGTCACAGGGTCCAGGGTAGCGGCATGGTCGGACACACCATGGAGGTGTATCGTCGGTGTATGGCGCGGACGAACATCGACATCGACGAGGAGGCCTGCGCGCTCGTCATGCGGCAGCGAGGTTTCACGACGAAGCGCGACGCGGTGAACTACGCGCTTCGACGGACGGTGATCGTGCCGATGACCCTGGATGAGATCAAGGCGATGCGCGGCGCCATCCCGGATCTCATCGACGTCGAGGCCGAGGAGTTCGACGACGACTATGCCGCGCGCGTCCAAGGCGCGCAGGCCGGGGTCGGAGCGGGCCGGTGATCATCGCCGATTCCTCCGCGTGGATCGAGTACACCCGCGGACGCCGATCGGCATGCGTCGACGCGCTCGACGCGGCACTGGATCAAGGGCTGGTCGCGACCTGCGAACCCGTGTGGGCCGAAGTGATCGCGGGAGCCCTGGACGACCGGGAGCAAAGCCAGCTGGAGCGCATGCTCGGCGCGCTGCCGCTCATCCCCACCGAGTTCGCCGACTGGGAGAACGCCGCCACCATTCGGCGTGCCTCACGGCGACAGGGCCGAACCGTTCGTTCGCTCCTGGACTGTCTCATCGCGGGCGTCGCGATGCATCACGGCGCGACCGTGCTCCACAATGATTCCGACTTCGAGCAGATCGCCGAGGTCTTTCCGACCTTCGACCAGACCCGCGGCTGACGCTCAGTCCGCGAGCTCCGGGGGCCAGACCACCAGGAACCGCTCGAAGAGGACGGGCTGGGACTCGTCGAACACGACGCCGCGCGCCGCGAGCGTCCGCGTGAAATAGCGGCGGTGCCCGTCGAGCCAGTCCGCTCGCGTTCTGTCGCCCTCACCCTCGTCCCAGGCGAACGCGTCGTCGACGCTCTCGATCGGGCCGATGCGCAGGTCGATCGAGCGCTGGACGACCCGCGGCACGCCCCGGCCGTCGCACGCGATCCAGTGGCTGCCGATGCGCGGCAGCGCCTGGCTCTCGTGCCGGAACTCGTCGACGAGGCTCGCGGTCGCGCGCTTGCCGCCGGCGATGACGAGCCCGATCAGCTCGTCCGCGAGCTCGACGCTGTCGCCGTAGAACTCGACGTCGTATTCGGGCGCGAGCTCCGCGGCCTCCGGATGCGCCGCCAGATAGGCGCTCCACAGCGCGGCGGCCGCATCGCGGTCGGGCTCGGGGAGGGCGGTCACGCGGCGAGCATAATCCGCGGCGACGGCGCAGGTCGCTGTGCGAGGATGAACCGTAACTTCCCGCTGAACCACAGGGAGCCACCCAGCGCATGTGCGGCATCGTCGGCATCGTCTCGTCCAGCCCGGTCGCGCAGCAGATCTACGACTCGTTGGGCCTGCTCCAGCACCGTGGCCAGGACTCCACCGGCATCGCGACGACCGACGGCACGACGATCTACATGCACAAGGCGGCCGGGCAGGTGCGGGAGGCCTACCGGACGCGGGACATGCGCAACCTCGTCGGCACGACCGGTCTCGGGCACGTGCGGTACACGACGCGCGGCGACTCGAAGAAGGAGCAGGAGTCGCAGCCGTTCTACGTGAACGCGCCCTACGGCATCGTGCTCGTCCACAACGGCAACCTGACGAACGTCCGCGAGCTCGCCGACGATCTCTTCCACAAGGATCGCCGCCACCTCAACACGAGCTCCGACACCGAGCTCCTCGTCAACGTCCTCGCGAACGAGCTGCAGCAGCAGGTGCGCGGCTCCTCGCTCGATCCCGATCAGGTGTTCGACGCGATCGAGACGCTGCACGAGCGCGTCGAGGGCTCCTACGCGTGCATCGCGCTCATCGGCGGCGAGGGCCTCCTCGCGTTCCGCGACCCCTACGGCATCCGCCCCCTCATCCTCGGCAAGAAGTCCGAGGGCCTCGTCGGCACCGAGTGGATCGTCGCCTCGGAATCGCTCGTGCTGGAGAACTCCGACTACGAGATCGTGCGCGACGTGGCACCGGGCGAGGCGATCTTCATCACGCGCAGCGGCGAGCTGTACTCGCGGCAGTGCGCGAAGAACCCGAGGCTCATCCCCTGCTCGTTCGAGTACGTCTACCTCGCCCGCCCCGACTCGATCATGAACGGCATCTCCGTCTACGAGGCGCGGCTGCGGCTCGGCGACCGGCTCGCCGACACGATCGCGGCCTACACGCCTTCGGGTGCGATCGACGTCGTCATGCCGATCCCCGACTCGTCGCGGCCCGCCGCGATGCAGGTCGCGCAGCGGCTCGGGCTCGAGTACCGCGAGGGCTTCTACAAGAACCGCTACGTCGGCAGGACGTTCATCATGCCCGGCCAGGAGCAGCGCCGCCGCTCGGTCAAGCAGAAGCTGAACGCGATGGGCAGCGAGTTCAAGGGGAAGAACGTGCTCATCGTCGACGACTCGATCGTGCGCGGCACGACGTCGCACGAGATCATCGAGATGACGCGCGCGGCCGGCGCGAACTCGGTGACGTTCACCTCGGCGGCGCCTCCCGTGCGCTTCCCGCACGTCTACGGGATCAACATGCCGTCGCGCCAGGAGCTCGTCGCGGCGGGGCGTTCGATCCCCGAGATCGCACGCGAGCTCGGCACCGACTACCTCGTCTACCAGGAGGTCGCCGACATGGAGGCGGCGATCATCGAGGGCTCCGACGTGACGGCGCTCGAGATGTCCTGCTTCACGGGCGAGTACGTGACCGGGACGGTCACCGAGGAGTATCTCGCCTGGGTCGAGGAGAACCAGCTGAGCTGAGGGGTATCACGGCGCCGGCGCCGGCGACGCGTTGATCATCCACTCGATGCCGAAGCGGTCCGTGAACTGGCCGTAGGTATCGCCCCACGGCGCCTGCTCGAACGGCATCGTCACGGTGCCGCCGGCGGAGAGGCCGTCCCACCAGGCCTGCAGCTGCGCGACATCGTCTCCGAAGAGCGCGAGGCTGATCCGACCCGGCGTCGAGAACGCGGCCGCGTCGGCTCCGGACTGGATGTCGTCGGCCGCGAAGATCCGCAGGCCGGCTGGGGTCTCGAGCGCGCCGTGCATGACGGCGCCCTCGGGCGCGTCCTCATAGCCGAACTGCGTGTAGGGCGTCGTCTCCGGCGTGCCGCCGAGCACCGAGGCATAGAACTCGAGGGCCGCAGTCGCGTTGCCCGGGAACATCAGATAGGGCGAGATGCTGGCATTCATGCCGAGAGGCTACGTCGGATCGGCGGCCTTGTCGCCGGCGTTCTCCGAGAGTTCACCCGTGACCGTGCCGCGCTCGACCGAGACCACCTGGGTGTGGCGGCGGCTCACCCGGTCGGCGATGAGCGCCGCGACCGCACCGAGCACGATGCCCGCGGTGACGCCGAAGAGGCTCATGTAGGCGACGGTCGCCCACATGCCGACCGCGGGGTCGGCGGGGAACGACGTCGTGACGGCGACCGTCACGACGATGCCGACGATCGCGCCGACGCCGATGAAGGCGCCGAACCTCGGTGCCCGTCGCATCCTCGCGGTCCGGGACTCATCGCGTTCCGTCATGGCTCTATTGTCGCGCGTCCCGAGTGCACGTTCGTCGGGAGTGCGCATCGAACTCGACGCTCACGCCCGAACAACGTGCGCAACGCGCATCAGACGAGGGGGAGGAGCGCCGTGAGGTCCGTACGGGTGCCGGAGGCCTGCACCCGGCCGGCGGCGACCGCGTCGGAGAACGCGAGGTCGCCGGTCGCGAGGGCGAGCCAGGTCGCGGGGTCCGTCTCGACGACGTTCGGCGGAGTGCCGCGGGTGTGACGCGGGCCCTCGACGGCCTGGACTGCGCCGTACGGCGGCACCCGCACCTCGAGCGCGTGGCCGGGGGCCTGCTCGGCGAGGCGCTGCAGGGTCCAGCGCACGGCGGTCGCGAGCGTGTCCCGGTCCGGCGCCGGGCCGCGATCGGCCCTCGACGCGGCGACCGCCGCCGCGCCGACCTCGTCGTCGATGCGCCTCACCAGTAGCGCTTCCCCTTCCATTCGAGCCAGCCGTCGACATGGTCGCCGTGGTTGTCGCGATGGGTCCAGTGGATCGTGCCGCCCTGCTCGCCCCACTCGTACTCGCCATAGAACGCGACCTCGTCGCCGACCATGAGCCCGTCGAGCCGGGGGAAGTCGTCGATGTTGTGCGCGACCAGGAGCGTCAGCTCGTTCGACAGCTCGAGGATGAAGCGCTGGTGCCGATCGCCCTCGACGTCGTCACTGAGGAGGCGGATGACGCGCCCGGAGCCGCGCACCTGGACGTCGCTCAGCTCGGACGCGTAGAGCTCGGCGATCTGCGCAGCGCCGTCCCCGGTCGGCTCGGCGGACGACGTGCCCCTTGCCGGCTCCGGCGCGGATCCGGCGCGCGTGCCCCACACGGACACCCACACTACGGCGGCGATCACCGCGGCGATGAGGATCCCCGCGATCACGGGCCTGGACTTGACGGGCACGCCTCCACGCTAGTCAGGCCGGCCGCGCATGGCGGCCGTGCCGCCTCCTAGGCTGGTGCGCATGCGAATCCTCGTCCTCGGATCCGGCGCCAGGGAGCACGCGATCATCAAGGCCCTCCTGCGCGAGGGCGGCCACCAGGTCATCGCGGCCCCCGGGAACGCCGGCATCGCCGCGGAGGCCGAGACCGTCGCCCTGAACCCCGCTGATCCGGTCGTCGTCGCCGACTACGCGCTGCAGAACGCGATCGACCTCGTCGTGATCGGTCCGGAGGCGCCGCTCGTCGCGGGCGTCGCCGACGCGCTGCGTCCGCGCGGCATCCCCGTGTTCGGTCCTGGTAGGGCCGCGGCGGCGATCGAGGGCAGCAAGTCGTTCGCGAAGCGCGTGATGGAATCGGCGGGGGTGCCCACGGGCGCCGCCGTCCGCGCCGGCACGATCGCGGAGGCCGAGGCCGCGCTCGACGAGATCGGCGCGCCCTACGTCGTCAAGGCGGACGGGCTCGCCGCCGGCAAGGGCGTCCTCGTGACGCAGGACCGCGCTGAGGCGGTCGCCCACGCCGCGTTCTGGATGCAGCACGGCGAGGTCCTCGTCGAGGAGTTCCTCACCGGCCCCGAGGTGTCGCTCTTCTTCGTGAGCGACGGCACGCACGTCGTGCCGCTCGCCCCCGCCCAGGACTTCAAGCGGGCGCACGACGGAGACGAGGGGCCGAACACGGGCGGGATGGGCGCCTACTCGCCGCTGCCCTGGCTCCCCGCCGGATTCGTCGAGGAGGTCGCCGAGCGCGTCGCGCTGCCGACCATCCGTCAGCTCGCCGCGGAGCAGACGCCGTTCATCGGCGTCCTCTTCTGCGGTCTCATCCTCACGCCGGGCGGCGTCAAGGTGATCGAGTTCAACGCGCGCTTCGGCGATCCCGAGACGCAGGTCGTGCTCGCCCGGCTCGAGTCGCCGCTCTCCGAGATCCTGCTCGCCGCCGCGACGGGCCGCCTCGAGCATATTCCGCCACCGGCATTCACCGAGGACGTCGCGATCACGGTCGTGCTCGCGAGCGAGGGCTATCCGGAGGCTCCCGTCACCGGGCGGGCGATCACTGGCCTCGACGCGGTGCAGGACGTGTCCATCGCCCACGCCGCGACCGCGAGAACGCCGGACGGCGGCTATGTCGCCACCGGCGGCCGGGTGCTCTCCGTCGTCGCGACCGCGACCGACTTCGCCGGCGCGCGCACCAAGGCGTATGCCGCGCTCGAGGCGATCGGGCTCGAGGGCGGGCACTACCGACGGGACATCGCCGCGGGGGTCGTCGGCTGATGACGCAGACTGCGCTGCGCGACTGGACGCGCGTCTACTCGGGCAAGGTCCGCGACCTCTACACCCGCGAGGACCTGCCGGGCCAGCTGCTCCTCGTCGCGACCGACCGCGTGAGCGCGTACGACCACATCCTCGAGCCGGCCATACCCGGCAAGGGCGCGCTGCTCACGACGCTCTCCCGCTGGTGGTTCGCCGTGCTCTCCGACGTGCCGAACCATCTCGTCCCGGACGAGTCGCCGATCCCCGCCGAGGTCGCCGATCGCTCGATGCTCGTCCGCGCCCTCGATATGCATCCCGTGGAATGCGTCGTCCGCGGCTACCTGTCGGGCAGCGGCTGGAAGGAGTACCAGGGCACCGGCGCGATCTGCGGCGTCGCGCTGCCCGCCGGCCTGCACGACGGCGACCGGCTGCCGGAGCCGATCTTCACGCCGGCCTGGAAGGCGCCGCAGGGCGAGCACGACGAGAACATCACGTTCGAGCGCGTCATCGAGCTCGTGGGTGCCGACGTCGCCGAGGAGCTGCGGGCGACGAGCATCTCGATCTTCCGGCGGGCGTCGACGATCGCGGAGGCGCGCGGCGTGATCCTCGCCGACACGAAGTTCGAGTTCGGCGCCGACGACGAGCACGACGTGATCCTCGCCGACGAGGTGCTGACGAGCGACTCCAGCCGCTACTGGGATCGTGCCGCGTACGACGAGGGCCGTCGGGGCGTCAGCTGGGACAAGCAGGGCGTCCGCGACTGGCTGAGCGCCCGCTGGGACGGCCACGGCGAACCGCCGCGCCTCGCCGACGACATCGTCGCCGCGACCGCGGCCCGCTACGCCGAGCTCATCGAGCGGCTGACCTCCTCCTAGCTGTGATGTCCGGGGACGTTGTTTCGGGACACGGCTTGGAGTAGCTGAGTAGCGAAGGCCTCCGGTTGTGAAGTGGAGCTGTTCAGAGAACCGCTTCACGAACCAGGAGGCCTTCGTGTCCCACGCTAATGCTGCCCTCACCCCGCGTGCCCGGCTCCGGCTGGCGCGCCTGATCGTGGACGACGGCTGGCCGCCTTCGGCCGCCGCGAGGATGTTCATGGTGTCGGTCGTCACCGCCCGCAAGTGGGCGGCTCGGCTGCGCGCCGAGGGTCCCATGGGGATGACCGACCGATCGAGTCGCCCTCGGTCGATGCCCACGAAGACGCCGCCGAGCGCCGTCAGACGGATCGTGACGCTGCGCTGGCGCCGCCGGCTCGGCCCGGCGCAGATCGCCGGCGAGCTCGACCTGCCCGTCTCGACCGTTCATGCGGTCTTGGTGCGCTGCCGGCTGAACCGGTTGAGCAGGATCGACCGGGTCACTGGCGAGCCGATCCGCCGCTATGAGCACGAGCATCCCGGGGCGCTGATCCACGTCGACGTGACGAAGTTCGGGCGCATCCCGGACGGCGGCGGGCACCGGTTCGTCGGCCGCATCCAGGGCAACGAGAACCGGCGCACGACACCCGGCGTCGCCAGGGCGGCCGACCACAAGCCGCTGCTGGGCATCGGCTACCTGCACACGGTCATCGACGATCACTCCCGCGTCGCCTATGTCGAGATGCACGGCGACGAGAAAGCTGTCACCGCGATCGGCGTGCTGCGCCGCGCGGTCGCCTGGTTCGCCGAGCACGGTGTCGCCGTCGAGCGCGTGCTGTCGGACAACGGCTCGGCCTACCGCTCGTTCGCCTGGCGCGATGCCTGCACCGAGCTGGGCATCCGGCCCAAGCGCACGCGTCCCTACCGGCCGCAGACCAACGGGAAGATCGAGCGCTTCCACCGAACCCTCGCCGACGGCTGGGCCTATGCCCGGTTCTACTCATCCGAGACCGAGCGCCGCAACGCCCTGCCCGGCTGGATCCACTTCTACAATCACCATCGGCGACACTCCGCGATCGGAACCCCGCCAATCAGCAGACTCAACAACCTGCCCGGACATCACACCTAGCGGCGGAATCTTCCACTGGCATCGGCGGTTCTCACGGTTATGAGCGATTCGATCTCCGCCGACACCTCGATGGGCGCCGTCACCCTCCGGGTCGCCGACCTCGATGCGATGACGGCCTACTACCGCGACGCCGTCGCCCTCGACATCCTCGAGGCGGACGGACCCCGAACGGTCCTCGGCCGCGGCGACACCGCGGTCGTGATCCTCGAGCACGCGCCCGAGCTGCGGCACGCGAGCCCGCACGAGGCCGGGCTGTACCACACGGCCATCCTGTTCGACACGCCCGCGGCCCTCGCGGCATCCGTCTTCTCGGTCGCGACCCGGCGACCCGGCTCGTTCACGGGCAGCTCCGACCACTTCGTGAGCGAGGCCTTCTACTTCGACGACCCCGAGGGCAACGGCGTCGAGCTCTACTGGGATCGCGACCGCTCCGAGTGGCGCTGGGACGGCAGCCAGGTCGAGATGGGCGTGGTCCGCCTCGACCCGAACGCCTACCTCGAGCAGCACCTCACCGAGGCCGGCGTCGAGGACCCGCGGATCGGCGGCACGCGGGTCGGGCACGTCCACCTGCAGGTCGGCGACATCGCGGCCGCGACCGAGTTCTACGTCGGCACGGTCGGCTTCGACCTGACGGCGAACTTCGGTGCGCAGGCCGCGTTCGCGAGCGCGGGCGGCTACCACCACCACATCGGCATGAACACCTGGCGCTCCGCGGGAGCCGGGCGGCGCTCGGCGGGCCTCGGCCTCGGCCGCGTCGAGATCGCCCTTCCCGACGCCGACGCGCAGGCCGCGCTCGCCGAGCGGCTCCAGGCCGGCGGCGTCGCGACCCGCGACGACGGCCGCACGATCGCGTTCGACGACCCCTGGGGCACCGAGATCATCGCCACCGCACCTTGACCCGCTCCTCCCCCCATCCGCTCCGGTGTCACTTGTGGCTGCTTTGACGCTCCCAATGCGACCATGAGTGACACCGGAGCGGCGCAAGGCGGGGCGGGGAAGAGCGAGCGGAGCGGGCGAATAGACTGGAGGGGTGCCCGTGATCGTGGTCGAAGTCATGCCGAAGCCCGAACTGCTCGACCCTGCGGGCAAGGCGACGCTCGGCGCCATCAACCGCCTCGGTCCCACGGCCGTCGAGGGCGTCCGGATCGGGAAGCGCTTCGAGCTCACGGTCGACGGCCCCGTGACCGCCGCCATCCTCGCCGAGGTGCGCACGCTCGCCGAGGACCTGCTGTCGAACGCGGTCATCGAGGACGTCGTCTCCGTGCACCTCGCGACGAGCGAGGACCTGCTCGACGAGCTCGACGAGGGCGCGTCGGGGGAGACCCGCTGATGGCCCGCGACCGGCAGGGCGCCCGATGACCAGGGTCGGGGTCGTCACCTTCCCGGGCTCGCTCGACGACCGGGACGCGCAGCGCGCGATCCGGATCGCGGGCGCCGAGGCCGTCCCGCTCTGGCACGCCGACCACGATCTGCAGGGCGTCGACGCGATCGTCCTCCCCGGCGGCTTCTCCTACGGCGACTACCTGCGCTGCGGCGCGATCGCCGCCCAGGCGCGCATCATGCACGAGATCATCGACGCGGCGAACGCCGGCATGCCGGTCCTCGGGATCTGCAACGGCTTCCAGATCCTCGTCGAGTCGCACCTGCTCCCCGGCGGGCTCATCCGCAACGATCACGGGAGCTTCGTCTGCCGCGACCAGCGCCTGCGCGTCGAGAACGCCGACACCGCCTGGACGAACGACTTCGCGGTCGGCGAGGAGTTCGTCATCCCGCTGAAGAACGGCGAGGGCGGCTACATCGCGACGGACGAGACGCTGCGCGAGCTCGAGGGGGAGGGCCGCGTCGTCTTCCGCTACGTGGACGTCAACCCGAACGGCTCGATGAACGACATCGCCGGCGTCACGAACGCCCGCGGCAACGTCGTCGGGCTCATGCCCCACCCCGAGCACGCCGTCGAGCCGGGCTTCGGGCCGGACACCGACCTCGCGATGCGCTCGGGGGTCGACGGCCTGCGCCTCTTCAAGAGCGCGCTCACCTCGCTCCTCGCGCGCGCCTGAGCCGTTCACGCCGGCCGACTATCCTGCGGCCGTGAAGCGGACGCACCCCGGGAGTGCCGGCGAGGTCTTCATCGCGTTCCTCCGCCTCGGGGTGACGTCGTTCGGCGGCCCGATCGCGCACCTCGCCTACTTCCGCGAGGCGTTCGTGGAACGCCGCAAATGGCTCTCCGAGACGGCGTACGCCGAGCTCGTCGCGCTCTGCCAGTTCCTGCCGGGGCCTGCGTCGAGCCAGGTCGGCATGGCGATCGGGCTGCAGCGAGCGGGCTGGCTCGGACTGCTGGCGGCGTGGTTCGCCTTCACGATGCCGTCGGCGATCGTGCTCGTCGCATTCGCCTACGGCGCGACCACCCTCACCGGCGTCGCCGGGACCGGCTGGATCCAGGGGTTCATGGCCGCTGCGGTCGCGGTCGTCGCGGTGGCGGTCATCGGGATGGCGAGGGCGCTGACACCGGATGCCAGGCGGGCGACGATCGCCGGTCTCGCACTGGTGGGGGTCCTGATCCTCCCGCATCCCCTCATGCAGGTCGCCGCGATCGTGGTCGCGGGCCTCATCGGGCTCGTCTGGCTCCGCGAGCCGACGCTGAGCGACGACGCGCCGCTCTCGATCCGCGTCGGACGCGGAGCGGCGATCGCCTGCCTCGTGATCCTCGCCGTCCTCCTCATCGGACTGCCGCTGCTCGTCGCGCTGACGCAGGACCCGACGGCGCGACTCATCGACATCTTCACCCGCGCCGGCTCGCTCGTCTTCGGGGGCGGTCACGTCGTGCTCCCGCTGCTCGAGGTCGAGACCGTGCAGACGGGACTCGTCGCACCGGACGCATTCCTCGCGGGGTATGGCGCGGCCCAAGCGGTCCCGGGTCCGCTCTTCACGTTCTCCGCGTACCTCGGCGCGGTCATGCAGAGCGGTCCGACGGGCGTGCTCGGCGCGACGATCGCCCTCCTGGCGATCTTCCTCCCTTCCGGACTGCTCGTCGTCGGGGCGCTGCCGTTCTGGACGCGGCTGCGCGGCAATCGCCTCGCCCGCCGCGCGCTCATGGGCGTCAACGCCGCGGTCGTCGGCATCCTCGCCGCCGCGCTCTACGATCCCGTCTTCACCGAGGGGGTCACCTCGGTCAGGGCCTTCTGCGTCGCGGCCGCCGCATTCATCGCGCTGCTCGCGTGGAAGGCGCCGCCGTGGGCGGTCGTCATCGGAGCCGGCGTCATCGGGTGGCTCGTGCTCTGACCGGTCAGATCAGGAAGATCGGGATCGCGCCCTCGTTCCTCGCATGCACGATGACGAGGAAGACGATGAGGTCGAAGAGCAGGTGCACCGTGAGCACGTAGGCGAGCGACTTCGTCTTTCCGAACAGCCAGCCCTGCAGCAGCGCGAACGGGATCGTCAGCACGGGTCCCCACGACTGGTAGCCGAGCTCCCAGAGGAACGCGACGAAGACGATCGCCTGCAGCCCGTTCGCCTGCCAGTTCGGGAAGTGGCGGCGCAGGAGCGCGTAGACCGTGCAGATGAAGAACAGCTCGTCCCAGGTGCCGACGGCGTTCACCCCGATGAACAGCCGCCCGATCTCGTGCCACTCGTGCACGGCCGGCCAGTTCATGTAGACGCCCGAGGTGATGAAGTAGAACGGCAGGACGAGCCAGCCGATGACGAGGACGAGGACGAGGTATCCCCACTGGAGCGGCGTCCACGGCCACGCGCCTCGCCACGGGAACCGGGTCACGCGATCCTTGAAGACGAGCCTGGAGAGCAGGTACGGCACGACGACCGCGGCGGCGAAGACGACGCCGAGCAGGAAGAAGTTCGCCCAGGTGATGTCGGCGGCGACCGAGACCGAGCTCACGATGACCAGGCCTGACGCGATGACCGTGAGGTCGGGCCCGAGCCGGGTCGTGCGGCCGAGCCGGTCGAGCCACCACGCGATCCCGACCCCGGCCGCGAGCACGATCCAGCCGGGGATCAGGATCCGCAGCGGAAAGAGGAGCACGGCCGAGCCGGCGAGCAGCAGCGCGGGAACGAGTCCCGGGGACCATGCGGGCCGCGGGCCGCTGAAGTCGATCGCGGTGACCCCCACCCTTGGATGCTAGCCCGCGCGGCCGCGGAAGAAATTCGCGTCGGAAATCGCGTCACGACCGCGAGCCCCGCACGTCTCTTCTGGTAGAGGGGAGGTCCACCGTGATCCGACGACGCAATGCCGCCGAACGCACGTGGCGTCTCTCTGCCCGGACGTCGACTTGCCCGACGTCCGGGTCCCAGTCAGCCTCCGCGTCGCGCGCGGCCGGCTCCCCGCGCGGATCGCGCACGTGCTTGGACGTCCCCCACGTCGACGAAGTGCGTGTGGCACCCGACCGCGGGGGGTTCGCAGGAGTCGCGGGACTCCTGCACGCTTGGCCGTCTGCGCGGCGCGGGGGCCTGAAACCCGCGCGGTAGTCCGCACCCGAAGCGGCTCCGCATGCCGGGGGCGCGAGATCTACAACCCGAGTCTCGCGCCTCCGGAGGGTCCCTGCCTCAGCCGAAGGCGGCGGGAAGGGTCGTCCGCGATGCGGCACCGAGCTCGTCGACACTCAGCACGAACCGGTCCTGGATCTCGAGCTCGCCCGTCGCGGACGTGACGCCGACGCGCAGCACCGGGATGTCGCGCCCGCGGCAGAGCCCCAGGAACTTGACGTCGTCCTCGCGGGGGACCGTCACGATCATGCGGCCGCTCGACTCGGAGAAGAGCGCGGTCGCCGCGTCGACGCCGTCGCGCTCCATGATCTCCTCGAGCCAGACGCGGGCGCCGATGCCGAAGCGCAGGACGCCGTCGACGAGCGCCTGGGCGAGCCCGCCGTCGGAGAGGTCGTGAGCCGAGTCGACGAGCGCCTCGATCGCGGCGGCCGAGATCGTCTCGGCGAGGCGGCGCTCGAACGCGAGGTCGACGGCCGGCGGGCGACCGCCGAGATGCCCGTGGACGACGTCCGCCCAGGCGGAGCCGTCGAGCTCGAGCCGGGTCGTGCCGAGCAGGTAGATGTTGTGCCCGTCGTCCTGCCAGCCCGACGGGATCCGGCGGGCGACGTCGTCGATGAGGCCGAGCACGGCGATCATCGGCGTCGGGTGGATGGGCGTGGAGCCGGTCTGGTTGTAGAACGAGACGTTCCCGCCCGTCACGGGCACACCGAGTTCTACGCACCCGTCGGCGATCCCCGTGACGGCCTGCGAGAACTGCCACATGACCTCGGGGTCCTCGGGTGAGCCGAAGTTGAGGCAGTCGGAGACGGCGGCGGGCGTCGCGCCGGTCGCCGCGACATTGCGGTACGCCTCGGCGAGCGCGAGCTGCGCGCCGAGGTAGGGGTCGAGCTGGCAGTAGCGGCCGTTCGCGTCGGTCGCGACGGCGAAGCCGAGGCCGGACTCCTCGTCGATGCGCACCATGCCGGCGTCGTCGGGTGCCCCGAGCGCCGTGTTGCCCATCACGTAGTGGTCGTACTGCGACGTGATCCAGCTCGCGTCAGCCTGGTTCGGGTGCGAGACGAGCTGCAGGAGCTGCGCCCGCAGGTCGGCCGGATCGTCGGAACGCGAGAGCGCGGCGGCGCTATCGAGGTTCAGCGCATCGATCCACGCCGGGTAGGCGATCGGGCGCTCGTAGACGGGCCCGTCGATCGCGACCGTGCGCGGATCGACGTCGACGATCGTCTCGCCGTGCCAGTCGATGATGAGCCGGCCGGTGTCGGTGACCTCGCCGAGGACCGAGGTCTCGACCTCCCACTTCGACGTCACCGCGAGGAAGCCCTCGAGCTTGGACGGCGCGACGATCGCCATCATCCGCTCCTGCGACTCCGACATGAGGATCTCCTCGGGCGTCAGGCTCGGGTCGCGCAGCAGCACCTTGTCGAGCTCGACGTGCATGCCGCCGTCGCCGTTCGACGCGAGCTCGGACGTCGCGCACGAGATACCCGCGGCGCCGAGGTCCTGGATGCCTTCGACGAGGTCGGCGGCGAAGAGCTCGAGGCAGCACTCGATGAGCACCTTCTCCGCGAACGGGTCGCCGACCTGGACCGAGGGACGCTTCTTGCCCGCCCCCTCCTCGAAGGACTCCGACGCGAGGATCGAGGCGCCGCCGATCCCGTCGCCGCCCGTCCTGGCGCCGAACAGCACGACCTTGTTGCCCGCGCCCCGCGCGTTCGCGAGGTGCAGGTCCTCGTGGCGCAGCACCCCGACCGCGAGCGCGTTGACGAGCGGGTTCGCCTGGTAGGTCGAGTCGAATCGGGTCTCGCCGCCGATGTTCGGCAGGCCCAGGCAGTTGCCGTAGAACGAGATGCCGCTGACGACGCCGTGCACGACGCGAGCCGTGTCCGGGTCCCCGACGCGGCCGAAGCGCAGCGCGTCCATGACCGCGACGGGCCGCGCGCCCATCGAGATGATGTCGCGGACGATGCCGCCGACACCCGTCGCGGCGCCCTGGAAGGGCTCGACGAACGACGGGTGGTTGTGCGACTCGATCTTGAAGGTGACGGCCCAGCCCTCACCCGCGTCGATGACGCCGGCGTTCTCCCCCATGCCGACCATGAGGCGCTGGCGCATCTCGTCCGTGACCTTCTGGCCGAACTGGCGCAGATGCACCTTGGACGACTTGTAGGAGCAGTGCTCCGACCACATGACGGAGTACATGGCGAGCTCGCCCGAGGTCGGACGGCGCCCGAGGATCTCGCGGATGCGGTCGTACTCGTCGGGCTTGAGCCCGAGGGCCGCGAACGGCTGGGTGCGCTCCGGGGTCTCCCCGGCGTTGGAGACCGTGTCGACCGCCGGCCGAGCAGTCGAGGATGCACTGCCCTGAGCCTGCGGAGTCACGGCATCAAGCCTACGACCTGCTCACGGTGACGTTCGCGGTCGGACGCGAGCCGATCGCCGCGGCCGCGATCCTCACCGGGATGGTGAGACGCACGGTGCCGGCCGGGGCGATGTCGGTCGACTCGCACGTGATGGGGCTCGTCGTCAGATCGCTGCAGGACCAGTCGGCGATGCCGTCGAGCGGCTGCGTGCCGTCGACCACGACGCCGGCGGGGAGCGTGACCCGCAGGAGCGCGTCGATCGGCCAGGTGTTCGAGTTCGTCGCCGTCACGAGGACCCGTCCGAGCCAGCTGGTGTCCGGCTGCTGCGCGTCCTCCACGAAGTCGATCGTCAGCGCGGCCACCGACGGGAGGTCCTGCGGCGCGGGAGGCGGCAGGACCGGGCTGGTCGTCGGGGTCGGCACCGCGGGTGCGGGCGGCGGGACCGTCGGCGTGGGGGTCGGCACGGGCGTCGGGGTCGGCTTCGGGGTGGCCGTCGGCGCGGGGGTGGGGAATGGCGCGGCCGTCGCGGCAGGAGGGGCGTCGGCGGGCTGCGGCGCGCCCGCCGTGACCGCGGCCGAGACGACGGTCGCGATCCCGAGGACCGCGAGCACGCTCGCCGCCGCGATGGCGACGTTCATCCCCTGCTTCGACGACTGGCTCGCGGCGCCCGAGCCGCCGCCATTGCCGCCCGCACCGATGGCGCCGGCACCCGCGGCTGCGGCCGTCGCCGCCATGGCGCCTTCGCTGCCGCCGCCGATCGCCCCGAGCGCGCCGCCGAGCACCCCGCCGCCGATGAGCAGGGGGCCGAAGACCGACTTGAGGCCGTAGCCGACGTCCTTGATCTCCTCGAGCACGAGCGGGCACTCGTCGCACTCGACGAGGTGCGCCTCGACCTTCGCCGCATCGCGCTGGGAGAGGGAGGAGCGCAGATACCCGCCCATGAGCCGGCGCGTCGGCGCGCAGTCGACGTGGACGGGGTTGTCGGAGACGTGCGCCTGGACGTACGCGACCCGCAGCGCATCCCGCGCCCGCACCGCGAGCGCGCTCGTCGCGTTCGGCGACAGGCCGAAGAGCGGCGCGGCCTGGAGCGGCGTCAGCCCCTCGACCTCGAGGTACCAGAGGACGGACTGCTGGCGCTCCGGAAGCGTCGAGAACGCCTTCGCGACGAGCTGCGCCTCGAGGGTGCGCTCCGCGTCGTCGCCGCCGACGGCGGTCTCCGCCTCGTACGGCGTCCAGTCGTCGGTGTCCCGCTCGCGGGACTTGAGGAGGCCGGCTTCCGCGGCGAGCCGGCGGATGACCGTGTAGAGGTACGCGCGGAACGAGTCGTCGGGCCCTGCGCCTCGTGTGATCGCGCCGTGGATCCGTTCGAACGCCGCGCTCACGAGGTCCTCAGCAAGGTGCGGGTCGCGGCAGGTCGCGCGCGCGACGCGCAGCGCCGCCTCGCGATGGCGCTCGTAGAGATCGCCCATCGCGTTCACGTCGCCGCTTCGGACGCGGATGATCAGTTCCGCGTCGCTGACCTGTTCGGGTTCCATCAGTCCAGTTCTCGGGTGAAATCCGGGCACGACGGCAGGGCGAAATGCGACTGCCGTTCGGGTCCGGCGGCCCAAGTCTAGGTTCGAAGCAAAGATGAGAATATCCCCGGTTCGGGGCGCAAGCC